>Ga0075429_100004573_pt1 | contig 11888 bp, 10 predicted proteins | sample RhiMetdeltSRZDD3_FD_75295 | JGI IMG/M metagenome (GOLD analysis project Ga0075429, IMG submission 75295) | Populus rhizosphere microbial communities from Tennessee, USA - Rhizosphere MetaG P. deltoides SRZDD3 | ecosystem: Host-associated > Plants > Roots > Rhizosphere > Soil | place: USA...
CTGCTGAACGCCTACGGCTGGTGGACGGTCGCGACGATCACGCTGTGGGCCGGCGCGGCCGCGGTCGCGGGTGGTGTCGTCCTCGGGATCCTGGCGATCCTGGGGTTCCGCCACGCGAGGATGGTGTCGCCGACGTACGTGGAGCAGACGAACGCAACCTCGGACTACGTGCAGGTGGCTGGGTAGAGCCAGCGGCCTCGCTCCGGGCCGCGATCCGAGAGGAGCTCGCCGGAAGGCGAGCTCCTCTCGGTGTCCGTGGTCGATCCGAAGATCCCTACTCGTCGCCCATCGGGTGCCCGGTCTCGAGCAGCGTCTTCAGGTCGCTGAGAACGAGCGCCCAACCGCCGCCACCCTCGTAGATGTGCGCGACGCTCGCGACGGCCGCCGCGGTCTTCGGCGCGTTCTCCAGCTCGTGCGTCAGCGTCAGCCTCGTGAGCCCGCCGTCGTCCTCCTCGATGTCCCAGATGAGGCGCGTGGCTCCCTCGCCCGTGAGCTCGGGGTCGAAGAGGAACCGCCAGGTCTGCACGAGCCTGCGGGGCGGGTCCGCCTCCAGCACCTCGCCGTCGGCGAGCGCCTCGGGCATCCCCATCGCCTGCTCCTTCGGCCCGGCGATCGCCCGGAAGGTCCCGCCGGGGCGCAGGTCGTACTCCATGCGCCCTGGGTAGCCGAACCTCGCGTTCCACGCAGGGTCGGTGATCGCATCCCAGACCACCTGCGGCGTCGCCTTGATGTAGACGCGGTAGACCTGCGTCGTCACGGCGGTTCCCGTATCCGTCGTCATGCCATCTCCTCCTCCAGCTCGTTCTTCAACTCCGCGAGCGCCGAGACCTGACGCTCGCGGTACTTGTCGATCCACCGGTCGTGGATCAACCGGATGGGCACGGGGTTCAGGAAATGCAGCTTCTGCCGGCCCGACCGGCGGGTGACGACGAGCCCGGCGTCCTCGAGGACCCGCAGGTGCTTCATGACGCCGAACCGCGTCATCTCCAGCTCGGACTCGAGCTCCGAGAGCGTGCGGCCGTCACGCACGAAGAGCCGGTCGAGGAGGAAGCGGCGCGTCGGGTCCGCGAGGGCCTTGAACACCCGGTCGTCGTCCACGGCTCGAGGATAGGTGACCAAAGAGTCACATGTCAAGCCTCAGGACGTGCCTGCTCGGGGTTCAAGGATCCGGCCCCAGGCGCCGAAGCAGAGGGGTATCGGGACTGCTTCGCCGCGCGGTCGGCCTCGGCCGTGCGCGAGCCGAGAAAGCGAGCGGGGGTCGGGACGTGGGTCGGAACGGTCGGATCGCATGGGGCGCCGGGGCTTTCGGCCTGGTCGCGCTGCTCGTCGCCACGATCAAGCTCTCGGGGGGATCGCTCGTCTCGGCCGAGGCCGAGGCCCAACGATGGGCCGAGGACAAGGCGCTCGAGGTCGTGGTCTCCGGCGTCGGCCCCGAGATCGTCGCCAAGGACGTGGCCGGCGACGACTATCGCAGGCTGCTGGTCCGCATCCAGGCCGGCATCCTCTCGGAAGACCAGGCGACCACCGTCCGGATCTGGCGCATCGACGGGAACCTCCTGTTCTCGACGGCGCAGCAAGACGACGTGGCCGAGGTCACCCTCCCCGGCGAGCCGTCGATCGAGCGCGCCGTGGGCGGCGAGGTCGTGAGCGTCCTGTCGGACGAGACGACGAGGGTGCCCGGCCTGCGTCCGGCGAACCAACCGCTCTACCAGACCTTCGTCCCGTTGCAGCCGTCCGGCGCCACGTCGGTCATGGGCGTGGTGGAGATCGACCAGCCGTACTCGTCGATCCACGACCCGGCCCTGCGTCTGTGGCGGCTGCTCCAGATCGTCCTCGCCGTGGCGCTCGTGGGCGTCGTGCTGGGATTCGCCCGGTCGGCATGGCAGCACGCCGCGATCGGGGCGCGGCTGACGGCGAACCCATTGGCTCCCGGGGCCGCGCGGGCGACGCGCGAGGACCGCAAGCGCGAGCGCGCGCGGTCGATCGCCGCGCGAGTCTGGCCGCGCACGCGCCGGGCACCGGCGGCGGACCACGTACCCTCCTCGGTTCCCTCGCCCGACGTTCGCGCGGCCGAGTCGCGCATGGAGGAGCTCGACCTGAAGGTCCGCGCGGCGGAGGCCGAGCGGGAACAGCAGGTCGGCGAGGTCAAGCGCCTCCGCGACGCCCTGGAGGACAAGGAGGCGGAGCTCGCGATCGCGCGAGAGGGCGTGAGCCCACGCGCCGAGGCCAAGCGGGAACGCAAGGTCCTGGCGGAGGCGCACACGCGCGCCGCGGAGGCCGAGCGGAAGGCGACGCAGGCCGACAAGAAGAGCGAGGACGCGGCGAAGCGCGCGATGGAGGCGAGCACCCGCGCCCTCGAGATCGAGGCGCAGCTCCGCTCGTCCGAGGAGACGATCGGCGCGCTGCGCAAGGAGCTCGCGACGGCGCATGCGGAGCTGAGCCGGGCCCAGGTCGAGCGCGACGGTCTCGCCGACGAGCGGTCGCGGCTCGCGGCGGAGGTCGAACGGATCGAAGCCGAACGCGCCGGCCTGGAGGCCGCGCTCGCCGGGTCGAAGGCCGACCTCGTGCGATCGACCACCGGCCTCCAGACGCAGATCGCCGCCGTCGGGTCGGACACGGGTGCCGCACTGCTCGAGCAGCGCGCCACGACCGCCGAGATGCAGGTCGCGGACTCTGATGAACGCGTCGCCGACGCCCAGGGCCGGCTGGTCCGGTCCGAGGCGAGCCTGTCGGAGGCGCTCGAGAAGCTGAGCGAGCTGGAACAGGCGAGGGCGGCGCTCTCGGCCGAGCTCGCGCAGGTGAAGGGCGTGCCGGTCGACGACATCTTGGCGCTCGAGCAACCCGCGGACGGGGTCGGTGGAGACGACGAGGCGAAGGTCAAGGTCGGCGCCGGCTCGGATCCGTCCGCGGAGCAGGACGACGACGAACCTCCGGCCGGACTGTCGCTCCGCGAACGGCTCGCGCGAGCCGCGGCGGCCCGGCACCGCGGCGCCCTCAGCTGAGCCCTACGGACGCGGGAGCGGGTCGACCGCGTAGGTCGACAGGAGCGCCGACGTGACCGCCCCCGCCGGAAGCACCGTCGGCATCGGGTAGTCGTACCGCCGGCTGAGCTCGAGGTGCGGCCCGCAGAGGGGCACCATCCTGCCCCCGCGATGGCGCACGACGACCTCGACATCGCTCGGGGCGTGGATCGCCCACAGCGAGAAGCACAGGTAGCAGACGAGCCGGACCCGCTGCGGGTAGGCGAACGCCGCGCGATAGCCGAGGTCGTGCTCGGCGATCAGGCCCCAGATCGCGACCGTGCCGAGGACCGCAGGATCACGTGTCCGGCGGAGCGTCTCGGCCTCCGCGACGGCGTGCAGGCCGCACGTGCAATCCAGATCGGGGACCGCGTGATGGCGGGACTTCGTGCACGTCGCGGACGCCGGCACGCGCGCTGGCCACGGCTTCCCGTCGCCGGCGATCGGTAACAGCCGCACGCTCGACGCGTCCCGGGAACCGGCGAGGGTCCACGTGCGCCACGCGACGATCGGCTCGGTGCGTGCGGGCGACGCGACGTCGTACCGGAGCGCGTCCATGGGTCAGGGATCCGGCCGTACGGGTTCGGGCTCCGCCGGCTCTTGGGGAGCCGCGGGCTCCGGGGGAGCCGCGGGCTCCGGGGGAGCCGCGGGCTCCGGGGGAGCCGCGGGCTCCGGGGGAGCCGCGGGCACGGGGGCGGGCTCGGGAACCAGGTCGGGCAGCGGCAGCGAGACCGGTTCGATCTCGATGATCCGACGTGGCTGGCCGATGTCCATCCGAGCGCTCCCTCGACCGTGCACGAACAGCGTAGGCGCGCTCCGGCGCCCGCGCCACCCCCCTCCTCAGAGCTGGACGAGCTTGAAGATGCCGCTGAACGTGCTGAAGTAGATCGCGCCCGTCGGCCCGACCTCGAACGACAGGGTCCCCCCGCCCGCGTTGGCCACCACCTCGCGGCTCGCGATCCCGTCCCGGGCCTGGTTGATGGTGAGCCGCGTGATCCGGGCGTTCGTCACCGCGCCGTGGAACGCCGCGCCCTCGCTCTGCGGCCCGAGCCCGCACCCGTCGCAGAACGCGATCCCGGTGATCCCGATCGTCGCCTGGTACAGGGTGGCGGGCAGCACGGGGTTCGGGCCGTCCTGGTTCGTGTTCTGCGGCGCGTTGCCCGAGCAGGTCTCGTTGGGTCCCCAACCGTAGTTGCGCCCGGGCTCGACCACGTTGACCTCGTCGTTGCATTCGGGACCGTTCTCGGTCTCCCACAGGACGTCCGTCTCGGGGTCGAACGCGAACCCGAACGAGTTGCGGATCCCGTACGCGTAGACACGGTCGTCGAACGGGTTGTCGTTCGGCACTCCGCCCCCCGGACGGAGGCGGAGGATCTTCCCCCGCTCCTCGTTCGACAGGTCCTGCGCGCTCGCGGCGTCCACGGCGTCGCCGACGATCGCGTACAGCATCCCGTCGGGGCCGAACAGGATCCGCCCGCCGTTGTGGGACGTCGCTCCGTTCGCGTTCGAGACCATCACGCGCCTGCCGACGCCGCGCCCGTCGCGGTCCCGGTAGCGCAGGATCTGGTTGCGGACCGCACCGCCGTCGATGTTCCGCGTGGCGTAGACGTACACGAACGGTGTGTCCGGGTACCTGGGGTGCAGCGCGACCCCGAGCGTGCCGCGCTCGCCGTCCCCGTTCACGCGGGGGACCTGGACGAACAGGCGGTCCCCTCCCGTGGCGCGGTTGTAGATCCGAACCTCGCCGGTGTTCTTCTCGACGTACCAGATCTTCCGTCCCGGGCCGAACGTGAACGCCACCGGAGCGTTGAGGCCGTCCACCACCCGGCGCACCTCGATCGCCGCCGAGGCCTCAGGGGCGGCGAGAAGCGTCATGCCGCCGATCACCAGGGAGGCGACGAGGATCCGGGCGACCGTCCGCGCCGCCCGTCGGCTCATCTCGTGGCTCCTCTACAGTTCGTCCGCATGAGCGCTTCGATGTACGGGAGGGTCGTCCGGCGCGTCGAGGACCCGAGGTTCCTCACCGGTCGTTCCCGGTACGTCGAGGATCTCGTGCCCGAACGCGCCCTGCGAGCCGTCTTCGTCCGCTCCATCCTCGCGCACGCCCGCGTCATCGACCTCGACGTCGCCGATGCGGCGGCGATGCCGGGGGTCGTGGCCGTCTTCCGGGCGAGGGACCTTACCATCGCGGCCGCGCCCGGGGAGGCCGACCCGTTCGAGCGCCAGGCCTTCGCATCCGACGTCGTGCGGTTCGTGGGCGAGCCACTCGCGCTCGTGGTCGCCGACACCCGCGCCCGGGCGCAAGACGCCGCCGAGACCGTGGTGCCGGGGCTCGAGCCGCTCCCGGTGGTCCTCGATCCGCGCGCGGCCGCCGACCCCGGGTCGCCGCTCCTGTTCCCCGACGCGGGCTCGAACGTCGCCGACGCGTTCGAGGAGGCGTGGGACGAGGACGTGCTCGCCGGGTCGGACGTGGTGGCGCGGGTCACGGTTCGCCACCAGCGGGTCGCGCCCGCTCCGCTCGAGACCGAGGCGGTGCTCGCCGAGCCCGGCGGCGACGGCTCGCTCACGGTGTGGGCGTCGACGCAGGTCCCGTTCTCCGTGCGGGATCAGATCTGCGAACGCCTCGGCCTCGAGGAGGACCGGGTCCGCGTGGTGGCGCCGGACGTCGGTGGTGGGTTCGGCGCCAAGCAGGAAGCCTTCCCCGGGTACGTGGCGATCGCAGCCGCGGCGGTCCGGCTGGGCGCGCCGGTCGCGTGGGTGCCGTCGCGATCCGAGAGCATGGTCTCGCTCACGCACGGCCGGGCGCAGGTCCACGAGGTGGAGCTCGGCGCGACGCGCGACGGGCGCCTCGTCGGTCTCCGCGTGGACATCGTGTCCGACATGGGCGCCTACCCGATCGCCACCTACCTGGCGGACACGGCGAGGTCGATGCTGTCGGGCGTGTACCGCATCCCGCGCATCGCGTCGCGCGGGAGGTCGGTGGTGACGACGACACCTCCGGTCGGTCCGTACCGGGGGGCCGGCCGTCCCGAGGCCACCCTGTCGATCGAGCGAGCGGTCGATGTCCTCGCGGCCGAGCTCGACATGGATCCGGTAGAGCTCCGCCGCCGCAACCTCGTCCCGAACTACCGGTTCCCGTTCACCACGGCGGTGGGCTCGACGTACGACGTCGGCGACTACGAGCGGGCGCTCGACGAGGCGCTTCGGCTCGCCGGCGTGAAGCAGCGGCGCCGTGAGCAGGCGGAGCGGCGCGCCGCCGGCGACCGTCGCGCGCTCGGGATCGGGGTCGCGGCCTACGTGGAGCGCACCGGGTCCGCCCGGAAGGAGTTCGCGTCGGTCGAGATCGAGGCGGACGGCTCGGCGACCGCACGGATCGGGACCTCCTCCTCCGGCCAGGGGCACGAGACGGCGTTCGCGCAGATCGTCTCCGGCGTCCTCGGTATCGAGGTCGCAAGGATCCGCGTGGTCCATTCGGACACGGCCGCCGTCGAGCGGGGCGAGGGCACGTTCGCGTCGCGGTCGCTACAGATCGGCGGGTCGTCGCTGTTCGAGGCGGCGGACGAGGTCCTCGAACGGGCACGCCAGCTCGCCTCGGCGTTCCTCGAGGCGTCCCCGGAGGACATCGTGCCGACCGACGGCGGGCTCGGCGTCGCCGGGTCGCCGGCGTCGGCGATCGCGTGGAGCGATCTCTCGGCGGCGTCGGACGGCGGATCGCTGTCCGCCAGCGCCCGACGCTTCCAGCAGGAGCTGACGTTCCCGTTCGGCGCCCACGTGGCGATCGTCGAGGTCGACGTCGACACGGGCGAGGTCCACCTGCTCGAACACGTGGCGGTCGACGACTGCGGCCGCGTGCTGAACCCGATGATCGTCGAGGGGCAGGTGCACGGCGGGCTCGGCCAGGGGATCGCGCAGGCGCTGTTCGAGGAGGTCGTGTTCGACGAGCACGGGACGCCGGTCACCTCGACGCTCGCGACGTACCTGTTCCCGGCGGCCTCGGAGCTTCCGTCGTTCACGACGCTCCGCATCGAGACGCCCACGCCGCTCAACCCGCTCGGCGCCAAGGGGATCGGCGAGTCGGCGACGATCGGCTCGACGCCGGCGATCGCGAACGCAGCCGTGGACGCGCTCGCGCACCTCGGCGTCCGGCACCTCGACCTGCCGCTCTCGCCCGAACGCGTCCTGCGCGCGATCGAGGAGGGCGGCGCGTTCTGATCCGCCGCTGCTAGGGTCGCTGCGATGCCCGCCGCGCCGAACTGGGAGCTCCGGCTCCGGGCCCCCACCCGAACGCTGCCGACGTGGTCGCCGCGCGCGCCCGAACGCCTCGTCTTCCGGTCCGACGAGGGCGGCTCCTACCAGGCCTACACGTGGGACCTCGCGACCGGCGACGTCCGCCGCGTCACCCACGAGCGCGTGGGCGTCCTCCTCGCGTCGGTCTCCGGCGACGGGTCGGAGGTCGTCTGGTTCTCGGACCCGACCGGCGAGGAGGCGGGGCGGTGGCTCGCGATGCCCTTCGGAGGGGGGCGGCCCCGCGAGGTGCTGCCGGGCGCCCCGCCCGGGTGGCCGGACGGGCTCGCGCTCGGTGCCGAGCTCGCGGTGGGCGTGATCGCCGACCGCGGGGGATTCGGCGTCTACGTGTCCGAGCGCGGCGAGGCGGCCAAGGAGATCTTCCGGGACGTAGACCTGGTCTCGTTCTCGGGCACCGACGAGCACACCGAGGGGTTCGACCTCGCCGGCCTGTCGGCGGACGGGTCGCTCGTGTGCATCGAGGCGGCGAACGACGGCGACAGCCTCCATCGGCGGCTGGTCGCGCTCGATCCCCGGACCGGCGCCGTCGTGGGCGAGCTCGCGGATCCGCCCGGGTTCGCCCTGTGGGCATTCGCCTGGTCGAGGATCCCGGGCGACCGCCGGCTCCTGTTCGGGCACGAGCTCGCGGACCGGCTCCGGCCCGCGATCTGGAGGCCCGACACGGGCGAGCGCGTCGACCTCGAGGTCGACCTGCCCGGCGACGTCACCCCGATCGACTGGTGGCCCGACGCCGGAACGGTGCTCCTTCGCCACCGCTTCCGGGGCAGGGACCGGCTCTACCGGTTCGACCTCGCGCGCGGGACGATGACGGCGATCGACCACCCGGCCGGCGAGATCCACGGCGCGCGCGTTCGACCCGACGGCCGGGTCTGGATGCGTGTCTCGAGCGCGGACCGGGCGCCCGAGCTACTCGACGACGCCGGCGAGGAGTTCCTGCCGGCGGCGCCCGGCGGCCTGCGCACCGGCCGGCCGTACCGAGAGTGGCTGTTCCGCAACGCCGCCGGCGATCTCGTGCACGGCTGGCTGGCGATGCCACCGGGCGACGGGCCGTTCCCGATCTACCTCAAGGTCCACGGCGGACCCGACTGGCTGTACATGGACACCTGGTTCGCCGACGTGCAGTCGCTCGTCGAGGAGGGGTTCGCCGTCGCGATGGTCAACTACCGCGGGTCGATCGGCTACGGACGGACGTGGCGGAACCACATCGTCGGGAACATGGGGCTCCCCGAGGTCGAGGACGTCGTGTCGGGTCTCGACGACCTGCTCGCGCGCGGCGTCGCCGACCCGGAGCGGATCGTGATCGGCGGCTGGTCGTGGGGCGGGTACATCACGCTGCTCGCGCTCGGCCGCTACCCCGACCGGTTCACGGCGGGCGTCGCCGGCGCTCCGGTCGGCGACTACCTGGGCTCGTACGACGAGTCCGCGCCGTCGCTGCAGGCGTGGGACCGGTCGCTGTTCGGTGGCGTCGTGACCGACATGCCTGAATTCGTCCGCGAACGTTCGCCGATCACGTACGCGGACCGCGTTCGCGCGCCGGTGCTGGTGCTGATCGCCGAGCACGACACGAGGTGCCCGCCGAAGCAGGCGCACGACTACGTGGACGCGGTCCGCGCCGCCGGCGGCGAGGCCGAGCTCTACACCTACGACGAGGGGCACAACTCCTACGTCGTCGACGAGGAGATCAGCGAGTGGCGCGCGGTCCTCGAGTTCCTCCGCCGGAGGATCCGGCTCCCCTGAGCCTTACTCGCCGACCGTGATGAAGTTCCGCCACTCCCCGTTCTCGTCGATCGCGAGCCGCGGTCCCTGGTAGCCGGTCCCGCCGTCGATCATCAGCTGGATCTCCTCGTCGGTGTAGCCGAGCGACTTGAGGTCCTCGCGCTCCTCCGGGATCAGTGCGTCCAGGTCGCTGTTCACGAGGTACGGCCAGAAGTAGAAGGTGCCCTCGCCTTCGATCTCGCGGCTCGTCCACGGCATCTCGAGGATGGCGACCATGAGGTCGAGCTCCGAGGGGTTCTCTCGCCACTCGGGGGTCGGGTCGCTGCCGTCGCTCATGTTGTAGATGAAGGTCATCGGGTCGAGGAGCTCGCCGAGCCCGTCGACGTCGCCCGCCCGCGCCGCGTCGTAGATCCGCTGGCCCATGACGGCGACGTCGGGAGGCAAGCCGCCGCTCGTGTACGGGCCCTGCTCTGAGATCTCGCCGACCGGCGTCTGGATAGGGACCATGACCGCGCCGAGGCTCGTGCCGGTCGCGTCGCGCATCGTGAGGAGCAGCGTCGCCCGGCCGTCCGGCGTCGGCGAGACGTCGACCTCCGAGAGGGCGAACGTCTCGTCCGTGAGCTGATACCGCGCCCTCCCGAGAGGCGGGACGAGCGTCGCCCCGTCGAACACGTTGAGGTCGATCATCTCCTCGCCGTCGAAGAGATCCGTCACGGAGCCGGAGACGTCGATCACACCGGGCCGGACCTCCGTGACCTCGTCCTCGATGAGCGGTGTCGAGACCCCGACGACGCTCCAGACCCCGTTCGGTCCGGTCTCGCCGAGCTGCCGAAGCTCGACCGTCATCGGCGGCACCTGGTCGCCCAGGGTCCGGTTGCTGATCGCCACGATGGCCTCGTCGCCGTCCACGGCCAACGTCTCGGCCCGGACGTCGGTCGGCTCCCAGTCGAGGAGGTTGGTCGCGAGCAGGGACGCGGTGCCGTCCGGAGTCGTTCGGAGCGGCATGTGAGCTTGGTCGATCTCCTCCTGGGCGGTCTCGAGCATCTCGGGAGATGTCTCGGGCCACAGCCCCGCGAACGTCGCCGGGTTCGGGCCGGTGGTGGCGGGGACCGTCGGATCCGAGACGAGCCGCAGGGCCGAGACTCCCACCGCGACGAACGCCACCACGGCCACGGCCGCGCCGGCCGCGCCGACGGCGCGACGGCGGCGGGCGCGGCGCAGCGTCGGGCGCCCCGAACGCTCGAGCTCGACCGGCATCTCCGACGCGAGATCGTGCAGCAGGTTCCGCAGTCGGGTGTCCATCACTCGTCCTCCCACCGGTGTTCGGGCAGCTCGGCCCGAAGGCGATCCATGCCCCGGGAGACCAACGACTTCACCGTTCCCACCGCCACCCCGAGCGCCTGCGCCGTGTCCGCCTCGCTGAGGTCCTCGTAGAAGCGCATCACGATCGCCGCCCGTTGCTCGGGGCGCAGCGTCATGAGCGCGCGCTGCAGGCGGTCGCGTTCGGCGAGGTCCTCGCCCGCGGGCGCCGTCTCGTCCGGTCGCTGCCGATCGAACCATGCCCGCTCCACCTTGCGGCGGCGGAACTGCGACCGCGCGAGGTTCACGATCGTCCGGCGCAGGTACCACCAGAACGCGTCGCGGTTCCGCAGGTCGTGGAACCGCCCGAGCACCTTGACGAACGCGTCCTGCACGAGGTCCTCGGCCTGCGCCCGCTCGCCGGTCAGCAGGTACGCGAGGCGGAGCGCCTCGGGGGCGTGGGCGCGGTAGAGGTCGTCGAGACCGCCTTGACTTGCTGCCTGGCGTCGCCGTTCCACGGTGAGGACCATCTCACGGGCCAAGACGCGCAGGTCCCCCCGCGGGGTTCCGGGATCCTGCCGACCAGCCTGTTCAGACCAGGCCCTGGTCGAGCATGGCGTCGGCCACCTTCGTGAACCCCGCGATGTTGGCGCCGTGCACGTAGTTGCCCGGCACGTCGTACTCCTCGGCGGTCTCGCGGCACTGCTGGTGGATCGCCTTCATGATGTCCTTCAGCCGGGCGTCGACCTCCTCGCGGGGCCACTTCAGCCGGAGGGAGTCCTGGGCCATCTCGAGGCCCGAGACCGCCACGCCGCCGGCGTTCGCGGCCTTGCCCGGGCCGTAGAGGATCCCGGCGTTCACGAACTGCTCCACGCCCTCGGGCACGGTCGGCATGTTCGCGCCCTCGCTCACGACGAAGACGCCGTTCGACAGCAGGTTCGCCGCGTCCTTCGCGTTGATCTCGTTCTCGGTCGCGCTCGGGAACGCGCACTCGGCCGGGATGTCCCAGAGCGGGTTGTGGTCGTCGCCCGGATCGGTCGCGGTGAAGGTCGTTCCGGGGAACCGCTCCGCGTACTCGGAGATCCGACCTCGCCGCTCGTTCTTCAGCTCCATGACCCACTGGAGCTTGTCGATCGAGATGCCCTTCGGGTCGTGCACGAACCCGTCCGAGTCCGAGAGCGTGACCGCGAGCGCGCCCATCTCGCTCAGCTTCTCCACCGTGTACTGCGAGACGTTCCCGCTTCCGGAGACGAGACAGGTCTTGCCCTCGAGGCTGTCCTCGCGGGTGAGCAGCATCTCGTGCGCGAAGTACACCGCGCCGTAGCCGGTCGCCTCCGGGCGGATCAGCGAGCCGCCCCATTCGAGTCCCTTGCCGGTGAGAACGCCGGTGAACTCGTTCCTGATCCGCTTGTACTGGCCGAACAGGTACCCGATCTCCCGAGCGCCGACGCCGATGTCCCCGGCCGGCACGTCGGTGTTCGGGCCGATGTGCCGCTGCAGCTCGGTCATGAATGACTGGCAGAAGCGCATGACCTCCGCGTCGCTCTT
>Ga0075429_100004575_pt1 | contig 11888 bp, 15 predicted proteins | sample RhiMetdeltSRZDD3_FD_75295 | JGI IMG/M metagenome (GOLD analysis project Ga0075429, IMG submission 75295) | Populus rhizosphere microbial communities from Tennessee, USA - Rhizosphere MetaG P. deltoides SRZDD3 | ecosystem: Host-associated > Plants > Roots > Rhizosphere > Soil | place: USA...
AGCAGCGGGCTGCGCCCCTGGCGCGCTTGGAGTTCGGAGGCGAAGGAGGTTTCCTCAATAAGGTAACTCATCGCCTCGCACCCGATTTCGGCGGCCGCTTGAAGGCCTTCCTCCGTACCCTCGTCAAGGCTGCGACGCATGCGGTTGAGCCTTTCAGCGAGTGCGGTCGCACTCCCCAGCGCCTCCTGCCAAAGCTCTCTCTCCGCGTTCAGCCAAATCTCGCGATCGCGCCCGTCCGGCCGGCCCTCTCGTTCCCAACGTTGCCGGGCCCTTGTGGTAATCCGGTCGTGCCAACTCTCGTCCATGGCCCCCCCGCGTGAATTCGAATCCACGAATCAGAAGACGTCCTCAAAGCCCACCTTTGCGCTAACCCAGGTCTTTGGATATTCAGTGCGTTTTACTAACCCTCGTGCTGTTGCAAGGGAATCTGAGTTACCGCGTCAGCTGCCGAGTAAGCCGCATTCGGCGGGCCTCACTCCCGCATGTCGCAGCGCGCACCGCGCCAGCGCCGCCTCGAAGCCAGAGATTGTTCCAGGGTTTGCTATGTCTCTGAGCCCGGCTCAAGTGAACGTCGTCGGTCGGTGGCTCATGGCGGTCCACCCGTCGGTCCAGTGTTCCGGGCAGCGCTACCACCCTCAATGGGAAGTCGGTCGCAGAACCTCCCTAAGGGCGCTTAGCCTCGCAGCGTTCCCACACCCGAATATAGTCCTCCGCTGATCGGTACAGCGTTGCGATCACCTCTTCGGGCACGCCAACGTTCCGCAGATCTTGCAAGAGATCCGGCATCATGCCGTAATGCGCCATGCCATCGAGGTTAATATCGAAGTCCCGTCGACCAGCAGTACTGCGAGTCAGATTTCCTATTGCATCGTAAAGCCCCGAACCGGCCGGTCCAAAATTCCGTTGGGTCCACGCATCGGTGGCTTGAGTAAGGGATCCGCGTTCCATCGCCTGCCAATGCGCCCAGACGGGCACGAACTTGGCGACCAGGTGACGAGTCCGCTCTGAATCTGTCGGGCTTAGGGACTCCGACTCGAAGTGCGATGCAATGTACGCGGCGAGTTGTTCGTCTTCGTTGACGTTATAGAACGGCCATGGCTTGGACCCCGGAAACGTGATGCTGAACGGGAGGTCGGACCGCGACGTCGCTCGCAGGCCCGTCGCAAGGTTAATGATTAAGTTTTGAGTGGCGATCGTGCGTTGGAGTATCGGGGGGTGGTCCGCGTGCTCCGGCGCTGTGCCGGAGCGCCAGATCGCGATCGCCTCCCAGAAATCGCGTTGCTCGGCATCGAATGGAGATTCTTTGGGATGGTCGGCATAGTCCATGAACCGGTGGTGTCGATAGTCAAGTATGGGCGTGGAGTACCGCACCCCGTCTCGCTGTGAAAAGACCTGCTCAGCACGGGTCTGGGGGTGCGCCTTTGAGTCGTCCTCCCCGCGGAGCCCAACCGACGCATCGGGCCCAAAGCGCGGCCCAGGAAGGCGAGCCGCGCCATTAATGTCAGTACCGAGCGCCACGCGGCGGCCGTGCATGTGAACGTGCGCCCAAATCAATGCCTGGGCGAACGATTTGGAAGATCCAGCGCTATCGTTGGCAACAAAGCCGCAGCCGCAATCGCGTATATCAGAATGATAGGTAATCGGAGCGACGAGTCCGCCGAGCCGGCGGATCCGTTCGAGCTGCGTTCTGGTTTTGTCCACTTCACGGGAGAGCATCCTGGCGTTAAACGTCCCAAAGTCATGGCCGTTCGTGTCTGGCGAGTATTGCGCCGCTGCGATGTCAGACGGTAGCGACGGTCTCCAACCATACTTCAGCTCCCTGAATCCAGTATGACCAGAGACGACGGGGTAGCCTATCCGCTCACAGAGCTCAAGGACTCGCTCGGTCGTCTTGTGACCCATGTGATCAATGTCGATAAGCATGCCGCGCTTCGTGAGTTCGGAAATCAAGACCTCGCCATGCGGCGTGAGCCCCCTCGCATTGATGTGACCTCCACCCGTATCCGCCCACTGCTGAAGCGTTGCTGGATCGGGCGGGCACGGGTATTGGGCAGAGGCGACCGACGCACCTGCTACTGCTCCGCCAATGGCGAAGGGCACGCCCCCAATCAGTCCACCCAAGGCCAAGCCTGCAAGAGCGCTTCCGGCAATACTCTTGGCTGCCGCGACACCATGATAGGCAAGTATTGCAGCGATGTCGCCGCCTTCGAACTTGTCCTGATCAATTCGGTAGGATATCCCAAGCGACTGAGGGGCTTCTTCAACTGTATAGCTTGAGCCGGTGACGACGAAATTCGTCGCGTCATAGTTGCGGAAGAAGAGTGCGGGTCCGCCGAACGCGTTGTTCGTACCATGGACTGGAAAGATATGCCGTACGCCCTGTGCGTAGAGGTCCTGTACCATGTTCGCAATCAGTTGTGACGGTGTAGTGTTCTTGGCTTCGGCGTCCGCTTGGAGCGCCTCTGGTGTCGCCCAGCCGCCGAGCGAATCAACCTCCACGCCGAGGACAATTGCTAGTCTGCCGCCGCTGACAATCCGGCGCGCGTCGGCCGGCGTCAAGGCGATTTCCATCCACCCTGAGCCCGGCCCGGTGCCCTGTGCATCAACGAAGGCTACCATTGCTCGCATGGCACTGAGTTGACGAGCAATCGCGCTGGTATCATCAACCGCGAGCTTGGGCCCGAACAGTTCTACCATTCTCTTGCCCACGAGTTCATTGTTGACGGCGTGTGAGACGACGAGGCGCAGGCCACCATCCACGGCCCGTTTGATCCAGTCGACATACGCCTGCTGATGGGCCAGCGTGGAGTGACGCGGCCATCCATCGAACTCTGGGTACCCGCCAACGAGATGACCGCCGACACCCTCTAGCGATGGCAGAGCGCCGCCAGGACCATGCTGAGGCGTACAGTCGGAAACGGCATCGGCGAGCCCGGCGGCACCCATGAATGCGGGGTCGGACGCATGCGGGCGCCCCCAGATCCCGTACCCGGCAAAACCAAGGTGAGGCACCAAATGTGCGTGCGTGTCCGCGATGCCGAGGAGGGGCGGACGCTCGCGCATCCCAATTCGGACGGATTCGGTTACGGGCGCGTCGGCGCATGCATTTGTGGCGGTGATCACATACTCGCCGTCCCAGTCATCGACGCCGTCGTAGTCAACGGCAAGCGGGCCGACCGTGCCTTTATCGGGAATGGGTTCGGCGACGGGAAGCTGCGGCAGCTCGGCTGGCCAACGGCTCCATGATGCCGCTCGTGCAAGCAGAGTGATTGTGTCCGCATTTTCAACGTCCCATGTGATGGTAATCGAGGCGCCTGGATGCAGCTGGACCGCCGAGACACTGTTGACGGTGAAACTCCGAATTACGGGTGGCCCGCCGAGGAAGCGGTTGGGCACAACCCCAGCGTCGTCAGGGGGAAGACAGGGAGGGCATGGAAGGCGGCCTACAGTGCCGGCTGCCGCCACGCTGTCCACGACGCCTTGGCCGAACATGACGCCCGCGGCCCCGAATGCCGCGCCGAGGACAGTCTGGAGCATTCCAGCAGCAGCAGCGAGCTGAGCTTGAATGCTGACGCTGTCCATCGGAGCTGGCCCGTCAGTAATCAGGAACCCAACGCATCCGACGTTCACGTCCTCGGGGGCGGATACCTTGATGGCCGTATCTGTCCAGTCGAGGCTTCCATCGGCTTTCTTTTGGACCGTTGCTTCACGACAGCCTAGATGCGCTGTCGGAAACATGACTGCTATGTTGGCGGCGCGCTGATCGCCGAAGCCCTGGCCCTGGATCGTTACGATCGTTCCGGCACATCCACGAGCGGGGTCGAGGCCCGTGATGCCTTCCGCATGCGCGGTAGCCCGTGCTGCCCAATTGCTATACGCTCGCGCGCTGTGTCCGGCCAGCCGCATCGCTTGCAGAAGATCTCTGATTGTGCCCCAGACAACGAGTTCTTGAAGTCTGGGGTCGAGCGAGCGATGAGGGGCAGCAGGCGGTACCGAGGGATCAAGGCGCACTTTCCCTAGCATGATCTCCCGCAACGTCATCGACGCGGGGTCCATCCCAAAAGCGGTCAACATTAAGGCATCGACAATTCCCATGTCCTCTAGCGGTTGGTCGCCGTCTGGATGTCCCAGGAGCAGCCCTATGGCACCTCGGGCGAGTACATCTAGAGCATTCGCTCGCCACCGTTCGGCTTCAGCGCTGGGGTGGCGAGAGAACACGTCCGCGACCATGAGTGCTCTACGTGGCTGCACAAGCACCGGATGGCGGAGAAGCACGTCCATCGCTGCGCTAGCCCCTTCCAGGACAACGTCCGCCATCGCTGCCACGGCAAGGCCTCTCGTGCTATCGCGGAGTACGTCGCCCAGGTCACGAAGGTGCCTCGACGCGGCCGTGCCGCCTCGGCTGCTATTCCACTGGGAGAAACCATCTCTCCAGATCGCATCGGCGCGGCTCAGAGCTTCGAATATCCCGGGCAGTTCAGCTTGCGGCATTGCGGTTATTCTCTTTGGTGGGATCGATGGCAACGAGGCTGTCGCTAACCGTGCCTTGCGAGTTCATGCGACAGCTCGCTCAGGACACGCGTTGGCGCATGATGAGCAATCAAGACCAGTCAGCGGGGGCGTAGTCAGCCCCCACCCTCGGCGCACCCAGCCAGGAACGCCAGCTGACGGAAGCGCGCCAGCTCACGCTCGGCGTCCATGATTTGCATGCTCAAGTACTGCCGAAGCTGATGGTCCTCCTCGCGGTCAAACTGGTCTCTCTCTGTCCGCAGGTCCGTCAGTTTAGCTCGCAAGGCATCGATGCGCTGCTGATACGTCGTGCACTGCTCTTCGCGATTCACCACGACATCGATCGACATGGGCGGTGTCGACTCCCCGAAGAGATACGACGTCTCTTGCATCATCTGCCACTGAAACGGGTACGAGCCCGGTGTAAATGGCGCACGAACGTCGAACGTGAAGGTCGCCTGATCTCCTGGAACAACAGACATCCCGGCCGGGAGCGGCACTTCGCGGCCGCCCCAACCGAGTTGATTCGCCGGCACTCGCGACACGAGCCTGACTCGCAATGGTGGCGCGGGAGTCCACAGCGTGGCCCCTGTATTCTTCATCGTGATCGACACCGTGGATAGCTGTCCAGCAACCATCTGCTTTGGCACGGTAGATGTGACATAAGCCGCATCTTCAGCGGGAAGAGGCGGAATGACATCTAGGATACCGGTCACGAGATTTTTAAGAGACGGATCCCAAAGCGCTTCAGCGTGATTCAAGCCGACCGTAATGTGGAGGGCAAATGGTGGTAGACGCGAATTGGCGTCGGTCACCAGTCCGTCGCCGACTCCCTCTGTGATTTCTGGAGCGACGTTTGGTAGCGCGTCGAGGAGAACGCCCGCAAGGGGTAGTGGTTGCGGAACCGTGATCCAATGGAAAGGCGGGATGTGAAATTGAGGCAGCGCGCTGCTCCAGTGAAATGCATGCTGATACATGCGGGTGTACAAGACACTTGTGCCACCGAAAGTGATGTAGGTGATCCCGGGAATTGGCTCACTTGCCCCAATGTCGGTTAGTGTTTGGCTGCCGATGGACATCTCGACGTATGAAGGACTACTGACTTCAGCTTGGAGCATGTCGACGAGAGGCACAACGCCCGGAGCGGCGGCCGTCAGCTGTGCCAGGGTCGGGAGGACGGCGCTTGCTACGACAGCAGTATTCGCCAGACTGCTACCGGCATGCGGTGAATGCAAGGTCACTAGATGAGTAACGCGGTTCGCGAGGTCGGGGTTGAACCACAGCGTCGCGCGAGCCAATAGACCACCCCGACTGTGGGCGAGGAGAACGATCCGTGTCCAGGGAAAATCGTCCCGCAGCTGATACAAAAGACCTGTGAGTTGATAAACCGGGCGGATTAGGGATCCCGCAGGGTCGACCTGAGCGTAGTTAACGGTTCGATAGCCTCGAGCGCCCAAGAACGGCTGCCAGCCCGTAACTGGCTTATAGGGATCTGGTTCAACGCTCCAGTACCAGATGCCTGGGTAGAAGTGCCAGCCGCGGTCGACGGGGCCACTTACGATCGCCCCATAGTCATAGTTGCACTTAGGGTGAACGGCAGGATCCCGCATGTCGTCGATTGTGCCGTTGTTGCCATGCAGCAAGACGATAATGGGCTTAGCGGCATCGCCTGGGAGCACGTAGGCGGTCTCGTAGGTCGTCTTGAGCCCGTCGCTCCAATGGAAAGTGATTTCCTTGGGTTCCATCAGGCGTTATTCCGTGAGGCAGGCGCATCGTGACGACGGGCAACAACGAGCTCGGTGAGAACCTCCGCGCCCTCAAGACTCAGGATCGTGCTGGTGTGACTGAACGTCACGAGTTGCCGTTCATCGGGAAGCGGGGTCTCGTCTTCCACTACTAGGACGAGTCGTCCGTTGTGGTAGCGCAGGAACTTTTCGAGAGTTAACCGGGAATGCGGATGGGCCTGCTGGTATGCTGCCACCGAGTCCTTGAGTGCGGGCTGCATCTCGAGCGCCCCGATTGGGTGGTCGGCTGGGATTTTAAGCTCCGAGCCCTCGGGGACACCACTGAGCCGCCACAATGCGTGAAAGTTGATGTAGTTCTTGCGGAACTGTCTGACCGCGTCAATCGACGACAGTCCGTGAAGTGTGGCCATGCCTGGTCTCCTTGCGAAACGTGACCGGGGTTCCGCCAGTTACGGAAGGCCATGAGCTCGCCGTTAGCGCCACACTCGCGGTGTTCTGCGCGGTCGGCTGCCCGTTGATCTGGAAGACCGTCGCGCCCAGTTTGCCGATCAGTCCACGCATAATTCGCATAATATGCAATTGTTGACCTGCACCGCCGACGTTGTCCCCTAATTGGATTGGTAGACGCCCTAGAGGACAGTCGAGACCAGGCTCGGAGCGCCGCCCAGGATCGCGGCGGCGGCCCGCAATCAACCGGTCGGAGTTTCGCCTCCCAGCGGTGCAAACCTTTGGGTCCTAATCGTCCGCGGTTGACCCGGTCGCGTGCGTCGCCGCGGACACCCACGATTGGCCGTGTTTGACGCCGATCTCGAGCGCGCATCCCGTCGAGCAGAGGACGCACACCGATTTCACCCACCGTTCGGGCTCCTCGATCGTCCGCTGGTCGGGTCGTTCCGGCCATCCGCCCGCGCCCTCAAATCCGGTCCGGTGGCCCCACACATCCTTGATGCTGTCGCGGGTGATTGTCAATCGCCGACTGATCGGCACTATCACCAGACCAAAGCTCATAGAACCCTTCCAAACAGGGCGCCGCGCCATGGCTTTCGACAAAGTGCAACGCAGGTGCCAGAGACTTACCACCGACTACAACGTTGAAGCAGCCGGTTGAGAAGCCCAATGCGAATAAGGAGTGACGTAGCGAGCGACGGCATCATGTAAGAGTTCTCGAGTAATTCCGCGCATGGCGTGTCAAATCTTCCATCGCTTCCCGGCCAGCTGTATCCGCACAATTACCGGCAGCTTTGGACGAGGCATCAGTTCAGAAGAGCATTCTCTCCGGTGTTCCCGTCCCGCAAGGCTGGTTGCGTGAGAACCGCCATGCCGACTGGAGCAGCCTGACGGTCATGGTAAGCCTTCTCGAACTCGGCCGGCGGAACATAGCCGAGCGGGCGGCTACCGCTGTACCACGCCACCCACTCGAGCGTCGCGAACTAGACGTCCGCGAGCCCCTTCCACGGCCCGCGGGCGTGATCGCAGTACGCGACCGACTCAACTTGGTACTGCCCGTCGTGATGCAAGTGCTCGCTGAGCTGCCGCGAATACCGACCATCTCCCGCGTCGATTGCCGCTTCGACTTGCGCTCTGGCGGCTCGCGCCTCGGCGGCGAACGAAGGGAATTGAAGCCTTACAAGCGGCGTATTCACGGGGTGGTTCACGGGATGCGAGGTCACTCGGGTCTGGTGCCGGACAGCTCAACTCCTCACGCGCGAGACGGAGGACAGCTTTGCCATGACCTGTCAGCTCAGCGACCCTTCAATCGTCGCTGTCGTAACGGGCTCGCGCGCGATGGGCGGCCGGGCGGGTGTGGTCGAGTTGGCCGGCGCTCGAGAACAACTATTGGCGGATCACGTCCACGGGTTCGCCCATCTGGTTCGGGGCTCCGAGCGCCTCACGCTGCCCGCACCACCTCACGTGCCAACCGTGCGAGAGACCCTTCGCGCCTTCGTCAGAGCACTTCGTGAGGGCGCCGACTTTCCCATATCCATCGAGGACGGGCTACGAGCGGTCGCGATCGCCGATGCCGCGTACCGCTCAGCCGAGCACGGAGGGGAGGGCATGGCTATCGCTGGATCATCTCTGATGAGCTGACCGCTCGACGTCGGCGAATGGCCGCCGGTCCGCTTATTACGGAAATGGGAAGCCGTCGGGCGGACACCACCTGCGCATGAGCTTACTCCTAAGACAGCGAGCAGAACTATGCATGCATATTGGATATTTCCGCCCGGAGGTTGTTGTGCGGTCGCGAACAAACCGGCCGAGAACCGAGAACGTGAGACAACGCGTGCTAGTGCTGAGACGCTAGATCCGCACCCGGCGACGCGCGCGGTACTCCATCGCTGAGACGTAGCCGCGTAGAAATCCCAGGAAGGCACGCCCTCGAGCGCAAGCAGCTCTGGAGCGCCTGACCAACGCGCGCACACGCGCGAGCTCCTCGGCGGGAACGTATTCGCGCCGATAACGAATCGCCCCAGTTTGGGGATCGTGCTCTTCATACCTCAGATATACGTAGGGACCATGGCGGTGTTTCTGCTCATGGGCGCAGCGGCACGAAGGCTTCCCGCACCGCACCAGTTCGCGCACTAGGTGGGGATTCTCACGGTCCTGCCTTCGAAGGCTCAAGTATCGGTACGGTCGGAGCGTTAGTCTCATCGTCTAGGGGCACATGGTCCCGCTGATGAACAGGGGCCCGCTGATAAGAATCCGCCCGTGGGTGGCTTCGAGCACTCGCGCTTGGAGGGCATGAGCTTACTCGGAACGCTGTGCGGTTGATCGTTTTATTCTCACGACCTCAGCACAGCCTCGGCAAACACGAGTCTGGATGCCGGCCCAATTCCCGCCGCAGGCGCGGCAGCGGAAGTCATCTGGGGAGACCAGCCCCCAAACGGTCTGCCCATTCCTGCTCCCAATCCGTCGAAGCAGGCCGAGCTTTTCAAGACTCCCGAGGATCGCATCAATTTCTTTTAGGGCGACTTTCTTCATCGTGTCCTGTGGGTTCTATTAGACGGCGTTTAGGGCCGAGGCAGCACAAGCGCTGTCTCACGAAGCTGCGTTCTCCTTCCGGCGCAAGATACCGGCAGCAAATGCGTCGGCGACCGCTCGGTAGGCAGTTGCCCGTGAACATCCAGTCTCATGGCGAATCGCTTGCACAAGCACCGGGACGGAAAGCCCTTCCGGTGGGCAATCGCGCGCGATCCGCTCCGTCTCGGTCAGTGTCGGTCGTCTCAGGAGACGCCGCCTTTGCGCGACCGCGCTTTGCCCACTGTCGTACAGCTGCTCGTCGTCTCGGGGGCTCAGGGCTGAACTAGTGTCGCTCATCCCTCACTTCCTTTTTTTGGTCGAGATCCGCTCGGCCATCGCGCGTAGGAACGCTGCGACTTGCTGCGGTCGCGTTGAGGGAAGATTGTTCCATGCCGGGAGGCTCCAGGCTTTTTTCAGTCGCTTCCACGGTAGGACATCCCGCGCTTGGTAGGCGGCCGGCGCGAACCGCTCTCTAATTGTGTTCCACATCGCCGACCGATCTCGCAACGCCGGCGCGCAGGTGGGCGATTACATCCTCGTGCTGCGCCGAATAGGGGAGCAGGACCACAATGACTAGGCATGTCTCAGTGATCGGTGACAGTTGGCAAAGCGCCCGGATTGGCGAATGGTCCCAGGATCGCCGCCGGTCGTGCCAGCGTCGTCTTGACGCCGCCAGGCGGGCCGACCAGCAAGAGAGTGTGGCCAGTTACGAACCGAAGGGCTACCTACTCGTCGGTCACGCTCCACGAACCAGAGCCTCGCGTTAAGTCGCCGAAACTGCCGTCCACAGCTCGGCTGTCGATCCAAAGCGGGCATGTCCATCTTCCGTGCTCATCTGACGAGGATGTAGGACACGCAGACTACACGAGTGGCATGCCTCGGCCAGCCTGTCCTAACAGACTAGTCTTGGGTCATTGGCGCGAGGCGTAAAGCCTATCTAGAGCAAAGAGTTGGGCATGCTTTCACTTCTGGCCTGCAGAATGCATGGTCAGCGTGGCGAAAAGAATGCGAACTATAATTGCGGTCGTTGCTCTCATCGTCGCACTTCCCGCGACGATGGAGAATCTGGAAGCGGGCCGCAAGTTCAAAAAGTGTCACGGGGCATGACAGCTAGCACTAGGGCCAGTACGAATGGGCAACCGCATCGTTTGTCGCCTAGCGGAGCGACTACGACCGCCGAGAGGCCGCTATCCGTGCTCGGCGCCGTTCGCGATACACAAACCCCCTGGCGTAGCGGCGTAAAAGGCTCATGACCGCACGCCCACGGGAGCTGGCAGCGCGGGCGCGCCTGATCCACCGCCGCACCCTCGCGAGCTCCACCGCGGGACGTATTCCCGCCGATAGCGCGTCTCCCCGGTTCGGCGATCATACTCTTCGTACCGCAGATACATGTACGGCCCGTGCCGGTACCCCACGTCCTTCGCGCAACGACAGGACGGCTTCCCGCACTTCACACGCTCTCGGACCAAACGCGGGTCTTCGCGGTCTTCCTTCGCGACGGTCAGGTAACGGTACGGCCGAAGAGCTCGCTCCATCTTAAGGACGGAAAGCTGCCTGTTCTGAGCGACCTGCTGAGCACGAGCTTGGTCTGGTCACGGAAGTACTTCCGCCCCGCCGGCAGCTCGTTGCGCACTGTTTGGAGGTACTCCTCGAAGCTCGAGGTCTCGAAAGGGTGCTCACGCGACGGCCGCCCGCACGTCGATCTTGCCTGTCACGGCCGTGGTGATCAGCGCTGTACGGTACTCCTGCAGGCGGTCGATGGCGGCCTCGACCTTGGCGACCAAGCCGTCGATCCACGCCGTCTCGCGGTCCAGGAAGGATGAGATGAGCTGCTGCTCCTTCACCTCTGGCAGGGCCAGGAGGATGTCAGCGATTTCTTCTTGGTCGAGGATGGGAAGTGTGGCGCTGGGTGCGATTGCCCGTAGAGTCGGCTCAAGTCGCTTGAGCTGATAGGTCGCGAAACGCGCGTGAATACGGCGTGACTCGTGTAGGGACATCAAACTGCGCAGGAGGAGGTCTTGTTCGCACGCATGGTCGTGGAGATGAAGCTGCTGACACGGCACGAACGCCGTCAGTTTCGGAAGGACCCGTTCTGGAAGATTGAGGCGTGAGGAGCGCGTACGAGCGGTGGGCGGCGCAGCTAGTCAACTGACGGGCAGCCCCTTGCGGGACTGCCCGGGCCTCGGAGCGCCGGTCCTTAGTGGCCTTTAACCACGTAGAACAACACAAGCAGCATCACGTGGGCGGCCGCTTCCACTAGTAGCCAGTGAAATCCGCTCATCGCGGGTTCCCCAGGGTTATGGGTTGATGACCCGATCAAGTACCGCAGTGTGATGCGCCATGTCAAGCGGCTTCCGTAGCTGGCGCGAGTGATGTAACCTCCCCGATCAGCCATCACGAATGCGCGGGCCATCGAACTCGCGCTGCCAACCTCGCGGCGAGAGCCGAGAAGGTGGTTCTGGTGACGAGCCAGGATGGGGCGCGCAAGCGCAAGCGAGCACGCCATGAAGACCAGCATCAAGACTGAGACCTGGATCGTCTGCACGCAGATCGAGACGGGCGAGCCGAGGTTGAAAATTAACTGGGCTTTTTCAACCATTTCGCTACAATCCTCCG
>Ga0075429_100004577_pt1 | contig 11886 bp, 14 predicted proteins | sample RhiMetdeltSRZDD3_FD_75295 | JGI IMG/M metagenome (GOLD analysis project Ga0075429, IMG submission 75295) | Populus rhizosphere microbial communities from Tennessee, USA - Rhizosphere MetaG P. deltoides SRZDD3 | ecosystem: Host-associated > Plants > Roots > Rhizosphere > Soil | place: USA...
AGCGCGGTCGCCACGTCGCCGCGCGAGAGCGTCACGCGACCCGCGAAATTGTCGGGGATGTCGTCGTGCACCCGATCGAGCGGCAGCGGCTCCCAGGAGACGTCGATCAGCTCACGCGCATCCTCGGCGGCGCCGCGGCTCTCCGCGAGCACCACCGCCACCGCCTCGCCCACGAAGCGCGCGCGGTCGCAGGCCAACATCGAAAAGTTCTTGCCGCGCAGCGCCGCGTGCAGCGGCACGATCGCGAACGGGCGCGCGGCGGCACCGAGATCGGCGAACGTCACCACGCCGGCGACGCCGGGCGCCTCGACCGCGCGCGACGCGTCGATGCCTCCGATTCGCGCGTGGGCGTGGGGACTGCGGACGAAGACCGCGTGCAGCATGCCCGGCAGCGTGATGTCGCCGACGTAGCGCCCGCGCCCCTGCACAAGCCGCGGATCCTCCTTGCGGAGCAGCCGGTCACCGATGAATTTCACGTCGACAGTGTAACGAACCGTCGACGATTGACCAACGAGACCCCCGTCGCTACGCTGCCGGCTATGAAGCAACCACCGCTCACGGCCCGTCGCTGGAAGCGCGTGGAATACGAGCGGCTCGTCGATCTCGGTGCCTTCGAGGAGGGCGACCCGGTCGAACTGATCGGTGGCCAGCTCATCGTCGCGGAGCCGAAAGGCAGCGAGCATGCAGCGGCGACCGACATGGCGAGCGAGGCACTACGCGCGGCGTTACCGGCGGGATGGATCGTCCGCGGGCAGAATCCTCTGGCCCTGGACGAAGAGTCTGCGCCTGAGCCGGACGTCGCCGTTGTCCGTGGCGCTCACGCCGACTATCGTCACGCGCATCCGGCGCGCCCCGCGCTGATCATCGAAGTGGCGGAATCGAGCCTCAGGTTCGACCGGATCGAGAAGGGCAGCCTCTACGCTCGCGCGGGGATCGTCGATTACTGGATCGTCAATTTGATCGACCGCACGGTCGAGGTCTACCGCGACCCTGGCGCCGATCTCACGGCACTGTACGGGTGGCGATACATGTCGGTGGAGCGCTTCAGCCCGCCGAGCGTGATCACGCCGATCGAGGCGCCCGCCGCGCCGATCCCCGTCGCCGCGTTGATCCCCTAGCTAGACTTTCCCCAGCCGCGGATGATCGAACATCGGGAGGTTCACGCCCCACGGCGCCATTCGCGTGCGGATCTTTCTGAGAAATTCCGGAAACACCGCCATCTCGTCCTCGGGCGTGTTGCCGCCGAGCCCGGCCTCGCAGGAGATGCGGTCGGCGTCGATCTCCGCGGGCGTGGCGCTGCCGCCCTCGATGGCGAGCCACAAGTTGCGGTAGCCGCGAAACTCCACGTTCTCGATCATCGTCGTCACCGCGGTCTCGATGTTCCGCACGGTCTCCGACGTGAACGACGGCGCCCACGCGTCCAGGCACTGCCAGCCGAACGCGATGTGGCGCACCTCGTCGCGCAGGATCAGCTCCATCAGTCGTCGCACCGCGGGGTTGGTCGCCTTGTGCACCGTCGCCTTGAACACGTCGATGAGAATCTCCTCGGCCGCGCACACGAGGCTCGCGAAGATCCCCTCGAGCGAGGTGTCGGGGTCGAACGCCATGCGACGCACGCCGTGGGTGCCGACGGCGCCGGCGGTCGGCGGATTCTGCGGCTGTGGAAAGTAGCGCCCGAGCCGCTCGGCCATCAGCCACGAAGCCTCGGCGTGCCGCCCCTCCTCCATCGTGCGCATCGTGAAGAAGAACTGCAGATCCGGCAGCCGCCGCTCGAGGCAAAAACGCAGCAGCAGCGCCGGGCTCTCCGAAATCGCGCCGTACTCGCCCCACGTGCGGCGGCTCCAGTACATCTGCGCGGCGAGCAGCTGCTCGGCGCTGTAGCGCTCGGGATGCAAGTCCTCCCACGGAATATCGGTTTGCGGGTCCCACTCGAGCGTTTTCGCGCGCCGCCACAGCTCCCAGACGTCGGGCATCGCCGGCGCGAGCGGCAGAGGGTAGCGTCGCTCGGACACATACGCGTCGCGCGTCACCATCTAGATCCCCCCGAGCTCCGCGTGCGTGACCACCGGCAGCCGCAGGCTCCAGACGGCGAATCGCTCGCGCACCTGCGCGATCGTCGCGCGCAGCACACCGCGCTCCTGGCCGGCGGTGGAGGCGCCGAGACCCGCGCGCGCCGTTTCTTCTTCCGCCGATAGCCACGGCTCGCGGCTCTTCTCGGGCAGCAGCCACGTGTTGCGATAGCCGGCCAGAATCACGTTCTCGAGCATGTCGCGTACGGTCTCGACGACGGCCGCGCGGGCGCGTGCCTCGAGCGCCGGCACCCGGCTGCCCAGCAGCGCCCACGCGAACGTGACGTGACGCTGGCGGTCGCCGGCGATCAGCCGCAGCGCGGAGCGCACCACCTCGTCCTTGGCGAGCTGCAGATGGCTGAGACACAGGTTCAGATCGAGCTGATCGTCGAGCGCGCCGAGCGCGGCGATCCAGGCTTCGACGGGCACGTCAGGATCGAGCGCGGCCTGGGCGAACGGATGATTGCTCGCGCGCACGAGCCCGGCGTCGCCGGGATCGGGCTCGTAGCCGCCGAACCGCTCCGCCAGCAGATGGCACACTTCGAGGTGCTTGGCCTCCTCCGCGGGACGAAACGAGAGGAAGAGCTTGGCGTCCATGCCGAGCGAGCCGGACTCCAGGCAGAAGCGGATCAGCAGTGCGGTGCTCTCGCTGAGCCCGGGATACACGCTCCACGCGCGCCGGCTCCACGTGCGGCGGGCCGCCTCGCGCGTCGTCGTGCCGTAGCGCGCGGGGTCGAAGCGATCCCACGGAATGTCCGTCTCCGGATTCCAGCGAAAGCCCTTGGCCTGGCTGTACAGCTCGCGGAGCGCCGGCACCTCGGGGGCGAACTGCAGCGGAAAGCGACGCTCGACGAAGCGCTTTTCCTGCGCCTGATAGGCGCGCAGCAGCCGCGCCGCGTGCGGCTCGGTCACCTCACTCAACGATGTCCTTCTTGAGACTCTCGACGAACCCGAGCACCTCGGACTTCTCCCGGCCGGGAACCTTGAAATGATCGAGCGTGGCGTTGACGTGGCCGAGGAACACCTGCCAGTCTCGCTCGTTGATTCCCATTCCGCGATGCGACACCTTCATGTCGCGCCCGACGTAGTAGAGCGGTCCGCCGGCGGACGCGCAGAGGTAGTCGATCAGCAGCTGCTTTTCGCGGCGCACGCTGTCCTCGCCGCGATGCTTCCAGAAGCGACCGAGCTGCGGATCGCCCATCAGCCGCGGCAGCAGGTTGTCGGCCACCGCCGCGATCGCGTCGTAACCACCCAGGCGCTTGTAGAGACTGTCCGCCATGGCATCCTCCCCGGTTCGCGTGGTCGGCCTTCTTGGCGCGCGGGATTGTACCGCTCAGGAACGGACCGCGTCGATGAGCCCATAGTCGAGGGCCTCGCGTGCGTCGAGGAAGCGGGCTCGATCCGCGGCGGCCACGACGCCGATGGCGGGACCGGCCACCTGCCCCTGGCAGCGGAGGCGAATCGGCGCGTGAGCGGCGTCGACGACGTCGATCAGCGCGAAGGCCGCCTCGAGCGTGCCGTCCGCGCTGCTCAAAACAACATCGATCGGAGCGTCGCTCGATGCATCCAGCGTCATGATCTGCGCCGCGGCCTGAGCCGCGAGCGCTTCGTCGAGCCGACCGGTGACGAAGACGATGCGGCGCTCGAACAGCTTCTCCTGCAGCCAGCCCAGCGCTCAGCCTTTCAGTCCGCGCACGCTGTAGGCCGGCACAGGACGCTGGAAGCCTTTGAGCTGGAAATCACCGGCCGGTTCGGCGTCGACGAGCTCGCCGGCTGTCGCGTGGGCGCGCTGGCTGATCAGGATCTGTCCCGCCGCGGCCTCGGCGCAGAGCCGGCACGCGAGGTTCGTCACGCTGCCGATAGCGCCGTAATCGAGGCGGCCCTCGAAGCCGATGGCGCCGATGGTCGCATAGCCCTGCGCGATGCCCACCCCCATGTGCAGCGCGAATCCCTTGCGATGCCACTGCGCGGCGAGATCGTCCATGGCCTCCCGCATGGCCACGCTCATGCGCAGCGCGCGCTCGACGGGATTCGGCACGACCACCGGATCGTTGAAGAAGATCATCATGCCGTCGCCGGTGAAGCGCTCGAGCGTGCCCTCGTACGCGAGCACCTGCTCTCCCATGCGCGCATGGTACTCGCGCAGCACGCTCATGACCTCTTCGGGCTCCGCCGTCTCGGCGAACGCCGTGAAGCCGCGGAGGTCGATGAACACGACGGTGACTTCGCGGCGGTGCGAGGAGAGCGGATCGTCGGTGTCGCCGCGGACGATCAGGTCGGCGACCTGGGGCGAGAAGAACCGCTTGAGTCGGCCCACGCGCTCGAGCTCGGCGAGCTGGCTCGCCACCCGTTCTTCCAGCGTCGCGTTCCACTCGGACAGCTCGCGCGCCTGCGTCTGGACCGTGTCGTGCAGCGTCTTGATCCGCAGCATGGACCGCACCCGCGCCAACAGCGCCTGGTGGTCGACGGGCTTGGTGAGGTAGTCGTCACCGCCCGCCTCGAATCCGGCCACGACGTCCTTCGTGTCGGACATCGCTGTGACCATGATGATCGGCGTGAAGGGAAACATCGGATCGCCCTTGAGGCGCCGGCACACCTCGATGCCGTCGAGCTTGGGCATCATGATGTCGAGCAGGATGAGGTCGGGATGCGCCTCGTGCGCCGCCGCCAGCGCCTCCTCGCCGTCACGGGCCACCACGATCTCGTAGCCCTCGTGGCGCAGCCGCGTCTCCAGCATGCGGACGTTGGCGGGTGTGTCGTCGGCGACCAGGATGCACGCCGGGCTCCTCACGACGGAGGAGTATACTCGCGCTGAAAATGCGGTTCGAACGTACCGATCCGCTTGCGGCGTTCCTGCTGCGCTCCCCCCTGGGCATCCTCGTGCGCGGCGTGGCACGCCTCCGCACGTCGGTCCAGCGAAAGCTGCTCGCCGCCTTCCTCCTGGTCACCCTGCTCTTCCTGGTCATGGGCGTGTTCAGCGTCCAGACCATCCGGCGAATGTCGCAGCACACCGACTGGCTCGACGAGGCCCACCGCCGCGTCGATCTGTCCCAGCAGCTGCAGCACTCGCTCGCCATGCAGATGCACCTCACGGGAATGGCGCTGATCGTCCGCGACGAGACCGCCTTGGCCAACATCCTGCGCGAGAACAATCGCTTCAACGACACGCTGGTGCGCATCGAGCAGCAGGCGCCGGACGCCGAGCGCCAGATCATCCAGAAGATCCGATCCGGCCAGGAGGAGGCGATGACCATCGTCGCCGACATCGCCAACCTCGTGCGCGATGGCAAGATCGACGCGGCCACCGAGCTGCAGCTCACGCGCGAGGATCCGCTCTACCGCTCGATCGACGACCTGGTCCACGTGGTGGCACAGCACGAGGACCAGCGGATGGGCGAGCTGCGCGCCAGCATCCAGAGCGCGAACCGGCGCTCGCTCATCGTCATGGGCGCCTTTGCCGTCGCCTCCGTCGCGCTCGCGCTCATCGGCGGGTTTGTCATCTCGTGGGCGTTCATCCTGCCGGTGCGCGCGGCCGACGCGTTTCTGAGCGACGTGGCGGCGGGCAAGTTCGGCGGCACCGTCGACGTGCCCAACGGCGACGAGTTCGGCGCGCTCGCCACGCGGCTGAACGAGACGGCGCGCGAGCTGGCGCGCCTGGACGCCGAGCAGCGGCAGACGGCCGACACACTGCGTGCCCTGAATCTGAAGCTCGAGCAGGCGAGCCAGGCCAAGTCCGAGTTTCTCGCCAACATGAGCCACGAGCTGCGCACGCCGCTGAACGCCATCCTGGGATTCACCGAGATGATCCTCGACGATCTGTACGGCCAGGTTCCCGCCGACCTCAAGGAGCCGTTGGCGGACGTCCAGACCAACGGCAAGCACCTGCTGCGCCTCATCAACGATGTGCTGGACCTGTCGAAGATCGAGGCGGGTCGTATGGAGCTCTCGCTGGGCGACTACGCGGTGGAGGACATCGTCGCCACCGTGCGGGCCTCGCTGCGCTCGATCGCGGAGGAGAAAGGCCTCGACCTGGTCACCGAGGTGGAGCCGGGGCTGCCCGAAGCCTATGGCGACGCCAAGCGCCTCACGCAGTGCCTGATGAACCTGGTCGGCAACGCGCTGAAGTTCACGCATCACGGCCGCGTGAGCGTCGGTGTGGACCGGCAGGACGACCAGCTGCGCTATCGCGTGTCCGACACCGGCATCGGGATTCCCGCCGAGCAGATCGACGAGATCTTCGCGGAGTTCCGTCAGGTGGACACGACGACCACGCGCGATTTCGGCGGCACCGGGCTCGGGCTCAGCATCACGAAGAAGTTCGTGGAGATGCACGGCGGAAGGATCTGGGCGGAGAGCGAGCTCGGCAAGGGCTCCACGTTTTATTTCACGATCCCGCTGCGAGTCGAACGGACGGCCACGGTATGAGTGACAAGACGATCCTCTACGTCGAGGACAACGAGTTCAACCGCAAGATCGTGCGGCAGCTGCTCGCCAAGACGACCTACCGCCTGCGGGAAGCCGTCGACGGCGAGCAGGGCGTCGCGGCGGCGCTCGCCGCGCCGCCGGACCTCATTCTCATGGACATCCAGCTGCCGAAGATGTCGGGGCTGGACGCCACGCGCCAGCTGCGGAGCGATCCGCGAACGGCCGCGGTGCCGATCATCGTCGTGACGTCCTTCGCGCTCAGCGGCGACGACCAGAAAGCGACGGCCGCCGGAGCCACGGCGTATCTGGCCAAGCCCTACAGCCCGCGCGAGCTGCTCGCGAAGATCCGCGAGATCGTGCCCGAAGCCTGAGCGAGAGGAGACAACCCATGCGCAGGACCACGACTATCGTCGTTCTCCTCGGCGTGCTGCTCGCGCTGGCGGGCACGACGCGGGCAGGACAGGAAGAGCAGTTCACGCCGGAGTTCAAGGGGGCGCACACCTCCTACGACCCGAAGCACACCCCGAAGATCTCCGCGCCGGGCTCCGTGAAGCGCGGGCAGTGGTTCGATGTCACGGTCAACGTCGGCGCCGGCGGCGAGCATCCCTCGCTGGCCGAGCACCACATCCGTTACATCGCGCTCTACAAGGACACCGCGGAGATCGCCCGCGTTTACCTGCACCCGGTGTTCTCGGCGCCGAAGGTCACCTTCACGATCGCGCTCGACGAGGGGGGACGCCTGCGTGCGCTCGCGGAGCCCACCCACTCGGCGTCGTGGGAGGCCTCCAAGCAGATCAGCGTGGCGCCTTGAGCTCCACGGTGACGCGCGCATCGTCGGCGCCGACGCTCACGTCACGGCTCGTGATGCCGAGCGTCTCCTGCCAGATCTGCAGCACGTACTTGCCGGGCGGGACGTTCGGGAGCACGAATTCGCCGGCGTCGTTGCTGAGCGCGTAGAACGGGTGGTCGGCGACCACGACCCACGACCGCATCCAGGAGTGCAGATCGCAGTTCACCTGGATGAATTCGGGCTTGCTGAAGGTCACCGGAATCACGCGCCCGCGCGGCTGCGTCCGATTGAACGTCGGGTTCTCGCGGCTGGCGCTGTGCAGATTGTGCAGTAGACGGTCGCTGTTGAGGAACTCCACCGTGCCGCCCGCGGGCACCAGCACGACGTGCGGGACGAACACGCAGCCCTTCTGGTCCATCTCGACCTTGACGGGCGCGTTCGGCCACGTCGTGCCGGGCGGAGGCGTCTGAAGCCACACGACGACGTTCCTGACGCCGCCCTGCGGACCGACGACCAGGTCCTCGCCGGGCTTCTCCTTGCCGCACACGTACTGGTCGATCGTCACCGGCAGCTTCTTGGGCACGACGGTGCCCGTCATGACGACGACGCCACGGATATTCGCCGCGACCGCCGGCCCCGCGAGACCGAGCCACGCGACGGCTACACAGACGACCAGCCTCAGCGATCGAGACGCGAGCATGCCAAGACTATACATGCAGGGGATAGCCCACCAACGATGGAAGGGGAGCGCGTGAGGCGGGTGCCCGGCTTCGGCGCCCGCCTCGCGCCCGTCGAACGCGAAGAGCTTACTTGCCGGCGAGCCGGTGCTTCTTGATGAACGCCCAGAGTCTCTTGGTCATCTCAGCGGGGCCGATCGGCTTGTCACCCATGATCGACTCGAGCGATTCCGTCCGTCCGCCGAACTTGACCGCATAGCCTCCGAAGTTCTTCTTACCGGCCATTCGTCACCTCCGCGAGGATTTGCGCGTGAGAGCGCGGCCCTACTCTCTCACCCGCTCCCTCGCAGACCAAACATTCTCTGCGTCATCCGCGAGCCGTCAGCTCCGGGGCCTCGCGCCGGGCGTAGCTGACGGTGAGGATCTCCCAGAGATGGCCGTCGGCATCCTCCCAGTAGACGTTCTTGCCGCCCAGGCGGGTGTTGATCTGGAAATCGTTCTCCCCGTGTGGGCGGCTCCGGTAGCCGATGCCGGCCGCCTTGATCCGGCCGAAGATCGCGTCGAACTCGCTGTCCGACACGCGGAAACAGACGTGGTGGCGCTCGAAGCCCTCGCGCTGGGCGAAGTCGAGAGTCAGGCCGTCGTTGACGAACACCGCGACGAACTCCCCGAGCGACTCCCCCCAGGGCACGTCGAGGAGCGCGGCGAGACTCTTGGCGCCGGCGTGCTTGTCGCGAGACGGGACGATCGCGTGGTCGAGCTGGATCGCCATCCTGCACCTCCAATCCGAAGGACGCCTCCGTTGTACACCGTGCTAGCCTCTCGCGCATGATGGGCAGCAGCGTCGGCATCGACGTCGGCGGAACGTTCACCGATGTCGTCGTGCGCGTGCCCTCGGGCCGGCTGACCAGCGGCAAGGTTCCCACCACACCCGCGAGCCCCGCCGACGGCGTCATGAATGGCCTGTCGACGCTGGCGGGCGGTGAGCCGCTCGCGTCGGTCGCGCACGGAACGACCATCGTCACCAATGCGATCGTCGAGGGTCGCGGTGCCGTCGTCGGGCTCATCACCACCCGCGGGTTCCGCGACGTCCTGGAGATCGCGCGATCCAGCCGCCTGCACCTCTACGATCTCAAGGCCGCCCCCAAGCCGCCGCCGCCGGTGCCGCGGCGGTTGCGGCTCGAGATCACCGAGCGGGTGGGGCCCGACGGCGCGATCGCGACGCCGCTGAAGATCGACGAGATCCCCGCTCTGGTCGAGGCCTTCGAGCGCGAGCACGTCGAGAGCGTCGCCGTGTGCCTGCTGCACAGCTACGCCAACCCCGAGCACGAGCGGACGCTTCGCGAGCACCTCGGACGCCACTTCAAACATGTGTGCGTATCCAGCGATATCAACGCGGAGTTTCGCGAGTACGAGCGGTCGTGCACGACGGTCCTGAACGCCGCGGTCATGCCGCTCGCGTCCTCCTATATGGAGGCGCTGCGCCGGCGCATCGAGGGCGCCACGCTGCACCTGCTGCACTCGGCCGGAGGCATGATGTCCGTCGATACGGCGCGCGCGCGGCCGCTGGCGCTGGCCTCGTCGGGACCGGCGGCCGGCGTCGCCGCCGCTGCTCACCTCGCCCGCACGCTCGGCATTCCTCGCGCGCTGGCGTTCGATATGGGCGGGACCACCACCGACGTGTGCCTCATCGCCGACAGCGTGGCCGAGACCTCATCGCAGCGTCGGCTCGGCGGCTATCCCGTGCGGCTGCCGATGGCGGCGGTGGAGTCGATCGGCGCCGGCGGCGGCTCGATCGCGCACGTGGACGCGTCGGGCGCGCTGCGCGTCGGCCCGCGCAGCGCCGGCGCTCAGCCCGGGCCCGCCTGCTACGGCCTCGGCGGCGTCGAGGCCACCGTAACCGACGCCAACCTCCTGCTCGGCTATCTCGATCCCGGGCGTGTCTACGGACGCGCCATCCGGCTCGACCGCGAGCGCGCGCGGGACGCGCTGGATGCCCTCGCGCGGCGCCTCGGGCTCTCTCTGCTCGAAACGGCTTCCGGCGTCATCGAGGTCGCGAATGCCGCGATGCTCCGGGCGCTGCGCCTGGTCTCCGTGCAGCGTGGGTACGACCTGCGCGATTTCACATTGATCGCCTATGGCGGCGCGGGCCCCGTGCACGCGGGCGCGCTGGCCGTCGCGGCGGGCATCGGACGGGTGCTCGTGCCCGCGCACTCGGGCGCGTTCTCGGCGCTCGGCTGCCTGGTCTCGCCGCTGCGCTACGACGCCGTGCGAACGTATCGCGGACGACTCGAAGCGTGGGACGCCAAGCCGGCCGAGAATCGGCTGCGCGAGCTGCAGGAGCAGTGCGTGACGCCGCTGACCGCCGAGGGCATCGCGCGCGAGCGCATCGATGTCCACTGGAGCGCCGACCTTCGTTACAGCGGTCAGAACTACGAGATCGAGATCCCGTGGCGCGACACGCCCGAGGCGCTGCGCGCGGAGTTCGAGGCGCGCCACCGCCGGCTCTACGGCTACGCCACCGGCGAGAGCGTGGAGTGCGTCAACCTGCGCGTCCTCGCGCGCGTGCCCGACGTCGCGGCCACGCTCTCGGCATTCGAGCCGAGCGGCACGCCGGGCGTGGTCGGCGAGCAACGCGCGCACTTCCCCGGCGTCGGGGAGGTCGCACTGCCGCGCTACGACCGCGGCGCGCTGACGCCCGGACGCGCCATCGCTGGCCCCGCGCTGATCGAGGACGAATGGTCGACGACGCTCGTCTATCCCGGACAGCGCTGCGCCGCCGATCGTCTCGGCAACCTCGTGATCGAGGCCTGACCGTGGCGCGGATCGATCTGATCGACGTCTGCAAGACGCTCAACGACCGGGACGGATCGGCCCCGCACCGGGGGGCATCGTTCTCGATTCGGAATCTGACGCTGAGGGTTCCCGACGGTCTGACGATGGTCATCCTCGGCCCGAGCGGATGCGGCAAGACCACGCTGTTGAAGCTCATCGCCGGGCTGATCACGCCGGATTCGGGAGCAGTCCGCTACGACGACGTCGACGTGACCCGGGTCCGCCCGGGCGATCGGCGGATCGGCATGGTCTTCCAGAACTACGCGCTCTATCCACACTTCGAATCACGCACGAACGTGCTCTCTTACTTCCTCTTCAGGAAGAGGACACCCGAGCTCAGCGCGCTGGCGCGTGAGAAATATCAGCGCACCAGCGAGCTCATGGGCGTCGAGCTCACGGCGCTCCTGGGTCGCAAGCCGGGCACGCTGTCGGGCGGAGAAAAGCAGCGCGTCGCGCTGGGACGCTGCATCACACGTGACGCGGCGCTGTTTCTGGTCGACGAACCCTTCGCCAACCTCGATCAGGCCCTGCGCGAGAAATATCGCGTCAACCTCAAGATCTTGTTGAGGCAGTACGCCATCACCACGGTCTACGTGACGCACGACCACAACGAGGCGCTGATCCTGGGTGACGTCCTCGCGATCATGAATCGTGGACGGATCGAGCAGGTCGGCGCGTGCGAGGACATCTACCATGCGCCGAAGAACGAGTTCGTGGCTGGCTTTCTGAATTTGCACGCCGGCAGCCCGCCGATCAGCTTCGTCGACGCCGCCGAGCTGCCCGCGGGGCGATCGCTCGGTGACGTACGCGTTGGCGTGCGCCCGGAGGACGTCGAGGTGTCGAGGGCGGAGCGTGCCGATGCCGTTCGCGGTACCGTCACGACCGCGCTGCGGCTGCCCATCGAGAAAGGCGCGCTGCTGACGATCCGCGTCGGCCAGCACGAGGTTCACGCGCGAACCGCCGACGACGAACGCCTTGGGACCGGCGATCCTGCGTGGCTGCGCTTCAGGCGGTACCACGTATTCGACAAAGCATCGGGCGCACGGGTGGGCGCCAGCACATGACCACGAGCCCCACCGTCCACCCCGTG
>Ga0075429_100004578_pt1 | contig 11885 bp, 6 predicted proteins | sample RhiMetdeltSRZDD3_FD_75295 | JGI IMG/M metagenome (GOLD analysis project Ga0075429, IMG submission 75295) | Populus rhizosphere microbial communities from Tennessee, USA - Rhizosphere MetaG P. deltoides SRZDD3 | ecosystem: Host-associated > Plants > Roots > Rhizosphere > Soil | place: USA...
GAGCAGCGAATGCTCGCCTTCTTCGCCGCCGGCTACCTGCTGCACGAGGAGCGCATCCGGGTCGCGCCGACGCTGTCGTCGCACGGGACGATCCGGATCGAGCCGTCGGCGAGCATCGGCATCGACGACCTCGACCGCTTCTGCGACGCCGTCGAGCGGCTGTGCATCGCGATCCGCGACCTCGACCTCGCCCGCTTCGCCCGCTTCGCCTTCGCGGCGCACCCGGGCGCCCCCGCCCTCCATGCGGTGCCCACGACCGACGCCGCCCGGCCCGAGCGCGCCCCCAGGCCCCACACCGACGCCGCACCGATCGCCTTCCTCCTCCACTACACGCGCCCCGACGACGTGGCGCGCTTCGAGCCCGGCCTGGCCGGTTTCGACGGCGCCGCCTGTCGCCGCTTCCTCGACCGCACCCACCGGGTGCTGCGCCCGTTGGTGGCCGACCGCGTCCTGGTCCGCTCGCCGCGCGGCGCCGCGGTCGACCTGTCGATCATCGCGGTGCCGTTCACCGCCGATCAGGTGATGACGGCGATGCGCCGCCGCGCCTTCGGCTGGGCGCTCGATCTGGTCAAGGAGGCCGTGGATCTCGCCGCCCGGCGCGGCTGCGTCTACGCCGGCCTCGGCGGCTACACCTCGATCGTCTCCAACAACGCCCGCGCCCTCGTGCCCGGCGACCTCGGCCTCACCACCGGCAACTCGCTGACCGTCGCCGCCGCCGTCGACGCGCTGTTCTCGGCCGCCGCGCGCACCGGGCTCGGCGCGCGCCGGCTCGCCGTGGTCGGCGCCACCGGCAACATCGGCGAGATGCTCGCCCGGCTCGCCGCCGATCGGGTCGACGAGCTGGTCCTGGTCGGCCGCGACGAAGCCCGCGCGCGCCTCGAGCGGCTCGCCGCCGACCTGCCGGGCGCGCGCGTCGCCACCGACCTCGACGCCCTCCGCGACTGCAACCTGATCGTGTCGGCCAGCAACGCGGCGGCGCCGATCGTCCGCCCGGAGCACCTGCACCCGACCGCGCCGATCGTCGTGTGCGACGTCGCGGTCCCCGGCGACGTCGACCGTGCTGTGGTCCGGGCCCGGCCGGCGGCGGTCGTCCTCGGCGGCGGCCTCCTGCGCCTGCCCCTCGATCAGGACCTCGGCCGCTTCGGCGCCGGGCATCGCTCGCTGGTCTATGCGTGCATGGCCGAGACCCTGCTCCTCGGCTTCGCCGGCGCCCGCGCCCACTTCTCGTACGGCGCCCTCGCCACCGATGACGTGACCCGCATCCGCGACCTCGCCGCCGACCATGGCTTCGCGGTGGCCGAGAAGACGCTCGCGTGAACCCGACAGGAGGCCCCATGGCCCAACCCAGCACCGAATCCCTGTACGCGATCCTGGGCCGGCTGTTCGCCATCGATCCGCGGCGCATCGACTCCGACACCCTCCTCTTCGAGGACCTCGGCGCCGACTCGCTGGCGATGACCGAGCTCGCCGATCTGCTGTCGAGCACGTTCCAGCTCGACCTGTCGAACCTGCGGCCCGATCTCTTCCGCACCGTCGGCGACATCCTCTGCTACGTCGAGGAGCACGTGTCATGACCGCGATCCCGACCGCCGAGACCCTGTGCGAGCTCCTGCGCGCGCGCGCCGATCGCGACGGCGACACCGTCGCGCTGACCTTCCTCGCCGACAGCGGCGCCGTCGCCGACCGGATCACCTACGGCGAGCTCGATCGCCGCGCGCGCATTCTCGCCGCCCGGCTGCAGCGGAGCGGCGCCGCCGGCGCGCGCGCCCTCCTGCTCTACCCGCCCGGCCTCGACTACGTGGCCGCGCTGTTCGGCTGCTTCTACGCCGGCACCATCGCGGTGCCGGCGTATCCGCCCGACCTGAGCCGCGCCGGGCGCACGCTGCCGCGCCTGCGCGCGATCGCGCGCGACGCCCGCGCCACCCTGGCGCTCACCACCGGCGCCATCCTGCCGCTGGTGCCGGCGCTGGGTGCGCTGGCGCCCGACCTGGCCGGCCTGCCGTGGCTGGCCACCGAGCCCGAGCACCTCGACCCGGCCGGCACCCTCGCCGCGGCGTGGCGCCCGCCCGAGACCGACGGCCACTCGATCGCCTTCCTCCAGTACACGTCGGGGTCCACCTCGAGCCCGCGCGGCGTGATGCTGAGCCACGGCAACCTGCTCGACAACTCCGCGTTCATCCATCGCGGCTTCGGGCACGGCGCCGACACCCGCGTCCTGGTCTGGCTGCCGCCGTACCACGACATGGGCCTGATCGGCGGCATCCTGCAGCCGCTGTACGGCGGCTTCCCCGGCTTCCTGATGTCGCCGATGGCGTTCCTGCAGCAGCCGGCGCGCTGGCTGCGCGCCATCTCCGACCACGGCGCCAACGTCAGCGGCGCCCCCAACTTCGCCTACGACCTGTGCGTCCGCCGCGTCCGCCCCGAGCAGCTCGTCGGCGTCGACCTGTCGCGCTGGGCGCTCGCCTTCAACGGCGCCGAGCCGGTGCGCGAGGCGACGATGGACGCGTTCAGCGCCGCCTTCGCCCCGCACGGCTTCGATCGCCGCGCCTTCTATCCCTGCTACGGGCTCGCCGAGTCGACCCTCGCCGTCACCGTCAGCCGGCGCGGCGCCGGGGCGCGCGCTGCATCGTTCCAGGCGAGCGCCCTCGAGCGCGGCGACGCCGTCGAGCCCACCGCGGGCGGCGGCGAGGTGGTGCGCCTCGCCAGCAGCGGCCGCCCGGGCGTCGCCGGCGAGCTCCTCATCGTCGATCCCGACACCCGCGAGCCGTGCCCGCCCCGCCGCGTCGGCGAGATCTGGATCGCCAGCCCGAGCGTCGCCGGCGGCTACTGGAACCAGCTCGACGACGGCGACGCCACCTTCGCGGCGCATCTGCGCGACGGCCGCGGCCCGTACCTGCGCAGCGGCGATCTCGGCTTCATCCACGGCGGCGAGCTGTTCGTCACCGGCCGCATCAAGGACGTCCTCATCATCCGCGGTCGCAACCTCTACCCGCAGGATATCGAGCTCGTGGTCGAGCGCAGCCACGCCAGCATCCGACCCAGCTGCGGCGCCGCCTTCACGATCGACCGCGGCGGCACCGGCGAGCTCGCCATCCTGTACGAGGCCGAGCCGGCCGAGGACACCTCGTGGCCCGACGTCGTCGACGCCATCCGGCGCAGCATCGCCCGCGCCATCGACGTCCGGATCCACGCCGTGACCCTGGTCCCACCGCGCACGATCCCCAAGACCTCGAGCGGCAAGGTCCAGCGCTGGCTGTGCCGCGCCGAGTTTCTCAAGGACGACGCGACCGCGCTCTGGCGCTGGCGACTCGACGACCCCGCCACCCCCACCCAGGAGCCCTGCCATGGAGCTCGTTCGTAGTCCGTCGCTGCCCGACGTCGCGGTTCCCCAGCTCTTCGCGCGCCAGGCCACCGTCGGCCCCGAGCGCGTCGCCCTCCACGTCGAGGGGCGCGCCGTCACGTACCGCGAGCTCGACGAGCGCAGCAACGGCGTCGCCCGCGCCCTGCGCGTCGCCGGCGTCGCGCAGGGGCAGCGGGTCGCGCTGTGCATCGCGCCGTCCCTCGACCTGATGGCCGCCCTCCTCGGCGTCCTCAAGGCCGGCGCGACCTACGTCCCGCTCAACGAGGAGCTGCCGCCGGCGCGCCTGCACGAGATCCTCGCCGACGCCGCCCCGGCGGCGGTGCTCACCCACGGCCCGTGCGCGCACCTCCTGGCCGGCGTCGCCACCCTGCGCGTCGACGAGATCGGCGCGGACCCATGCCGCCTCGACGTCGCCATCGACCCGGCCAGCCTCGCGTACGTCATCTATACCTCGGGCTCGACCGGCCGACCCAAGGGCGTCCAGGTCTCGCATCACAACCTGGCCAACCTGTTCGAGGCGATGCGCCGCCGCCTCGGCTTCGGCCCCGACGACGCGATGCTGTCGGTGTCGACCGTCGCCTTCGATCTCTCCGTGCCCGACCTCTACCTGCCGCTCGTCTGCGGCGGCCGCCTGGTGCTCACGAGCAACGAGGAGCGCCACCGCCCCGCGCAGGTCGCGGAGCTCTTGCGCGAGCACCGGGTCACCGTGATGCAGGCCGGCCCCGCCTACTGGCGGATGCTGCTCGAGGCCGGCTGGACCGGCGATCCGGACCGGCTGCAGGTCGTGTGCGGCGGCGAGGCCTTCCCGCTGCCGCTGGCCGAGGCGCTGCGGCCGCGCTGTCGGGCGCTGTGGAACGCCTACGGCCCGACCGAGACCACGGTGTGGGCCACCATGCATCGCGTCGACCGCGCCGACCTCGAGCGCGGCTTCATCCCCCTCGGCGAGCCCCTCGACGGCATGACCGTGCATCTGCTCGACGACGCGCTGGCGCCGGCCCCGCCCGGCGAGGTCAGCGAGCTGTGCATCGGCGGCCACGGCGTCGCCCAGGGCTACCTCGGCCGCCCCGAGCTCGAGGCCGAGCGCTTCGTCGCCGATCCGTTCGCGCCCGGCGCGCGCATGTACCGCACCGGCGACCGTGCGAGGCGCCGCGCCGACGGCAGCCTCGAGTACGTGGGCCGCACCGATCACCAGATCAAGCTGCGCGGCTTCCGGATCGAGCTCGGCGACATCGAGCACCAGCTCGAGCGCCTGGACGCGGTCCGCGACGCCGCCGTCGTCCTGCGCGACGATCGACCGTCAGGGGCCTACCTCGCCGCGTACGTCAGCGCAGTGCCCGGGCACACCCTCGAACCGGCTCCCCTCCGCAACGCGCTGCGCGCCCGGCTGCCCGCGTACATGCTCCCCACCGCGGTCACCGTGCTCCCCTTCCTGCCCAAGACCCCCAACGGCAAGATCGACCGCCGCGCGCTGCCGCGCCCGGGCGCCGGCGCCAGCGCCAGCTTCGTCGCCCCCGAGCGCGACAGCGAGCGCTTCCTCGCCGACCTGTGGGCGCGCGTCCTCGACCTCGATGCGGTCAGCGTCGAGGACGACTTCTTCCTGATCGGCGGCGATTCGCTGCGGCTGCACGTCGTGGCCGAGGCGATCCGCGTCGGCCGCAACGTCGACGTCTCGGTGCGCGACCTGTTCCGCTACCCCACGATCCGGATGCTGGCCAGCTACCTCGAGGGCGCCACACTCCACGGCGACACGTACTCGACCCCGGTGACCGGGATGCCATAGCAGTTGAACAGCGCCGCCGTGTGCACGAGATCGGCCTCGGTGACCGTCGTCTCCTGGCCGAAGCGACCCGACCGGTTGGAGAGGATCGTGCCGTCGAGGGCGCCGGCGAGGAACGCGAGCGGCGCGCCGCCCGCGGCGCAGGCGCCGAGCGTCGGGTGGCCGAGCGGGGTGTCGAAGTCGGGATCCATCGACGCCTCGGGCGCGATGACGATCAGCGGCTGCCCGGTGGTGGTCGGGACGACGTCGTAGTTGATCGTGAGCGAGCTCGGGAACCAGTAGCTGCCGGTGCCGCCGGGCGGCGCGTGCGGCTGGCCGTCGCCCGCCCACGCCTGCCAGTCCTGGCGCGCGGCCTCGAGCGCCGACGCGCCGGCGGTGCTCGAGACGACCACGGCGAACGGGTTCTCGCGCAGCGCGCCGCCGGTCGCGGCCATCAGCTCGTGTGGCTTGACGCGGGTCGGCCCGTGCACGACGCCGAAGAACGGGTCGGGCGCGAACCAGTCGAGCTGGGTACCCGGTCCGCCGCCGCAGCACGCGCTCGCCGCGTCGACCAGGTGGATGCGGTCCACCGAGAAGTAGTAGCCGTCGTCCGCCGTCCACCGCGACGCGCACAGGTAGCCGCTGCTTCCGTCCGGTTTCCGGACGAGTAGCCAGCCGGTCTGCGACGGGACGCCGCTCTGCGGATCGATCGAGCAGGCCCGGACCTCGCCGGTGAGCGTGATCGCGCAGGCCTGGTCGACGGTGAGGGCCATCGGCTGGCACTCGTACGCGGCGCCGTCGCCGGCGTCGGGGACGTCGCTCGCGCCGCGGTCACACGCGGACGCAGCCAGAGCGACACCGATGAGCAAGCGAGGGCGCGACATGGAGACGCCTGAGACTCATGGCGTTCGATGTCGCGCGCGCCGCGCGGGTTTCAGCGGCGACCGGTCACAAGCTCAGGTGACCCGCGGCCTCCGGTTGATAGCGGAGCTCCGCCACCCGGAAATGCTTGATGCCGCCGGGGACGCGCCAGTCGATCTCCTGACCGACGTGCAGGCCGAGCAGCGCGGCGCCGATCGGCGCCAGCACCGAGATCCGTCCGGCGCTCGCGTCGGCGTCCTTCGGGTACACGATCCGGACTGTCCGGCGCACGCCGGTCGCCGTGTCCTCGTAGACGAGCTCGCTGTTCATCGTCACGACGTCGGCCGGCACCTCGCGCTGCGGCACGATGGTCGCGCGCCGGAGCTCCGTCTCCAGCATCTCGGCGACTGGCGTGTCGTGCTGGTCGAGCACCGGCTGCAGCCGCTCGAGGTCGGCATCCGTGATGATGATGGCGTCGTCGTGCATGGTGGCTCCCCGTGGCGGGCGGCAGGTGGCCGGGGTCATCGACGCCCGGCCGGGAAGGCTCGGGCGGAGCGCCGGTGGCGCTCAGTCCCGAGGGGATCTCGCCCCGCGCGGCACGCGCGTATCGCGGCGAAGCGCGATCGGGACGAGACGGAACATCCCTCAACCATGGGCGACACCCCCCTGCCTGTCAAGCCGCGGCGAATCAGCGAGCCCGGGCCGCCTTCGGGCGGCTGCCGACGAACTCCGCCAGGTGCTTGCCGGTCAGCGTCGACCTCGCCGCCACCAGGTCGGCGGGCGGGCCTTCGAACACGATCCGCCCGCCGTCGTGGCCGGCGCCAGGGCCGAGGTCGATGATCCAGTCGGCGTGCGCCATCACCGCCTGATGGTGCTCGATCACGATGACCGACTTGCCGGCGTCGACCAGGCGATCGAGCAGCCCGAGCAGCTGCGCGAGGTCGGCCAGGTGCAGCCCGGTGGTCGGCTCGTCGAGAACGTAGATGCCACCATCGGCGCCCATGTGGGTCGCGAGCTTGAGCCGCTGCCGCTCGCCCCCCGACAGCGTGGTGAGCGGCTGGCCGAGCCGCAGGTAGCCGAGCCCGACGTCGGCCATGCGCTGCAGGATCGCGTGCGCGGCCGGCGTGCGCGCCTCGCCGGTGTCGAAGAAGCGGACCGCATCGTCGACCGACAGGTCGAGGACCTCGGCGATGTTGAGGCTGCCGAGCCGGTAGTTCAGCACCGACGCCTGGAACCGCCGGCCCTGGCACTCCTCGCAGACGGTGGTGACTCCCGCCATCATCCCGAGGTCGGTGTAGATCACCCCGGCGCCGTTGCAGGTCGGACAGGCGCCCTCGGAGTTGGCGCTGAACAGGGCGGGCTTGACCCCGTTGGCCTTCGCGAACGCCTTGCGGATCGGCTCCAGCAGATCCGTGTACGTCGCCGGGTTGCTCCGCCGCGAGCCGCGGATCGGGGTCTGGTCGACCGAGACCACCCCGTCGCGGCCCGACACCGAGCCGTGGATCAGCGAGCTCTTTCCCGACCCGGCCACGCCGGTCACGACGACCAGCACGCCGAGCGGGATGTCGACGTCGATGTCCTTGAGGTTGTGCGTGCGGGCGCCGCGCACCTTCATCACTCCCGACGGCTTCCGCACCGACGGCTTCAGCGCGACCCGGTCGCTCAGGTGGCGCCCGGTGAGCGTGCTGCTGGCCCGCAGCTCCTCGACGGTGCCCTCGAACACCACCTCGCCGCCGGCGGCGCCGGCGCCGGGGCCGAGGTCGACGACGTGGTCGGCGATCCCGATCATCTCCGGCTTGTGCTCGACCACGAGGACGGTGTTGCCCTTGTCGCGCAGCCGCAGCAGGAGGTCGTTCATCCGCTGGATGTCGTGGGGGTGCAGCCCGATGGTCGGCTCGTCGAAGACGTAGGTCACGTCGGTGAGCGACGACCCGAGGTGGCGGATCATCTTGGTGCGCTGCGCCTCGCCGCCCGACAGCGTGCCGGACGGCCGGTCGAGGCTGAGGTAGCCCAGCCCGATCTCCACGAACGAGTCGAGCGAGTGCCGCAGCGACGCCAGGAGCGGCGCCACCGACGGCTGCTCCACCCCGCGCACCCACTCGGCCAGATCATTGATCTGCATCGCGCAGGCGTCGGCGATGCTGATCCCTTTGATCTTGGACGACCGCGCCGCCTCGTTGAGGCGGGTGCCGCTGCACTCGGGGCAGGTGGTGAAGGTGACCGCGCGCTCCACGAACGCGCGGATGTGTGGCTGCAGCGCGTCGACGTCCTTGGACAGGAACGACTTCTGGATCCGCGGGACGAGGCCCTCGTGGGTGAGGTTCGCGCCCGCGACCTTCACCTTGGTCGGCTCCTGGTAGAGGAAGGCCTGGCGCTCCTTCTTGCTGTACTTGCGGATCGGCTTGTCCGGGTCGAGCCCCGAGGCCGCGAACATGCGCACGTACCAGCCGTCGGCGGTGAAGCCGGGGACCGTGATCGCACCCTCGTTGAGCGACTTCGCCTCGTCGTACAGCTGCGACAGGTCGATGTCGTTGACCGAGCCCATGCCCTCGCATTTCGGGCACATGCCGCCGCTGACGGTGTAGACCTTCTTCTCGGTCTTGCCGGCCCCCTTCTCGACCGTGACCGAGCCGACGGCGCGGACCGACGGGACGTTGAACGAGAAGGCGTTGGACGAGCCGACGTGCGGCTTGCCGATGCGGCTCCACAGCACCCGCAGCATCGCGTTGGCGTCGGTGACGGTGCCGACCGTCGAGCGCGAGTTGGCGCCCATCCGCTCCTGGTCGACGAGGATCGCGGTCGTCAGCCCTTCCAGCACGTCGACCTCGGGCCGGCCCAGCGTCGGCATGAAGCCCTGCACGAACGCGCTGTAGGTCTCGTTGATCAGCCGCTGCGACTCCGCCGCGATGGTGCCGAACACCAGCGACGACTTGCCGGATCCCGAGACGCCGGTGAACACCGTCAGTCGCCGCTTCGGGATCTCGACGCTGACGTCCTTGAGGTTGTTCTCGCGGGCGCCCTGGACGCGGATCAGGTCGTGGCTGTCGGCCGGATGCTCACGGGCGGGGGACGGGTTCGGGCTCGATCGGCTCATGGGTCCTCGCGGTAAGCCGACGCTCATTTCTTGTCAAGCGCCGGAGAGCTGGCTGCCACCGGCCCCGACCAGGAGCGCCGTCGCCATGCCCGTACGCAGTCGTCTCGCGGTCCTTTCGACGCGCGCCGCGGCGGTAGGCGCCGGTGCCCCGCCTTGTCCGGCAGGCCTGTCACGATTCGGTCACGTGACGTCGACGGCTCGTGTGCATTCTCACCGAGCGTGAAACCATGTCCGTCGTGGAAGGCTTCGCCCGACACGCGCGTCGTCGGCGACGGACCCTCGTGCCCGGCCTGCGCACGCGCGCGCCCGTCGCCCAGGACGCGGCCCCGCTGCGCGCGGAGCTCTTCACGGTGAATCAGCTCGGGCAGCACGCGCGCGCCCTGGCAGCGCGGCGCGAGATCGGGCCGGCACGCGGGCCCGATCTCCTGCTGTCGCGGCTGGCGGAGAACGAGCTCGCGCTGCGCAGCGCCTACGCGCTCGTCACCACGGCGGTCACGAGCGGCAGCCGCATCACGCCGGCGGCGGAGTGGTTCATCGACAACTACCACCTGATCGAGGAGCAGGTGCGCACGGCGCGCCGGCACCTCCCGCGCGGGTACAGCCGCGAGCTGCCGCGGCTCACGAACGGCCCGACCGCCGGGATGCCGCGCGTCTACGACATCGCGCTGGAGCTCATCTCCCACTCGCACGGGCGCGTCGACGCGGAGAGCCTGCGCGGCTTCGTCGCTGCGTACCAGGGTGTGCGCCCGCTGCGCCTCGGCGAGCTGTGGGCGATCCCGATCATGTTGCGACTGGCCCTGCTGGAAAACCTGCGCCGGGTGGTCGCGAGCGTCACGGCCGGGCGGACGGAGCGCGAGCGCGCAGGCGCGTGGATCGACCGCATGCTCGAGACCGCGGCGAGCGATCCGGCCCAGGTCGTGCTGGTGCTCGCCGAGATGGTGAAAGAGAACCCGCCGCTCACCAACGCGTTCGTCGCCGAGGTCGCGACGCGCCTGCAAGGACAGGGGCCCGCGCTGATGTTCCCGATCGCGTGGCTCGAGCAGCGCCTGGCCGAGCGCGGGCAGACGGTCGAGCACGTCTTCCAGCTCGTGAGCCAGAGCCAGGCCGCCGACCAGGTCGCGATCGGCAACAGCATCGGCAGCCTGCGGTTCCTCGGCGCGACCGACTGGCGCGACTTCGTGGAGTCGATGAGCGTCGTCGAGCGCACGCTCGACCGGGATCCCGCGGGCGTGTACGCGGCCATGGACTTCACGACCCGCGACAGCTACCGGCACGCGGTCGAGGCCATCGCCCGGCGCAGCGGCCGCGGAGAGGACGAGGTCGCCCAGCTGGCGGTCGACCTCGCTCGCGGCCCGCCCGGCGGGCGCTGTGCGCACGTGGGCTACTTCCTCATCGACGAGGGACGCGCTCGCCTCGAGCGCGCGGCGACTGCCCGCCGCGGACCGTGGCTGGTCGCCGGACGGCGCCTGCGGCTGCTTCTCTACGGCGGCGCGATCGCCGTCGTCACCGCCGCGACCAGCGCCTGGCTGGCCTCGATCGCGCCGACGGCGGGACTACCGGGGTGGCTGCGCATCGCGGTCGTCGCGCTGCTCGTCGTCGCGACCAGCCAGATGGCGATCGCGATCGTCCACTGGGCGGCAACGCTGCTCGTGCGGCCGCGGCTGGTGCCGCGGCTCGACTTCTCGAAGGGGATCCCGGCGGCGCAGCGCACGCTCGTCGCAGTCCCCACCCTGCTCACCGACGACGCCGAGATCGGCAACCTGCTCGAGGCGCTCGAGGTTCGCCACCTCGCCAACCCGGACCGCAACCTGGCGTTCGCGCTGGTGACCGACTTCCGCGACGCGGCGCAAGAGACCCAGGACGGCGACGACGCGCTGCTCCAGCGCGCGCGCGAGGGCATCGCGGCGCTCAACGCGCGCCACGTCGCGCCTGGACGCGACCCACCGTTCTACCTGCTGCACCGACCGCGGCGATGGAACGCGCGCGAGGGCGTGTGGATGGGCTGGGAGCGCAAGCGCGGAAAGATCGAGGAGCTCAACGCCGCCCTGCGCGGCGACGCGTCCGGCTTCGACACAGTCGTCGGCGACGTGCGACGCCTGCAGGACGTGACGTACGTGATCGTGCTCGACAGCGACACCCAGCTGCCGCGCGACGCCGCGCGCGAGCTCGCCGCGATCATGGCGCACCCGCTGAACCGACCGCGCTTCGACGCCGCGCGGGGCCGGGTCACCGAGGGCTACGCGATCCTGCAGCCGCGGGTGGCCGTCACCATGGCGAGCGCGCGCAGCTCGCGCTTCGCCGGCCTGCACGCCGGCGAGCCGGGCATCGATCCGTACACGCGCGCGGTCTCCGACGTGTACCAGGATGTCTTCGGCGAGGGCTCGTTCGTCGGCAAGGGCATCTACGACGTCGACGCGTTCCGCCAGGCCACCGCCGGGCGACTCCCGGAGAACCGCGTGCTCAGCCACGATCTGCTGGAGGGCGCGGTCGCGCGCGCCGGTCTGGTGAGCGACGTGCTGCTGTTCGAGGATCACCCGTCCTCGTACGCCGCCGACGCGAGTCGGCGCTCGCGCTGGATGCGGGGCGACTGGCAGATCGCGGCGTGGCTCGGTCGGAGGGTCCCGGCCGGAGACGGGGGTCGCATCGCGAACCCGCTGTCGTGGCTCTCGCAGTGGAAGATCCTCGACAACCTGCGCCGGAGCCTGGTCCCGGTCGCGCTCCTCGGGCTCCTCGTCGGCGGCTGGCTCGTCCCCGGCGCGGCGGGGTTCGCGTCGGCGGTGGTCGCCGCGATCCTCGTCCTGCCCGGCCTCGTC
>Ga0075429_100004580_pt1 | contig 11882 bp, 11 predicted proteins | sample RhiMetdeltSRZDD3_FD_75295 | JGI IMG/M metagenome (GOLD analysis project Ga0075429, IMG submission 75295) | Populus rhizosphere microbial communities from Tennessee, USA - Rhizosphere MetaG P. deltoides SRZDD3 | ecosystem: Host-associated > Plants > Roots > Rhizosphere > Soil | place: USA...
GTACTCTTCGGATTGCTGATGCTGGTGAACAGCAGGACCGAATCCAGTGGCCCGGCTGTGAAGACAGCGCAAACGGTCGGCCTCCCGCCGCCAGTCAAGGTGCGACCCGAGCCGCCGTCGCAGGTGACCGCCGTCAATTTCGCCGCCGAGCAAGAGCTTCCACAGGCAAAACCGGTTGAGACCGCAAACGCGCCGAAGGCCGTCGAAAAGAAACGCAAGGAAAAAACAGCCAGCAAACATCGACCAACATGGCATCGGTACGTTCAATATCCATTCGGCACATTCAACATTCGCTAGAAGTCGGACTCGTCGCCAGCGTGACGCGACGCAGCTTGAAGCGAATACTTTAGCGGCGGGAAGCAATGGCGTGAGCGCGCTGCGGTGAAAGGCGGTACGCCATGCGCGCGTGCCCTGCGCAATAGGACCACCCCTCCGCAGCGATGTTGTTGCAGAAGGTCAAGTCGGGCGCATCCACGACGCTGATGGGCCAGCGACACTTGCGCGGCGCGAGATTGAGCAGCGAACACGGCTCGGCGCTCACCACATGATCCGCAATGAGCTCGGAGGCGAATACTGCTTTGAGCGCCAGCCTTTGCGTCAGCACCTGCGGTCGCGCCTGGTGCCGTCGCACGGTGGCCGCGCGCGGTCCCGCCCCGCCCCTGCCGCGCGAGAGGCCGAGCCGGTTTAGCTTGCCTATAACGGCGTTGCGGGTCACTCCGATCTCGGCGGCGATTTGTGCGCAGGACAGCCCGGCATTGGCGTAGCTCCTGAGAAGAGCCACCCGTTCCGCGTTCCAGGTCATATTGAAATTTTTGCTGGGGACTTCGATGTCGGTCATGTTGGCCTCGTGACCGGTTGCTGCGGCCAGCTGGGCCGCCGGACAGGACGAGGTCGCACGAACGCGCACGACGCGTTGAACCGGGATGCCGGGCCACCGCTGACCGCGAAAATCGGTGCCGTTCGGCACGCATTGCCGTGGACACCGAGCCGCATCCCGCGATCGGACTGCAAGCCCGCCATTCTGATTTCGATCCCAGGGTCCGCGCTTTCGGCCGAACGACGACCGGTCTGCAGTCAGACGCCCCGCTTCAGGGGTGCCCTGCCGACCGGCTTTCTGCCGGCCCGAAAGCGCGGGTCCCGCTTTGGTGTCGAAGCGAAAACCCTCGCCGAATCAAGCGTTCCACGATTCGATTCGCACGGCAAGGGTTATAATGCCATAATAACGCCGTTGTAATTGTGAGGTGTAGTCCATGGCGCGACCCGAAAACCGCTCGGAAGCGCGGGCGCTTAGTCTGACGCTCCCAACCGAAACATTTAATTACCTGGTGCTTCTTGCGACTCTCGGAAAGCTTGGGCGCACCGAAAACGAAGTCGCGACCCACATCCTCGTCCGCGAGGCCTATGCAATGTACGAGCGCGGCTTTCATGAGCAACGTATTCCGGCTGCCGACGTGGAGTAGCCGCGATCGCACGACGGACCTTCGGCAAAGAGTCTTTTCGCTGACCCAACAGAAGGCTTCGACAATTATCTCTTCGATTGAAGGTAATCGAGTGCCTGCATTTGAGACAAAGAATTCCGTTTCAGCCGAGGCAAGCGGAACGATATGTCAAAAAACACATTGTAGCGGTGGGGACCGGTGGAGTTTGTGGTCGGGGATGACCCAACGAGAAGAGTATCTGTTGAGGGCGGCCGAGCTCAGCGCAAGGGCTCAGGCAGAGGGGGATAGCGCGCGAAAAGTTGAATTCGAAAACATGGCTCGCGCCTATCTGCGTCTCGCTGAACAAGCGGAGCGAAATAGCCTCACGGATATCGTCTACGAGACTCCGCCAAAGAAAGATCGCGATCAGGCATAGCTGCTACCCCACACGAGCATATCACAATTCACATTCCTCACGGTTGCCGCAGAATCCGCCCGCAACCGCTCACATAGATTTCCGGAAAATTTGATCAACCGCGTGCATTAGCAAATAGGCGAATTTGCGGAACGATTGATTGCCGCATCTGTTGGGGCGACGTCTGTCGTCGATGCAACCATAACTAAAAAGGGCGATGCACGGCGGACAGGAAAACGCGACGGGCGGGCTCCCAGCACCATCAAAAAAGGAAGACCCATGAGAAAGACTCTCATCACTGCGGCTGCTCTGACTGTCATCGCAATGCCGGCCTTCGCGCAATCCTTCGATCCCGATGTCGGCACGGGGAATATTCTCCCGTTCGTCAACAATCAGGGTGGTGCAGGCGCATACGCCCAGGCGCCCAACTACGAGGCCCGCTATAGCCGCGGGCAAACCGTCCGGCATGCACAAAGCGGTCGCCGGATGCATCAGCCGACGCACAGATCAGGCAGTCCGAAAGTCATCCATAGCGAGGATGGCAACGAGTAGCCCGGGCGGCAAAGAAGGCCTCGAACAGAATCGGGGCCTTCTTCCTTTCACGCCACTTCCCGATCCAAAGCGCTGCGGGGGAGCCATGGGTCACGCCCATATTCAACGGCCTTCCCGACCTCCTTGCGCTCGCACCGGACATCTGCGCAAAAGCGGGAATGGTCGCCGAGACTGAAGATCATCCCTCCGAAACCGTGCCGGCTGCGATGTGGACTGGTTTCGCCATGATGTGCGTCGGCATGTTCATGGCGATTTTGGACGTGCAGGTGGTCGCAACGTCGCTGGCTACCATCCAGCAGGCACTGGATATCGCTCAGGATCAGATGAGCTGGATCCAGACCGCATATCTGATCGCAGAAATCATCTCGATTCCGCTCACCGGATTCCTGACCCGCTTGCTGACGATGCGGTGGCTTTTTGTTGTTGCCGTCTCGGTTTTCACGCTTGCGTCGATCGCCTGCGCCGCAAGTACGAGCTTTTCGTCTCTCATTACCTTTCGCGTATTGCAGGGGTTTTCCGGCGGCACGCTGATTCCGCTCGTTTTCTCGGCCGTTTTCCTGCTTTTCCCGGTCCGGCTTCAGACACTCGCGACCATGATCGCCGGCGTGCTGGCGGTTCTCGCGCCGACCGTCGGGCCAGTCGTCGGAGGCTGGATCACCGAGACGTTTTCATGGCACTGGCTTTTCCTGATCAATGTTTTGCCCGGTGCGGTTGCTGCCCTGGCCGCGTCGGTGACGCTGCCGAACGGACAGGCATCGTTTGATGAGGCGCGCCATCTGGACGTGATCTCATTGGCACTTGTGGCTGTCGCCCTCGCCGCTCTGGAAATCGCAATCAAGGAGGCGCCGAAGCAAGGATGGACTTCGCCGGTGTCTGCCAGTTTTCTCTGCTTGTGCCTGATCACCGCGGCAGCATTTACGGCGCGGACCGTGCGCTCGGCGAGGCCGTTGGTGAACCTGCGCACCTTTCGCGATCGGAATTTCGCAATCGGCTGCCTGCTCAGCTTCGTACTGGGGATGGGACTGTTTGGATCGATCTATCTGATGCCCGTCTTTCTGGCCTACGTGAGATCTCACAACGCACTCGAAATCGGCAAAATAATGCTGGTGACGGGCGTGGCACAGCTTCTCGTTGCCCCGCTTGCGGCTTTTCTGGTGCGACGCATCGACGAACGACTTTTGACGGCATTTGGTTTTTTGCTGTTTGGAATAGGACTGGCGATGGGCTCCGTTCAAACCAAGGCCACGGATTTTGACGAAATGTTCTGGCCGCAGTTGGTCCGCGGCTCCGCCATCATGTTTTGCATTCTGCCCCCTACGCAGCTTGCCCTCGGACATTTGGCAAAGACCGCCATCGACGATGCCAGCGGATTGTTCAACCTTATGCGCAATTTAGGCGGCGCCATCGGAATTGCGGCGATCGACACCGTCATCTACACGCGCGCGCCCGAACATGCGCAAGCCATCGTGAGCCGCCTCATCGCCGGCGATATGGATACCGTGCGGTCGCTCGATATTCCGCCGAACGTTCTGGCCTCAGCGATGCTCGACCCCGGCAAGCAGGCCATGTTGGCCCCGTACATTGAAAAGGTCGCGTTTGTCGATGCCATCAACGAAGCCTGGGCTCTCGTTGCCGTGCTGACAATTGCAGCCCTTGTTTCTCTGCCGCTGGCCAGGCGTGCGCCAAAGGCCGGGACCGTCCACCCGTAGAGCTCAGCCATTTCTTTCTCTGGTCCGGACAGCGCCGCCTGGCTTCATGCAGCAACTCGCGCATTTTCGGAAAATACAGCTCGTCGAAAGCCTGACTGGTGTCCTCGCAAATAAACCGAAGGTGATACTGAAATTCATCGTTAAAGCTTTTTCGCCATTCGGCCGTATCGTAGACAGTCAAGATCTCATCGTACGCGAACAGCATCTGTCCGACGAAATTCTTGTAGCGAATATATTCGATCGGATCAGATTTGATCTTCTCCAGGGTTGGTTGCGAAAGCTCGGGGTACTTCAGCGTCGCTTCGCTGTAAGACATGTACACCTGCCGGGCGCTCGCCTCTTTTGCGTTGCTACGGATCAGGTAGAGCTGAACAATCACTCCAACCACCGCGCAGAGTGCGGCAATGGCGGAAACCATCTGCGCGACATTTCCCCATCGTTGGTGCCACGTTGGCGAGTCTTTGTTCATGTTCATGCGGAGGTTCAGGACGCTCATCAAACGCTTGAACTGGCTCGCGAAGCCATCAGCCGAGTGTGCGTTTCCGTCGTTCAACCATTGAAATCTTTGAGATTTTCGAGCGTGGGTTTCGATTTGTGTACTCGCCTTGTGTGCCTGCATCAAGGCGCCGGTCTGTGCGTCTGGACGGTTCAAGTTCTTGGGATGTGCCCGGATTTCAAGTTTGCTGGAATTGAAACTTTTGCTGACGAGGCAGCCTATAAGCGGCATCGTTGCCGGCACTACCTGTCGGCCGTTCCTCATGTCGTCGAACTAGTTGCACCGCCTTTCAGCGCGCGGGTTTGTCATCAATGGCTTTCGCTACGACGGTGTCGCGCCTGTTTGTCTGCGCTGGGTCCCCGGCCAACCTGTTCGGCCTATCTCGGGCAGCTGGTTCGGCGATTGCGACAGCGCCACGTTTTACAATGTGTCCACGCGCACCACGTGCCAGACATTGTGTCGAGGACGCGGGTGGTTGTGAAAGTGCGTTAGCAGAGAGCTCCCGCGTCACGCGGCGCACGCTTGCGGCGGCTCGCCTTGATGTTCTTGCGAAGCTTCAGGAAGTTCACTAAGCGCTTGAACCGCTTCGTGAAAGCGGATGGTCGGAATGGCAGGATTTGAACCTGCGACTCCCGCCGCGATTGCGGCTAAAATGCCGCATGGTCCACGCGATCCAGTTCGCGCTTTTCATCGCGTTCATGTTGGCAAGCGGCGCGGCCAATGCTGCCGACGAGAGTGCTGCATGGAACGCGTTGCGCGCCGACGGCAATGTTGCGTTGATCCGCCACGCCTCGGCGCCTGGCCCGGCCGGCGATCCGGCTGACTACAGGCTCGATGATTGCGCGACCCAGCGCAACTTGAGCGAACAAGGCCGCACGGAGGCGCGCACTCTCGGCGAACGCTTTCGCACGCAGCGGGTAAAAGTCGGCAAGATTGTCAGCTCTGAGTGGTGTCGGTGCCGGCAGACCGCTGAATTAATGAATATAGGTCCGGTCGAAGTTGCACCCACATTCAACAATGCCTTCGTATTGAACGTCATGCGCGACGCGCTGACCGCTGGCGCGCGCTCGACAATCGGCGCGTGGCGTGGGCCGGGCACGATGGTGGTGGTCACCCACGGCCAAAACATTATGGCAATGCTCGGCATCCACCCGCGGGAAGGAGAAGTCATTGTGGTGGCGCCGGATCCAGCCAGCGAGAATAAAATGAGACTCATCGGCCGGATTGGGTCGTCCTAAGTGCCGTCTGTCTGGCCAACATATCGGGTGCCTAAGGAAAACGCTCGGTAGTGTCTATGGGGTCGGTTTGAAGGCGACATCGTCAGCGTCCGCGACTGGAGTTTCGTTGCGTCTTCGGCTCGAGTCTGTGTGTATCGAAATAACATCCGAGGGTCGCGGTGCGCGGCCGATAAGAGCGGCCTGCTGATCGCCTCGTGGCACAGTTCGTGAAACCTCAGGTCGACCGGCCCCGCCCGCTTCAGCCCTTTCCAACCCGCCTTCGCTGCATTCTCCCGTGATCGGCAGCAGGATGCGTTCGCATCCTGGATCTCCACCATCAGTTAAGGTTCGAAAAATCGGGCGCGCGGCTCACGGCGCGCTCCACTGATCCTCGTGCCTCGCGCGATAGATGGGCCGCATTTGCCACAACCAAAAACGTCGATGATGTTGTTGGCCTCAAGCATGTCACCCTACACGCGTACCGCTTGCGTGCGGGTCTTCAGAATTTCTGAACCTCCAAGTGGTCCGGCCGCGTCTAACTTGCAGCCACAAAAGTCTACAACTAGAGTACGAATTTGCGCGGGACGGCAATTGTGCCGGACCCCCTTCGTGAAGGAGGGCTTACCGTGGCCATTTTCAGGGAAAAAACAAAAGAGGCGATCGCAAAAGAGTTGGACCAATTAAGGGTGGCGGCGGGGGCCACAGCCCCAGAGCCAGCCAAGCTCGAGCAGGTAGCTGACTTTTCTTATGCTCCCAGTGAGCCACTAGCACAATTGATCGTCGACGCTTGGCTCAGTCAAGAATTCAGAGATCAGCTATTGGGAGATCAGAATCGGCGAAAAGCCAAAGAGGAATTGGCGACACGAGGCTTCTTTCTGGCGAACCCAGTCGTGATCTCGGAACAAGATTACAAAAACCATTATACGATTAAAGACGACACTGAAACCGTCTTTGTATTGCCAGACCCAAGGCGCGCAACGACGAGCGAACCGGGCCAACATCTTCTCGAGACGGCTCGCCTGCTGATGGCCATTACACCGAACGGAATCTAACGCTAGTGCGACTGGTTACTGTGGCGAGGCCATCGTCTCTAACTTGCCCCGCAAACCAGATCGCATCTTCTGAAAATAATTGCGGGCGAGCAATCGGCATACGGGAGGCTTCGAATGGCACAGGTCACGGAGTGGGTCAATGTCACGGGCAATACGATTATTGCCCGTGAGTCGGGAGAGGTTTGGTTTCATACTTTGCGGTCCACCAACGTGGATGTAGATCCATTTGCGACCCCGATGACGGGCAGTGGTTCGTTAGGCAGCACGAACGGGCTCCTCGATGGCGCCATAAATCTCGGATTTAGCCGAATTGAAAGCCGCCTCGCGCGCCCGGAGCCGACGCTCGCCGGCTACATCGTCGCCTTGGTCGGCGCCTATCACACATCTGTCGACACGCCTCGAAATCTCCGGCGCGCCGCCAACCGCTTCAATGAGCTCGGGAGGCCCGAGGTCGCGGCCTACCTTGAAGAACGTGCGCGCGAGGAGACCGGTCACGACCGGCTCGCACTCAAGGACCTTCGTGCGCTGGGTGTGCCGGGCGAGCGCCTCGTTGCCAACTTCATCCCGGAAGGCATCAAGCCGCTTTGCAAACGTTTCGATGACCTCTGCGCCGAGGACTATCCGATCGGCTGCATCGGCTATTCGTACTGCCTTGAGCGCATCGCCGCGCTTAAGCAGAAGACCGATATCGAGAGGGTTCGGGCGCTGTGCCCGGATGGCGTCGATGCGACCCGTTTCCTTAGAAGTCACAGCTCCCTCGGAAGCGAGGCGTCGCACGTCGCAGAAACGATCGAGTTCGTCGCGTCCCTTCCTGCAAAGGACCGTATCAGGGTCGTTCAGGAGACGTACGAATCGTCGTTGCTGCTGGCGGAGGGATATAATCACGAACTTCTCAAATCCGAGGCCGAGATGCTCGAGGAGATTCGGCAGGCAATCGGAGAGGCGCTCCCATACCGTTGCCGTTCAGCTCCTTTGGACATTGAAGAGCGCGGCGCTCGGCCCGTGGCGTGACCGGAATAGCGCGATAGTCATCGCAGCTTGGGAGCGCGGTGAGGTCGCGTCATTTCAAACGGGGACATCCTCGTGAGCGGGCCGGCATGGTCAGCGTCGCAGGCAGCCGCCGCTGGCGTCCAGTAAGGTCAATTGCCAACTCGATGTCTTCAGTCAAACGGGTGCTTGTGTGGTATTCTTTGTCGAAGGTCATTTATATAGCAACTAGGCGGCCATAGTGGGTCTCGAGCCCGACTTCCTTTTAGTGAAACGCGGTCGTAGGTGAGGGTCTCTGCAATGGCGAGGCCAACTCTAGCCGAGTGGCTGGGTAGACACGGTCTAGGCCAGTACGCCCAAAGGTTCGCAGAAAACAATATCGACTATTCCGTCCTTCCGGATTTGACTGAAGATGATCTCGAAAAACTCGGGGTCTTATTAGGCCACCGCAAAAAACTGCTCAGAGCCATCGGCGCAGTGAGGGCACGGAGTCAAACGCGCGACACATCCAAAGTTTCGCTCGCCGGCACGGAAGCAACCCCTCCTGCGCAACGTCGCGACGCTGAATTCCGTCAGATTACAGTGATGTTCTGTGACCTCGTGGGGTCTACGGAGCTTTCGGTGAAGTTAGACCCTGAGGATCTCCAAAAACTCGTTGACGCGTATCGGCGGGAGTGCAGCACTGCGATTAGGCGCTATGGAGGCGAGGTCGCCCGATATTTCGGCGATGGCGTTATGGCATTTTTCGGGTGGCCCCGCGCACACGAGGATAACGCCCTTCGAGCCGTTCACGCAGCCCTGGAGATTGTTTCTGGAGTGACGAACATCTCAGGGCCAGTTACCTTGGCTTGTCGGGTGGGTGTTTGCTCAGGACCGGTTGTTGTTGGCGACATTGGAAACAGCGCTAACTCTTTGTCGTTAGATGCGGTAGGAGAAACGCCCAATATTGCCGCGCGCCTACAGATCCTTGCCGCCATCAACACGGTAGTCATTTCTGAATCGACAAGGCGTCTTGCATCAGCAGCTTTCGATTTACAGGACCTTGGGCGACAGGAACTCAAAGGTGTAACTGAACCTGTTCACGTGTACCGCGTACTTGCGGCCAAAAATGCCTCTAGCCGGTTCGAGGCTGCACATCCGGGATCTCTCACTCCACTCGTCGGACGTTCAAGCGAACTAAGCTTGCTTCTCGACAGGTGGGAGAAAGTCAAAGAAGGTGATGGTCAAGCGATATTGCTTTCGGGCATTCCCGGGGTTGGAAAATCACGGCTCCTCCACGAATTGAAATCGCGGATTCAGGAGGAACCACACCTCTTGTTGCACCACCAGTGTTCGCCTTATCACACTCAGAGCGCATTCTTTCCGGTGATTGAGCAGATCGAACAAGCGGCCCAACTAACCGCTCGTGAGGCCGACGCAGACAAGATTGCAAAGCTTCAGGCGTACCTTCCGCGATTGACTGATGGTTCCATAGAGCCACTCCTGTTGATTGCCAAATTGTTATCGATAACCACCGAGAACCGCAAAGAACTGTCAGAACTGACCCCGCAACAAATAAAGAACAGAACGATAAGTACGCTTGTTGACATGCTCTTAGCATATTCTATGCAACGACCCACGCTCTGCATCTTCGAGGATGCGCACTGGCTAGATCCATCGACCCTTGAACTAGTTGAACTGATTATTAGCCGAATCGGCCACGCTCGTGTGATGCTCATTGTCTCATGTCGGCCCGAGTTCCGCCCCACGTGGTTAGCTCACGCGAACATCACCACACACTCGCTCACTCGATTGTCGCAGACTGAAGTGAGGACGATGATTCGAGACGTCTTGAGAGGCGGGAGCATCCCCCAACAGCTGGTCGACCAGATTATCGAAAAGGCCGATGGCGTCCCGCTATTCATCGAGGAACTGACCAGCAGCACACTGAGTGCGCCGTTACGAACGCGAGGCACTTTCACAGCGTCGCTCAGGGTTCCGGAGACGCTAAGTGACGCATTGATGGAGCGACTCGACCGCGTTGCACCGAGTCGCCGAGTTGCACAGATTGCGGCTGTGATTGGACGCGAGTTCTCCCATAATCTGTTGTCTGCTGCATCGCAAGTTGACGAAGACAACATGCAGTCGGCCCTCTCGCTACTCGAGCAAGCTGACATCATCTATCGAGTCGGCGTTTCGCCTTTCGTCCGTTTCGCCTTCAAACATGCGTTGTTGCGTGACGCAATCTACGACACTTTGCTTAGGAGCAAGAGGCAGCAGATCCACGCGGACATCGCGGCGATCTTGCAGCGCGACTTTCCGCAGCTGGTCGAAAATCAACCCGAAGTCCTGGCCTATCATTATCAGGAAGCAGGCAATCACCAGTTGGCCATTCGTTGCTGGTTCGAGTCTGGGCAACGCGCGGTCGCACATTCCGCCAACGTCGAAGCGATTGCTAATTTTCGAAAGGCCCTTCAGCTTCTAAACGCTTTGCAAGAAACGCCTGAGCGGACCAAACAAGAGATCGACATTCAGCTGGCGCTGGGAATCCCGCTTATCGCTGTTCAAGGGTATGCCGCCGCGGAAACCCGCGAAGCGTTTTCGCGGGCGCGCGCGCTATGCCTGCGGCTCGGCAACATCCCCGAATATTTCCAAGCCCTGTTTGGGAGTTGGGGGAACCTATGGATGGGAGGAAACAATCGTGACGCGCTCGGCATGGCCGACGAATTTCTGACACGGTCACGAGCGTTGTCCGACCCCGTTCTGCTAATGGTGGCTCATAGAGTGATAGGCAGCACGTTATTGACCCTTGGGGACTTCCAATCGTCATCGAGCCATTTTGAGGAGACAATTAGGCTTTCGACTGGAAGAGAAAAACAACAGCTGTACAACCTCTACATGGTTGAGCCCCAAGCGGCTTCGCTGCTGCTCCTATCTTGGGACCTGTGGTTCCTCGGCCATCCGGACCAATCCCTTTCCCGCGTTTCAGAAGCCCTCGCCTTAGCTCAAGATCTTGGCCAACCTTACACTGTAGCATTCGCTCATTACATGACTTCTGTTGTGCATCTCCTGCGCGGGGATGCTGCTCGCGGGTTAGAAAGCGCCGGAAAAAGCTTCGAGATATCACAAGAACAGCGGTTTTCGCTGTACGTGACTTTGTCGAGGATTTCGCGAGGCCGGGCAATCTGCGACCTAGGACGGCTTGAAGAGGGCCGGGCCGAAATAGAACTGGGGATCGATGAAGCACGACGTAGTGGCGTGGGCTTCATGCTTCCAATGATGGATAGTTGGTTGGCGGAGGTGCACGCCAAGATTGGCGAGAATGAACGCGCGCTAGCGATTGTCGAGCGAGCCCTGACCGATATCGGTGACGTGACAGGTCGGGCCTGGGAAGCGGAACTGCATCGCCAGAGAGCGCAAATTCTTCTAGCATTTGACCCATCGAAGGTTACAGAGGCTGAGTCTTATCTTAAGAAGTCTATTGAGGTGGCGCTTGGTCAAAGCGCCAAGTCCTTGGAATTACGGGCCGCCACAAGCCTCGCAGAATTCTGGCGGATGCAAGGAAGGGCTGATGAAGCTCGCGCTCTGCTAGAACCAATCTATCGTTGGTTTCGCGAGGGGGCCGAAACGGCTGACCTCCGGCGGGCCCGCGCCACGCTCAATTAGATTTACCCAAGCGCTAACGAATGGGTTGCGACCAGGCAGCCAGTGCGTTCGGCCGCACTTTCAAGTTACGTACATCTATTGAAGGGCTGCAAATTTTCCTCCAACCCAAGCTGGCACAGGTGCTTGCCCTTATCTTCCACGAAGTCACTACAAATGCGGCGAAGTTCGGTGCGCTTTCGCAGGGGTCCGATCACGTCTCGATCCGCTGCTCGATTAGTCGCGCTAACGAATATCCGCTTTTGGCCGGAAGACCATTTCCAATGCTGATTGGTCGTCCCTGTTGCATTTCGCGATAATTGCCGTCACTGCTGTTGTCGTTGCCTCCGTCGCCAACATAGACGCTAACGTCCTTAGCTTCCTTGAACGCAACCGACGGCTGGTGTTTTGGTCC
>Ga0075429_100004581_pt1 | contig 11881 bp, 9 predicted proteins | sample RhiMetdeltSRZDD3_FD_75295 | JGI IMG/M metagenome (GOLD analysis project Ga0075429, IMG submission 75295) | Populus rhizosphere microbial communities from Tennessee, USA - Rhizosphere MetaG P. deltoides SRZDD3 | ecosystem: Host-associated > Plants > Roots > Rhizosphere > Soil | place: USA...
CAATCTGAACGAGATTACGATCTTCGATCAACGCAACGGCTCTGTGACCGTGGACGCCACGACTAATCTCTTGACCGGCGGCAACCTCGATCTGAATTACAGTCCTGCTCGTACGAACGTCAATCAGGACGTGGCGAGCGGATTCTTGTTCAATCCGGCCTGGACCGGCGGTCTCGCACTCACCCTGACGCAACCGTTGCTGCGCAATGCTGGGATCGACATTAACAAGACTTTCATCCGAATCGCCCAGAACAACGCCATGGTCGAAGAGCATGTGTTTCGCGACCGTGTGCTGACCGTCGTCGCGACCGTCGAGCAGACGTACTGGGAAGTGGTCTTCGCGAATGAGAACTTGAAAGTAGCCGAGGCGGCCCAAAAGGCCGCACAGGAATTACTGGCTAGTAATCGCGCGAAGGCGAAGGCTGGAGTGATGTCGATCGTTGACGTGCTGCAGGCAGAGGCGGCTGTCGCGTCGCGTGTCGAACAAGTGCTGGTTGCCGAAAAGTCCATCCGCGATCAAGAAGACCTGTTGCGTCGGCTGCTGAACCCGGGGGAGGACGAGTTGCGCCAGGATGTGCGATTGACGCCGCAAGACAAGCCGGTGATCGCCTTAGAGCCGATCAGTCTGGCCGAGGCCATCGATCTGGCCATCGACCTTCGACCGGAGATTGTCCAGGCAAAGAAAAATCTGGAGACAAGCGAACTCAACACCAAGTTCGCGAAGAACCAACTGCTTCCCACTCTTTCGTTCCAGGGCACGATGGGCCTGGCCGGACTCGGAAAGGACTATACCGATTCTGCCAATCGCAATTTCAGCGGTGAATTTTACAACTATGGCGCCGGCCTCGTGTTGAGCTATCCCCTTGGCAACCGTTCGGCATGGAGCACGTTCAACAGACGGCAGATCGAGGGGAAGAACGCGGAGGTGTCATTGGTAAGCATCAGGCAACAGATCATCCTCGGCGTGAAAGAAGCCGTCCGCCGGGTCCAGACCGATTTCAAACGCATCGAAACGACTAAGTCAGCTCGCATTATGGCGGAGAAGCAGCTGCAAGCCGAGCAAGAACGCCTGAAAGTAGGGCTGAGTACCACGCGTTTCGTGCTCGATTTCCAGCGGGACCTTGCGACCGCTCAGGGCAATGAATTGCGTGCCATTGTGGATTACAACAAGTCGTTGTCCAATCTGGCCCGCCATAAAGCCACGACGCTGGAGCGCTATAGCTTACAGGTCCAATAACGATCGATGACGCAGCCTGTGCGTCTCGGTATCTCTATCCACGCAAACGAGCGCGGTGCACTGCTGGCGCTCCTCCCCATTGCCGCGACCATCGATTACTATGCCCTGCCCGTCTGGCTTCAAGAACAAGTTCTGATTCAATTCGCTCCTCAACTCATCGGGTATCTCGCCCTCGCTTTGTGGGCGGCGCACAATGATTCCTTCCCAAGTCGAATCGGGTTGGAGCGACGGCTATGGAACCGCGGAGCGAAACTCGGCATCGTGACGGGGTTGTTCCTCGGCTGCCTCAATTCCATCGTGATTCTTCTGATCCTGCCGGAATGGGGATGGGACATCACCTTCTTGAAACACACGCCTCACGCCCGCGTGCCGGTGATGGTCATGGTGCCCTGGTTCATTGCGTGTATCGCCGTCGCTGTGGAAATTAACTTCAGGGGTTTTCTGCTGGGCCGGCTGGCGGCGCTCGAATACGGCCTCTGGCCTCAACCTGTTCTCAAGCACCTTGCGCCCGTGGCCATGCTCACCAGCGCACTGGTCTTCGCCTTCGATCCGTTCATGGTGAACACCTTCAAACAGGTACACTGGATCGCGCTCTTGGACGGTCTCGTGTGGGCAGTCCTCTGGATCCGGACGAGAAACCTGTACGCGACGATCGTCGCGCATGCGATTGAAGTCATCATAGTATATAGTGCAGTGCGAACCGTGTTGATGTCGTCGTCATGACACCTTCATTTTCCAGTTACCTGGTGAACGACTGTTTTGGAGATCCGGGCGTCTATGTGGAGGTCCGATGGTCGAAGCGGGCGCTGCTGTTCGATGTAGGGCAGAACGACGCGCTCGGCCCCACCCGCCTGCTGCGCGCACACGACATTTTCATATCTCATACGCACATGGACCACTTCATCGGATTCGACGCCGTGGTCCGTGTCGCGCTGGGTCGTGGCAAGAAGCTCCGCCTGTATGGCCCCGCCGGCTTGATCGACAATGTGCATGGCAAGCTGCGCGGGTACACGTGGAATCTGGTTGATGGATATCCGCTAGCCATTGAGGTTCGGGAATTTGATCGCACGGAAGTTCGGCAGGCGACCTTTCACGCCGCAAACGGCTTCGCCCTCTCGACGCCGACGATTCATCCGCTCATGGTTCATCCGGACACCGGTCTCTTTACTGTGCTCGAAGATCCGATGTTTACCGTCAAGGCGGTCGCCTTGAACCATCGCATCCCCTCCTTCGCCTATGCGCTTGAGGAACAGTTCCACATCAATGTGAACAAACAGAAGCTGCACGAAGCCGGATTCCCGGTCGGCGGCTGGCTCAGAGACGTCAAGCAGTATGTGTGGGAAGGCAAGCCGGATGACTTCCGGTTCACCGCTCTCCTGTTCGACGAACATCGCCAAATAGAACAGGAGTTTGTGCTGGGGCACGTCAGGAATCGCTTCCTGACCATCTCGCGCGGGCAAAAACTGGCGTATGTCGTCGACGCGCGTTTCGATGAGGCGAATGAAGCCAAAATTGTTGCGCTCGCGCAGCATGCGGACCTGTTCTATTGCGAGTCACCGTACCTGGATGTCGATGCGGAAAAGGCGAGGGATCGTTATCACTTGACGGCGAGGCAGGCGGGCGTCATGGCACGCAAGGCGCAAGTGCGGGACCTCATCGTGTTTCATTTCTCACCACGGTATACGGGCCAAGGTGAGGCTATTGAACAAGAAGCTCAAGACGCGTTTCTAGGTCATTGAGGAGCGACACGTGAACGAACTAGGGAAATATGCTGTGTACTTTCTATTGGGAGGCACCATTGTCAGTGTCTCGACCTATCTGGGTGCTCAGGGCAGGCCGTATCTTGCCGCCTTTGCAAGCACCTTTCCCGCCATCACCGGCGCCACCTTCATCTTGCTCTACGTCAACGGCGGCAGCGATGCCATCGTCGCCTATGCGGAGAAGCTTTTCTGGTTCGTCCCGCCCTGGATCGTCTATGTTCTGGCCATGATTTTCATCGTCCCGAGACTCGGCTTCTGGCCTGCCATGACCCTTTCCCTGGCACTCTACATGGGATGCGTCTGGCTGGTCAGACTGGCCGTCAGTTAAATTTCCCTCAGAAGGAGATGGAAATTCCCCGCAAAGAAGAGGAGTTCTCGCGGATACCCCTCCATAGATCTACCTTCTTTGAGTACTACCGCACAGGTCCTGCCGGCGATAGAGTTACTACATGCTTCGAACAACGCTTCAGAAGGACCGCCGGGCCTGGAGGCACCATGATCAGCTTTGTTGAGTTAGTCGCGATCTGTAGCGTGGCGACCTTGACCGCTGCCGGTGCCTCCCAAGGTTGGGACCGCTTGCGACGATCGAGAGTCAACCGGTCTGGTGAATGCGTGAAATCGCCCGCAGATGGATCAGGACGCCCATCCGCCGGGGCATGGCACGAACCGCGCTATGGCAAACGGCACTCAGTGAAGTGCCCTATCGAGTACCAGATGGGAACACACAGCCAAACGGGCACACTGATCGATATGTCGCGCCGGGGTTGGCGGGCCACGGGTCCTTCGCCGGTTCTCGCTGGCACCCTCTTATCCGTACGGGTCTTTTTCCCTGACGCCGCTCAATCGGTCTTCATCGAGGGAGCAGTGGTACGATGGTCCGATGGCCTGGAGTTCGGAGTAGAACTGACGCGTATCAGCCCTGAGGACGCGCAGGTGCTCAGCGACTATCTCTCCGCTCACTATCCGATGGAACCTTCCCCTTCCTACGCCCTCTCGCCATTTTCCTACAACTAAGCTGAGATCATTTTCGATCTTTCGAGCATTCAGCTCATCGATCTGGGTTGCTGTCCATTAATTCACGGATGCGCGGTGCGATTAGGCGTCAGGGAGAGAAGGAGAGTCAGGAGAGTCAGGAGAGTCAGGAGAGTCAGGAGAGTCAGGCAAGTCAGGCAGCGCTACCGAAATGCAGCCGACTCATCTCCGTCATGGCTGCGACGAGATGATCAACCGCTTCGGTGACACATGTACTGGCCTTGTGAGATGGGCCTTTTCCACCGGCCCATATATCCGGCGGATGATCGACCTCAAGAACATTTTGACAAAATCGGGTCAGGGACCGCTTCCAAAACACTCCGTCGCTGCCCTCATCGAGGAAATGTTCGCGGTCCTGTGTAAAGGGTTGATCAAACTGCTTGGCTCGCATCTGCCACATCCGTTCCATAGCATTCTGCCGTTCCTGACTGAATTCGAGGCCGGTCGCTCGCTCGTTCAAGGCGGCAAACAGGCCGCCGATCACTCGCTCGACTTCGGGGCTGGGAAACATCCCCACGCAGGTTTGCACGATCAAGTATTTGTGGAAGAGGAACACTTCGGCGCTGATTCGTGCCTCATTGGCTGACGGATCATAGGCGCGCGCGAGCTCCTTCAATGCCTCTCCGGAAGGTCCTTCCAAGCTCGAACCCAGCAATCGCGCAAGCTGGCGTCCGATTCCTAGATAGTCGGTCGGCACGATCGGCTGGGTCATACAAGAGTGATTCCTTTAATGATGAGTGTGAGCTTAGAGGATTGCATTTGAGCCTGTCCATCCTCTCACTCACCCCAAGAATCCCCAAGACAAAACTACAATTCGCGCCGTGATGGCGGACACGACGGCTGTCCTGGTCGACATGACTGCGGTCGTTCGCCGAGGCGTCCGCTCGGATTGGGACAGCGCTGGCAGGAACCAGCGCGTGCCTGCTAGGATGCCGGGTCATGCTCCGAAGGGAATTCGACGTGCCTCACCTTCCAGAACAAGAATCGGCGTCGCAGGCGCTCATCGTTGAAGGGGCACGGCAAAACAATCTGAAGAATATCTCCGTCCTCATCCCGCATAATCAGGTCACCGCTATTACCGGCCTTTCCGGTTCCGGGAAATCCTCGCTGGCGTTCGATACGTTGTTTGCCGAAGGCCAATGGCGCTATGTGGAGTCGCTCTCTACGTATGCCAGGATGTTTCTGGACAAGGTTGCCCGTCCCGATGTCGATCGTGTTCTGAATGTCCGTCCGGCCATTGCCATTGAACAAAAGAATCAGGTGCGGACAGCCCGTTCGACCGTGGGGACGACTACCGAAATCGCGGACTTGCTTCGCCTGCTCTTCGCCAAAATCGGGAAGCCGATTTGTCCGGACTGTCATGAAGAGGCCCGGTCGTTTCAACCGGATACCGTCACGAGCGATTTGCTCGAGCGGTTCGCTGAAGCTAAGGCTATGTTGTTATTCCCGGTGACGCCACCTTCCGCAAAGACGGAATCGGCTTTTGTGCATTCCCTTCTCACCCGTGGGTTTACCAGACTGAGAATGGGGCATGAGACCATTGACCTTCATCAGGATGTGCTCCCCTCCTCCGTGCACCGGCCGTCGTCTATGTCCGTCGTCCTCGACCGGCTCGTGATTCGAGAAGACAACCGGGGCCGGCTCTGTGAGGCAATTGAACTGGCGTTTCGTGAAGGAGAGGGCCGCTGTGACGTTGAGGTCATCGGCCACGGACTGCACCAGTACCATGCAGGCTTTTGCTGCCAGCGATGCGGACGCACGTTCGAACCGCTCAGACCGATCCTCTTTTCGTTCAATCACCCGCTTGGCGCCTGCCCGGACTGCAAAGGGTTCGGCAACGTGCTGCGGTACGATCCCGCGCTGGTCATTCCCGATCACAGCAAATCGTTGGTGCAAGGGGCCATCGAGCCATGGAGCAAACCCGGAACCGACTGGTGGCAAAAGCAGATGCTCCTCGCGATGAAGCGAAAAGGCGTGGACATCACATGCCCCTATAAGTTGCTGAACGAAGACGTCAAAAATCTGCTGTGGAAAGGCGATAAGTCATTCGACGGAATCGATGACTTCTTTCAGTATCTGGAGGGCAAACGGTACAAACTTCACGTGCGTGTTCTGCTCAGTCGCTACCGGACGCCGTTCGATTGTCCCGGCTGTCACGGAAGCCGGCTCAAGCCTAGTGCCCGGTTCGTCAAAATCGGCGGGGTTGACATTCATGACATCACCGAGATGACCATCGAACACCTGATGGCGTGGCTCCAAGGCCTGGCTCTACGCCCGTATGAGCGAGGAATTGCCGCCGACCTGTTACGGCAGCTCACCGGGAAGCTGGGCTTTCTCATCCGGGTAGGCCTCGGCTATCTGACTTTAGGACGGCAGACAAAAACGCTGTCGGGTGGCGAAGCTCAACGTGTGTCGTTGGCGAATCAATTGGGTGCACGCCTGGTCGGGACATTGTATGTACTCGATGAACCAACGATTGGCCTCCATGCCCGCGATACGGATTTGCTGACGGGGATTCTGAAAGACCTGGCCGCGGCTGGCAACACGGTGGTTGTCGTGGAACATGACCGGCAGATCATCGAATCGGCGGACCATATTGTCGAGCTTGGGCCACAATCCGGTGAGAAGGGCGGTGAAATTGTCTGCGCCGCGCCGGCTGCCCAGTTTCTCCTCGATCGCCGTGCGGTGACCGCCCGCTATCTCAGGGGGGAAGAACACATTCCCCTCCCGGCCTTCAGGCGCTCGGGGACGGGCAAAGTCCTGGTGATCGCCGGCGCGAGCGAGCATAACCTGAAAGACCTGGTCGTGCGGTTCCCCCTCGGCATGTTGATCTGCGTCACAGGGGTCTCCGGCTCCGGCAAGAGTACGCTCGTGGAAGACACGCTTTATTCCGCACTGGCGCGCGCGTTTCGGACGGAAACCCTGCCAATGGGGCGTTTCAAGGCGATCAGAGGGATCGAACATTTGAAAGGCGTTCGATTGATCGACCAGCAACCGATTGGCCGGACGCCCCGATCCAATCCGGTGACCTACCTGAAAGCTTTCGATGAAATCAGGCGCCTTTTTTCCACGGAGCGCGAGTCGTTACGGCAAGGTTTCACGCCTGGACATTTTTCTTTCAACGCCGAGGGGGGCCGTTGCGAGCGCTGTGAAGGAGCCGGCGTCGAGAAATTAGAAATGTATTTCTTCGAAGATATTTATGCGCCGTGCGAGCGCTGCGAAGGCAGACGGTTCAAACCGGAGATTTTGGCCATTCGGTATCGGGGCAAGACGATTGCAGATGTCCTGGCATTGACAGTCGACGAGGCGCGCTCGTTTTTTTCCGGAACACCGAAGTTGCAGGAGCGGCTGCATCTGCTGTCGTCCATCGGCCTGGGCTATCTGCGGCTGGGCCAACCGGCGACGACACTATCCGGCGGCGAAGCTCAGCGATTGAAAATCGCGGCTGAGTTGAAAGATGCCAGCGCAAAGGAACTCCTCTATGTCATGGATGAACCCACGACCGGTCTGCACATGGATGACGTAAAAAAGCTGCTCGTTATACTGCAGAAGTTGGTGAATGCAGGCAATACGCTCGTCGTGGTTGAACACAATCTGGATGTGATCAAGTCGGCTGACTGGGTGATCGACCTGGGGCCGGAGGGAGGCCAGGCGGGCGGTCAAATCGTCGCGGAAGGCAGACCCGAGCAGGTCGCAAAGTGCGCTGTGTCTTACACCGGGCGATGCTTGGCTCAAGCCATGATGGAAGCCGTTGACCGATTTATTGCTGAGCCGCACCCGATTGCGTAGGAGGCTGCTCGCGCGATAGCTTCCTGTGTAAAAACTTCTTGCTGAGCGTCGTGATGCCGAAGGCCAAGCCGATGGCGATCGGAACAAAAATCGCCGAGGTCAGATTGGCGTTGCTTAGCCATCCTATTTCTTGCAAACCCTTGAAAATGTAGCCACCGAGACCTGCGACATAATAGGCAATCACGATGACCGACAATCCTTCCACCGTATGCTGCAACAATACCTGGCTCTTCGTGGTTTTATCGACGCTTTGCAGCAGCGCCAGATTCTGGGCTTCCAGAATCAAATCGACACGGGCCCGGATGATCGAAATGATGCCTTCGAAACCGGCTCGCAGCGTGTCGATGCGTTTCAACAACTGTTGATAGCCTTCAGCAACCCCCGTCACGCCGCTTAATACGTAATCGGAGACTGGTCGATAGGCATCCAACGCCTTTTCATTCAATGACGCCAGAGTTGTATGCACAATCTTGTCGTACGGCACGGAGGCTGACAACTCGAAGTGCAGTTTCCCCGCAATCCGGTTCGTTTTGAGCAAGTCCTGGGTGAGGCTATTGAGCCAGCGTTGGAGCGTCTGCGGGTCAGCGTGTGCGATGTGCCCGCTGATAATCTCTCGTTGTTTCAAATGAACCTGCTCAAACTTGTACACTTGATCGATCGCTGTCGAGAACAACGGCTTTTGCATGAGGAGCAGATGGTAATAGGTTTCAATGCGGACGATTGCGTCGACGATTTCTTTCAGGCGCGACGCGTGTACGTGTGTCGGGCCGAGGGTCACCCAATAGCGCTCCCGTTCGAATTCGTCATGGGTAAAACTAGTGACGAGGCTGGTCTGCTCATCGAGAATTCTACTCCCATACAGCACGGGACCTGGCATCATCGACCGCATGTGTTCTCGCGACGGCAGTGAATCGGATGACAGCAGGATGTCCAATCGGCAGACCTCCGTACCGAGCGGCGACATGGGGAACGAATATTCCGGGAAGGTCAATGGCCCGAATGCGATGCCTCTTTCCGCAGCGTCTGGCAAATGCCAGATCTGATAGTTGTAGTATTCCGTATGCGCCTGCCAGATGATAATTAATCGTTCGCCGTTGCCGGCTTGTTTGACTCCATACCCGAACGTCTCGTGAAGCACGGTCTCACTCTTCGGGACGCCGAACGCCGTTAAGCAGGATTGAAACTCCTCCCTGCTCGCCTTTCGTTCCGCCGGCGGATCGGCCATGCGGAACGCCTTGTAATGAACGTGCGCGGGTGCACGGAGCCAGTCGGCCAGCGGAATGTGAGGCCGCTCGTGCAATTTCTTAATCAAGGAATCGGCACCCGATTGGCCTCGTGCGCGCTCCATGTGATTCCTCTCCCTCCCTTCCAGGGGTTACAACCCCGGTCGCTTCTCGGCCCTTACTGACAGTCGCACTGGACGGTTCGCCCGGCTGACATCCAACTGCAATGTGGCCCCGGCTTGTACTTGGCAGAGATGTTTGGCTTCACGGTCGTTTCTGGCTCCGGAGAGCGAAACACCATTGCAAGCCACAATGTGGTCGCCGACTTTAAGTCCGGCTCGCTCAGCGGGAAGCCCGCTCCGGAGTTCCCTTACCATGTAGAACCGCGCTCCCTTCTCCTCCAATAATTCCCAATTGACGCCGATACGTCCGGATCCCAGCAAGCCGGTGTGGGAACCAAAACGGGCGAGGATACGATGGACGATGAGGCGGGCCGAACCCTCGGGATCGTCGGTGGTGAAATCAGTAAGGTGGCCCTCGCCATTGAACAGCAACTGCCCTGTCTCGACGTCGATCATTCGGAACGAAAGGGACACTTTGTTCATGCGGCTCTGCTCATGATGTTCCCATTCTTGCACGCCGCCTACGATGATGGCCTGTGCGCCCACGAGTTTTCCAACCTTGAGCACGTTGGCGTCGTCCGCGTGGGTCAGTTGAATGACCTGTTCTTTCAAGACTTCGTCGAGTTTTGCCCGCTCCACCACGTTGATGTCCAGATCGAGCAACAATGTGGTGACGATGCCCGCCACCCGGGAGCCGGATCCTGCTACGCCCGGCGCATCTTCCAACAACATTACTGCCATGGTCTGATAGCGGTCGACGGTGTCTCGATTGATTGGGCCGAGCCCTGTCACGACCGGCTCAGGTCTCCCCGCCGCACCCAGCTGCCAGCCGGGTTGCACCCCGGTCGATTCGCAGGTCCTCCGGCGCTGAAGGATCGCTGAAGGCGTGCCCCAGGCGCATAGCTCTTCATTTACGAGGACAACATGATGCGGATACTCCCTCTCATGTTCCATAGCGACATTGGTAAAAGGATAGATGATGCATCCGCCGACCCAGACCGAAATCGGACAGAGACCGAGTTCATAAAGCCATTGCCGGCGTGCCGTTAACGAATATTCCCATACCAGCATGCGGCCGTCATCACGCAGTACCCGATCCGGCCGGCCGATTTCGTCGATCACCTGCCCCTTCGTCATTGGGACGGACAGGTTGTCGAGCTTCGATTCAGATTTGACGATGGTGTAAGCGACGCCGCAGCCGAGGAATAGACTGGGCACGATCAGCGCAAGAATGAAGGTGCAGGAGCCCGCGAACCGAAACCACGCTTCTTCCGGTGGCTGCAACATCGCGTGGAGAGTAGCACTCTGTACACAACGCCGCAATGGATGCATCCGGCGACTTTAGCCTGCTTTGGCAATCACGCTGACGTTCAAGCGCTGGTGTCGATGGGACGGAGAGGATGCCGGGCAGCTACTTAGAAGACGCAAGGCCCCTTACAGGAGTACCCGTTCAATTGAGGGAGGGATCGAAGGGCATATCGGCGTAAACTCGAAGCTCCTCACCCAATGTACTGAGGATCTCGGACCATACGCGAGCGGGATCTTTCTCAAAGACTGTGGCGGGATCAGCCGGAACGGTGATCCAAGACCCAATTTTCATCTCCGATTCAAGCTGCCCAGGACCCCAGCCGGAATAACCGACGTAAGCGCGGAATGCTTCTTTGCCGTGATTGGTTGTGAGAATCTTATCCACCAATTCCATATCCCCACCCAAACAGACGCCGTCAAAAACATGGTGGGAGTTGTCAGGCAATTGATCTAATCGGTACAGCAGCATGACCTGATTGGGCTGCACTGGCCCACCGGAAAACAAGACATGCCGCTGTCCTTCCAACACCGGCATCTGGGGCAACGCTTCGGAAACAGACATCGCCGTCGGCCGGTTCACGACCACGCCGAGAGCGCCTTCCGCTCCATGCTCACAGAGCAGGACCACAGTTTGTCTGAAGTTGGGATCGCGGAGATTCGGCGCAGCTACAAGAAAGATGCCTTTGCCGAGTTGCGCCTTCAACGGAATCTGCATGATGAGGATTATCCTATCCTGCCGATTCGCCACGCGCAACCCAGCAAAAGACGGGGCCCGTAAACTTACCGGTAAAACGTTTCCCGGCGGTCCCGGAGCAGATCATTGTACGGAGTGAGCGATTTATTGCGGGCTTCAGCTGGATCAATATCGACCACACACAGGGCTTCCTGATCGCGTGGAGCACGCTGGAGAATGGCTCCCCGTGGAGAAACGACTTCGCTATTGCCGATGTAGGTCAGCCGGTCCTTGCCTCCGCGCGCCTCGCTGCCGGTTCGATTACATGTCACGGCGAAAACGCGGTTCTCGAGACAACGGACCGGCATAGAATCCGGGCAGTTTGGCAGCACGAGATTGGAAGGATGACAGATGATATCCGCGCCTTTAAGCGCCAACGCCCTTGCAGCCTCGGGATAATACCAGTCGAAACAAATCATGACGCCAATCTTGGCGGGTCCGACATCCCAGACATGAAACCCTGTGTCTCCCGGCGTGAAATACAGCGTCTCCTCAAAAAAGAGATGCGTCTTCCGGTAGATTCCGATAAAGCCTTGGGGAGCGACAACGACGGCCGAGTTGTAATAGGTTGTGCCCGCCCGCTCCGGCAAGCCGGCGACAATCACCATCTGTTTACGCTTGGCGAGCTCCAGCAGGCGCTTCGTCGTCTGTCCGGCAGGAATCGGCTCGGCTAGGGT
>Ga0075429_100004582_pt1 | contig 11878 bp, 29 predicted proteins | sample RhiMetdeltSRZDD3_FD_75295 | JGI IMG/M metagenome (GOLD analysis project Ga0075429, IMG submission 75295) | Populus rhizosphere microbial communities from Tennessee, USA - Rhizosphere MetaG P. deltoides SRZDD3 | ecosystem: Host-associated > Plants > Roots > Rhizosphere > Soil | place: USA...
GAGCAGGACATGTGGACGCGCCTCACGGATCGCGGGTTGAAAGAGCAGAATCTGCAGACCTCGCCAGGCGGAGCGGTCACCGAAGTGCGCATCCGGCGCTACTACGATCCGGTGGAGCGCGACAAGAAGCGCGATGTGTATCGAAGCGAGCCTTCGACCATCGACGCGCATCTGGAGGTCGTGAACGCGACGACCGATCTCATGGAAGAGGCGGCCTGATTTTTCGTGGCGGAGCAATGCGGGTAAAAGGCCCGACTCGCGGAAGTAACGATTGCCCCGCTCCACGTTTTCAATGTCCGACGCGCAGAGTAAATCCGAGAACAGACGAAACTGAACTGGTAGGCAACTCGAAATTGCACTATCAACTACGTCAAGTAGCTCAATGGCAGAGCACTGGATTTGTAATCCGGGTGTTGCGGGTTCGATCCCCGCCCTGACGACCACTGATACTGGTCATGAAGGCTCAAGGTGAAAGGCGCAAGGTTGCAAGGCTCAGTTATCGGCAAGGGTGAACAGGGGCAAGTGCGTAAGGTTGTGGCGCTGGCGAAGGCTGGCGAAATCCGGGTAACGAGTTTGGGTGTCGTCTCCCATTGGACTCGGCCGGCTTCCTGATGCGGGCGGACGCCATTTTGAGGATGCAGCGATGAAGAAGGGCTATACGCTGATTGCGTTCGTGCTGGATCGCTCCGGCTCCATGGAGTCGATCCGCGATGACACCATCGGCGGTGTCAATCGCTACTTTCAGAGTCAGCGCGAGCAGCCCGGCGAATGCGCAGTGACGCTCGCGCAGTTCGATGATGAGTACGAGCTGATCTACAACTGCGTCCCCATTGCCCACGTCGCCCCGCGCACGCGCGAGAACTACGTACCGCGCAACTGGACGGCGCTCTACGATGCCATGGCGCGCACCATCGATGAGACGGGCGCGAAGCTGCGCGCGCTGCCCGAGCATGAGCGCCCCGAGCGCGTGCTGTTCGTCACGATGACGGATGGTTTCGAGAACAAGAGCCGTTTCCATACGGCAGAGACTGTGCGCGGGCGCATCGAGCGCCAGCGCAATACCTACAAGTGGGAATTCGTGTTTCTCGGCGCGAATCAGGATGCGATTCTGAGCGCCCAGAAACTGGGTATCAGCGCCGGGGCGACGATGACGTATGCCGCGAACACGCTGGGCACCGCCAGTGTGATGGATTCACTCACGGCGCACAGCAATGCTTATCGCGCGACCGGAATGCATGTGAATTTCACGCGCGGCGAGCGTCTGGCGCAGTTCAATGCCGGGGCTCATGGCGATGCGGCTAACGATCCGGTCTTCGATCCGGATGCGCAGCCGCCCGCCACGGACGATGTTAGTGTGACGAGTCCGGCGCAGGCACCGTGAGCAGTGCCTTTTGCTGGAGGCGTTTGCACTGCTCGCACTGATCACTGCCCAGCCCCGTGAGCTTGTGCCTGATGCAGTAGTGTCGCGGCTGTAGGGGGTTGTGATGCACATGATTGTGCGCGGCGCGCGCCAAGTCCGTGAAGTAGAGCCCTTCAACGAAGGGCCCATCCATGTTCGCGGCATTGAATACCAGCGCGTTGAAGATCGCATCCGCGGCGCCTTCAACCGGTATGTTGAAGCGCTCCGCGACACGCTTCACAAGTTTGTAGACTTCGCCGATCAGAAAATCGTTCGACTGAGTTCGCGTGTAGTGCTTGGCCATGGGTTCTCCTGTCGTGCTTTTATTCGGTCAATCCGCGAATCCACTGCGCCCGGGCGAGTGGATCAAAAGTAATCCGCGCGAGTAACGCCGCGGGGCCGCGCAGGCGCGCATTGCTTTTTTCCAGCTCGCAGTTTTTGATGTGCTCCGCAGTGGTGTGAAGGAGCGCTGCGAATTCCTTGCGATCCATCGGGCGTCCCTCTACGGTCTGACGCTCGCGCAGCGCCCGCAGCTCATCACCGCTCAGGGTTTTCGGTTTCAGCGCCTGTCGCATCGTCGGTCTCCTCTTTGATTCGTTCTATTCGCCATTGATGGCCGTGCCGGTACCAGAGTGAGGGCGCGTTCTTCGCGACCTCATCTGCGTACATGCGCGACGGGAATTCGGTGGCCTGCGACTCATCGGGCGTCCACTCCGAGCGCACGATGTGCGCGTAGTAGGGACGCAGAGGATCGAGTGCATGGAGCCACCATGGGCCGCCATGCACTCGAAACCGCTTCGCTTTGCGCTCTTTGGTCACTTCTTCTGCTGTTGCTTGGCGCGGTGCTCGACGCTGGCCTCCCATGCCTGGCGAGCAGTTTGCCGCGACTTGCGCGGCGGCGCTACTTCAGTCCCCGTGCGGCGCCAGAAGTCCTGCCGCGCCTCGGTCTCGCTGTATTCGCCGAAGTAGCGCGGCAGGATGCAGGTGCCGTTATCATCTATGACCTGAACAGTGGCGAAGTGCTCGATAAATTCGCCGCCGCCGGCTTTCGGATGCAGGCGCACCAGTGCGATGCGCACCGCTGCGACAGGGCGCGCCGGATCAGTGGGCGCCCCGTAGTAGCCGAGCAGTGAATACGGCGTGTCGAGCTTCAGGCGCAGCGCGATCTCCGGTGCGTTGCTCGGGATCATCGGGGTCGTCGGCGCCTTGGTCTTACGTTTCGGTTTCTTCATGCGGTGTCGCCCTCCTGAGGCGTTATGGTGTTCATGTCTGCGCACGCCTCCGCATGCGCAGTGGTGAACATCAGGCTTTCGCGAGCCGCACTGCCTCGTGCACGCGTCGCATGACTTCGCGCGAAAGATCATCGGCCGGAGCCGGCAGACTTCCGATCACGAGTTCGCAGGCGTCGAGCAACTCCGGGGCCGCTGCAATCAGTGAGCGATGCAGCTCGTCCCCGAATGACATGGTTGCGTCGGTGACTTCGAGGATGACCTTGGAGTTGAGCGGGATCGTGCGGTCGGGATTGCATGTCACGAGGTACTTGCCGTTGGCCGCCCATGTCCATCGTTGTGAGTTCTCAGCCATTGCTTATGGCTCCTTTCGTTTTAGGTGATATTCGCGCGCATCACGCTCCAGCTCCGCGCGCAAGGTGTGTCCTGTCTCTCCCGGCAGGATGGCGCAGCCCTCGTGCAGGACGCGCCAGCGGCTTTCGGATACTTGCGCCATGATGCATGGCTGCCCCGGGAGCACGGTGAGCGCGCAGCCGGGACACTTCGCTCGTGTGGTGCGGTAGTAGTCCGCTTCGATGACTAGCTGTTGCGCGGCCTCATGCGCGTGACAGGCGCGCATGAATGCCCCGCGGTCGAATCGCGGATTCGTCCGCGCGAGTCCATCCGCGATCCGTTCCGTGAGACTGTCGACGGCCTGCAGTTCGGGCTTGCTAGTCGCCGCCTGACGCGCGACATCCACCGCTTCGGCGATGATGCGCAATTCATGCTTGGTGATCATTTGGGCTGCCTCCTGCCTTGCGTTTGGCCTCGCGCTCGTCGAGCTGCCTTTGCAGGAAATCCCGCGGGCGCCCTTCGTGGTGATACTCCAGACGGTCCAAAACGCGCTCCGTCTCACCATTCGTAAGACCGAGTGCGCGACATGCGCGATTGAGGCGCAAGTAGCTCGTCAGCGTGTTCCGGTCGCGCTGCGCGTCGTCGATGATGTCGATGAGCGCTGATGCCTTGTCCTTCATGGGGCACCTGCACTGGCGTGGCATGTCCCGTATGCTTTCGCCGGCTGCTTGCACACGTCACAGATGCGCTGCACATGCGCGAGTGTCGTGATGCCGCCGCCGCAGTGTGTTTCATCGAGTGTCACGGTCTCCCCGACAGAGCCGGTAACACTCGCCTCGATGATCGCATTCCATGCGTGCTCAGCGTTCGCTGCTTCGTGAACGATCCAGCGCGTCGGCTTGCGTGAGCCGGACGCGTTGCCTTTCACGGTGATGATTCCGAACATTGTTGTTTGCTCCTGTGTGGTGATCATGTCTGCGCCCGCGTGAGCAGGCGCAGTGATGAGCATCACTTCTCGTCAATCCCCGCTGCAACGGCCAGTGCAATGATGTCTTGCCATGTGAGCGAGAACGCCTTCCCGGTTTTCTCACTGCGGACGATTGGGTGATAGCCCACCGCCTGCACTGATAGATGATATGCGGGCTTGTCGCTGCCGTCGGCGGCGGCTTCTCCCGCGTGAATGCACAGGAAAAGCGCGCCCCGGCTGTGCATCGTGCCGACCTTCGGCCGCCGCGTACGCTTGTTCATGTCTTGCCTTCGATGTGATCGTGAACCGAGCACGGCGCGCCGAAAGCATCGCGGAAACGCGAGTCGGGCGTGTAAACGAAGTTGTCTCCCGCCTGGCAGTGGGTGACGCCCACCACGCGAAAGCGCGGGGGCGCGCTCAGTTCGGGCCTGCGAAGCGGGATCACCTCCAGCAGCGTGTAGGCGATGCCGAGTTCCTTCATGCGCTCGATGTCGGCGGCGCGATAGTTACCGCGCGGGCACGGCACAAGCCATACGCGGCCATTCTCTGCAGTCGCGAGCTTGGGATTGCCACCGCGCTCGGGCCGCAGAATATCCACTGAGAGCCACTCGCCGCACCTGTTGATGCGGTCGACTTCGGCACCGGTCAAAACCATTGGGTTCATTTTCGAGCCTCCGGGTTGCTGATGTGAGAGATTCAATCGAGCGCGCGCCGCCCGCGCGCTCTGTTGAATCACTCCTTTTCGATCACTGTGAACGGCAAGACGTTGTCCCACGCGCTGCCCGGCTGATCGCGCTGGAAGTTGCGCAGCCGCGCGTTACAGTCGTTGCGCTCCGCGTTCACGTACAGCAGGAAGTCAGGCAGTGACTGACGCATGAGCCGCGCCAGACACTCGCGCGGGTTCGTGCCGGGGAGCCGGCGTCTCGCGCCCATCTTCACCTCGCTGTAGCGCTCCGGCAGGTGCAGTGCATAGAGCCAATCGATATCGCCGGCGTAATCGGGCGCGAGCTGAAACCGCAGCGCGTACTCCGTTTCGAGCTTGAGCAGATACAGGACCGCATCTGTGACATCGATGCTCATCCCGGTTGCGGTTTTGTGTTGGTGCCGCCGTACGGCCTCGATCAGTGCCGCACCGACCACAGCGGGATAGCCGTGGTCGAAGCGGTGCAGGATCATGCTCGTATCGCCGTACGTGATCAGTACATTGCAGCGTGTCGCCATAAATGATGCCCTCCTAAGTGGCATGTGATGGGAGGCGAGCGGGGCGGTGCTCACGAGTGTGACTCTAGCACGCGGTGCGCGTCCTCATAACGAATCCACTCACCGTCAGGGGCTTCGATCATGCAGTCGGCTATGTCCTGCGTGTAGCGCTTCAGCTCTGCGAGGCCCGGAGCCTTCGCGACTGAACGCGGGCTGCGCTCGTCAATGAATACCCAGACGAGCGCGCCGTCCTTCAGTGAGCCGGCGATCATCGGGCCCTCGAACCCGTGGCCAATCTTGCGCTTCAGCGCGTTGACGGCTGCGATATGGCCCATGTCGTCGTGAGTCCAGTCCGGGGATTCTTTGATCATGATCCGTAGCCCCGAGCTACTCGTCGCGCTGTAGCGTGCGCCCTTGGTGTCCGTCGCGTGATGGTACCGCGTGATAATCGTCTGCATTGGTGTTGCTCCTGCTGGTTGAAACTCAATCGAGCGCACGCGGCACGTGCGCTCTGTTGAGTCACTTCCGTATCAGCGCGATCTCAAATTGGTCATAGTGATGCGGCTGCGCCTCGCGTTCGAAATTGCTTGAGCCCAGCCCCCTTTGCGCGCGCTCGATGTCGGAACAGCCCGCGGCTTGCAGGTTGTACAACGTTTGCCGCGTGCCATCGCTGTACTGGTATCGAAGTGTGAACCATTGAACAGGCATGCAGCCCCCCTCTCAGTAATCGATGTCCATCGCGGGCGCGATCAGGCCGACGATTCGAAACCGCCGCCTGGCGAGACACTTGCTGTGTTTCTTCGGACCGCGCCGCTTGCCGATGATCACGGCACAGCATCCATCGCGGTATCGATGAATGCAGAGCCGGCGGGCGCGCCTCACGGTGCGATCTCGGCCGGAATGGCGCGCGTCGCGTTGAGCGCGTCCACGATGAACTTGACAGCGGCCGCGCCGCGGTCCGCGCCCTCGCGCTCAACACTGCACAGCGGTGCGTTAACGCCCGGCTCATAGATGTACCAGCGCGTCCCCGCGTCACGCGCCCAAAATCGGGCCTTGTCCTGCAGTGTGGACAGCATGGGCCGCCCCGTGATTGGTGAGATATTCATTGCGTCGCCCTCCTAGTGGCGTAGGTGTATTCAATCGAGCGCACGCGCACGTGCGCTCTGTTGAATCACTTCGCGGTCACGGACACCAACCGTTGCCGGCGTCTATGTAGTTGATCCACGCTTGCTCATCCCACAGCGCGGTACACACCGGCGGCGCGCGGAAGCGATATTTGCCGGCCCTGTACAGCGCGCGCTTTTCATCCGGCTTCAGCGTGATGCGCGCGACTCGGCCCGGGTAGTCTTCGCCCTGTTCTGCAAGCCACGACACCTCCCCGATGTCGGTCCACACGTGTTTCGCGTGCGCTAGTGCGACTTCCATTGAGGTGGATTCGAAAACGTCTTCCCGCACTTTGCGCGAGTCGCGCAACGCGGTGATAATGTATTGCGGCATATGTCCCTCTTGTCGGTTGAGATTCAATCGAGCGCACGCGCACGTGCGCTCTGTTGAATGTCAGCCAATCAACGCGGCGAATTCCGCCGATAGTTCGCCTTGATCCGTGAAGACGGGGATTTCAGTCTGCAGATGAATAGTCTGCAGATATAGCGGCCATGGTTCGCGGCTGTTGAGCGGGCGGCGAAGCTCGCAACGCCGGCCCGCGACGCGCACGCGGATATTGATCACCGTCAGCGAACCGTCTGCTTCGCTCTGCTCAATCCTGAATGGCTTGCCGTCGTGCTCGATACGCACGCGCGGGTGGCCTTCCGTCTTGATCCAGAGCGCGCCAATGCACTTGAGCAAATTGGCTTCATTGAAGAGGTCACGCGGAATGACGCGCAGGTAGCTCATGTGCGTTTACTCCCGCTCGAATTCGTAGAACTCTTGGCCGGGTGCGCGCACCTTGCCCGCGTTGCGGTTCTCGCAGGTGCGCAGCGCTTCCGCGTAGGTGAGCCCGTGCTCTATCGTGCGCTTACGCGCGCCCCCGAAGGGCTCCCAGCCCTGCGGCCACGACTTGTTGCGCTTCCATGGGCGGCGCTTGAAAACTCGATAGGTCTCGGCCATTTGATTTCCCTCCTGCGTTGAAACTCAATCGAGCGCACGCGCACGTGCGCTCTGTTGAAGTTCACACCGGGTCCATAAGCTTGCGCACGTCCAAGCCGCCGCCGATTTCCTGACGGTCGAGCCGCTTGAATAGTGCGCGCTCATAGTCGCGCGCTTTCTCCCATGCATGAATCGAGCGGATCATGCGCGACTCGGCCCGCTCGCGCCTGTCGACGGCCTTGCGCACTTTCTCGTTATCGCGTGCGTTCATCGTCGAATCGTGCAACGGATCGCGCGGTTTCGCCTTGAGCCGCACTTTGCGGACGATCATGGCGCAGCACCAGGTGCCTGGCGTCCAATGACCCGCGTGACGCGCGCGCCGCGCGGGGCTTCAGACAGTACAAGGCGCGTCCACAGGTGCGCGCCCTGTTTGCCGCCTACGCGCAGCTCGTAATAATCTTCCGTGATCTTGACGACTCCGCACTTGCCATGCCGCGCGCGGCACAGCGCGGCCTCGTCACGCACTTCCGCGCGCAGGGCGCGCCGGCCAAGCGTGCGCGTGGTGTAGCCTTCTGCAATGGGGTGCGGCGAGGGGCCGAGACCGGCCGCAACCGCCTGCACATAGTAGATTGTCATTCGCTAACCCTCTCGTTGCTGAAACTCAATCGAGCGCACTGCTGCGACAGTGCGCTCTGTTGAACCTCAGGCCGATGGAACTTCAGAAATGACGAGCTGCACCGGCTCACGCTTGTGAGCAATGCGCCCTGATGATCAACCGGTGAAGCGTTCGCCGTTCGCCTTGAATTCGTATTCGTTGGCCTCAATGGCTTCTGCCACCTGTTCGTCTGACATGTGATCGGTGTAAGCCGTTTCCAGCTCGCGGTAATACCAGTCCATAAGCGCCCGCGCCTTGGCCGCGACAGATCGCTCATAGTCCGGCGGCAAGCCGTCAAATTCGAAGCGCGTGCACAAACTGTGTGCATCGTGGCCGCAGCGGCTTACGCTGGCCGTGGCATCCGGAGAAACGAGCGCGGCTTGGGCGAACGCGGCCCATATCAAGCGCAATTTCGCATTGCGTTGGCTTCCGCCCTTGGGCGCGTGCGCTTCCAGCGCGGCCGCGTCTTTCACGTCCACGGCGCGCCACGTGCCGGTGAACTGCGCGCCATCACCTTGTGAACTGAAGCCCGAAAACGCGGTATCGGAAACAGTCCAGCCCATGAAGGCCGCCACTGTCTTTAGGTCCGCGGTTACGGGCTCCGACCAAGCCTCATGACCGAGGTCCACGGCGCGCCACCAATCGCGCGCGCGCGCTTTGGCGGCCTCGTCCAGCTCTTCATACTGATAAACCGTGATTGCTATCGTGCGGGCCATGTTTGCTCCTGCTGGTTTGAAACTCAATCGAGCGCACGCGCACGTGCGCTCTGTTGAGCGTCAACGCTCCTGTACTTGCTGCAGCAGAGCGCGTACCCGTTTGGCAATGGCGCGCTTTGACGGTTTCTCGGCAAGGTCACTGCCTTGGTAGCCCATAGCCTCGCGCGCCGCGTGCAAATCGCGGGGGCCCAAATCGTCGACCCAGTCGACCAGTGCGCGCGAAATTGCGCCGGAGCTGAGCGCATTCGCCTGGCGCCAGGTGATGAGGGCGGCCATTAAGCGCGCGGCATGCGGGTTATCTGCGCTCTCGATTTCGGACGCCGCGCGCTCCACAAGCGCGTCAAGTCGGGATATCCATCCGATGCCGTCCCCGGTGTGATAGTCAGCGTCCGTCATGCCGTTTTCGTGGGCCCAGCGTTGCCAATGGCGTAGTTCGTTCAGCATTGCCACGGGCAAAAGTTCTGCGTTGCCTGCCATCTGTCTAACCCTCTTGTCGGTTGAGATTCAATCGAGCGCACGCGCACGTGCGCTCTGTTGAATCACTCCGTGATTGCATCATCTTTGAATGCGGTTGCGGCCGCGCGAATCGCGCGCCGTCCCTGCATTCGGTCTGCGGTCGTTAATTTGTTGTCTGGATTCTCCAGAATCTGCGAAAGCGCATCCCACAGGGCGCGCACCGCGTTTTGCTCATCATCGTTCATATGATGCGCTCCGATGGATCGCAGAACCGGCCCAACGCGTCGCGAGGTTGCTCTTCCGGTCCGTACAGTTCCCGCAAATGTGTTGCGAGTTTCCGCTTGTTGGGCCCGTACTCCCAGTCCGTGCAGTCCAAGTAACCGGGGGCGGAGTAGCGGCCCGCGTAGCTGCGCTTGTGCTCTGTGAACGTCTCGGGGTCGACTGTCCCGGGGCACTCATCACAGCGCAGCGTGCCCGCCTGCATCGCGTCGCGCCGTTCGCAATGGTCGTCAGTGGTCCACTCGTGCGTGTAGTGCGTGGTGCCGCACTTGCGGCACTCCGCGGAATACAACGCGCCCTTTCTGTGAATCTGCAGTTCCATGAAAGCCATTTGATTGTGTCCTGTAGTGGCATGAAATCAATCGACCGCCAGTCGCCTGGCGGTCTGGTGATGTCACGCGGCGGGCTGGACTTCAACGCGCGCGCCCTTGCGCGGTGTGAACCTGCTGCGCATTGCCTGCGCTTCCGCTTTGGTGAGCGGCGTCAATGACAAGCGCACGGTGCGCTTGCCGCCTGCCTTCACCATGACCACGTGGAAAAACTCCGGGACCGTGACCGCTGTATCCGTCGACATGTTCGCGCCCTCCTGAGGCACATTTGGGGATTCAATCGAGCGCACGCGCACGTGCGCTCTGTTGAGTCCTCAGCTATAGGCCACGTGGCCAAAAACCGCGACTTGTAACGCGGTATCGCAGGCTTCCATATCTGCACTACAGCCGCGCTCGTCACTCTGTGCCACGATATCGCCGAAATAGCGCGCTAGGTGCGCGCCGTGGCGGTCGCGGAGAGTTTCCGCCATGGTTGCCAGTGCACGCGCCAGCGTGCGCAGGGTGATCACTCGACACTGCGCGGGCACCTCGAAACCGGGCCGCTCGGCCGGTGGGGGCGGTGATAGGCGCAGACGGATGATTGTGCCGGTCGAATCGTGCTCAAAGCGCGGGTTATAGTTGTCGAGCCACAAGCGCGCGGCCCCGTGGATACCGGTTTTGAGGACGCTCAACAGCGCCGCGTCCGGAATTCGAAACGAAATTTTCGCCATGGGCATTCCCTTTTGTCGTTAGTGATTCAATCGAGCGCACGCGCACGTGCGCTCTGTTGAATCACTTCGCGAGCATCGCGCGGGTGACCGCGAAACACTTCTGAAGCACTGCATCGTCACGCTTCCATTCGCCATTCTGGCCAATGATGCGTAACGCCATACGCACGGCTGCCTCAGGGTCCGTCACGTTGAACTTGTCGGACTTGATGAGCCAAACCGCGATCATGGGCACCGTCTTTGCGGTGTGTAAGGCCTTGACGAGCGTATCGCGGCCGGCCAAGTATTCTTTTTGGTCCATAACCAATGTGTCCTCGTGCTGCTGGTTGAGAGTCAATCGAGCGCACGCATTGCATGCGCTCTGTTGATTCACTTGCCAAGCTGCGGTAGCGACAGCAGGTGCTGCGCAAGCGGACGGCTGTGCGATTCATCCTGAACCGCGACCGTGCAGCCCAGACGGAGCGCAGCGGTTTCGATATCGTGCAGTAGGAGCGTTTTCGTTCCGGCGATTTCCGCCAATGCCTTGGCGGCATCGTTCACGGGATAGATAACCGTGTTCCCGTACTGGCTCGCGATTCTGACCACTAGTTGCATGTGCTAACCCTCGCGTTGATTGATTCACTCGCGCGCACTGCGTTAGGCAATGCGCCCTGATGAATCAGATGAACAGCGGCCAGAGCCAGCCGCCCAGAACGAGCAAGGTCAGGAACCAGAAGAGAGCATGGTCAATGCGCTGTTGTCTGCGTTCGTGTGCCTGCGCTGCCTCGCGTGAGGCGCGCAGCGTGGCCAGTCGCTCCGCATCGCGGGGCGGATAGGTGAGCTTGGTTTGCATTGGGGTAGGTCTCGCATTGGAAAGCGCACGCGGGAGTGCGTGCGCTTTCACATGCGACCGCTGTCGTTATCACAGCGGTGCAGGTGTGCTGCTTTGTGTTGCCCAGTGTGCCCGCGGGAACGTGGCAGTCCGTTTTCCGTTGCGCCCCGCACTGACGGGGGCGCGGCCTCATCTGAACGCCGTGGACAGCTAGCCCGCGTCAGACTTTGCGGGTTTGGCTTTCGGCACCGTGCGGGTAATTTTCGCCCGGCACAATTACCTAGCAGTATCCGTGCCAAATAGCTAAGCCATTGATTGGGCAGCGCCTGGCAATCCATACAGTGACACGAAGTGTCAAGAATTCCGACGTTTTACGTCGCTCTGTGACGTGCTGTGCGCAGCGCTGAGCGTTTTCCACTCTTATATATAGGTGCGACAGAGTAGCAATGGCAGGCAAGGGGAGCGCGCCCGGCGAGCGACGCGGCGGCAGAAGCAAAGGCACGCCGAACCAGCTCCCGGACTTGCGCGCCATGACCTTACGCGCCCTCATCAAGGCAGGAGGCGTTGACTACCTAGCAGAGCAGGCGATCAGTAATCCGGGCCCGTTCCTAGGCTTGCTCGGCCGGGTGATGCCGCGAGAGGTGCACACGGAACTATCGGGAGAGGTGCGCGTGCGTCAAGAAGTCCGACGGGAGCTGGTAGAAAAGCTTGT
>Ga0075429_100004583_pt1 | contig 11877 bp, 8 predicted proteins | sample RhiMetdeltSRZDD3_FD_75295 | JGI IMG/M metagenome (GOLD analysis project Ga0075429, IMG submission 75295) | Populus rhizosphere microbial communities from Tennessee, USA - Rhizosphere MetaG P. deltoides SRZDD3 | ecosystem: Host-associated > Plants > Roots > Rhizosphere > Soil | place: USA...
GCGCCGACGTCGTGCTCGGGCAGCCACATCATGTCGCTCTTGTAGCCGATCATGCTGCCGCCGTGATGGACGACCGGGATGCCCCAGGTCCGATCGACCTCGAGGCCCATGCCGTAGGTGACGTCGTTGCCGATGGAGATCTGCGGGGCGCGCCGGGCGAGGATCGCGTCCTCGGACAGGAGCGCCTTGCCGCCGGGGAGCTTGCCCTTGCGCAGCTCGAGCTGGACGTAGCGGAGGACGTCCTTGACGCTGCTCCAGGCGCCGCCGGCCGGCCGCATCGGCACGATGGCGTAGTTGACCTCCATGAGGGCGAGCGCCGGCTTGCCGTCGATGTCGAGGGCGTGCGGCGAGGCGTGGTTGCCCTTCAGGGCGCGCGCGAAGTCGAAGGTGGTCGCCTTCATGCCGAGCGGGCCGAAGACGCGTGCCTTCATCGCCTCGTCGTAGGCGGCGCCGAGCTCCTTCTTTGGGTAGAGCACGTGGCCGCCGACGAAGCCGGCGGCGGCGGCGAGCAGGTTCGAGTACTGGAACATCTCGCCGAACTTGCTGGTCGGCTGCACGGTGGCGAGCAGCTTCATCTCGCTCTGCGGCGTCGCTTCCTTGAACTCGAGCAGCCACTCGAAGTCCTGGCGCGGCAGACCGGTGCAGGCGCAGACCAGGTGCTTGACCAGCACCTGGCGGGTGGTGTCGGCGTCGCCGAGCTGGAAGTCGGGCAGGAGCTGGGTCACCGGCGTGTCCCAGGTCAGCTTCTTGTCGTCGATCAGGCGGGCGAGGAGGAGCGTCGTCATCGCCTTGGTGTTCGACGCGATGATGTAGAGGCTGTCGGCGTCGACCGGCATCGTCTTGCCGAGCTCGCGCACGCCGAAGCCCATCTGCATCACCACCTTGCCGCCCTGGACGATGCCGACCGAGACGCCGGGGATGCCCAGCTGCTCCTGCGCGTGCTGGACGAAGGCGGCGACCTGATCGAGGCGGGCCTTGTCGAGGGTCGCCGCCGGCTTCCCGGCGAACGACTCGCGGTGATAGTCCTTCGGCAGGAGGCGGTCGAAGATGAGGGCGATCTGACCGCCGCGCTTCTCGGCGGTCGGATCGGCGACGTCGTAGATCACGACCGTCCACAGGGCGCCCTTGCGCAGCGCCGCCGCCAGCACGGTGCGCCGCTCGTTGGCCGAGGTCTCGTAGCGATAGTGGCGGGTCTGGTCCCAGCCGTCGCGCGGGGCGCCGTCGACGGCGACCTTGAGCGGCCACTTCGCGTCCTTCCGGAACAGGTGGTAGGCGGCCCAGGCGTCGGCGACCGCGGCGTCGGCGTCCTTGCCGTGGGAGTCCACCAGCGCGATGTGCGAGTCCCCCTCCGGAGACTCGAGCAGGACGGCCGGCCCGGCGGCGGCGATCGACCAGCCGGCCGGGGCGACGAAGGTGGCTCCTTCGGCGGTGGTGCGCGGCGTGTCGGCGGTGAGGGTCTCGCGGGTCGGCGCCGCTGGCGACGGCGGTTGCGGCGGAGGCAGATCCGGAGACGCGGTGACTGGCGGCGGCGCCGGCGGTTCGGAGCGGCGAGTGCCCGGGTCGTGCGAGCAGCCGACCAGCAGCGCCGCGACGGCGAGGGAGATCCTGGCGTGCGACATGCGCCGGACGGTACACCTCGTGTGCGGCGCGTGCCGGCGCCACCCGCGCAGGGTGATTTCCGCAGGGATCCCCGCGACATGCCATCGGGGCGCCGGCTGCACCTACACGCGCTCGCGCGCGAGTAGACTCGAGTTGATGCGCCCCGGGGATCGCATCGGCCCGCTCCGCGTCGAGCGCCCGCTCGGAACGGGCGGCATGGGCGAGGTCTACCTCGCCCGCGACGAGCGCCTCGATCGCCCGGTCGCGCTCAAGGTCCTGTCGAGCGCGCGCACCCTCGATCCGGAGGCGCGCGGCCGCATGCTGCGCGAGGCGCGCGCGGCGTCGGCGCTGCGCCACCCCGGCATCGTCACCGTCTACGACATCGGCGAGCACGAGGGCCGCACGTACATCGCGATGGAGTACGTCGAGGGCGAGACCCTCGAGGAGGTCGTGCGCCGGCGCGGGCCGCTGCCGCCGGCCGAGGCGGTCGACCTGGTCGCCAAGATCGCCGACGCGCTGGCGACCGCCCACGACGCCGGCGTGCTCCACCGCGACATCAAGAGCGCCAACCTCATGGTCGACGGAGACGGCCGGGTCAAGGTGCTCGACTTCGGGCTGTCGAAGCGGACGCGCGGGGCGCCGCTCAGCGGCCAGGCGGCGGCGGTGCAGCTGCCCAGGCGCGATGACGACGGCGGCGGCGACCGCGATCGCGACGAGAGCGGCGAGGCGGATCTGGATCGCAGCGGCGAAGCGGATCTGGACCGCAGCGCCGAGCTCGCGGTCGAGGCGACGGTCAACCAGCGCGGGGTTCGCGCGAGCGGGCCGCTGCCGGTGGTGCCGGTGCCCGAGCCGGCGGAGGCCGCGCTGGGCACGCCGCCGGGGGCCAGCGAGGACGAGCCGACCGGCGACGGCGCCGATCTGGCCTCGGCGCCGACGGCGTCGCCCGGGCCCGACAGCGCCGGTCGCGGCCGGTCGACCAGCAGCGACGACGAGCTGCAGACCGTGCACGGCGCCCGCATGGGCACGCCCGGCTGGGCGCCGCCGGAGCTCATCGACGGCAAGCCGGCCGACATCCGCAGCGATGTCTTCTCGCTCGGCGTCGTGCTCTACCACGTCCTGACCGCGCGGCTGCCGTTCCGCGGCGGCAGCTGGTCGTCGGTGCGCAAGAAGATCGCGAAGGGCCCGATCCCGCCCAGCCAGTGTGCGGCGGCGGTGCCGGTCGCCCTCGACGCGGTCGTGCTGTCGGCGCTGGCGTTCGATCCGGCGCGGCGGCCGGCCGACGTCCGCGCGCTGGTGGCGCTCGCGCGCGCGGCGCTGCAGCCGCGGCGACCGTGGCGGCGGGTGGCGGTCGCCGGCGCGGCGGCGACCGCGGCGCTCGGCGCGATCGCGGTGATGGCGATCCCGCGCCGCGGCGGCCCCAACACGCCGGCGGCGCCGGCGCCGCCGGCGACGAGGGCGGCGATGGTCCCGACGACGGCGCCGGCGGCGACCATCGAGCGCCTGACCCGGCTCGGCGGCTGCGCCTACAGCCCGGCCTTCCTCGACGACGGCAGCGTCACCTTCGATCTCACCCGCGGCGGGGCGGTCGACCTGTACCGGCTCACCCTCGGCGCCGAGCCGCCGCAGCAGCTGACTCGCGACCCGGGCTGGGAGTGGGCCTCTGGCCGCGGCCGCGCCCCGCACGAGGTGATGTTCCTGCGCGAGGTCGGCGGCGCCAAGTCGATTCAGGCCCTCGACGTCGTCACCGGCGCCCGCGCCCTGGTCGTCGGCAACGCCATGTCGTTCGCGTTCGCCGCCGGCACGCTCTACTACGCGCCCACCACTGGCGGCGAGATCCGGCGCCGCCGCGACCAGCGCGACGAGTCGCTGGTCGGCCTGTCGGCCGGCGAGATGGCGGACCTGATCACCGCCACCCGCGACGGCGCTCGCGTGGCGATGGGCGTGCGCACGGCGTCGAGCGCGCCGCGCATCTGCGTCGTGTCGACCGCGGACCCGGAGGTGCGCTGCCCGCCGATCGCCGCCAGCAACAGCCTGGGGCGCCCGGCGTTCTCGTCGGACGGCGCGTCGCTCTACTTCGCCAGCCCGGCCGGCATCGGCCGCCTGCGCCTCGCCGACGACCGCCAGGACGTCGTCATCCCCGGCGGCGATGGCCGCGGCGGCCTCGCGGTCGCGCCCGACGGCCGCGTGCTGGTCGGCTCCGCCTGCGGCAGCACCACCGAGCTGGTCGACGTCGTCGCCGCTCCGGACCGGCCCCTGTTCGACGAGGCCGGCCTCCGGTCGCCCGCCTTCGGCCCCGACGGCCGCCTCGCCTATGTCCGGATCGTCGGCAACGACAGCCAGATCGCCGTCCGGGAACCGGACGGGACCCTGCGCGAGCTGGCGCGCCGGCCGGCGGCGGTCATCACCGATCTCGCGTTCTCGCCCGACGGTCGCTCGATCGCCTTCGTGCTCGAGAACACCGCCGAGCCCGGCCTCTACCTGGCGTCGACCGAGGACAGCCGGCCGCCGAACCGGCTCACCGAGGATCCCGGCGATATCCAGCCGCTCTTCGTCGGCTCTGACCTGGTCTTCGCGCGGCTCGGCCCCGACCGCGTGCCCCGCCTGATGCGGATCGGCGCCGACGGCAGCGGCGCGCGCGTCGTCAGCGCCCGGCCCCGGTTGACGATCGGCGTCGACCGCCTGGGCCGCCGCGTGCTCCTCGCCTCCCCGGATCTCAGCTGGCTCTACTGGTGGGATCCGCAGAGCGGCGCCGAGAGCCCGGGACCGCCGGCGCACCCGGCCGACGGCGTGCTCGACATCGCCCTGTCGCCCGACGGGCAGTGGCTGATCTACGTCGCCGGCAACAACGGCCAGGAGACCTGGCGGCTCCGCCTCGACGGCAAGAGCCAGCCGGTCCGCATCCACCAGCTGGCCGACGACGTCAACGTCCGGAACGGGGCGGTCGACGATCGTGGCCACGCCGTGATCGCGGTCCACCGCTGGGCCGGCGAGCTCTGGCTCGTCCGGGCGCCGGACGGGTCGCGCTGGTAGCGGCGGCGGCGGCGGCGGCGCTACGGTGCCGCCGTTCCACGCCTGCGCGTGCTGGAGCGTATCGACGGCGTGGCGGAACCGGGTCACCCGGCCGCTGCCATGTGCAGCGCGCGGATCTCATCGTCGAGCTTGTTCGCAATCCACCGTGGCAGACGCCCGGAGGGCGCGCTTCGGCATGGAAAGCGTCGGCGCTTTTCGGCTCCCGGACGCTTGAAGCTCGTCGAAAACAATATATGCTAAATTCAAGATGAGGCGGGCAAGACAGGGATCTCTCCCGTTTCCGGTCGGTCATGGTGGCCGGCGAACCGGCGCCGGGCGCAAACGGAGCGACCGACCGCGCGTCCCGCATCTGCGGCGGCCCTGGCTCTCGGAGCGTCACCCGGTGCACGTGACGTTGCGCGTGGTCCCCGAGGTCGGCCGCCTGCGCAAGCGACACGCCTATCGAGCGGTCCGGCAGGCACTCGCCACATCGCTGCAGCGCCAGTGCGGCCGCCTGCGCGTGTGCCATCTCTCGATCCAGGGTAACCACCTGCACCTGCTGGTCGAGGCCGACAACCGCGAGGCGCTGTCGCGCGGCATGCAGGGCTTCGAGATCTCGTGCGCCCGGCATCTCAACCGGGCCCTCGGTCGCAAGGGGCGCGTCTTCGGCGACCGCTACCACGCCGAGATCCTCGACGGTCCTCGTCGCGTCCGCCACGCGCTCGCCTACGTCTTGAACAACTGGCGCCGGCACCGCGAGGACCTCGGCCGCCGCGATCGCCTCGATCCGTTCAGCTCGTCCGCCGCCTTCCCGGGCTGGAACGACGGGGCTCCGCTGCAGCGCCTGGGACCTCGCGACGAGCTCTTGCCGGTCTGGTACCCCCAGACGTGGCTCCTGCGCGACGGCTGGCGCCGCGGCGGCGCGGTCTCGCCCTGGGAGCGGCCGGGGTCTGCCTAGCAGCCGTCGGGGCCGCACGCCGGGCCGTCGGCGACCCGCTCCGGCTCCTCCGGCAGCTCGTCCCACACCTTGTCGAGGACGCGGCGCAGCACCTCGGGCGGCTGGGCCCCGGACACGCCGTAGCGCCGGTCGAAGACGAAGAACGGCACGCCGTGGATGCCGAGGGCGTGGGCCTCGGCCTCGTCGCGCCGCACCTCGTCGGTGTAGTCGTCGAAGGCGAGCAGCTTGCGGACCTCGTCGGGATCGAGGCCGACGTCGCCGGCCAGGCGGGCCAGCGTCGCGGCCTCGCCGATCGGCTCGCCCTCGGTCATGTACGCCCGCAGCAAGCGCTCCTTGGCGGCGTCGGCGAGGCCGCGGTCGGCCGCCAGGTGGAGCACCCGGTGGGCGTCGAAGGTGTTGCCGGGGCGGACCCGGTCGAAGCGGAAGTCGAGGCCGTCGGCGGCGGCGGTGTCGGTCATGCGGCGGATCATCGCGGTCGCCTGCATCGGCGACACGCCGTACTTGGCGGCCAGCCGGTCGGCGTACGGCGCCGACGGGTCGCGCACCGGCGGTGCGTCGGGATCGAGCTCGAAGCTGCGCCAGGTGATCGCGACGCTGCCGCGGTGCGGGAAGCCGGCGAGCGCCTTCTCGAGGCGGCGCTTGCCGACGTAGCACCACGGGCACACGATATCGGACCAGACCTGGACGTCCAGCTTCTTCATCTCCCAGGAGTCTGGATCGCGCGGGCGCGGCGGCCAGGGGCTAGTCTCCGCGGCGAAAGTGCGTTCAGACCGCACGGTTGCGCGCGAGCCGGGGCAGAATGGGCGCAGCTACATGGCCGATCAGAGGTTGTCGCTCCAGGACGCGATGTTCCTGGCCAACGAGACGCGCGAGTCGATGATGCACGTCGGCGTGCTGTTCCTGTTCACGCCGCCGCCCGACGCCGCGCCCCACTTCCTGCGCCAGTGGACCAGCGAGCTCAAGGGCTCGGTCGAGGTTCACCCGCCGTGGAACCTCCGGCTGCGCCACCCGGAGCTGCTCAAGAACCCGCTGCAGTCGTGGGTCGAGGACGACAGCTTCGATCTCGAGTATCACGTCCGGCGCTCGGCGCTGCCGTCGCCCGGCGACGAGCGCGAGCTCGGCATCCTGGTGTCGCGGCTGCACAGCGTGCAGATGGACTTCCATCGCCCGCCGTGGGAGCTGAACTTCATCGAGGGGCTCGATCGCGGCCGCTTCGCGCTCTACCTCAAGATGCACCACGCGCTCGTCGACGGCTACACCGGCATGAAGATGCTGGCGGCGAGCCTGACGACCGATCCGACCGAGCGCGACACGCCGATGTTCTTCGCCCGCAAGCGGCCGCCGCGGCGGCCGACGTCGCAAGGCGAGACCGTGCCGAGCCTGGCGACCATGCTCGACGAGGTCCGCGAGCTCCTGCGCGAGCAGACCGGCGCCCTCAAGGACGTCGGCCGCGCCGTGCTCAACGTGATCAGCTCGGCCCGGTCCGGCGACCGGACGCTGGTCACGCCGCTGCACACGCCGCGCTCGATCATCAACCGCCGCATCAGCCGCAACCGGCGCTTCGCGACCCAGCAGTACCCGACCGAGCGGCTGCGCCGGATCGCGAAGGCGGCCGGCGGGACGATCAACGACGTCGCGCTCGCCCTGTGCGGCTCGGCGCTGCGCCGGCACCTCCTCGAGCTCGAGGCGCTGCCCGACAAGGCGATGACCGCGATGGTGCCGGTCAACGTCCGGCCCAAGGACGATCCGGGCGGCGGCAACGCGGTCGCGGCGATCCTGGCGTCGCTGGCCACCGACGTCGCCGATCCGGTCGAGCGCCTGCGCGCGATCATCGAGTCGACCCAGCGCGCCAAGGAGCAGCTGCAGGGGATGTCGCGCAACGCGATCCTGCAGTACAGCGCGCTCCTGCTGGCGCCGATGACCCTGCAGCTGGTGCCGGGCGCGGCCGGCCGGATCCGCCCCGCCTTCAACCTGATCATCTCCAACGTGCCGGGGCCGGATCAGCCGCTCTACTTCCGCGGCGCCCGCCTCGAGTCGCTGTACCCGCTGTCGATCCCGTTCCACGGCTACGGGCTCAACATCACGATCAACGGCTACGCCGAGACGCTCAACTTCGGCTTCATCGGCTGCCGCGACACGCTGCCTCACCTGCAGCGGCTCGCGGTCTACAGCGGCGAGGCGCTCGACGAGCTCGACCGCGCCCTGCCGGGATAGCTCACGGATCGACGACGCGGCCGAGGAAGAGGAGCGCGCCGGTCGGGCGGTCGCGGATGGCGAAGAAGAACGGCCGGTCGACGTCGACGGTGAAGTGCTCGGGCGCCGAGGTCGGGCCGACGATCACTGCGGTGGCCGCCGCCGCCTCGGTGCCGGCCTCGTTGACCGTCAGCCACGCCTTGTGGAGGACGTCGTGGATGGTGAGCTGGCCGTCGCTGATGCCGGAGAAGTCGGCGTTGTCGCTGAACGCGACCGGCATCCCCATCGCCGCCAGCGTGGCGCGCAGACCGAGCTCGAACTCGAAGCCGAAGCGCGGCATCGACAGATCGAGATCCGCTGCCTGGAGCGCGGCCAGCGCGGCGGTGGTGCGGCCGGCGAGATCGGCCTCGACCTCGGCAAAGCGGCCGGCGTCGGGGACGATCAGCACCATCGACAGCCGCTCGTCGTCATAGGGCAGCTCCACGGCGACCAGCCCGTCGCCGGTGGCGTGGCCGCCGGTGGGGCGGCCGTGCATCATCGGCACCGTCTTGTCCGAGCCGTCGACGAGCGTGAAGCGGCCGTCGGCGGTCTCGCTCGGCGGGAACGGCGTCGCCCACGCCGCGTTGAAGTAGATGGCGTTGGTCAGGACCAGGCGGGTGTCGGGGTTGATCGATCCCTGCGGCAGGAGATCGCGGATGCGATCCTCGGTCTGGTAGGCGACCCAGTCGTTGATCGTGATCCGGGACGGATCGGGGGCGCCGACGAAGTCGAGGAGCCGGAGCCCGGCGCCGTAGTCGGCGGCCAGGGTGTCGAGGAACGGCGGCGCGAAGGCGTAGCCGGTCTGGCCCCAGATGGCGTTGACGATGTGGAGGCGGAAGACGCCGCCGTCGGCGCCCTGCGCGTGCTCGCCGCGCGACGCCAGCTCGAGATCGAGGGCGTTCAGGGCGGCGTGCTCGCGGGCCTGCGGCAGCGTGAAGTGCAGGGTGTCGGCCATCTGCGTCTCGGTCTCGCCGCGGGCGCCGGCCCAGGTCATGGCGAGGGCGATCGAGATGCTGTGCGGCGAGTAGAACCGGTTGCCCGGCTCGTCGCCGAGCGCCGCGTACAGATCGAAGGCGAAGGCGGTGTTGCCGGCGACCGCCTCGTCGCGGTCCGCGGTCGGCGCCGCCGACGCCGGGGCACGCGGCGCGCTGGATGTGAGAACCTCGCCGCCGTAGGGCGCCTCGTCGCCGCATGCGGCGGCGGTGGTGACCATGGCGAGCGCGAGCGAGACGATGGCCGATCGGCCGGACCCCTTGACGATCATGGATCGTCTCGAAGCATCGGTCATGCCAGACGTCCCGACCGCAGCACCCATCGATTTCCGTCGCTTGGCCGCATCGCCCTCAGATTCTCGAGGCGGCGCGCGGCCGCGGCATCAGCGGCACAGACGGTCGGACAGATCGTCGATGTGACCGGCGAGGAAGACGCTGGCGTCGACGGCGCCGAAGCCGGGCACGGCGGTCGGGTACGCCGTCTTGTTGGTGACCCCGTCGGTGTACTGCCAGAGCGGTACCCGGTTCGCCGGCCAGCCGATGCCGGCGGTCGATCGCATCGTCTCCGTGTAGCTCGGGTTCCACAGGTGGCTGGCGCCCATCCGCTTGCGGATGCCGAGCTCCTGCATGGCGTTGCGGCCATAGAGGAGCACCGACCGCCCGGTGCGCGCCTTCACCCGCGCCGTCCACGCCGACACCACGTCGATCACCTGCGCCTTCGTCGCCTGGCGGTTCGGGTGGCCGTCGCCGCCGAGCTCGACGTCGACGATCGGGTGGAGGTCGCCGTCGGCCCAGCCGCCGGCGGCGTCGACCGTGTCGAGGAAGTAGTCGGCCTGGCGGGTTCCGTCGCGGGCGAAGATCAGGAAGTGGTAGGCGCCGCGGAACCACGACGTGCCGACGCGCGCGCCGCCGGCGGCGCGGACGCGCGGCCAGTTCGAGACGAACCAGGTCGCCTGCGGGTAGCTCTCGCCCTCGGTCGCCTTGAGGATGGCTCCGACGTAGCCGGGGGCGGCCGCGACCTTCGGCCACGGCGGCGACGGCCCGAGGTCGCCGCGGTAGAGATCGACGAGGAGGACCGGATCGAGCGCGACGTAGCGCGACGCGGCCCAGCCGCGCACGGCGCCGGCCTCGATCCGGTACCAGGTCGTGCGCTTGCCGACGACGGTCAGCCGGGCGCCGCGATCGAGCCGCGCCACCGGCGGCCGGCTCGTCGACGCGGTCGGGCGCACGTTGAGGGAGGAGGCGTTGACGCTGCCGGTGCGGAGCACGGGTTCAGACGCCGCGCCGGGACCGCAGCCAGAGGTGGCAGTCGCGCAGGAGGCGCAGGTCGCGCGCCGCCGCCGCGACGATGCGCAGCCCGGTCGTGCGCAGGAAGCCGAGGGGGCCACCCTGGGTGCCCCGCGGCGCCGGGCGGAGCTGATCGAAGACGACCGCGGCGCGCGCCCAGATCACCTCGTCGATCTCGGGAACCTCGAGCTCCAGAGAGATCTCGCGCGGCAGCCGGCCGCTGACGTACGGGCGCTGGATGCGGAGGCCGAAGGGCGCGAAGTCGACCACCAGCGCGGGCCGCTCGGCGTCGTCGATGAGCTCGGAGCAGTACGCCTCGACGTCGACCCGGGGCGCGCGGCGCCGGTACAGCTCTGGGAGTTCGCGCATGTGCGTCAGTGTCGGATACGCCGCGCGGGTGGGCAAAATTTCGGCGGGAGTGGCGGCCAGGGCCAGGGCCGGGCTACGGGCGCTCGCAGGTGAGGTACGTCCAGCTGGCCTGGAAGCTCGGCTTCCCGCCGAAGATGCGATCGAGCGCGTCGCGCATCAGCGCCAGGCGCAGGGTGACCGTCTCCTCCGCGGGCTCGGCGCCGTCGATGCGGCGGCTGCCGCCGGCCCAGCCGAGCACGCCCTCGTGGTAGGCCGCGAGGAACTGGTACCAGTCGGCGACCTCGGCCTGGATCGAGCGCGTCGTGACGTCGACGACGCCAAAGCCGGCGGCGCGGAACTGGTCGACGTAGTAGGCCAGCGGCCGCACCGGCAGGAAGAACTTCTCGCGCAGCTTGTCGTACTCGCGCATGCGAGCGGCGTCGTCGACCCCGGCGCGGAAGGCGGCGTACGCCGGGCGCTCGCGTACCAGGTCGCGGGCGACGGCGTCGATCTGCTCGACGGTGGCGTCGATGATCCAGTCGCCGGGGGCGGCGTCCGGGTTGCGGATGTTGCCCGACTGCACGAAGGCGCGGCCGCCGGAGCGGAGCGCGCGGTGCCACGAGCGCAGGGTGTCGTCGAGATCGTAGTAGAGGTGGATCGCGTTGGTCGACGCCAGCGCGTCGAAGCGCCCGATCATCGGCGCCGGCAGGACCTCGTCGAGGAGCTGCAGCCGCTTCTCGGCCTTGAGGAAGTGGATCAACCGGAACCCGACCCGCGGCTCGCGGCCGAGCTTCTCGAGGGCGAGGCGCAGGAACTTGGGCGACGAGTCGACCAGCAGGTAGCCGGCCTGGACGGCCGGGATCCGGTGCAGCAGGCGATCGAGGAGGATGCCGGTGCCGCCGGAGTAGTCGATCAGCGTCATGCCGTCGCGCAGGTGGGCGGCGAGCTGGTCGAGGGTCGGCTCGAGGTTGCGATACCAGCCGTGGTTCTCGACGGTGTCGTACTTGAGGGCGAGCGTGTCGAGGTCGGCGCGGGTCCATTCCTCGTCGAGGACGCGCTCGAACCCGGTGGGCCACGCGAAGCTCACGCCTCCAGGATATCAGGCCTCACACCTTGGCGATCACGTCATCCGCGTACCGCCGCAGCGCGCCGATCTTGTCGGCCAGGGTCTCGCCGTCCTGCTCCCGCTGGTAGACGTTGCGGAAGCCGACCACCACGTCGGTGACGCCGAGGTCCTCGAGGCGGCGCACTCCGTCGACGGTGAAGACGTCCCTCGAGATGACGTGGATCTCGAACGGCAGGTGGGCGCGGCCGTGCTCGCGGCGCAGCTCTCCCAGCCGGGTGAGGAGCTGCGCGAGCTCGCCGCGGCTGCCGCCGCCGTGCATCCAGCCGTCACCGACGCGCGCGGTGCGGCGCAGCGCCGCCTCGGCGTGGCCGCCGATGAAGATCGGG
>Ga0075429_100004585_pt1 | contig 11876 bp, 14 predicted proteins | sample RhiMetdeltSRZDD3_FD_75295 | JGI IMG/M metagenome (GOLD analysis project Ga0075429, IMG submission 75295) | Populus rhizosphere microbial communities from Tennessee, USA - Rhizosphere MetaG P. deltoides SRZDD3 | ecosystem: Host-associated > Plants > Roots > Rhizosphere > Soil | place: USA...
GGTTTATTTTTCCTTGGATTGTTAATAGTTTTTAGCAGTGTCAGTTTGGGAAGCGGAACGGCAAATGCCTACCTCGCAGGACGGGGTGGAGGTTTCATGGATGCCTCGGAGTTTACGATAATCTTAGAAGGGTACATCAACGTATACAGGTGGGTGGGAAGTATTTTGTCTGTCATAAGTGGTTTAGGTTTTGTTAAGGCGATTGAGCTTAAATAAAGAAACCGAATCAAGTTCATGGTCTGTTACACATGAAAGTCGAGTGACTTGCGGGTTGCCTGGGTCAGGGCTAGACTGGATACCGAGGCAACAGGAGTAAATACGAGAAACCGGGCACCGGACGCCGCCACAAAAAGATGTTCTGAGCAAACAAAATGATTGCAGCTATTGAAGAACTCTCATTGAACGCCTGGCCGTCGCTTCAGACGATGTTGTATGATGGCTGGGTGATCCGTTTTGCCAATGGATACACCAAGCGGGCAAATTCGGTAAATCCACTTTATTCTTCCAACATCGATATTGAGGAGAAGCTCGAGTTCTGTGAACGTCTTTATCGGGAGAAGAACTTACCTGTAGTTTTCAAACTGACTCCCTCCGTTTATCCACATGATCTAGATGAAAGGCTAGGTGAACGGGGTTATCAAAAAGACTCCCTTACGAGTGTTCAAACTGTAGATTTGGCAGTGAGTGATTTGCAGGTACCTTCCACAACAGAGCTACATGAAAGTTTATCCGATGATTGGTTAGGGAATTTCTGTGCCATGAGTGCGATTTCTGCTCCACAACGAGAGACACTGCGAGAAATCTTAATAAACATTGTGCCGCGCCATTGTTTTGTGTCGCTTAACTCGAATAGCAGAGTCGTTGCGTGTGGTTTGGGAGTGCTACAATCTCGCAATATTGGCTTATTTGATATTGTCACCGATCCTGAATTTCGTAAGCGCGGGTACGCGCAAGAAGTGGTAACAAGCATTCTAGCTTGGGGCAAAGGAAACCGAGCAAAGATGGCGTATTTACAAGTCATGCTGAATAACCCACCAGCGCTCCATCTATATGCAAAACTTGGGTTTAGGGAGCAGTACCAATATTGGTATCGTATCAAGGCGTAAAAGCGGCTAACACAGCGTGGCCCCCTTCGGCACGCCCCTATCGGGCAGTCAGGGCGGGCTGGTGGGACTGCCGCTTCGCGGCGTGCGCGTTTTCAGGCAGGTTTCGTGGCTTGGAGTAGGTTCCGGCAAAATGGCGTTTTCTCGTCCCGGGAGAGCGCCGGGATGGTGCCCAATCCCACCCCGCCGGATCGAGCCTGTCGAGATCACCAGCGGGTACCCTTACAGGGTGCTAACGCAAACGCCAGCCGTTGGGCGTTTTCATAACAGGGTCAAACATGTCACACAAAGTCGCTTTTTTATCAGATATTCACGGAAACTCTCCAGCCCTCCAATCCGTTTTGGATGCTATTCAACGTGAACGATGCACAAAAGTGTTTATGTTGGGAGACATTATCAATGGAATTGATCCACATGGATGTGTCCAAATCCTGCGCACATGGAGTGATAGAAACAGGGTGGAACTTGGCTGTATCAAAGGCAATGCGGAAGCATATCTGGTCACGCCAGACCGGGATTTATTAATTCAGCAAAGTGATGTTTGGGATGTTGATTTATTGAACGTCGTGCAATGGTGGCAAGACCATCTGTCTGAGCCTGATTTGGAGTGGATACACACACTTCCTGATACTATTCGATGGAACGGCGCTCTTCTGGTGCATGACTCTCCGATGGATCGCCTGGTTATCCAATCCCAAACCGATGTTCCGCCTCAATATCGAGAATTAAACTATCATGGTCGGGGCATTACACCTGACATGACAACATCCGATTGGAAAACCCTCATTGAGTATATGCGTTCAGAAAACCTGGTTCAGGTTTTTTGTGGACACACTCATCGTCCCTTTTACAAAGAGATCGACGGACTTGTTGTCTGTAATATTGGAAGCGCAGGAATGCCTTTAGATGGCGACCCACGTCCAAGTTGGGTGATGATGGCAAAGGACGATTTTGGAAATCAATCTATATCTATTCGCCGTGTGACCTACGACATAGCCTCTTTGTTCCAGCTCATTGACCGCACTCCCGACTATTCTGGTTTTCACGTGACTGGTTATCAGGAAGCTTATAAGAAAATGTTTTTACATGGTAATCATTGGCACGTCTATATGCCAAACAACAGTTATAAATAGCAACACCACCCAACACAGGGTGCAGCGTGCACCCCCCTTCGACACGCCCTATCGGGCAGTCAGGGCGGGCTGATGGGACTCTGCGCGTTTTCAAGCAGTTGCGTGGCTTGCAGTTGGTTCCGGCAAAGTGGCGTTCTCTCGTCCCGGGAGAGCGCCGGGATGGCGCCCAATCCCACCCATCAGCGGGTACCCTTACAGGGTGCTAACGCAAACGCGGCCCGTTGGGCGTTCATTCGATAGGAGAACCCTGGAGCAATGAAAGAAATCGAGCGCATTCTTAAGTTGGATCAGGCGGGAGAATATGGTGCTATTCAGATTTACTCCGCCCAGCTCCTGATCGCTCGCATTCTCTATAAAAACATAGTTTCAACATTAGAGGAAATGATTTCGCATGAAAAGGAACACTATAGAACCTTCAGCAACCTGCTCATGGCTCGTTCCACGCGGCCTTTTCAAACCATAAAACTTTGGGCAGTCGGCGGATTTGTTTTAGGACTCTTTACGGCGCTTCTTGGTCGCAAGGCCATCTGGATTTGCACCGATGCCGTTGAAACGACTGTGATAGATCATCTCGAATGGCAGCTGGAGTTCTTAAGCAAAAATGACTCCGAGATGCATACAGCCGTTCTAAGCATCGTTGCCGACGAACAAGCCCATCAAGAATTTGGTCAGAGCCACGGTGAAAACTCACGATTGTATCTGCCGATTTTCTTCATCGTCAAGAAATCAACCGAATTTGCAATCCGGGTTTCCGCAAAGCTGTAAAATCGTGCAAGCTGAATAGTATGTCTCTTTTCAACGATCGAGTCTAGCACAACAAAAAACGCCCAACACAGCGTGCACCCGCTCCCCGGCAAAGTACCCCAGGCCCATGGTGGTGGGAGTCGGCACGTTTTCCAGCAGTTTGCGTGACTTGAAGGTGGTTCCGTCAAAATGGCGCTATCACGTCCTACCCGTCCGGATGAAGCCTGTCGAGATCACCAGCGGGTACACTTACAGGGTGCTAACGCAAACGCCAGCCGTCAGGCGGTTGAAGTCGTAAAGAATTCGGAAAACTGGATGATTCAATGCCAATCACTCTGCGCGCTTTTTTAACTGAGCAGGATAAATACCGAATGTCAGTTCTTGCCCATCAACACTTTGAACACAATCTCCATATAATCGATTTACCGTATCGGCTTAGTTCATGGGCATTGGATGATCCTGAAAACGTTGGTCTCTGGTTTGATGAAAACCAAAAACTTGTTGCTTGGGCGACTCTCCAATCGCCTTTTTGGATAATTGATTATGTGTGTCATCCGGAACACGAGCCACGTTTACACCAGGAAATCCTTTCATGGGCGGATCACCGCATGCAGGCAAACCGGAGCACAATTTATGAGCGTCCAGCCTGGTTCGTTATGGTTTTCTCTGGGCAAACTAACCGAATTCGTGATTTAGAAAATGGGGGGTTCAAGTGCCAATCCGATGTCGGCGATAATTCTTGGTCAAAGGTACTCATGCGACCTTCAGTACAAACACCCGTAAAAGTATATGAGCCTCGTCCGGGTTTCAAGGTTGGCGCACTCGAAGGAGAAAAAGAAGTAGAGAATTATGTTGAACTTCACCAATCTGTTTTTGAAAGTAAAAACATGACAGCAGATTGGCGAAGACGCACACTTAAACACCCTGATTACATACCTGAGTTGGATATTGTTGTAGAGTCTTCCGATGGTCGTTTGGTTGCATTTTGTATTTGTTGGTTTGATAAAGATTCAATGACAGGTCATGTTGAGCCGTTAGGCAGTCACAAAGATTTCCGTCCCTATGCTTTGGGGCGCGTTGCCTTTGCTGAAGGATTACGTCGTCTTCAAGCTCTCGGAGCGCAGAAAATCTTTGTTGAAACAGACAATTATCGAAATACAGCTTTTCGACTTTACGAAGCATTTGATTTTGAAGTGATCCAAAACGTGCTGGCATATCGTAAAGATTATGGAGACATGCAGAATTAGAGCCGTTGGGTTCAATACACCGCCTGATACAGCGTCCCGAAAGAGCACCAGGACTATAGCTGTTTCGCGGCGTGCTCACGCCTTACGGGCAGTCAGGCAGTTTGCGTGGCCTCAAGTTGGTTCCGTCAAAGCGAGGTTATCTCGTCCCGCGCCGCCGGATCGAGCCTGTCGAGATCACCAGCGGGTACCGCGAGACGGTGGGTTGCTTCAAAGGATTAGAAGAAGGTTTCGATGACACAGATTCGTGATTGGCAAAGTATGAAAGCAATGTCAGCCCGCCTCCTCAAAGAGCGCACTGGCTTGGATGTTGCCACTTGGAACCAACGTATCCAGGCACAACATTTGAACGATGAGAAGGCACTCCGCGCCTGGCTGCTTGAGCAAGGGGTTACCGGCTATGCCCAAAATCTCCTAGTCATGGAGCGTTTCGGCTATCCTGATTTCATACAGGCGTCCGCCGATGAGCTGATCCAAGGGCAATATGCGGATCGCCCACAACTCCGACCAATCTTCGAAGCCATTCTTGGCGCCGCAGCAGGGCTGGGTAATGTTACTATTCAGGCACGTAAGACGTACGTTTCACTCCTAACATCCCGCCGGACTTTCGCGAGGGTTCAGGCGACGACGAAGCAACGCGTTGATTTGGGTTTGCGATTAGAACGGCAGAAGAAGAGTGGGCGCTTGCAGCCTTCGAGGATTCATGCGAGCACACCTCTGCAGATCAGCCTGACCACGCCAGAAGATGTTGATGCCGAGGTACTCGATTGGTTGCAGAAAGCATATGACCAGAATTGCTGATAAACCCATCAGACAGCCCAACACAGTCCCGCCTCGCGGGATAGCCTGCGGGCACGATGTCTTCAACGTGCACCTGACACTGGGGACTGTCGCGGCGTGCGCCGTTTTCAAGCAGTTTGCGTGGCTTGAAGTTGGTCCCGTCAAATTGGTGCCGTCTCATCCGCCCCAAGCAGATAACGCGAACCATCGCGCTTGCTCGAAAGATGGGCATGGCGAGCCAGGGCGAATTCGATAACGAAGCCTTCGCTGGTGTATTGCGCTGCAACGATTGGCGTTTCGACGGGTGCTAGCCAAACACTTGTTATAAAATAACGAAGCGCTTTCATCCGTAGCTGGTGATTCGCAGGCAATGAAAAGAGGTAACATGCAATTTAACCTTCTCTATCAGGAACTTCAAAATAGCACCGAGATGATCCGTGCATTGTTAGCAGGAGTCGCACCCGAGGCAGCACGCCTCAAACCGAGTGCGGAGTCGTGGTCGATTCTCGAAGTGGTGTGTCACTTATACGATGAAGAGCGCGAAGATTTCCGAGAACATCTCGATTTCATTCTTCACCGCCAACATGAAGAGTGGTATGTGATTGACACCGAAGGTTGGGTAACACAACGAAACTATAACGAGCAGGACTTCGCCGAGATGCAGCAAAAATTCTTTCTCGAACGTGAACAATCATTTGCCTGGCTCAAGGGATTACAGCATCCCGCTTGGGAGAAAACCTTTACAACTCCGTACCGCACCATCAGCGCGGGAGAGATGTTCGCCTGTTGGGTCGCGCATGACAATCTCCACATCCGCCAACTGGTGGAACTCAGACGCCTGAGGCTAGAAAATATCACAAAGCCTTACAATCTCGAATACGCAGGGGATTGGTAAGGGAATCGACGCAAGTCGTACGTCATGCAAGTTTGTTGGCGTTCTAAGAGTGCGCCTAACAAAGATGGGGCATAACGTAAACCGTTAGCCTGCGTGACTTTGAAACAAATGAAGAAATTGGTTTAAATAAAAATGAGTCGCAAAGTTCAACGGGTCCACTACGATCTTGATCCGAAAAATATCAAGAAGTTACCGCCAGAAGAACTCAAAGCCATCCTGCGCGGGGCAGATGAGCTAATCGGTAGCGGCGGGCGCAGCTTACTTGTAAAAATCTTGAAAGGTTCTCGTGCACAGGATGTACTCAGGCTACATCTCGACCAATGTCCTGTTTACGGCTACTTTCACCAGTTGTCGGCTGATGAGGTTTTAGCCAGAATTGACCGGGCGATCCTTGATGGCTATTTGAGAGTTGTGTACGACGAGCGTTTACCTGTCCTGGTTTTCACGGATGCCGGGTGGGAGATCGAGAAAGAAACTTTCGCCAACGAGTTACTTGCAGGGTTTGATGAACTCCTGACGACAAAGCAACCACCATACGACATGAGCTATCTGAAGGATCGTAACCGCACACTGATTTGGTGTCTGCTGGATAAAATTGAAGCAAGTGGAAACCCAAAGTACTTGCCTTTGCTTGAGGCATGGGAGCAGCTTGATTATAAGAAGGTCAAACTGCGAATTGAAGAGGTTATGCGTGAGATAAAAGCGGCAGGCTAACAAAGCGTGCACGGGACGGCTGGGAGTCTGCACGTTTTCAAGCAGTTTGCGTGGCTTGAGGTTTTTCCGGCTCCCCAGTGTTATCTCGTCCCACCCACTTTTCGGCTGACAGGAGCCGTTGGACGCCTCCATTCAAGTCCTAATCCGGTGAACCACTCTCATGAAACGGGTTCTCGACATTCTGATTGCTCTTGGAATATTGATCGTTTGCTCACCGCTTGCCATCATGATCGCCATTGGCACAAAGCTTGATTCGCCCGGCCCGGTCATTGTCTCCACACGCCGAGTCGGACGAGGCGGTCGATTGTTCTCACACTATCGCTTTCGCACGATGGCCGGCAACCCTTTGCAGAAGACTCGTTTCGGACGTTTTATCGGTAATCGCTCACTTGATGACATCCCTACGCTATGGAATATCGTCCGTGGCGACATGAGCATCATCGGTCCGCGACCGGAAATACCAGAGAACGTAGATTTGTCGGACCTCAATTGGCGCAAGGTACTTTCGGTTCGGCCGGGGCTGTCTGGCCTGGGTTTATTGACGCTGCGAGAGCGCTATAATCAAACATCGGTCCCGGAGCGTCTTCAGCCCGAGGTCTATTACGCTGAACACAGCTCATTCTTGTTCGACCTACAACTCATGCTCCAGACACTTTATTGGTGGCTCAGAATGGGTCACGTGAAGGGGCGTTTTTGAATACCCCGCAGGCCTGAAGCAGTGCGCCCAACACAGCCCCCGCCGCGCAGGGCATGTTGCTGCAGGGAAACCGGCACCTACACGGAAGGTTAAGAACTCGCCGCATCACAAACAAAAGCCGCCCTTGAGAAGAGCGGCTCGTTCATTTGATTCAATTCTTATCGTTCTTCATTACTCCCCTTTCCGTCCCGACACAAACGATCAGTCCGAGCTGGAGAACGAGTAGGAGGGAGCGAATTTCGATTCCGCACTCGGCTCGATCACGAGCTTGATGGCGGTGCGGACTTTATCCTCGATCGTGACATCGGCAAACTCCGGAACGCAACTGACAAAAATGCCATCGTTCCTGAGATAGCCGGTCGCCAGAACAAGTGCCTTCATTGCCTGGTTGACGGCCCCGGCGCCGATCGCCTGCACCTCCGCTCGATGGTGTTCCCGGACCACGCCTGCAATGGCGCCGGCAACAGCCGAGGTGCGTGAGGTTGCTGAAACTTTGATCATCTCCATGGTAAGCCTCCAAATGGTTCTAAATGTGTTGCTCCTTGCGACGTCTATGTCACATGGAATGGCCAAAATTTTACAAAGTTGAGGTCTGGACGAAAAGGTAGGAATTACCCTACTTAAGGGTGACGGGGGATGTGTAATTGGTGAGTAGCAATTGGGCGATCCAGAGATAGAGAATTGCTGCATGACCATGCTATTCAGACTGTATACAGAGTGGCGATGCCCTCTGCCTTGGCAAGCCCGGAAGGCGGGGTGATCTCCTGTTAGCGAGGAGATTGCTTCGGGTAAAGAGCAAAGGCGCCCTCGCAATGAAACAATACAATGTGAGATTGCTGCACTAACGAGCGGCTCGCCACGACATATAGGAGCGGGGATTTCCCTACCCTCTTGCGCTGTTTCGATCTTGCAATTTGCATTACAATCTTTTAATTACTGAGCGTTCGTGTTTTCATTCCCTGAATAAGGTAGTCGATTTGGAAAATCCTCCCACTTCATTTACCGGTTCAACTCCCCTCGATCTCCTCGTCGTATTCCTTTTGGTCCTGGCAAACTCTTTCTTCGTTGCCTCTGAATTTGCGCTGGTCTCTGTGCGCAAGACCCGCATTGACCAGCTGGCGGCGGAGGGAAACCGTACAGCAGTCGTAGTGCAGCGCGCGGTGCGTGACCTGGATCGTTATATCGCGGCGACACAGGTGGGCATTACCCTCGCATCGCTGCTCCTGGGAGGTATTGGCGAGCGGTCCCTGGAACCCATCCTGAGCTTCGTCTTCGCCTGGGTACCGGAGGAATGGCAGGGGCTGACGCGCGGGGCACTGGTGGCGGGCAGCGCCTATTTCATCATGACGGCTCTGCACGTGATCATCGGCGAACTGATGCCGAAGTCCATCGCACTGCAGAAGGCGGAAAGGACGGCGCTTTGGATCGCGCGCCCGATGTCGTTCTTTGCGGTGATCTTCTCCCCGCTGATCTGGATGCTCAACGGGATTGGTAACGCCCTGCTGCGCCTGCTGGGGTTCCATGCGGCGGAAGGTCATGCCCAGGTCCATTCGCCGGAAGAACTCGATATGATCTTCACCGAGTCCCATAAGGGCGGTGAGATCAACCAGACCGAGTTCGAGATCCTGCACCGTGTCGTCCGCTTTTCAGACACGAATGTGCGCGCCGTGATGGTGCCGCGCCTCGAAATGCAGGCGCTGCCCGTGCAAATCACGCGCAAGGAATTGGGAGACTTTCTGCAGAGCCGGCCGCATACGCGCATCCCGGTCTATGAGGAGTCATTGGATGAGATTGTGGGCGTGGTGAACTCGAAGGACCTGGAGCATTTGTACAGCGAGGAACTGGCGCACGAATTGAATGAATTGAAATCCGTGATGACTTCGAAGAGCAATGGCAAGCACCTCAATCCTGCCAGCCACGAGGCAGACGCTGAGGAGAAAATTCTGGACTTGACACCGCTGGTAATGGAAGCAGCCTTTGTGCCGGAAACTATTCGGATCGACCGTCTGCTGACGGAGCTGAAGAAACGCCGCCAGCAGATCGCGATCATCGTCAGCGAATACGGAGTGACATCCGGCCTGATCACGTTGGCGGACCTGCTGGAGCAGGTCTTCGGCGACCTGCCCGATGAAGAGGCTGAGACAGAACCGGAAATCGAACAGCGTCCGGATGGCAGCATCAGACTTGCCGGGGGTGTCAGCATTGACGAGGTCAATGAGCTCTTCGGATTGGGTTTTTCCTCCGATGAGGCTGTGACCATGGCGGGGCTGGTGATCAATGCCCTGGGGCGAACGGCGGCGGTCGGCGATGAGGTAGAGATCCACGGTCTGCGCCTGCGCGTGGATAACGTGGACCGCTTCCGCATCTCGCGCCTGAGCCTGTTCCTTCCACAGGATCAGACTCCGCAAAATGGGGGCGAATCACCAGCCTAACCAGTGACTTGACTTAAATCCTTTTCGTGTGGCTCAACCAGTCTTTACCAGGCAATTATCTAGAGATACCTTTCGCCCGGGGGAGTGTTGTGATTGTCAGATTCACAAAGAGAAAATTGGAATGAACGATCTGCCCATAGATCATCGGAGCGTTATCCGCCGCCGGATCCTGCTCGGCGCCGGGGTCCTTGCCATTGTCGCACTGACTCTTGGCAGCCTAACGCATCCCAATGAGAATCCAGTAACCGTTTTCGCGTTACAGGTGACGGCCACCCCCTTGTTCCAGCCCGGGACGACGGTTACACCGATCCCGGGCTTGCCTGCGCCGCCCTCCGGACCGGCGTTCCAGGCCTTCAAGGTCTTGCAGGGAATGATGTTCGCTTTGCTTTTGTTCGGTGCCCTGTTTATCGCATTCCGGAGACCGGAGGCGAGGAATCTCAGAAATGAGCTGGGGGTATCTATCGGGTTCCTGGCATGGTTCCTGGTCAACACGTTCCTGTGGAACGGCATCCTTCAGAGCGAGCCAGGCGTACTCATTCTGAACCCTGCCCGGCTCTTCCCGCTGCTGGTCAATATCACGTCGGTACCTGTTCTCCTTCGTCTGCAGCGCTGGGTGGCGCTTGGACTCATTTGTGCCATCCTCGCCAACGCCATCGGGCTGTTGCTGTTCCCGGTGCCCACAGACGATATATTTCATAGAGATCCGACGGCTGAGCGGGTCCTGGCGATGATGCCGTTCTACATACCATTTTACTTCTCCAACGCTTGAGGCCGTTGGCGCTGTAACAAGACCGGGAAACACCCGTCAAGCAATATGTTAGGATTGAGCTCCCAACCCCTTGAAACCGAAAGGAAAACTTCAGATGACACCTTCTGGGCCCCGAACTTCCCCCCTGATCGAGCGACATGCGAATAACCCGATCCTGACGGCAGCCAACTGGCCGTACCATTGCAACACGGTTTTCAACCCCGGCGCAACCCTGCTCCACGACGGGAGCACGCTCCTGCTGTGCCGCGTGGAGGATATGCGCGGGCATTCCCACCTGACCGTTGCCCGTTCCAAAGATGGGATCTCCAACTGGGAGATCGACCCTCAACCGACGCTCTTGCCGGATATCGAGAATTTCTCAGAAGAGCTTTGGGGCATCGAGGATCCTCGCATCACCTACGTACCTGAGCTTGAACAATACGCTATCCTTTACACCTCCTACTCGCGCGGTGGACCCGGCGTCTCGCTGGCGCTGACCAGAGACTTCCGAAGCTTCGAGCGGCTGGGCGTGGTCATGCCACCGGAGGATAAAGATTCAGCTCTGCTGCCCCGTCGCATCAACGGGGAATGGGCGCTCATCCACCGCCCGGTCGGATTCATGGGCGCGCACATGTGGATCTCCTATTCCGATGATCTGAAGCACTGGGGCACGCACAAGCTCATGCTGGAAGCGCGCCGCGGCGCCTGGTGGGATGCAAACAAGATCGGTCTGTGCAACCCGCCGATCGAGACGGAGCGCGGCTGGCTGGTCGTTTACCACGGCGTGAAAACCACCGCCTCGGGCAGCCTGTACCGCCTGGGGCTGGCTCTCTTCGATCTGGATTCACCAGAGGTCTGCCTGATCCGGGGGGACGAATGGATCATGGGCGCGGAGCAAGATTATGAGCGGGTGGGCGATGTGGGCAACGTGGTCTTCCCCTGTGGTCACACGGTCCTGCCGGATGGAGATACTCTGCGCCTCTACTACGGTGGCGCGGACCACTGCATCGCGCTCGCCACAACTCGTATCAGTAGGCTGCTGGACTGGCTCGAAACCCACGGGCGGCACTACTCGCCGCGTGTGGCAGATAGCGACGAATATGGACCCTATCGCTCTCACGACCAGAGGCGGTAGTGCGGCGCTTCGACTACGCTCAGCGCGGGGTAGGTTAAAGAACCAGCCGGCGCCACTTTGGCGCCGGCTGGTTTTGTAGTCAATTGCGGATCTTACCGCGTTGTCTTCGAACTTTTCAGCGGGATGAGGACAGTCCGTCTCTTCCCGTTGATCCTCAGTTGATCCTGATGCTCCCTGGTGAAGTGCTTCATTTCCAGCATGGACTGGATCAGGGCCAGGGTGGACTCGGCGCCCTGGTTTTCATTCAAACG
>Ga0075429_100004587_pt1 | contig 11875 bp, 9 predicted proteins | sample RhiMetdeltSRZDD3_FD_75295 | JGI IMG/M metagenome (GOLD analysis project Ga0075429, IMG submission 75295) | Populus rhizosphere microbial communities from Tennessee, USA - Rhizosphere MetaG P. deltoides SRZDD3 | ecosystem: Host-associated > Plants > Roots > Rhizosphere > Soil | place: USA...
AGTCCGGCTCGTGTACCAGCAGAATCGCAGTACTGTCGTCGCTAAGCTGGGCAACGACATCGTCCAGGCGAGGAACCCCTTCCCAGATATCGTCCACTCCACATACATACAGACTGTCTTGCCCGCGTTTGAGTGTGGAAACAGCATTCGTCAGCTCCGTGATCCCCGAGGATACCAGTATGTGACGGACCGTTTCAACATTCGTCCAATAATCGTGATTACCGAACACCGCAAAGCTTGGAATGGAACCAGATAGACGAGATAATGGCTCAATCAAGTCGCTTACAACTTGATTCGAGATATCCAAATTATCACGTCCAATCAGAAAATCCCCTGTGATCAACAGAATATCCGGTTCTTGAGCAAGGATCAAATCAACAACATGTTGAAGTCGCGCCGCGTTCATCCAGCCGCCCATGTGGAGGTCACTGATCTGTGCGAGACGCAGGCCCGAAAAGCTGCGCGCAAGCCTTGGTAGCTTCAAGTGCACGGTTTCCACTGTAAATGAATTGGGTTCCATCAATAACACGTATCTCACGCGGCCGATCCCCAGAAGGAATACATCCAGGGCCGCGACACCCGCCAGCTTGAGGAGGTCGCGGCGCGATAAGCGCATCCCTTTCATCCTAAATTACAAACTTGAGCTCTCATCGAGCTTCGCTACTCCATGCTTTCCAAAACAAAAATGGTTACTTCCGGTGGACAATTGAAGCGAACCGACACGGTATCTGTGCCTACTCCACGGTTTGTATATTGAAACATATTTCCAACTCGATAGAGTCCGCTCGGGTATTTGCGGCCCGACTCAGGCAAAACTGGCGGACCATAAAAGGGAATGACGATCTGCCCGCCATGGGTGTGGCCTGAGATTTGCAGGTCAAATTTTCCGGTTGCCGCACTCGTGTCGGCAAAATCAGGTTCATGAACAAGTAATATCGCGGAACTGTTCTCTGCGAGTTGAGCCGTGACATCGTGCAGAAGCACGTTACCGTGGCGAATGTCATCGACGCCGCAAAGAAATAAGTTTTCGTTCCCTCGCGTCACTGCATACACAGTATTTGTCAGATCGATGATTCCACAGCGACGCAACATGTTACGGATCGCCTCTGGATTTGTCCCATAATCGTGATTACCAAGTACAGCAAACGTGGGGATGGAACTTGCCAGGGGAGCGAGAATTTTTTTCAAGTCTCTAATCCCCTGCTTTGCAGCCTCCGTGAAGCTCCGGCCCTGAAGAAAGTCTCCGGTGATCATCAGTACATCTGGCCTCTGTGCCACGACTAAATCGGCGACCTGCTGCAGACGATCCAGGTTCATCCATCCGCCCATATGGATATCACTAATTTGTGCTGCGCGGAACCCTGAAAACACCCGCGGAAGCCTGTTCAGCCTGAGATGGACAGTTTCGATAACAAACCGCTTCGGCTCCCCGAAATCCCTGAATCCAAGGCCATGCATGAACCGCAAAACACGAATAAATAATTCCGCGCGAAGCAACTCGGCGAAATCTCGAGCCGTTGAATTTTCCTTCATAAACTCTACTGATAAACCTCGTCCGCCTTTGCTGCCATGATGAAATCGTTCTTATGCAGACCTTTGATCACATGAGTCCACCAATCCACGGTTACACGCCCATATTCCGTAATTATAAGTGGATGATGATCTTCCTCTTCGGCTAGCGCGCCGATTTTGTTGGTAAATTCCAATGCCTGAGCAAAGTTTTTAAATTTGAACACTTTTTCCAGGCGCTTCATTCCGTTCACTTCTTTGACTTCCCAGCCATGGACGTGAAGTAGTAAATCTTCAATTTCCGGATCTGTTAAAGTGAGTTCCCCTGCCCTGCACGCTACGCATTTTCCAGCAGCAAGATTAATCATTAAAACCTCCAAAGCTAAGACCTTAGGTGAGAAAATTATACTCTGGCGCATCGCAGTCGGGGCAATTACGAGGGCAGGCTCGCCTCCTCGAAGCGGGCGAGGATCTGCGCCCGCGTGGTCGTGCCCGTCTCTCCGAGTTGCTGAATAGTAAGGGACGCGGCCAGATTGCCCACAAGCGCGGACTCGGCCAGGGTGCCGCCCGCGCAAAGTGCCGCGATCAATCCCGCCATGGCACTGTCTCCCGCACCCACAACGTCAATGGGCCCGGCGACAGGAATCGCTGGGATATGTCGCTCGCCTTCCGGCTCGAACAGGTACATGCCCCGCTCGCCGTGAGTAACGAGGACGGGCCGCCGGGTGCGTTGGCGCAGCTCCCGGCCGGCGGCGGCCAGGTCAGTGAAGCCGGTTGCGCGCCTTGCTTCACGGGCGTTGGGCTTGAGCATGACATCGCGAAACTCGCCAATTCGCTCGCGTGAGTCGGCCAACACGTTGGTGGCAGGATTGGCACGCGCCAGATCACTGATCGCCAGGCGCACTCGATCCGTGATCACCCCGCAGTTTGGCTCCGACACCTGGTCAGCGATGACAATGCCGGGCAGCCGCGTGAAAAGGCCATGCAGGCGGGTGATCATTTCGGCTTCGATTTCCACCGGTAGTGGGGTGCGGTTCCTGGTATCGAAGCGGTTGAGCTCGCGCGCCGGTGTGTTTCCCTGCCAGAGCATCGGCTTCAGATAAGTGGGTGTAAAGCGTCTCGGCGCACGGATCAACCCATCGCTCTCAATACCGATCAGGTTCAGTCCACGCCGGAGATCGTAGCCTTCGCCGTCCTCGCCAACGACACCCAGCGCGATCACGTTGACGTCGAGGGCCCGTAGATTGTTGGCAACCGCCCCTGCGGCGCCCGGATACCGGCGTATGCGGGTGACCTGGTAGGCTTCGAGCCCCGTTTCAAGTGAGGGCTCGCTGAGGCGCGGGTCAATGTCAAGATATTTGTCGAGGAAGAAATCCCCGACGATGAGCACGGTTACGCCCGGGAAATGGTTGAGGAGGTCCTGCAGACGGCCAGAGTCCATTAGCCCGGTCGATTTACAGAGTGCCGCATAATTAGGTAAAGTTTGGATTTGGATTCTAGCTTACCAGCGAAGCACGCCGCGCAGCGGCAGTGTGGACAGAGCATCACAAAAGTTTACTTTCTTACGCGACAAGCGGCAGAATCTGCTGATAGAGTGTGGCAAATGTCTGGCGGTACATGCCGCGCACATAGAAGCTCTCGCCGCCCTCGGCCACGGTCCGGACCAGGAGAGTTTTGTATGGCCGAAAGTAATAGGCGGCCTGATCTTTGGGAGCTTCGTGATGGATATCGGGTCCGAGATCGGTCAGGTCAAAGACTGCCGTGGTAAAGAGGTTGATGTCTTCTCCACGCTGCCGGGCGACGTTGCGGGCCATGGCCAGACCCTTCAGGAAGACCTCCGGCCCCATCACCTGTGTGCCCACACTCAACACTACTCCGGACCGCATCTGAGTGATTGCCTGGGTAATAACCAGGAAGTCCCGGTAGCTGGTGGCACCCAGGGCCGCGCCATCACAGTTTGGGTGCTCATGAATAATGTCATAGCCGATGCCAACGTGCACTGTGACCGGAACCCGCAGGCGGTATCCCGCGGCGCAAATGCTCACGTCGCGGTGCGGCAGTGCCTCGGTCTCGATCGCGCGCCCGACTGCTTCGCCCAGGCCCAGCCCGTCGCGGTCCCCGGCGACGATGATGTCGTTGAGCTGCCCGGTCTCCCGCCAGAGGCCGAATTGACCCTCAGTAATGTATCGCGCTACGCTTTCGGTCGTCTTACCGATCAGGGCCAACTCATAGTCATGAATCGTGCCCGAGCCATTCATCGCAATGTGAGTGAGCAAACCGCGCTCCATCAAATCGATCACCTGGCGCGACAGGCCTTGCTTGATCACGTGCCCGCCCATGAGCAGAATTACCGGTCGGCCAGCCTGACGGGCCCGGACGATGCGCTCCGCGATCCTGGGAAGTGCCGGGTCATCCACGGGTGGAACGGGATCACCCAGTTTAAGCAAATGGTCGAGAGTCATATCGTGGACACGCTCGCTTAAAGGTTTGATTTCGAGCTGACGGCGGTCGAACTGGGGATAAGGCATATATTTCACCCGGTGGGCCATAAGTAAGCTAGCAACTCAGCAGGCTGGCTGAAATCAGGGATGATCACATCCGCGCCAGCAGTAATCAGTAACGAGCGCTTCCGTGCGTCAATGCCTGTCCGCTCATCCTCGTTTGAGGCTACGCCGATGGCCAATCCACTGGCGGCGCGGGCATACTCCATCTCGGCACGCCCATCTCCAATCACCGCCAGTTCTCCAGTCGCGAGGTGATGCCTGGCAGTGAGGCCCTCAATTACCAGGCGCTTGGCATCAGAACCGTCCTCCCGAGCACCGCGCAGGTCGGCGATCAACGGCGCGAGGCCGAGCAAGGCCACCTCTTCTCGAACGGCAATCTCGTCGGTGCCGGAGGCGATGGTACAGGCCACGCCGCGTGCATGCAGTGCAGCTACAAACTCGAGCGCGCCGGGCACGCAGAACTGCTCAGGCGGCTGGCGACCAGCTTCGAGCTCGGCCCGGTGACGGATGCGCTCCGACAGTCGTACAAGGTATTGCTGCTTGTATGCCTCAGCGGACTGGGGCTTCCCGCCGCGTTGCCTGACCTCGTCGACCAGCCACTGCATCTGTATGACGGTCGGCCGGCCCGCCAGCCCGAAAACGGGTTCGGCGGTTCGTGCCCGGAGCTGAGCCTCCGCTTCAGCGCGCGGTGTCCCCTGGAGGGCTTCCACCATCAGATCGGCCATCACCCTCTGCCACCCCGCGCGCAGGAGGGACAGGGTGCCATCAAAGTCGAAGACCGCAAAGCGCAGCCGGCCAGGAGCGGGGTTAGGGCGGAGGATTTCCAACACTTTGCATTGACAGCTTCTACTGAGCAGGTTTCCTGTTTATCCGTTCTCATTTCATACGGAGCGCCATAGGTCAGGGTGTCGTAGAAGGGAATTTATCGCAAATTACGAACTCATCGGCCTTTCCAGCCATTATGAAATCGTTTTTATGGAGACCCTTTAATCACGTGAGTCCACCAAACGACATACTCATAGCCAGAAATCACAAAAATTTGGTAAATCATCGCCTAGTATAATGTGTAATCGCCAGAATTCACAAAAACAAGTGACTTTTACTTGTCGGTCGAATGTTGCTGACAAGAAGCGCAAATCAAGGCGGAATGCAACTACACCGACTCAAACAACTCGTCAGTCTTGGCCGCCATGATGAAATCGTTTTTGTGCAGACCACCAAGCTTATGCGTCCACCGATTGAGGGTGACTCGGCCCCATTCGGTGATGATCAACGGATGGTGGTTCTCTTCTTCCGCGGCAGCGCCAACCTTATTGGTGAATTTCAGAACCTGGACAAAGTTCTTAAAGTTATATACTCTTTCGACTCGTTTCACTCCATCCACTTCCCTGACATGCCACTCAGGTACGTGGAGCAGCAGGTCTTCAATCTCGGCATTTGTAAGGGCTGGCTCTCCGCCGCGGCAAGATGGCTCATACAAAGCTCCTATTCACTTTACTGCTTCCACCAACAATGGCATATCCTGCACACTTGACAAGTGGATTCGCAATACCTTTCGTCCGGCTTCGATCAATGCTTCATAATCGCCAAGCGCCTGCGCACGGATCAGCGTGCCGAATGTGATCCCTTCGGTGGGGACCTCAAAGTCTGCAGCCGGTTCGGCCGTGACCACAATAAACAGCGCGTTCGCGGGACCGCCCTTGTGAAACTGACCCGTCGAGTGCTGGAAGCGGGGGCCAAAACCAGCGGTCACAGCGTTGCCTGTTTTTGCGCGAATGGCAACGCGCATATCCTGTAATTGCTTGATGATCTCTTCGTTGCGAGGCAGGTAGGCATTGATAGCAACATATCCATTCGAATGCACCTCAGCAAGGAAGTTCTTCAGGACTTCTGCAATCGTCGATCCACTCAAGCTGGCTGAGGAAAACACGCCAAAGCCGTCGCTCGTTTGTGTGGACATACCTTCTTCCAGTTTGCCGGTCTTCTGGTAATCGGCGATCTTCGCCTTGGTGATTTTTTTGCTGGTCTCCACATTAGGCTGATCGAAGGCGTTCACACCCAGGATGGAACAGGCGATCGCAGTAGCAATCTGCCAACGGTACATCTCGGCCCCGACTTCGTACAAGTCGGGAATCGCATATTCAATGACGGGGTGCCCTGCCTCGCGCAACGCCTTCAAGCTCTCATCCAGCTCACCGGTTTGACGCAAGTAAACAAAGATCCGGTCGTTTCCATAGATCCCCGGCTCACCCAGCGGCTCCAGCGGCACCGGCAGGAGGCCCTTCCCGTGCTTCCCGCTGGATTCGGCGATGATCTGCTCGATCCAGAGCGCAAGCGCGGAGAGAGGCGCATCCGCGAGCACTGTGAGCTTGTCGCGGCCGGCAAATGTGGCTTCGCCCAGCACGGCCCCCAGAGCCAGGCCGGGATTACGTGCGGGAGGGGTGTGTTCTCCACACTGCTGCTTCATCCAATCGGCGCGGTCGAGGAACTTCTGCAAATCCATAGCTAGCAAAGCAGCAGGGACCATGCCAAAGTCCGTCAACGCGGAGAAACGTCCGCCCACGCTTTCGTCGGAGGAGAAGATCTTTCGGAAGTTATTCTTTCGGGCCAGGGCCTCCAGGGAAGTTCCTGGATCCGTTGTCGCGACAAAGCGCGATCCATCGCCCTTGCTCATCGCCCAGAAATAATCAAAGGCTGCCATCACTTCCGCTGTGCCACCTGATTTGCTGGCTACGATGTACAGGCTTTTATCCGGAGGGAAATCTCCGCCAGCCAGTGACACCTGTTCGGGATCTGTCGAGTCCAAAATCGCAAGTGAGACGGGTGCATCGATCTTGGCTGCAGCCTGCAGGGAGCTAAAGACCTCCGCCGTGAGTGACGAGCCTCCCATCCCCAAAACCAGAACCCGCCCGATCTTTTCCTTGTGGATTTCGTCGGCAAATGCCTTATAGGCCGGGAGCAATTCACGCGCCTTGTCGGGGGAGTCCAGCCAGCCCATGCGCTTCTGCACTTCTGCCTGACCTTCGGGTTCCGTTGTCCACAGCGTAGGATCGTGTTTCCACAACCGCGCCGGAACCGAATCGGCTTCGAGCTGCGCGATCCGTTTGGAAACAGAATCGGCGATCGGTCCAAGCCGTGAAGCGGCGCCCATCCTCCGCTCATCGATCGTTTTCAGCAATTGCGCAAAAGCGTCCGCAAAGGCCTTGACGCCTTCCTCTTCCAACTCTTTTGTAACCACATCCATGGAAATGCCCGCAGATTCAAGCTGCTTGAGGTCCGCCTGCGCCCGCTCCAGGTCGCGGGTGATGGTCACCTCTGCAACGCCATGATCGCGAAAGGCTTCGAGGGTCGCAGGCGGAACGGTATTGACCGTGTCGGGGCCGATCAGGTTGTCGATATAGATCGTATCGGGATAGGCTGGATTCTTGGTGCTGGTGCTCGCCCACAAAGGACGCTGTACGCGCGCACCCTTAACCTTCAGGTTTTCCCAGCGCCGGGTGGAAAAGGTCTGCTCATATGCATCGTAGGCAAGTTTCGCGTTGGCAATCGCCGCCTTGCCTTTGAGAGGTGAACCCTCAGGAAGCTGAGGATCGACCTTCGAATCGACCCGGGAAACGAAGAATGAAGCGACAGACGCAATGTGATTGACGGAATGCCCGGCGGCGATATGATCTTCGAGTCCACTCAAGTAAGCTTCCATTACTTCCGCGTAACGCTTGAGTGAAAAGATCAACGTGATATTGACATTAATACCCACTGATATTGCTTTGCGAATGGCGGGGATACCGGCTTTCGTCGCGGGGATCTTGACCATGAGATTCGGGCGGTGCACGCGCGCCCACAGTTGCTCCACCTGCGCAAGAGTTGCTTCCGTGTCGTTGGCAACATCCGGGCTGACCTCGATACTGACGAATCCATCGCTGCCGTTTGTCTCCTCGTACAGCGGCTGGAACAGATCACAGGCGGCGCGGATATCTTCGATGGCAAGCTGCCAGAAGATCTTTTCAGCGTCCCAACCCGCCCATGCCAGCGACGTCAGGGCTGCATCATAATCCTTGCTCTTGACGATGGCGTTGTTGAAGATGCTCGGGTTGGACGTCATTCCGCGGATATCACCGCGCTCGATCATGGCCTTGAGCTCACCATTTTCCAACTGCTTACGCTGGATATTATCCAGCCAGAGGGATTGTCCTAAGGAAGTAAGTTTTTCGATTGAGTTCATAAGTCCTCTACTTTACAGAAAGAGATTCTCTATTCTTCGAGTTTTCGTATTTTGGCAACGCGTCTGGCGAGTCTTTCACCGCCGGGGTCATTCCCGATATACCGTGCCCCTAAAAACGCCTTGACCAGGGCGATCGCGAGCTCCGGTCCGACGATGCGTCCGCCCAGACAAAGCACGTTCATATCATCGTGCATGACTCCCTGTGCAGCTGAATAGGTGTCGTGGCAGATCGAAGCAAACACACCCTTCAACTTGTTTGCCGCAATGCATGCCCCCACGCCAGAACCACAGACTAAAATCCCACGCTCTGCTTCGCCGCTCTGAACGGCTCGTCCAACTTTTACGCTGTAATCCGGGAAATCCACAGGCTCGGGACTGTCTGTTCCCAGATCGATCGGTTCATGTCCCGCATCACGCACAGCATCCAATACTGTTTTCTTTAGCGGGAAACCGGCATGGTCGAATCCAACAGCAACTTTCATAACTCTCCTCTGCAGTGACGAATTTAGTCGTCACTACTAAATCAGCTCCTTCGCCCTCGCCACCACGTTCTCTGGCGTAAACCCAAACTTCTCGAAGATCACTTTATAGGGAGCGGAGGCCCCATAGTGATCCAGTCCGAGTACCGATGTAGCATATCGTTCCCAGCCAAGAGTCGCACCAGCCTCAACAGCGAGCCGCGCAGTGATATGTTTGGGAAGTACATACTCCCGGTAGGCTTCGTCCTGCTCCTCAAACAGCTCCCAGCTCGGGAAGGACACCACCCGAGTCTCGATGCCTTCCCCAAATAGCCTCTGGGCGGCCGTGTAGATCAGATTCACCTCCGAGCCGGTCGCCATCAGGATCAGCTGCGGGTTCGCGCCAAAGTCTTTCAACACATACGCGCCGTGATCCAGCTTCACAAAAGGCCCGATCGCAAGCGTGGGAAGGTTTTGACGGGTCAACGCCAGTACGGTGGGGCTGTGTTTGCGTGTGAGCGCTACGCGCCAGGCCTGCGCCACCTCATTTGCATCCGCAGGACGGATCACTGTGAGATTCGGTACAGCGCGTAGAGCCATCAAATGCTCAACCGGCTGGTGCGTGGGACCGTCCTCGCCGAGGCCGATACTGTCGTGTGTAAACACAAATACGGATGGGATGCCCGAGATCGCTGCGATGCGGATCGCTGGCTTCATGTAATCGGAGAACACCAGGAATGTCCCACCGTAAGCGATCAGGCCGCCGAACAGGTTCAATCCGTTCAGGGCCGCGCCCATCGCATGTTCGCGCACGCCAAAGCGGAAATAGCGTCCGCCGTGGTTATCCTTCTGGAAATCGCCGGCCTCTTCGAATTTGGTGTTGTTGGATGGCGTCAGGTCCGCAGAACCGCCGACAAGCTCGGGGAGCTTTGCGGCGAGCACGTTTAAGACCTTTCCGGAAGATACGCGGGTCGCCATCCCCTTTTCGTCGGCAGGGAAGACCGGGAGATCGGCATCCCAGCCCCTGGGGAACTCGCGCTTCAAGCGCCTTTCCAGGTCAGCGCCCAGTTCCGGATATTCCTGTTTGTATGCCTCGAACCGCTTCATCCATTCGGTTTCGAGCTCGCGTCCGCGTTCCACGGCTTCGCGGTAGAACTCCAGCACATCGCCAGGGATCAGGAAACGCGGCTCGAGCGGCCAGCCGAGATTTTGCTTGGCCGCGTTCAATTCCTCGTCGCCGAGGGCTTCCCCATGCGCTTTCGACGTCCCCTGTTTTTTCGGCGCACCATAACCAATGATCGTGCGGACCGCGATAAAGGAGGGGCGCGGGTCGGCTTTGGCGGCCTGGATCGCGGCATCGACGACATCTACATCGTTGCCGTCCGCGACGGTCTGTACGTGCCAGCCATAGGCTTCGAAGCGTTTGCAGCGGTCTTCGGTGAACGCCAGATCGGTGGATCCATCGATCGATACGTGATTGTCATCGTAGAGGTAGATGAGCCGTCCAAGCTGGAGATGCCCGGCCAGCGAGGCGGCTTCCGAGGAAACGCCTTCCATCAGATCGCCATCGGTGACGATCGCGTAAATATGGGATTGAATGAGCTCGTGCCCGGGCCTGTTGAACTCCTCCGCAAGATGTGTCGCAGCCATCGCCATGCCTACGCCCTGAGCAAATCCCTGCCCCAACGGACCTGTGGTCGTCTCCACCCCCGGGGTGAGGCCATATTCAGGATGTCCTGGCGTTTTGCTGTCAAACTGGCGAAAGTTCTTGATCTCTTCCATCGGGAGATCGTATCCGGTCAGGTGCAGCAGCGAATACAGCAGCATCGAACCATGCCCGCCCGAGAGGACGAAGCGGTCCCGTCCTGCCCACTTCGGGTTGACCGGGTTGTGACGCAGATGACGCGTCCATAACGCGAACGCCATGGCGGCGGCGCCCATCGGAAGCCCCGGGTGACCGGAGTTGGCTTGTTGAACCGCATCTGCGGCAAGAAATCGTATCGTATTGATCGCACGAGTCTGAAGATCGTTTGTCATATTTAACCTGTCCACATGAGATAGTCCATTTTACCATTGGGATAACAAGGATATAATCGAAAATAACGATTCCACCTCCGGAGAATGCACTTGCATCACCATACCTCTATCGCAGAGCAGTTTGTCTCATCCAATAAACGCGTCCTGGATGTACATGAGTTCGGCAACGGAAACATCAACGACACCTACCTGGTTACTACGGACGTCGACGAGCGAACACATCCTCAGGAAAAACATTTCGTCTTACAGCGCATCAATACTCAGGTCTTCAAGCAGCCCTATTTGATCATGCAGAACATGCGCACCTTCACTGAGCATGTACGCAGCCGTGCCCGGGCCGAGGGGCATCGCTGGGTCATGCCACGCGTGATCTCTGCTTGCGACGGTCAGGACTTTTATATCGATCCCCAGGGCAACTTCTGGAGAGCAATCAGCTATGTATACGGCACGCGCTCGTTTGAAACGATCAAAGATTCCCGGCTTGCCTACGAAGTGGGGTATGCACTCGGCACGTTTCAGTATTTGATCAGTGATCTTCCCACTGAGACTCTCGCCGACACGCTGGAAGGGTTCCACGTGATGCCGCGTTACCTGCAGGGATTCGATCGCGCGTTCTCACATAACGGTTATAAGTCGGGTCCGGAAGTGAAATACTGCCTCAAATTTGTGGAACAACGGCGTGAGTTTGCACACGTTCTTGAACACGCCTGTGAGCAGGGCTGGCTTCGGCTTCGGCCCGTCCACGGCGACCCGAAGGTGAATAATGTAATGATCGAAGAATCGACCAATCGCGCCCTGAGTCTCGTGGATCTGGATACCGTGAAGCCGGGCTTGATCCATTACGACATCGGTGACTGCATGAGGTCGGGATGCAATCCGTTGGGCGAGGAAACCGAGAACTGGGAGGCCGTTCGCTTCGACCCGGAAATCGGCGCTGCGATCCTCGAAGGGTACTTGAGCCAGGCGCGCAACTTCCTGACGCCAGCGGATTACGACTATCTCTTCGCTTCGATCCGGCTCCTGGCATTTGAGCTGGGAGTGCGTTTCTTCACCGATTATCTGGCAGGCAATGTCTATTTCAAGGTCAAGCATCCGAAGCATAATTTACAGCGTGCACTCGTCCAATTCAAATTGACCGAATCCAT
>Ga0075429_100004593_pt1 | contig 11870 bp, 6 predicted proteins | sample RhiMetdeltSRZDD3_FD_75295 | JGI IMG/M metagenome (GOLD analysis project Ga0075429, IMG submission 75295) | Populus rhizosphere microbial communities from Tennessee, USA - Rhizosphere MetaG P. deltoides SRZDD3 | ecosystem: Host-associated > Plants > Roots > Rhizosphere > Soil | place: USA...
CAGCGCCTGATGCAGTCGCTGCTCGTCTTCGTGGTGATCGCGCCGCTCGCCGAGTTCCTGCACTGGGGCGCGCTGGCCGTGTTCGTCTGCAGCGCGATCGCGATCATCCCGCTCGCCGGATTGATGGGCGAGGCCACCGAGAAGCTGGCCTCGCGGCTCGGGGCCGGTGTCGGCGGGCTCCTGAACGCCACGTTCGGCAACGCGGCCGAGCTGATCATCGCCATGGTCGCGCTGCAGAAGGGGCTCTACGACGTCGTCAAGGCCTCGCTCACCGGCTCCATCATCGGCAACATCCTGCTGGTGCTGGGGGCGTCGATGGTCGCCGGCGGATTCCGGCGGGAGCGCCAGAAGTTCGACCGATCGGCGGCCGCCGCGTCGGCGACGCTGCTGTCTCTGGCCGGTTTGGCCCTGCTGGTGCCGGCGGTGTTCCACTTCGTGGCCGAGGGCGCGGTGGCGCGCGCCACGCTCACGCCGGAACGCGAGGTGCTCATCGAGCGCTCGCTGTCGCTCGAGATCGCCATCGTGCTGTTCGTGTCGTACCTGCTGTCGCTGTGGTTCACGCTCAAGACGCACAAGCACCTGTACACCGGCGGCGCCGAGGAGCACGAGCACGAGAAGGTGGACATCCGCGGCGCCGTGCTGTCGCTGCTGCTGGCGACGGCCGCCGTGGCGTGGATGAGCGAGATGCTGGTGGGCGCGGTCGAGGAGGCCTCGCACGTGCTCGGGCTCACCGAGGTGTTCGTGGGCGTGATCGTGGTGGCCATCATCGGCAACGCCGCCGAGCACTCCACGGCCATCCTGGTGGCGATGAAGAACCACATGGACCTGTCCCTCAACATCGCCATCGGCTCCAGCATCCAGATCGCGCTGTTCGTCGCCCCGGTGCTGGTGTTCGCGTCCTACTTCATGCCGCATGGCCCCATGGACCTGCGCTTCACGCCGTTCGAGGTGCTGGCCGTGGTGGCGTCGATCGCGGTGGTGAACCTGGTGTCGCAGGATGGCGAGTCCAACTGGCTCGAAGGGGCGATGCTGCTGGCGGTCTACGTGGTCCTGGGCATCGCGTTCTTCTTCCTGCCGTAGTCTTCCCGCCGTGGTCGCGGGGCGGGGGCCTTTTCGCCCGGTGCCGGCCCGGTGACGGCGGCCGGAACCCCCGGCCACGCGGAATCGCAGTGGCGGGCCGCCGAGCCCGCCGATTAGACTGGAAGGAACCTGAGGAGGTCCCCATGTCTATCGCTCCTTCCACCGTGAACCCGCGCGTGCGCGAACTCATCCGCCGGCTCGATGAGGCCATGACCCCGCGCGACGACGCCGGCCGATGTCGAGGCGTGAAGAAGGTCCTCGAAGAGACGTTCGCGGCCGGGACCGAGTTCCTCGATGCGCGCTTCCTGGTCCCCAACCCGGAGCGCTACGCGCGCCGCCTCGTGCACCGCGATCCCGAAGGGCGCTACACGGTGATCGCGATGGTGTGGAACACCGGGCAGGGCACCCCGCTTCACGACCATGCCGGCATCTGGTGCGTGGAGTGCGTGTACAAGGGCCAGATCCAGGTGACGTCGTTCAGCTGCCGCGGCGGGGACCCCGAGCACGACCTGGTCAAGTTCGAGCAGGAGACCGTGATCCACGCAGGCGTGGGCCAGGCGGGCGCGCTGATCCCTCCGTTCGAGTACCACGTGCTGGAGAACGCCGACACGCAGCCCACCGTCACGCTGCACGTCTACGGCGGCGAGCTGGACCACTGCCACATCTTCGAACCGGTCGGGGACGCCTGGGTCCGGCGCTATCGTGAGCTGACCTACACGGCGTGAAGAACGCCGCCGAGTGGTTCCCCGGTCTCCTCCTGAGCGCCGCGCTCGCCAGCGCGGCGTTCCTTTTGGCGGACCAGCCGTTCGTGAAGGACACGTTGCACGTGTCCGCGCTGTTGCTGGTGATCCTGTTGGGCATGGCGCTCCGAACGGTGATGGCGTTGCCGGCGTGGGCGGTCCCCGGTGTGCGCATGGCGCAGCGGCCGGTGCTGCGCTGGGCGGTCGCCGGGTTGGGATTCCGTCTCTCGCTCGGCGAGATCGTGCGCATCGGCGGCCCGGCGCTCGCCGTGGTGGTGGTGAGCACGTTCGCCGCGCTCGCATTCGGGGTGTGGATCGGCCGGCGACTCGGCCTGTCGGAGAAGCTCGCCACGCTGCTGTCGGTGGGCGGCGGGATCTGCGGGGCTTCGGCCGTGGTCGCCGCCGATTCGGTGGTGCAGGCGGAGAAGCGTGAATCGGCGCTGGCGCTCGGCATCATCACGCTGCTCGGCACCATCGGCATCGTCGCCTATCCGTGGATCGGCCGGGCCGCGGGGATGAGCGACTTCCTCTACGGCCTGTGGGACGGTGCGAGCCTGCACGAGATGGCGCAGGTGGTGGCCGCGGGATCCAGCTTCAGCAAGGAAGCCACCGCGATCGCCACCGTGGTGAAGCTGGCGCGCATCACGCTGCTGGCCCCGGTGGTGTTCTTCCTGGCGTGGCAGGTGCGGCGCGCGGCGGCGGCACACCGGGCCGGCACGGACCCGTCGCAGGCCCACGTGCATGCACAGGTCTCGCCCGTGCCGTGGTTCCTGGTGCTGTTCGTCCTGTGTGCGGCACTCAACAGCACCGGCTGGCTGGACCCCGCGCTCGTGAAACAGGTGCAGCGCGCCGACGTCTGGCTGTTGTGCGTGGGCATGGCGGGCGTGGGGCTGCAGACCAGCTTCGCCGACCTGGGCCGCGCCGGCTGGGCGCCCATCGGCGCGGGTGCCGCACAGTGGCTGGTGCTGGCGGCGCTGTCCTACGCGCTCGCGGTGCTGTTCGTGCGCTGAGGGCTCCGCGCCGGCGTCAGGCCGCGAGCCGCTCGGGCTCGGCCTCGCCGTCTGCTTCGCCGGCCCAGGAGTGGAGGGCTTCCAGGCACAGCTCGCAGAAGCCGTGACCGCCGTCGCGCCCCATGAGCGCGAACACTTCGGCCGGCTCCAGCGCGTGCCGGTAGGGCCGCGGCGTCGAGAGCGCGTCGTACACGTCGGCCACGGCGAGCACGCGGGACAGCTCGGGCAGCTGTGCTGCGCCGATGCCGCGGCAGTAGCCGGAGCCATCCATGCGCTCGTGGTGCGCCGCGCTCGCGAACGCGAACCACTCGTAGCCCTGCACGTGCTCGAGGATGCGCTCGGTGTAGAGCGCGTGCATGCGCATGATCTCCCACTCCGCGGGATCCAGCGCACCCGGCTTGTCGAGGATGCTGTTCGGCACCGACAGCTTGCCGAGATCGTGCAGCAGCGCGGCGGTGTGCGTCTCTTCGACCAGCTCGCGGCTCCAGCCGAGCGTGCGCGCCACACCCGCGGCCACCTCGGCCACGCGCAGCGAATGCGCGCCCGTGTAAGGCGACTTGGCGTCCACGATGTCGGCGAACACCACGCCCAGCCGGCGCAGCGTCGTGCCACCCGCAAGCAGCGCGGCATGCCCGGGCTCGGCCGCGCTCACGCCGGCCCTGAGCTCATGCGTCGAGCGTTTCGCCCAGCGATCGAGCAACGGCTCCAGCCCGTCACAAGCCGACACGATGGTGGGATCGAACCAGCGACCGCCGCGCCGGCGCACGAGCGTGAGTCCGGCACTGGGCCCCGTGCCGGTGGCGAACACCTCGAGCACCTGTGCGAGTCCCAGCACGCGCGCGGCGACCGGGATCTGCTCGCCCTTGAGGCCGTTGGGGTGCCCATGCCCGTCCCAGTGTTCGTCGAGCGCGCGCACGGCATCCGCTGCGCCATGCCCGAAGCCGAGTTGCAGCACCACGTCCGCGCCACGATCGCAGCGCACCTGCACCAGCCGCGCGGCGGAGCGCGGCCCGAGCCGGGCGAGCGAGGCCACGCGCTTGGCGCGTTCGAACCAGGACGCACCCGGGGCCGCGTGCTCCAGCGCGAACATCGCGGCCTTCAGGTCGCTCGACCAATCGGTGCGCATGCGCGCACGCTTGGCGGCGATGTCGTCGCTGCCGAACATCTCGTACACCGCGGCCGCGTTGCTCGAGCAGCCGGCGTCCTTGAGGATCGCGGCGTAGTAGAGATCGCGCCGCACTTGCAGCGGCAGGTCGAGCCGTTCGGCGAGCTCCATGCTGATGAGGCACGTGCGCAACGAGTGCCCCATGGGCTGGCCCTCGGTGAGGTCCAGCGCGAACGACAGCGACGCCAACACGTCCGTGAGCGGGACGACGTCAGGTGGTGGGATACGCGAGGGTGCAGGGATCACACTCCGGGTATCGGAGCGCTTCCGGGTGCGCTTGAGTCCGGGAAGCAGCTCCGAGGCCGTCCGGAGGAGCCGGTCCCGGCCGCGGCCAGCGCAGCATCGGACTGGCGCCGCGTGGCGCGACCACGATAAGATTCCGGGGCTAATCCCCCGACCTCCAGCCCCCGGACCGGCGCCCCCCGATACCCTCGCGCCCAAGCCCTCGTTGCCCGCCGGCGGGCCCGCACCCTTGCTGAGGAGTCCCCGTGGCCCCCGAGCCCCGTCGGACACCGGCCACTGGCCTGTGCTCTGCCCTGTGCCTGCTGCTGCTGATCGCCTCGCCCGCGCACGCCCTGCGCATCGTGAACTACAACATCCTGAACTACCCCGGCACCTCGGGTGCGGCGCGCGATCCCCTGTTCCGCACCATCCTGACCCCGCTCGGCGCCGACATGGTGGTCGCCTGTGAGATGACCTCGGACGCGGGCTGCACGCAGTTCCTCGCCAGCCTCAACACGATGGAGCCGGGCCAGTGGGCCCGCTCCACGTTCATGAACGGCAACGACACCGACTCCGAGCTCTTCTACAAGCCGGCCAAGGTGGAGCTGGTCGGTCAGTGGGCGTTCTACCCCAATGCGGCGGCCCTGCTGCGCTATGTCCATGTCTACCGGCTGCGGCCCGTGGGCTATGGCGCGGCCGCGCCCGAACTCCGCGTCTACTCGCTGCACCTGAAGGCGTCGATGGGGTTCGAGGCCCAGCGCCTCGCCGAGGCCACGGGCCTGCGCGACACGCTCAATGCGCTCCCGCCGGGGGTCCACGCGCTGGTCATGGGCGACTTCAACTTCTACTCAGGTCTCGAGGCGGGCTTCCTGAAACTGCTGGAGTCGCAGCCGGACAACGATGGCCGGCTCTACGACCCGCTCGGTCTGCAAGGCATCTCGTGGCAGGACAACACCTCGATGCAGGCCGCGTGGACGCAGTCGCCGTGCAAGACCGGTGACGTGGGCTGCGCGGCCGGTGCCGCCACCGGCGGCATGGACGACCGCTTCGACTTGATCCTGCCCACGTACAACCTGAACGACGGCAGCGGCGTCGAGCTGCTCGCGAGCACGTACGTGTCGGTGGGCAACGACGGCCTGCACCACAACAACAGCATCATGGATGCGCCCACGATCCCCGAGGGCGCGGCCTATGCTTCCGCACTCCACTCGGTGAGCGACCACCTGCCGGTGCGCGTGGACCTGAGCCTGCCGGCCATGCTCTCGCTCACGCCGGCCTCGCTGGCCTTCGGCAGCGTGATCACGGGTGCCGTCGCGGAACTCCCGCTCGAAGCGGGCAACCCCGCGAGCATCCCCGGCGAGACGCTGCACTACACGCTCACCGCGCCGGCGGGGTTCTCGGCCCCCGCGGGGCCGCAAGCGGCCGCGGCGGGCAGTTCGAACCTGCACGCCGTCTCGCTCGACACGAGTTCACCCGGCTCGAAGACCGGCTCGCTCCTGGTCGACAGCAACGCGCTCGAGAACCCGGACCGGAACGTCTCCGTGAGCGGCACGGTCCTGCGCCACGCGGTGGCCTCGCTCGATTCGTCGAGTGTGGTGGTGGCGGATGAGCTCGACTTCGGCACGCATGTCGCGGGCGAGTTCTCGCCGCTCTCGGTGCGGGTCCACAACCAGGGCCACGACGCGCTCCAGGCCCAGCTGGTGGTCTCGACCGCCGCGATCACCGGCGGCAACGGCCGGTTCGCCGTGAGCGGGACGACACCGCAGTCGCTGGCCGGCTTGGGGGCCACGTTCGGGGTCACGTTCGACGCCGAGGGTGCCACGCCGGATTCGGCCTACACCGCCACGCTCACGTTCTCGAGCGCCGACCAGGCGCTGCCGGGGGCCCAGCCCGCTGCACCGCTCAGCGTCACGCTCACCGCCAGCCGCCAGAGTGCGGCCGTCGGCGTCGGGCCGCGGCTACCCACGGCCACGCTGCTGCGTTCCCCGGCTCCCAACCCGCTCGCGGCCGAGAGCGTGCTGCGGTTCGACCTCGCCCAGGCGGGCGAGACCCGGCTCGAGGTCTTCGACGCCGCGGGCCGCCGCGTGGCCTCGCTGCTCGAGGCGACGCTGGAGCCCGGGCGCTACAGCGTGCGCTGGAGCGGCCGCGGTGACGGCGGCGAAGCGCTCGGAGCGGGGCTTTATTTCGTCCGGCTCTCGACCGCCCGTGCGAAACCGCAGACGGCGCGCATCGCCATCGTGAGATGATTCCCGCGGGACCCGGTAGTGGGGGATCGCCCGGGACCCATGACTTCTGGAGGAGCAGCGAGCCGTGAGCCCGAGCACGCTCGAACGCAGCCGGACCCCGGCGCAGGTCCACGCGCGCCTGGCGCTCGGCGTCGTGCTCGCCGGGCTGCTGGCCGCACTGGCGGCCACGCCCTCGCACGCGCTGCGTGTCGTCACCTGGAACCTGCTCGCATACGACGACGCGGCGGTGCCGGTGCGCCGGCCGCACATGCTGCAGATCGTGCCGGGGCTGGCCCCCGACGTGATGATCGTGCAGGAGCTCATGACCGCGCCGGCCGCCGACTCGTTCGCCAACATCCTCAAGGCGACGCTGCCGGGCCGGCTGTGGAAGGGCGGGAGTTCGACGTTCCTCCTCACCACGCAGAGCGCGATCTATTACGACTCGCTCGCGGTCAGCATCACGGGCCCGAGTGCCGTGAACACCGGCGGGCCGCGCCAGGTGCTGGTCGCGCTCGTGCGTCCGAGAGGCTACCTCGCCAACGCCGCGTCGTTCCGCCTCTACAGCATGCACTTCAAGGCCGGCGACGGCAGCGCGGTGCCGTCCGACTCCGCCACGCGGACGCTGGAGTGCGCGAACCTTCGCAATACGCTCAACTTGGCGCCCGCGGGCACGCACCTGCTGCTGGGCGGGGACAGCAACTTCTACGGCACGTATGAGACGGGCTACACGCGGCTCACCGAATCGCAGGCCGACAACGACGGCCGGCTGCGCGACCCGCTCACGCTCACGGGCGTGTGGAACAACCCCGCCTACGCCTCATTCCACACGCAGTCGCCGTGTGCGGGCTCGCCATGTGTGGGCAGTGCGGGCGGCATGGACGACCGGTTCGACCTGATCCTCCACTCCTATGGCTTGAACGACGGCCTCGGGCTCGACATGGTCGCCGGCGGCCTGCCCGGCGGCTATGGCCCGTATGGCAACGACGGGCAGCACTACAACCAGTCCCTGGACGGCAATGGTTTCAATAACGCGGTCGGGCTGGCTGTCGCCGCGGCGTTGCGCCAGGCCGCCGATCACATCCCGGTGATCGCCACGCTACAGTTGCCCGCCAAGCTTTATTGCGAGAGCGAGCTGGATTTCGGCGATGTCCTCACGGGCGCGGTCGTCTCGCGCACGCTCAACGTGGACGACCTGCCGGCACCGCCCGCGGCGACGCTTTCCTACTCGCTCGCCGCTCCCGCCGGGTTCACCGCGCCGGGCGGGCCGTTCACGAACCTCGCCGCCAACCCGCCCGCCGCGCACTCGATCGGCATGGTCACCGCCGCGCCCGGTGTGCAGGCCGGCACACTCACCGTCAGCTCGAACGACCTCGATACCACCTCAAAGGCAGTGCTGCTCTCGGGCCGGGTGCTGGCGCACTCGGTGCCCTCGCTGGACTCGCTCGTGACCGTGAGCTCCGACACGCTCGATTTCGGCGTGGTGTCCCAGAACAGCTCCACCGAGCTCTCGGCACGGCTCTTCAATCGGGGTTACACGAGCCTCCAGGCGAAGCTCCTCCGCACGGCCGAGTTCATCGCCGGCGAGACGGCGTTCACGTTCGGCGCCGCGCCCGGGCTCGTCACCGGCGGGGTCACATATGGGATCGTCTTCGACGCCACTGGAATGACTCCCGACACCGACCACTTCGCCGAGTTGCGCCTGGCCACGGCTGACGAAGCCCTGCCGGGTGCCGCCGCACACGACACGCTGCGCCTGGTGCTGCGCGCCCATGTCGCCGGCAACGGCGACGTGGAGGGTGCCCCCACCGCGGTCCGGTTCGCCGCGCCCGCGCCTAACCCGCTCCGCCACAGCACGATGTTCGCGTTCGACTTGCCACAGCCGGCCGTGGTTTCGCTGGCCATCTACGACCCCAGCGGGCGCCGCGTGGCGACGCTTGCCGATGGGGAATGGCCCGCCGGCCGCCATCAGCTGCGCTGGCAACCGGCTGATCGAACCGGCGGGGCGCTGCATGCGGGGCTGTATTTCGCGCGCTTCCGCACGCTGGGGCTCACGCGCGTGGCGCGCCTGGTCGTCCTGCCGTAGTCGAGACCGTCACTTCGTCTCGCGGGGATCGGAAGCCGGCCCGCCGCCCTCGCCGCCGGTTCTGCCGATCGGCTCGTAGCCGGGGCAGGACAGCATGGGCAGGCGCGGGTAGCGCGCGTAACTCGAGTCCGTGCGCGACCTTTCACATAGCAGGAACTCGCTGCGCGGTGTCGTCACGCGCCGTGAATATCGGCAATCGGCGCAGAGCCCGGCCGATTTCATATCCGTCTGGCTCACGCGCAATGGCTCGTGGAGTCGCCCGTGCACCGGTTCGGTGTCGGTGCAGGCGACGCTTCGTGGCCCCGAGGGAATCGCAAATATGAATGCCCGGCGGAAGAAAGTTTGCTATCTGGTTCTCTCACATCGCCTTCGGTGGTGGGCCGGGCATGTGGCCCGGGGATTGCACAGCAGCCCAGCGGTCGGTGTGGCCGCACGCCGATCTCGAAGCAGGATACCGGGTCTCGCCGCTCGCGTCGTCGGTCTGCCGGTCATCCCCTGCCAAGGGCAGGCCGCCGGGACAGTCGCGAGCGCGATCCTCGGGGGCAGCGCTTCTGATCTCTCCAGAGGGGCGCGCCCGAACGCGGTAAGTATCGGATGGCGCCGCCTCCCCACGGGCGCCATTCATCGGAGTTGGAGGCCGGCTCTCCTCACTCTCTCCCGCCTCCTGGGCGGCGAGGCCTTCGGGCTTCGCCGCCATCTCCGTAGAGGGCTGGACGGTCCTCCGGCCTCGCGCGGACCACAACCCCGCTTGGGTCGTGAACACCCGACCGCGGGCCGCGCGAGAGCCGGGACCGTCGGTTCGGGCCTGCTCCCGGCGCACGGTGCGCGCCTTCGCTAGAATCCCCTCCCATGCCCTCCCGCCCCATCCGGCCGGCCCGCGTTTGAGCCGCGCCACGCGCAGGCCCCCAGCCCCCAAGGCCCCGGTGGCCGCTCCCCGATTCCAGCTGCATGGCGCTCAGCCACCCGCCTGGCCGGTCCTGACGTGGGCCACCCGCGGCGTGGTGGTCGCGTATGCCGTGGCCGTGCTGGCCATCGCGATGGGGCCGCATGTCGTGGGGGACATCTTCACCGAGACGGATTTCTATGGCTCCTATGGCCCCGGCGCGCGCGCACTGCAGCACGGCCACCTGGACCCGACGCACTACACCGTCGTGGGCCCGCTGCTCGAGATGCTGCTGGCCGCATTCGGCCTGATCGTGCGCGACCTGTTCGACGCTGCCGAGTGCCTCGCGGTCGTGTCGATGACCGTCGCACTCGCGCTCTGGGGTTCGCTCGCCGTGCGCCGGCTGGGTGCGGCCGCGGGGCTCTTGACGGTGATCTTCCTCGCCAGCAACGCGCAGTTCTTCCGCTACGGCTGGAGTGCCACGACCGATGCCCCCGCGCTGGCGCTGCAGGCGGCTTGCCTGTGGGCATTGTTCGGCGTGGCCAGTCGCACCCAGGAAGACGGAACGACGAGCCACGCACCCTCCGAGCGCCGCATCCTCGCGGCCGGGCTACTCGCAGCCGCGGCGTTCCTCACGCGCTACAGCAGCATCGCGCTGCTGCCGGCGGGGCTGGCCGCGGTGGCGTTGGGCTGGACCGGCGCGGCGCGCGCAGCACGCCTGCGGCAGGGGCTGGTCTTCGCCGCGGCGTTCCTGCTGCCCGTCGTCCCGTGGATCACGTGGTCCGTCACGCATGGCGGCTCGCTGCAATCGAAGCTCCACCACAACATCGCCTTCGAGGTGTTCGCGCGGCCGAAGGGCATCGTCTGGGACTACTACGCACGCGACCTCGAGCCGCAGTTCCCGACGCTGTGGTCGGTGATCGCGCGCGATCCCATGGCGGTGGCCTCGCGCATGGTGTTCAACGTGTTCGATCACGTGCGGCTGGATGCGCTGCTGCTCGCCGGGCTGCCCGTGGCGCTCGCCGCGGCGGCCGGGCTGTGGTTCGCATGGCGTGACCGGCGACTGGCCGCGCTGCGGCCGTTGCTGCTGGCGGTGGCATTGCTGTTCCTCACGCTCGTGCCCGCATTCCACTCCGAGCGCTACTCGCTCGCGGTGTTGCCGCTGTGGGCGATGTTCGCCGCGTATGCATTCGCCTCGCCGCGCTTCGCGCTGCCATTCGCAGGGATATGGTGGAAATTGCTATTGATCCCCGCCGTGTTCCTGCCCTCATTCGCCTACACGCGCGCGTTCGCGGCGCGCACGCTCGATCAGCTGCCGGTCGAGGTGCTCGAGGCCGCCCGCCAGGTGAAACCCTATTTGAAACCCGGCGACAAAGTGCTGGCACGCAAGCCGCACTTCGGCTGGTACGCCGGGATGGAGACACTGCAACTTCCGCTCGCCGACTCGCTGTCGAGCTGGGCCGCCGACGCGCACCGGCTGGGGGCTCGCTGGATGTATTTCTCGTGGCCCGAAGCGCAATTGCGACCGCGGTTCGACTGGCTGCTCGATACCACCAGCGCCACGCCGGGCCTCACGCCCCGGGCCTTCATCCGTCACTGGCCGGCGGTGGTGTACGAGATCGGCGAGACGTTCGGGACCGAACCCTCATGGATGTCGAACGACACGCTCCTGGCACTTCACCGTGCCCGCGCGCGCACGCTCTCGGATGAGAAGGCGCGCGAGCCGCGCGTCTTCCTCGTGATGCACGAGATGTCCCTCGGGAACCACGCCGAGGCCCAGGTGTATCTCGATCAGCTCCTCTCGATCGACCCGGACGACGCGGAGGTGCTGTTCATGGCGGCCGACAACCGGCTCACGATGAAGGACGCCGCCGGAGCGGTCGAGTATCTTGACCGGCTCGAAGCGGTGCGCCCCGGCACGGCGGAAGCCCAGGTGATGCGCGGCTGGGTGGCGGCGATGCGGGGCGACGAGACGACCGCCGCCCGCCTGTGGGCGCCCGTCTCGCAAGCCACCGCCGACCCCAGTACGCTTCGACGAATGGCCGTCGCGTTCGCGCGCACCGGTAATACGGCGAAGCTCGAAGAAGTTCGATTGAGGCTGCAAGGCATGGGGATCGCGCCATGAGATCGCGAGTGGTCGCACGGTGGCGCACCTGGCGAACCCTGAAGCTCGTGGAGGTTTTCCTGAGGCTGCCAAGAACGGGGATCGCGCCATGAGATCGCGAGTGCTGGCTACAGCCGCGCTGGTCGCGGGAATCCTGCTCGGCTCGTGCGGCAAGTCGGGCAAGGGCGAGCCGCAGCCCGTCACGCCGCCGCCCGCGCCGGCCATACCGCCGGAGGCGGACTCCGTCACCGTCGGGCTGTGGCGGTTCGACGAGAAGGGCGGCAACAGCCTGTCCGACGCCTCGCCGTTCCGGCTCACGGGCACCACCGGCCCCGACACGCGCGTGGAGTTCGGCCGT
>Ga0075429_100004595_pt1 | contig 11868 bp, 9 predicted proteins | sample RhiMetdeltSRZDD3_FD_75295 | JGI IMG/M metagenome (GOLD analysis project Ga0075429, IMG submission 75295) | Populus rhizosphere microbial communities from Tennessee, USA - Rhizosphere MetaG P. deltoides SRZDD3 | ecosystem: Host-associated > Plants > Roots > Rhizosphere > Soil | place: USA...
TAAGCGGATTCAATTATGATGTTTTAACAAGAGTCGGATAAAAAAAATCTTTATTAACTGTTGAGATTAATGCTGTTGGTAAATGTGGCCGGGATATCGTGGTATCCTGCAAAAGAAAAGTGGTATGAGGAATTTAAGATTGATGGTTTTTGAAGGTTGAATGTAGTTGATGAGAATAAGATCAGCATTTGGAAGTTTCTTTCCCCTGCCAAAATTGAATTGCCGGGTACTGTAAGGTGTCAGTTACTGGAGAACTTAGAAACATATCTCAAAGATCTTGGTTTTACAGAAGATCCCACGACGGCTGAAAAAAAACCGCCTGAGATCAGGCGGCATCTTCATAATAATTATTGGTTAGTGTTCTTTTGATTTTTTTAGCCTGGAGCGGAAACAACTTTTACAATCCTGTAAATAGAAATACCACGCCTGGTCAATTCTAATTTATTGATCCTATCCAGCCCTTTGTCTGGAAATACTGTTTTCGTATCCCATATAGGCATCAAAGCTTCCTGTAATGTTTTGTAAAGATCATAGGAGACTGTTGTGAATTTGATATTATCTCCCGCGGGAGCAAGGACCCTTGCATTTCCCCAAGCCATCATTGGCGTTTGGTTATTGTCCATTGCCTTTTTAACAAAGGGCAACCAATATTTGTTTTCGAGACCAATAAGACTATCCGCGTACTGAGAATCGTGGTAGATCATCACCACATAGTTGAAGTCTTTAGCAGGATCTGCTTTTGCATCTTGTGCCCAACCTTCGTTATGAAGAAAGAACTGGCTGGTGGTAGTCGACATGGAATAGGTTTCCATTTCAGACATTTTTACGCCGGCAATGGATTCTACATTCGTAAATACTTCGTTTGTTTTATCAATATCCGGAAAAGTATTAATGAATAAGAAATTGGATGAATTAGGCATGTCATATCCACCCACTTTTTCAAGCAATGCCCAAAAGGTCATGGATTTATCCTTTACCGCTTTTTCAGCTACTTTACTCCAATAAGTTGTTTCTCTCTTTACAAATTCTTCTACTTTATCATCCGGCACATGCCTGTATTGGTAAACCGTAATTTGGGAAAAAGAGCTTACCTGAAAAAATGTAAGTAAAGAAACTATCAGGAGGGACGTGATTGTTTTCTTTGGTGTGTTTGATGTCATTTGAACGAGCTTTAATAGGAATTATTTAAATAAATTTATTTCGAACTTAATTTAGGTTGATAGGTCAACAACTCTGACCAGCGTTTTTCTACAGCATCCGCATAATCTTTTAAATAGGCATCCCATGAACCGGCACCATACACGTCATTAAATCTTTCCGCCATTGGTTTGCGATAACCGTCTGCCAGTTCTTTGAGACCTTCCCTCAAACGGGTAACTGTTATAAACCCGGGATCACCTGAAGCAGTTACGGTGTAAACAGCAACCGATTCTTTACCTGCTTCCCATACTTTTTTAAATTTCTTTATAAGCTCATTTACGGCAACCACTTTGCCTGGTTTACTGATCATATGGTTGATAAGGATTTTATCAGCATAGTCAGTCATCGTTACTGTTCCTAAATCCGCATTGAATGTATAATAATCACTGGAATACCGGGCTGTCGTGAGTGGTGTTACACTTTTATTCCAATCGTTCATATGTTCCGCGCCCAGGTCGCCTCTTCCATTAATGGTAGCCCAATCGCCTGGCCCTTCTGTAACCATATAACCTCCCGCATCGGGACCCGATTCAATAGACCATACACGCCAATGCCAGTCGCCGGTGTGGTATTTTTGTGCATGAGTTGCCAATGCTTTTTCAAATTCCTGTACTTTATCGGGCTTACAGAAATAACGGCTTGAATTCAATACGGTTTTTGTCTGGCTTATTCCAAATAATGGAATAAGCATAAGAAGAAGAAAAATCTTTTTCATGTGTATTTTAAATTTGTTGATTAAGAAAAATACGTGTGTGCAGGTGAGCTGAGATAGGGGGGAAGTTTGCGGAAGGTAAGGTATAATAAATGGGTTAAAGAAAAAGTTATACACTGCATATAAGACAATGGCCGGGAAATGCAAATGTATCAATACCCGGACGCTTAACGCGAAAATTGCCATCATCCTGCTTTTATTTTAATTGTCGTAACTTTTTATGAACTGTCAACGAGTTTATGGAGCACGAGCCAAATACCAATACTCCTATTCATGAGCAAAGAAAGTTAAGAGCTGTTATGTTTGCCGACATGACTGGCTATACGGCCATGATGCAGGAAGATGAAGCTCATGCAAAACTCTTAAGGCAACGTCAACGACAGACGCTTGACTCTTTGATATCGGCTCATCACGGAACAATCCTTCAATATTTCGGCGATGGCACACTTAGCATTTTTGATAGTGCTACAGATGCCGTGAGATGTGGCATTGCAATTCAAAATGAATTGCAAAAGGAACCGAGTGTCAAATTAAGGATCGGCATCCACATTGGCGATATCGTCTACGATAGTGAAGGCATTTATGGTGATTGTGTAAATATTGCTTCACGCATCGAATCGCTTTCTGTTCCAGGAGCTGTTCTTTTCTCCGCCAAAGTATATGATGAAATAAAGAACCAGCGGGATATTAAAGCGAAACCAATTGGAAAATTTCATCTTAAAAATGTAAAACAACCTTTAGAAATATATGCAGCAACCAACGATGGACTAGTGATTCCATTGCCTGCAGAAATCCACGGTAAAACCGTTGAGCCCTCTTCACTTTCTTCTCTATTTAAAAAAAGATCAGTAAGGCTGATTACCTTGTTAGCCGCAGGTATTATAATTGCACTGATTTTTGCTTTGTTGGTTCTTGTCCCTAAAAAAAATTCAAGCATTAATTCAATTGCAGTCCTGCCATTAGAAAATCTTTCGGGCGATTCTACACAAGAATATTTTGTTTCCGGAATGCATGAGACACTTATTTCTAAACTTTCGAAGATCAGTGCACTAAAAGTTATTTCCCGCACTTCGACGATTCAATACAAAAACAAAAAAATACCGCTTCCTCAAATTGCTAAAGAACTTGGTGTCAAAGCATTGTTAGAAGGTTCAGTGATAAGAGAAGGAGATAAAGTACGCATCAGTGTAAACCTTATTGATGGTCAAACAGATAAAAATATTTGGTCTCAGGATTTTGATCGTGAATTGCAAAGCATTCTTACGTTATATAGTGAAGCAGCAAAAAAAATCGCGGCCGAAATAAAAATTTCATTAACACCGCAAGACCAGGAAAGATTTGTTTCCGCCCCTTTGGTAAACACTCAGGCTTATCAATATTATCTGTTCGGTCGACATTATTGGAATCAAAGAACGATTCAGAATTATAAACAAGCAATTGAGAGTTATAAAAAAGCACTTGCCCTGGATAGCAGTTACGCTCTTGCTTATGCTGCGTTGGCCGATTGTTATATTTTGTTAGGTGAACAGGGCGGAATGCCACAAAAGGACGCAGGATCACTGGCGAAGGAATTAATTGACACAGCTCTTAGACTAAATCCAAATCTTGCCGAAGCACATGCATCAAATGGAACCTGGAAATTGGGTTTTGAATGGAACTGGACAGAAGCTGAAACGGAATTCAAAAAAGCTATTGCATTAAATCCGGATTTGGCTATCACTTATCAATGGTATGGGCGAATGTTGGGTTTTATCGGACGCTATGATGAAGCATTGGTTCAGCTTGCAAAGGCAAAAGAGTTGGATCCGCTTTCACCGGTTATAGTCGCCTACACAAGCCAGGTTTATATTTATTCAAAACAGTACAAGAAATCAGAAGAAATTTTGCAGCAGGCATTGAAACTGCATCCTAATCATGCATTGATACTTCACAATATTGGAGAACTTTATATTGCGCAAGGTCGATATGAAGAGGCAATTGCCCCCTTAAAGAAATCGGCTGATGAATCGGCATCCGCTCATTATAAAGCAATGCTGGCGCTTGCCTATGCCCGTGCCAACCAACAACGGGAAGCAACAACAATTTTGAATGCACTGTTGAACAGTGCAGACCAGCGAACTGTTTCCGGATTTAATATTGCTTGTATTTACTTGGCTTTAGGTAATAAGGAACAAGCATTAAGACAATTGGAAAATGGTTACGAGCAACGAGATGTATGGATAAAAGAACTTAAGGCATGGCCATGGTTGGATGAGCTTCAAAACGAGCCTCGATATAAAGAGTTAATGCGAAAATTGAATTTCCCTGAATAAACAAAATATGGAAGTACATCATCCTACTCATAGTGAAAGAAAGAAGTGGACACATTATTTCTGGGAGTTCTTTATGCTTTTCCTTGCCATCACACTTGGATTTCTTGTAGAAAACCAAAGAGAACATTATGTGGAAAGACATCGGGCGCATGAATTTGCTGAATCACTCATCGCTGATTTGAAAAAAGACACAGCTCAACTAAATGCTGATGTAAAGCAAATTGATTTTGTAGCCTCCCGGATTGATACCTTTCGGACTCTTGCCCAAACAAAAAATATCAGTGATCTGCGCGGGGGCACCTGGCATTATTATGCCCGGTTTACGAGTTGGTATTTCAGTTTCAATTCAAACAATGCTACTATTGAACAACTCAAAAGCTCCGGATCGCTTCGCTATTTTAAAAATAAAGAAGTAGTTAATGCAATTGCCCAATATGACAGACTCTGCCGGACAATAAAGGATCTCTACAATTACGAGCAGCCGATCATTAACAAAACAATTGACCTGAGAAATCAAATTTTCAATGCCATTTATTTTAGCCCGGTATGGGATTTTGATACACCGAGGGAAAAAATTGACTCCTTTATGAAAACGGAGATAAAATTCCTTGATAACGATAAAGCTAAATTTATTGAATTCGCCAATAATTGTCAGTTAACCCTAGCCGATTATCGCAACAGAAAAGAAGGCTATCAAAAGGCTCTCAAACTTGGCAGTGACTTAATAATGCTTCTTAAAAAAGAATATCACCTTGAATAAAAATCACACATGCTCTGGAATAAATTCTAATCGGGAATTGAAGTAACTTCAATGTGAATAGTCCAGGCTGAAAAAGTTCTTTATACATTCCCATAGTAGTTTTCAAAAGACAATTTTAAAACTAAATATAAATTGAATGCAAAATTTCATTACCAGGCATGTGACAATAAAACATGCTTTTTCCCAAAGGGGATTGATTTCACAATTTCATTACATGTTATATAAAAGTCGACATTCTAACGCAACTTAACATTAATGAAAAAGGTTTAAATACAAACAACCTTTACAATTTGGACCTTCATTGACTATTCAGGAGAGATAAAAGTTTGCCTTTAATATTATTAATTAGGCTCTTCAACTGGCGGAGCAATGCGCGGGCCCTTGCGCCGAATGTTGTTTATAGTTATTTCTCAACCAATCCCATATTTTCACAGAGCCGTCTTTTTTGCATTTCATCCTGTATTGAATAATGATGGCCGAAACTAACGTGAGCAAACCAATAAATAGTATCGCCGCATTTACACTGAATAAATCCGCAATAATTCCGGTAAGTATTGCACCAATTGCATAACCCAAATCCCTCCACAAACGAAAAATGCCAATACTTTTTGCTCTGTCCTGAGGGTTTGTGTTTTCTGCAACTGTTGCAAGAAAAGTAGGATAAACCATTGCGGTACCCCATCCCAATATTGAAGAGAGAATAATAAAATGTAACATGGTATTAGCCCAAATCAAAACAATCAATGCAATGGCCTGTAAAAACATCCCCGCGTAAAGCATATTTTTTTTGCAAACCTTATCAGCCATTCTTCCGGTAAACAATTGACCGATGCCCCAAACAGCAGGATATATTGCGGTAATAATTCCTATTTCAGCCATAGTGAAACCTTTAGTCGAAAGTAAGATTGGGAAAATGCCCCATGCCATTCCATCATTTATATTGTTGATCAACCCTGCTTGTGTTACCGACCCTAGGTTTTTGTCTTTCCATGTAGTGTCCCAAAATATATTTTTTAATCTCGGAATAATATTACTGATTGTTTCTTTTGCAACATGATACTTAGTGTCTTTAATAAAAAATATGCTCCCAATTAATCCTAAAAAGACTAGCGCGATTCCTATATAAAATGGATAGGGTCTTATGCCGTATTCGCTGGCTATCCATCCCGTAAGAAATGCAATCAAAGCAACAGCTATATACCCTGCAAATTCATTTAATCCCATTGCAAACCCTCTTTGTTTTTCACCAACAAGATCGATTTTCATTACTACCGTACTCGACCATGTTAAGCCTTGGTTAATCCCTAACAGCACATTGGCCGCTATAATCCAACTCCAGGAGGGAGCGAACATCAAAATGAATGGAATAGGAATACCAATGATCCAACCTGCTACTAATAATTTTTTTCTACCGAATTTGTCAGATAATGCACCAGTATAATAATTGGTGATTGCTTTTACAATTCCAAATACGATAATGAATGAAAGAATTGCTATCTTAGCTGCAATATGAAACTCAACATCGGCGATCCGGGGTAAGATACTTCTTTCCAAACCCACCATGCCACCAACAAATGCATTGATGATAACCAGCAGGGTAAATTGCTGCCAATTTTCTTTCAGACCCAAATTAATATCTTTTGATTCCATTTGAATTAATTATTTCCAGGCCTGGCTAATGACTGCACTCATTGGTGCCACCATCGGGGCTTCACCAAATTTCACGCTCAGTTCTTTTTCTACTAAACCTTTTATTTCTTCAATCCACTCTGGGTTTTGGCTCATGATGGCATTATAGATCACCCCTCCCTGCGTTAATCCTTCCGAGGCTTCCTTTGCTGTCGGGCTGATTGATAACTTATTTATTTTCTCAATGGTTATTCTTGAAAATCCAGCTTCCTGCAACATTTCCTTTATAGCTGATTCATCATACATTGAAAAAGGAAGATTGTAAGATTCAGGCAATGGTTCTTTCAAATATTTTCTTGCAATATTTCTATAAACATATGAGGCCCCAATCAATTCCAATTTATCCCATGTGGTAAATAGTAACATGCCACCGGGGCGTAACACACGATATGCTTCTATAAATGCATGTAGCTTATCCGGAACAAACATATAGCCAAAACAACAAACTACGAGATCAATACCGCCATCCTCAAAAGGTAATTGATGTGCATCTATCATTTCCCAATTAATATCTAACGCTTTTAATTTTTCCTTGGCAACACTTAACATATCAGTGCTAATATCAGAAGCTATCAATTTTGTTGTTGGAGGAAGGACATTTCGCAAATGACGTGTTACCCGACCTGTTCCTGATGCAAGTTCGAGGGCAACATCAACGGAGGAAGGATCAATGCGATTTGAAACTTCAATGGCGTAGGGTTCAAAGAACATGGGACCGGAAAATTGATCATAGTGTTTTGGAACAGGCCCTGAAAAATCAAATGGTTGAGATAAATTATTGTCAGTATTCATAATCGCATGTTTCAGTTTTAAGAGAGTGCACATCTATTTGCCCCAGCTTCGAGATCAACTGGATTTATATCACTAAAGTCGCCTTTGATGTTCTTTTCCACAATCGATAAGTAATTAGGAGGAGTCGGTGGAATACGTTGTAGAATAATATTTGCAAATTCCTCCTCAGGCAGTTTCAACATGACAACATTTTCTTTTATACTCTTAATTGTTGCTTGAATCGGGGTATGGTCAAATTCTACCGGCTGACTGGTATGGGCCGGTAACACTTTAAGGTTATCATCAAGTATCAATAGCTTTTGTAAAGATTGATAAAGCGTTTTTGATTTCTCCATTACTTCATCATCATTTGCTTTCAAATCTGGCCTTCCAACTCCATTTATAAATAGCGTATCACCAGTAAGCAAAGCCTTATTTTCGATCAAATAGCATGTACTTTCTGTTGTATGACCGGGTGTTGGAATTGCTTTGATACTGATCTTGCCGATTTGAAATAGAGTTGTACTTGTTACCGGAACAAAATCAAAGTTCACTTTGTTGGGTGCAGGAAGATGTAATGTTACATTATTACTCTCTGCTAATTGCTTTGACCTTGAAAGATGGTCAGCATGTATATGGGTCTCTATTACATGCCTTAGTTTGAGTTTTTCTTTTTTTAAAACGTCCTGGTAGATTTCTAGTGGCAATGAAGCATCTACTATTATTGCTTCACCATTTGATATGATCACATATGAAAGACATCCCTTGCCCGTCCGTCGAAATTGTATGATTTGAAAATCAGGAAATGAAAGTTTGGCTGTATTCCACGCCAGGCTCCAGGCTTTCATCCCACCTTGCAGTGAATAGACCTCAAAGCCCTGTTCATTTAGTTGCCCGGCCGCGATTGCACTCGTTTTCCCTGCTGCACACACTGTCACAACCGGAATTTTTTTGTCCAGATGCAGACCATGTAAAGCGTCCGGTTTATGAGCTTTTAATTTGTCGTAAGCATTAAAATAAATGCTACCAGGTATGAACCATTCCGATCTTTCCTCAATAGGTCGTACGTCAAGAATAGAAACTTCTTTACCTGCCTCTAACCAATTCCTGAGTATTTCGGGACTCACTTCTTTTGCGCCTGCCATTTGCAATATTTATTTCACAAAGGTGGTAACAAATAGGGACTAATCTTTTATCATAAGATAAAAAATCAATATTGTCCCCTAATACGGCTAAGGCTTACTTGTGTGATACCTAGGTAAGATGCAACATGTTTTAAGGGAACTCTGATCAGCACATCAGGAGCTTCAGTTAATAAGGCATTATATCTTTCTTCTGCCGAATGGAACTGAATGCCTTCGATTCGATTGACAGTTTCAACATACGCAGCATCAAATATTTTACGAAACAGTCTTTCAATTTCAGGAAAAGTATCGTACAACTTGAAGAGTTGGGTGGAGTTGATGGCAATTATTTCCGCATCTTCCAAAATCTGTATTGCTTTGCGGCTTGGCTTGCCGGTAAACAAACTTTCGACTCTGGCAATAATGCTGTTCTCAAAAAAGAAACTTTCTGTAATATCAATTCCATCTTTGAAATAGTAAATACGGGCCACTCCTTTTTTGATGAAGTAAATTGTTTTGCAGGTATGACCGATGGGTTGCAGGTCTTTGTTTTTTTTAATGGTAACAACGCTGCTTATTTCGGCGATGGCTAGTTCTGCTTTTTTTGAAAGTGGATTGTATTTTGAAAAATATTGAAAGAGTGAGGTCATTCTTGATAGGAGTCCTGAATAATCAGGCAATTTCTATTTTTGATCCACAAAGTTCACTTTTCTATAAACAGTAAATTCTTTGTTAGATTAAGGAATCTACCCGGATAGATTTTTTCGATAAATTTAAGTAAATAATTTTCGTGTCCCAGTACCGCCAACTCGCAGCGATCATGTTTACCGATATTGTCGGATACACAGCATTGATGGGTAAGGATGAACAGAAAGCTTTTGAAATTCTTAAAAAGAACCGGGAAATTCATCAACCTGTTATAGAATCGTATAATGGGAAATTAATTAAGGAACTGGGCGATGGTATCCTGACCAGTTTCCCAACTGTTTCTGATGCATTGTTTGCCGCTATAAAAATTCAACAAGCCTGCTCTGCATCAAAAGAGTTATCGCTGCGAATTGGTATTCACGAAGGTGAAATTATTTTTGAAAACAATGATATTTACGGCGATGCAGTAAATATTGCTTCCCGTATTCAAACTTTAGCTATTCCCGGCTCGATTCTTTTTTCTAAAAAAGTAGCTGATGAAATAAAGAACAAAGTTGAATTTCATACGGCTTCGCTGGGCAGTTTTGAATTTAAAAATGTAAATGAATCTATAGAAGTTTTTGCATTAGCCAATGATGGGTTTCCGGTTCCAAAAAGAAGCATCATGGAAGGGAAACTGAAGAAAAAGAATTTTCTGAAACGTAATGTAATCTTCGCTCTCTCATTCATCATGATAGTCCTGGTGGCTTTTTCTATTTATAAAAATTTCTTTGCCAAAGATGATAAGGCTGAGGTAATTGACAAATCAATTGCCGTACTTCCTTTTGTTGATATGAGTGCAGGTAAAGACCAGGAATACTTCTCCGATGGATTGAGCGAAGAACTGCTTAACCTTCTTTCAAAAATTCCGGAATTAAAAGTTATTGGTCGTACATCTTCATTTTCTTTCAAAGGTAAAAATGAAGACTTACGCAGTATAGCCCAAAAGTTAGGGGTCGCACATATTCTGGAAGGCAGCGTTCGCAAAGATGGAAATAAGATCCGTGTAACAGCCCAATTAATAAGAGCAACTGACGGCTCACATTTGTGGAGCGAAACATATGACCGGGACTTAGAAGGTATCTTTAAATTGCAAGATGATATAGCCGGTGCCGTTGTGAAGCAATTAAAGCTGAAACTTCTTACCACAATGGCGAATGCAGCTTCTTCTTCAACTAATACGGAAGTTTATAATCTTATTCTTCAGGGTAATTATTTCTCTGAAAAGAGAGATAAAGAGAACCTTGCTAAAGCTCTTGATTTTTACCTTAGGGCTTTGGCAATAGATTCTTTAAATGCCCGTAGTTGGGCAGCGGTGGCAAAATGTTATAGCCTGCAATCAAATTGGGGGTGGATTGATCGTAACCCGGGTTTTGAAAAAGCACGGAAAGCCGCCATAAAATCAATAGAACTGGACGGTACTCAGGCGGAAGGGCATAGGATATTGGGAGCGGTAAAAATGTGGGATTATGACTGGGCAGGAGCGGAAGCGGAGTATCAAAAGGCACTGAACCTTGAGCCAGGGAATGCTGATGTTTTGAGAAATATAGGAATTTTATACCGGTGCCTGGGCCGCTTTGATGAAGGGATCCTGTTGTATAAAAAAGCGATAAGCCTTGACCCGATACAAGCCATAACCTATTTTAATTTTGGACAACTCCTGTACCAGGCCAATCGGCTTGAAGAAGCGATTGTTGCCTTAAAAAAAGTTCTGGACCTGAACCCTCAGTTTCCCCGTGCACATATTTTTCTTGGAATGGTTTATCTGTTGCAGGAAAAACCCGAATTGTCCCTGGACGAGATGTCACAGGAACAGGATGAGGCGTGGAGAAGTTTTGGTTTGATGCTGACATACCAGGCTCTTGGTCGCAAAAAAGAGGTTGATAAACTGTTAAGTAATTACATAATTAAGTTCTCAAAAAACCAGGCTTACCAGATTGCTGAAATCTATGCTTTTCAAGGAGAAAAAGATAAGGCCTTTGAGTGGCTGGAAGAATCGTATAAGGTCAGGGAGACAAGACTTACCTTTTTGAAAGGCGACCCTCTATTTAAAAACCTGAAGAATGATCCTCGTTATGTAACTTTTATGAAGAAGATGAAGTTGCCGTTAGATTAAAATAGTTTTGTAATATCTTTTATAAAATAAATAAAACTTTTGTCTCAATCCCGCCAGCTCGCTGCAATTATGTTTACCGATATTGTCGGGTACACGGCCATGATGCAACAAAACGAGGAAAAGGCGGTGGCTGTAATCAAGCATTTCAATTCTGCTCTTGAAAAATGGGTAATCAATTTTAATGGACAGGTATTAAACTATTATGGCGATGGAAGCCTTTGCATTTTTTCGAGTGCTACTGATGCGGTTAATTGTTCCCTTGCGGTACAAAAGGATTTGAAGGCTGAACCAGTTGTTCCCCTTCGTATTGGTTTGCATATTGGTGAAGTTTTTTTTGAAGATGCAAAAGCCTTACGTGATGGAGTAAATGTGGCGTCAAGAGTTCAATCATTGGGGCAGGAAAATACAATTCTTGTTTCCGAAGAAATTTATGATAAAATAAAGAACAACCCTTCCATTATCGCTAAATCACTCGGCCATTTTGATTTTAAGAATGT
>Ga0075429_100004597_pt1 | contig 11866 bp, 9 predicted proteins | sample RhiMetdeltSRZDD3_FD_75295 | JGI IMG/M metagenome (GOLD analysis project Ga0075429, IMG submission 75295) | Populus rhizosphere microbial communities from Tennessee, USA - Rhizosphere MetaG P. deltoides SRZDD3 | ecosystem: Host-associated > Plants > Roots > Rhizosphere > Soil | place: USA...
GCCGAACGGCCTTGGTCGGCTGGTCGTCGAGCTCGCCCACCGGCGCAATCGGCATCCAGTACCGGCGCAGCAGTTCGCCCATCGGCGTGCCAGGGCCGACCTCCATCAAGGTCTTGTTCTCTTGCGGTTTCAGCACCTCGTCGTGCCTCCCCTACCTACTCCTGCCAAACTACTTCCACTGCGCGAACGCCCAGCCTCCGCCCGTCGCCGCTGGCGTGCGGTAGACCGGGACGTAGTCCAGCAGCTCCATCTTCAGATCGGTGCGCTGCATCGCGCCGCCGACGGCGATCCAGTTCAGCGTCTCGGACGCCGCCGAGTACAGCCGCTCGCGCGGGGTCGCCTTAAGCGCCGCGGCGTCTTTCTTCTCCAACGCCGAGAGTACGCCGCGGTCCAGCTCCTCGTCCACCACGAAGTGGCTCAAGCCGCCGGATGCGACGATCGCCACCCTGGCCGGCGAGTCCCACGCGCGGATCGCGTCGGCGATCGCCTCGCCCAGCGCGAACGAGCGGCTCGGGCTCGGCTGGTTCGGCGGGTAGCAGGTGTTCTGGAAGAACGGGAGGATCGGACCGGGCTTGTTGTCGAACAGGCGCTTGACGATGAAGGCGAAGCCGTGCGGCAGGCCCTGCTCGTGGTCCGGCGTCTCACGGACGGCGTTCAGTTCGCCGTTCTTCGTCGGGTAGCGGCGGGCGACCTTGCCGCCGTACGACGGCGCGGCGTGCGTCAGATAGCCGATGTCGAAGTCGTGCTCGCAGAGGTACTCCAGCAGGTACCGGCCGAACTGACTGGCGACCGGCACCTCCATCGGCACGTCGCCGTAGCCGATCACCATCGCCTTGTTGATCTCAGGGTTGCCGCCGGGCGCCACCGGGCGGGGCCGCAGCGGGACGGTGTCGCCCCAGTAGATCGAGAAGCGCGGCATGTTGTGGTCGTAGAACCACTCGTCCTGGTCGTCGCTGATGATGATCGTGACGTCCGGGTTGGTCTCCTGAAGGGTGCTCGCCATCGTGTCGAGCGCCCTCTTGAACGCCGCTGCCTGGGCCGGAAAGACGGCCGGGCCCTGGTACTTTGCTTTGGTTTCGGCGGGCAGGTAGTCGAGCGCCTCCTGGTACGACATCACCCAGCCGTGCGGCGGGTACGCCAGCTCCGGATTGCCCGTGTCACGCTGCGCGTACGTCTCCCACAGCTCCGGGGCGAGCGAGAGAAGGGGCGTGTGTGAGGTCCCCATGCCGAGCACGATCTCTGCCATCGTCGATGCTCCTTCGGCGCCGCTGCCTGCGTCTGTCGTGGAACGCCGGTCCGTACCGATCAGCCGGCTCCGCTTCGAGGCCGGCGTTTGACGCGACGCTTCTATTGTCATACAATCGCCAGCGGTGTCAAGGACGACATCGCTCTCCACTCAACGTCGAATGGAGGGGTCAACCGTTGCGCGACGCGTACATCCTCCAGACCCTCATGGTCTGAAGAATGCTACCCACTGACAATGCCGCGCACCTCTCGCCATCCGCTCACGTTGTGACGACGAGTCAGACCCTTTGGAGGCAAGCGTGAGTCAGTCAACGACGACGTCGACAGTCCGCCGCGTACGCCGCCGCGTATTCCTCCGCGCCTCCGCGCTCAGCACGGCCGCCCTCGGTCTACTCGCGTGCGCGCCACAGACACCGGCCCAACCGGCGCCGAAAACGGAAACGAAGCCAGCCGAGCCCGCGAAGCCCGCCGCTCCTGCCGCCACGACCGCCCCGGCCGCGGCTGCCCCGGCAAAGCCGGCCGAGCCTGCCAAGCCTGCCGAGGCCGCGAAGCCGGCAGAAGCCGCCAAGCCGGCGGCCGCCGCGCCGGCAGCCGCCAAAGCGGCCGAAACCCCCCGCCGAGGCGGCGAGCTCGTCTTCGCCGTCAGCGCCGAGCCGGACACCTTCGACGGCCACAAGAGCACGACGTTCGCGAACATTCACCCCTGCGCGCCTCACTACAACTATCTGGTCAAGTTCGATCCTAACGGTTACCCGAAGATCATCGGCGACCTGGCCGAGAGCTGGACGACGTCGCCGGACGGTCTCACGATGACCTTCAAAGTGCGCAGCGGCGTCAAGTTCCACGACGGCTCGCCGTTCAGCTCGAAGGACGTCAAGGCGACGTACGACCGGATCATCAACCCGCCACAGGGCGTGGTCAGCGCACGGAAGCAGGGGTTCGCGGCGTTCGCGGGGGTCGAGGCCCCCGACCCGACAACCGTCGAGTTCAAGCTGAAGTATCCGTCTCCCGGCGCGTTGCAGATGCTCGCCACACCGTTCAGCTACATCTACAGCGCGGCGGCGCTGGAGAAGGAGCCGACGTTCCCCGAGAAGAACATCCTTGGCACCGGCCCGTTCAAATTCGTCGAGTACGTCCCGGGCTCGCACTGGGTGGGCAAGCGCAACGAGGAGTACTGGGATCAGGGAAAGCCGTACCTGGACGGCTTCAGGGCGCTGTTCATCCGCGACACCGCCGCGCAGGTGGCCGCCGTGAGAGGAGAGCGGGCTCACGTCGAGTTCCGCGGGTTCACGCCCCAGGCCCGCGACGAGCTGAAGCAGGCGCTCGGGGACAAGATTACGGTCAAGGAGAGCTCCTGGTTCGGCCTGATCTTCGCCACGTTCAACACCCAGAAGCCGCCATTCGACGACGTGCGAGTCCGCAAAGCGTTGACCCTGGCGATCGATCGCTGGGAGGGCGGCAAGGTTCTGAGTGCGATCTCGTTGCCGAAGTATCCGGGCACGCTGGTGCGTCCGGACGGGCCGTTTGCCATGCCCGAGGCGGAGATGGTCAAGTTGGCCGGGTTCAGCAAGGACGGAGCCGCTGCGAAAGAGCAGGCGAAGGCGCTCCTCAAGGAGGCCGGCGTTCCGGAGGGATTCTCGTTCGTCTACAAGAACCGTGACGTTCCATCGCCGTACGAGCCGATCGGCGTGTTCCTGATCGACCAGTGGCGAAAGATCGGCCTCAACGTCACCCAACAGTCGCTCGAAACGACGTCGTACTTCAACGACATTCGGGCCGGGAACTTCGAGGTGATGGTCGACTTCACGGCCGACTTCATGGACGAGCCGGACCTGGAGCTGTCCAAGTTCCTGTCGGCCGATCGGAGCAGCACCAACTACGCGCGGTTCACGGATCGCACGCTCGACGAGATCTACGACAAACAGGCCCGTGAGCAGGATCCTGAGAAGCGAAAGCAGCTCATCTGGCAGTTCGAAAAGCGGGTGCTGGACGAGCAGGCGTACGTGGCGCTGACGCCCTGGTGGCAGCGCATCATCCCCCACTCCTCCAAGATGCAGGGCTGGAACATCTTGCCGAGCCACTACCTGAACCAGCAGCTCGACAACGTCTGGCTCACCGAGTAGACAGCAGACGAGCTCGAAGCAGACGAGCAGGAACGAACTGCTCTGAGCTCGTCCGCTGGCCTGCTTCGAGCTCGCGGGGAGTCGCCGTGCATCGCTATATCGTCAACCGTATCCTCCTGATGATCCCGACCTTGCTCGGGGTGGCGATCATCTCGTTCGTGCTGCTCAGGATGGTGCCGGGCGACATCGTCCTGCTGAAGCTCGCGGGTGACGGCGGGCGGGTGGACGAAGTCGTCCTCCAGCAAGAGCGTGCGAAGCTGGGCCTTGACAAGCCGTTGATGCAGCAGTTCCTGACCTGGATCGCCGGCGCGGTGCGACTCGACTTCGGCCAGTCGATGTGGACGGGCCGGCCGATCATCGACGAAATCGCCCTCCGCCTGGAGCTGAGCCTCCAGTTGACGATCATGGCCAGCTTTATCGCCACACTGTTGGCGCTGCCGCTGGGCGCGTTGGCGGCGCTGAAGCAGGACACCTGGGTCGACTACGCGATCCGGCTGTTCACCATCGCGGGGCTCGCGATGCCAGGCTTCTGGATCGGCATCCTCACGATCCTGGTGCTGTTGAGCGTCTTCCATTATCTGCCGCCGCTCACCTTCACATCGTTTTTCAAGGATCCGGCCCAGAACCTGGCCATCCTGATCTGGCCGGCGCTGACGGTCGGCTATCGGTATTCGGCCGTCGCCACGCGGATGACGCGGTCGACGCTGCTCGAAGTGATGCGCGACGACTACGTGAGGACCGCCCGCGCCAAGGGCCTCGCCGAGAGGTTCGTCGTCACGCGCCACGCGATGCGCAATGCGCTGCTGCCGGTCATCACTGTGATCGGGCTCGAGTTCGCCTTCTTGCTTGGCGGCTTGCTTGTCACCGAACAGGTCTTCAACCTGAACGGGATCGGGAAGCTGCTGGTTGACGCCGTGGTCCGGCGGGACTACACCATGACTCAGGCGCTCATCATGCTGATGGCCACCACGTTCGTGGTGATGAACTTCCTGGTCGACTTGCTCTACGTCTACTTCGACCCCAGGATTAGCTACTCCTAAGGAGACTGGCGTGGCCGCCGAAGACGCCCTGACAGACGTAGCACTCCCGCAGCCGTCCAGGAGAGCGGCCCGGGTCGCCTCCACCTGGACCGGGCTGACGATTGACTTCGCCCGGCATCGGACGATCGGCGCGATCGGCGGGGTCGTAATCGTCCTGATGCTCCTGATCGCCGCCTTCGCCAACGTCGTGGCGCCGTACGACCCCTACGAGACCAGCTTCCTGGAGCAGTTGAAGCCACCCAGCGCGCAGCACTTGCTCGGGACCGACGCGTTCGGGCGCGACGTCCTCTCGAGGCTGATCTACGGCGCGCGGACCGCCATGAAGATCGGATTCGGGGCGGCACTCATCGGCTCCTCGCTCGGGGCGCTGCTCGGGGTCGTCAGCGCCTACTTCGGCGGCAAAGTGGACCTGCTACTGGAGCGGGTGATGGACATCCTGATCTCGTTCCCGGTGCTGATCCTGGCGATCGCCGTGGTCGCCGCGCTGGGCAACAGCGATCTCAACGTGATCGTCGCCATCACCATTCCGATCATCCCCCGCGTCTCGCGGGTGATTCGATCCAGCGCGCTTTCAATCCGCCAGATGCCGTATATCGAGGCGGCCCGTTGCGTTGGCGCAGTCGACGCCCGGATCGTGCTACGCCACATGCTGCCGAACGTGATGGCGCCGTACCTGATCCTGCTGACTGCGTTTCTCGGACAGGCGATCCTCTCCGAGGCCGCGCTCAGCTTCCTCGGCCTGGGCGTAGCCGAGCCGACACCGGCCTGGGGCCTGATGCTGCGCGGCGCCAGCGTCCAGTTCGTCCAGACGGCGCCCTGGCTCGCCATTGCGCCCGGAGTCGCGCTCAGCCTCGCCGTGTTCGCGTTCAACCTGCTCGGCGACTCGCTGCGCGACCACCTTGACCCGCGCCTGCGCCTCTGACGCCGCGTTTGACGTCCATCACGAATCGTCATACAATCCCGTCCGACGTTGAGCGCGGTGCTCACTCTCCAATCAACGGCGAGCGGAGGGGTATCCAGCGTAACGCGGTATCGGCCAGATCGAACGTCCGGGCGGCACAGTGAGCCGCCTCGCCGGCGCAGCAGCCGGCCTTGTCGGTATGTCTCGTCCCGTTCCGGGCGTCCTGAACGGGACGATCCTCCCAGAGTGTGATTGGCGCAACGATGCTCCGTCAGGCGGAGGGTGAAGTTGTGAGATACAGCGGTCGCGTCTTGAACAGCGTCCTCCTGCGCGTGGCGATCCTCGTCGCGCTCTTCGCCGTGGCCTGCGCCCCGAGCGCCCCCGCGCCGCCTGCCAAGCCGGTGGAGAGCAAGCCGGCCGAGACGAAACCAGCGGCGCAAGCCCCCACGGCCGCCCCGGCGAAGCCCGCCGACAGCACGGCCGCCAAGCCCGCCGAGGCCGCCAAACCGGCAGCGGCGGCTTCGGCCGCGAAGGCGAAGACGGACCGTCTCGTCATCGCCATCGTCACCCCTGGCACCGAAGGCAACGCACCCGGGCGTGACCTTGGCGCTCCCGACACGATCCAGCTCCGCCCGATGTACGAAAAGCTGATCGGGGTTGACCCGAAGACCGGCGGTTTCGTGCCGCAGCTCGCGGAGTCGTGGAAGCTGGAGCCGGACGGCAAGTCGTACCGCTTCATGCTCCGAAAGGGCATCCAGTTCCACAAGGGTCACGGTGAGCTGACCGCGAAGGACGTCGCCTGGAGCTGGCAGGACATCACGTCCGAGGGCTCGATGGCGAGCAACTCACTGTACTTCAAGAACGTCGTCGAACGGGTCGAGGTCGTCAACGACTACGAGATCGTGTTCCATCTCAAGACAGCGGAGGCTGAGTTCCTGACGAACGTCAGCGAGATGGTCGGCGGCATGGAGATCCAGTCGAAGGCGCACTTCGACAAGGTCGGTAAGCCGCCGACCCTCCAGGACGAGCCGATCGCCGGGACCGGCGCGTACCAGTACAAGGAGCGTGTCCAGGGCCAATACATCCGCTTCGAGAAGGTGCCGTACCAGCACTGGCGGGTGCAGGGTGAGTTCCCCGAGCTCGAGCTGCGCTGGCAAAACGAGGCGTCAACCCGGCTCGCGGCGTTGCTGGCCGGCGAGGTCCACATGACGCCGCTCCCGACCGATCTGCTGAAGCAGGCCCAGGCGCAGAACAACCTCAAGCTCCTCAAGGGGAACGCGGCCGGGCTACGCGTCTTTATGCCGTTCCTCTGCTGCTACCACAACGACATCAACGACAAGTCCAAAGGCGAGAAGTACGCCGAGAGTCCGTTGATGAACGTCAAGGTTCGGCGGGCGTTCAACCAGGCGGTCAACCGGGACGAGCTGAACAAGGCGTTCTTCGCGGGCAAGGGCGAGCTGATGTACATGAACACGCTCCACCCGACGCTGCCCGGCTGGAACCCTGACTGGGAGAAGAAGTTCCAAGAAATGTGGGGCTTCAACCCGGATCAGGCGAAGAAGCTCCTCGCCGAGGCCGGCTACGGCCCGAGCAAGCCGCTCAAGACCCAGCTCGTTCCGCTCAGGCTGACCGACGTGCCGGAGTCGCCGGACGTCGTCGAGGCGATCGCCACCTACCTGCGAGCCGTCGGCGTTGACGTCGAGATGGTGAACGTGGACGTCGGGACGCACAACACGAAGCGCCGCAACCTCGGGTACGAGAACGCCCTCGACATCCGCAGTACGGCCTCGCACCCGTTGACGGGCTGGCGCGTCTACAACACGTCGCGGCACGGCATTCGCGGCGGTGGCGTCGAGCTGTTCGAGCTGGACGACCTGTACCGAAAGGTCGCCACGACCATGGACGACAAGCAGTCGGCCGACCTCTGGCGGCAGATGGGCGACATCGCCTTTGAGCAGTACCCTCAGATCAACCTGTTCTGGCTACCGACCGAGATCATGGTCAATACCAGCGTCGTCTCGGACTACACGTTCCCGGGCAACATTTCGGGAAGCTGGACCCACCTGGAAGGGATCAAAGCGGCGAAGTAGCAGGTCTTGTCATGTCGAGCGCAGCGAAACATCTCACAGCGAGTACCGGGGGCGTCTGGGAGATCCTTCGCTGCGCTCAGAATGACATTCGGAGTTGAGGTGCAGCGCTACATCCTCTCGCGAATCGTCCAGAGTCTGGTGACGCTGCTCGGCGTCAGCGTCATCATCTTCTCGCTGGCCCGGCTGAGCGGCAATCCGCTCGACGTCCTGCTGCCCGCCGAGGCGAGCGCCTCGGACATCGAACGCACCGCCGAGCTCTGGGGCCTGAATAAGCCGCTCTATGAGCAGTACTGGATCTTCATCTCGAACGCGGTTCAGGGAGATTTCGGCGTCTCGCTCAAGTACCGAGGGCAGTCGGCAATGGGCCTGGTGTTCCAGCGGCTGCCGGCGACTCTTCAACTGGCGGCGTTCGCGGTGGTGATCAGCGTCGTCTTCTCGCTGGCGCTCGGCGTCATGAGCGCGGCCCAGAAAGACCGTCCGATCGACACGCTTGGCAAGACGATCGCGCTGCTCGGCCAGTCGATGCCGACCTTCTGGCTCGGGATCGTCCTGATCTGGATCTTCGCCGTCAAGCTGGCCTGGCTGCCCACGTCCGGCCAGGGCGGCTTCGCCAACCTCGTCCTGCCCGGACTCACGCTTGGCTGGTTCTCAGTCGCGGCGTTCATGCGCCTGACCCGCTCCAGCATGCTCGACGTGCTCGACAGCGAGTACATCAAGCTGGCCCGGGCCAAGGGCCTGCCTGAGTGGAAGGTGCTCTGGAAGCACGCGCTCAAGAACGCGGCCATCGCGCCGCTCACGTTCTTCGGCCTGATCGTCGGCTTCCTGATCACGGGATCGGTCACCGTCGAAACGGTGTTCGCCTGGCCCGGCATCGGGCTGCTCGCGATCGAGGCCGTCAACGCCCGCGACTACCAGGTCATTCAGGCGGTCACCCTGGTCGGCGCGCTCGTCTACATCGTGATCGGGCTGGTGGTCGACGTGTTGTACGGCTACGTCGATCCCAGGGTCCGCTACAGCTAGGGAGGCCAGGATGGCGCTACAGGTCGGGACGTGGCGACGCGGCACGCCGCTCGTCGCCGCCCCATCGCTGAAGGAGAGCGCCGCACGCACGCGGCGCCTCCCGCTGATCTCGCTCGCGATCCTGCTCCTGCTCCTGGTCATCCCCGCGCTCTTCGCAGAGTGGATCGCGCCGCACGATCCGCTCGAAGGAAGCCTCGTGGCGCGACTCCAACCGCCGGCCTGGGAGGCTGGCGGCAGCACCACCTACCTGCTGGGTACGGACAAGCAGGGCCGCGATCTCCTCAGCCGCATCATCTACGGCGCGCGGATCTCGCTCCAGGTCTCGATCGTCGCGGTCGTCCTGAGCGGCGCGATCGGCACCGTGCTCGGACTGGTGTCTGGCTACTATGGGGGCTGGGTCGACACCGTCATCATGCGGCTCGTCGACATCTCACTCTCGTTGCCGCTGGTCCTGATCGGGCTGGTGCTGGTCATCGTCTTGGGACCCGGACTCACAACCGTCGTCGTCGTCGTCTCACTGCTGCTCTGGTCGCGGTACGCCCGCCAGATCCGGGGCGAGGCGCTCGCGATCCGGACCCAGGACTACATCGCCCGCGCCAGGGTAGCCGGCTGCTCGGACGCCCGGATCATCGCGCTCCACGTCTTCCCGAACGTCGTCAACACGCTGATCGTGCTGGCAACGCTGAACGTCGGCCAGGTGATCCTGCTCGAAGCGACCCTCAGTTTCCTCGGCGCCGGCATCCCGCGTCCGCTGCCGTCCTGGGGCGTCATGGTCGCCGATGGTCGGGACCACATCGTGGCCGCCTGGTGGATTGCGATGGTGCCGGGTCTGGCAATCATGCTGGTGGTCCTGGCGATGAACATGGTGGGCGATTGGCTCCGCGACGAGCTCGACCCCCGGTTGCGTCAGGCGTGATACCTGTCCTGAGCGTCCGCAACCTCCAGATGCACCTCTACACCCGATGGGGCATCACGCGGGCCGTCGACGACATCAGCTTCGACCTCCACGAGGGCGAGACGCTGGGGATCGTCGGCGAATCCGGCTGTGGCAAGAGCATGACGGCATTGACGTTGATGCGCCTGCTGCCGAAACCGGCCGCGCGAATCATCGGCGGGCAGGTGTTGCTCGACGGCGACGACCTCCTCGCCAAGAGCGAGCCCGAGATGCGCAAGATCAGGGGCCGCAAAATGGCGATGATCTTGCAGGACCCGCAGACGTCGCTGAACCCGGTCTTCTCGATCGAGACCCAACTCGCCGAAGCGTTGGAGCTTCGACAAGAGCAAGCCGCCGAGCCCGGGTTCGGCGCAAAGCTGAGGGCCCGGGCGGTTCAGGCGCTCCGCATGGTCAACGTGGCCGATCCGGAGCGCCGACTCGCCAGCTACCCGCACCAGTTGAGCGGCGGCATGAAGCAGCGCGTCGTCGGCGCGATGGCGATCGCCCCGCGGCCCCGAGTCCTGATCGCCGACGAGCCCACCACCGCGCTCGACGTGACGATCCAGCTTCAGTACCTCAACCTGCTCAAACGGCTCCAGCAGCAGACCGGCGTCTCGATCATCTTCATCACCCACGATTTCGGCGTCGTCGCCAAGATGTGCGACCGCGCGGCCGTCTTCTACGCCGGGCGGATCGTCGAGCAGGGCACTGTCCGCAAACTGTTTAGCCAGCCGGCCCATCCGTACACCCAGGCGCTGATGGCCTCCGTGCCGCGCCTGGAGGAGCGCGTCGAGAAGCTGTACTCGATCGAGGGAAAGCCGCCGGCCCTCTTCGACCTGCCGGACGGATGCCGGTTCGCACCGCGCTGCCCCCACGCTTTCGATCGCTGCACCGAGACGTATCCATCCGACTTCGAGGTCGAACCGAACCACGCCGCGGCCTGCTGGCTCCACGACAGGCCCTCACCCCCAGCCCCTCTCCCTTGCGAGGGAGAGGGGAGTGATCCGGGGCTTGCGGTACGTCTCCCCCTCTCCGCGCCGGAGAGGGGGCTGGGGGGTGAGGTTCGGTGAACGACGTCGTCCTCCGACTGGAGCACCTGACCAAGCACTTCGCCGTGACGAAGGGGATCGTCCTGCAAAAAGTCGTCGGCTGGGTCCGGGCCGTCGACGACCTCAACCTGACCCTGAAGCGCGGCGAAACGCTGGCGCTGGTCGGCGAGTCCGGCTGCGGCAAGAGTACCACCGCGAAAATGATCCTGCGCCTCGAAACGCCGACCTCCGGCAAGGTCTTTCTTGACGGCCAGGACGTTCACGCCCTGGCCGGAGACGAGCTGCGCCGCTACCGGACCAGGGTCCAGGCGGTCTTTCAGGACCCGTACAGCTCGCTCAGCCCGCGTCGGCGTGTGCGCGACATCATCGCCGAAACGCTGATTGTCAATCGCAAAGTCACGTCCGCCCAGGTTGCCGAGCGCGTCCAGGAGCTGCTGGCGGCCGTCGGCCTCAGGCCGGAGCAGGGGGATCTCTACCCGCACGAGTTCAGCGGCGGCCAGCGCCAGCGGATCGCCGTCGCCTCGGCGCTGGTCTCTGACCCGGAAGTCGTCGTCCTGGACGAGCCGGTCTCCGCGCTGGACGTATCCGTGCAGGCCCAGATCATGAACCTGCTCAAGAGCCTCCAGGAGCGGTACGGCGTGACCTACCTGCTCGTCGCGCACAACCTGGCAACGGTCCGCTACCTGGCGCACGACGTTGCCGTCATGTACCTCGGCGAGATCGTCGAGAACGCGCCGACTGAGATGCTCTACGGCGCGCCCCTTCACCCGTACACCCGGGCACTCTTCTCGGCGGCCCTTCCACCGAAGCCGGACGTCGAGCGACAGGAGATCGTCCTGCGCGGCGAGGTGCCGAGCCCGCTCAACCCGCCGAGTGGCTGCCGCTTTCACGTCCGCTGCCCCTGGGCGATGGAGGTCTGCTCGCACGTCGCCCCAGCCCGGCTCCAGCCGACGCCCGGACACGTCGTCGCCTGTCACCTGTACGATTCCACCATCATGGGAGCAAAGAACGTCTGGCCAGCGGATGGCAGCATGCTGATGCCGGCCCCGCCGGCCCCGCCAGAGCTCGACCTTACGGAGGCCATCAGCCATGACGACGCCGTATCGCGCGGATCACATCGGTAGCCTGCTGCGCCCACAGGAGGTTCTGGATGCGCACGCCGCCCAGGCTCGAGGGGAGGTCTCGCTGGAGCAGCTCCGCGAGATCGAGGACAAGGCGATCCTGCACGTGCTCGAGCTCCAACGCCAGATCGGACTGGACGTGGTCAGCGACGGCGAGTATCGCCGCTCCTCCTGGGCCGGCGGCTTTCCCGAGGCCGTCGACGGCTACGTCTCCTCGGAAATGCCGATCGCGTTCCAGTGGCGGCTCCCGGACGAGCTCGCGGGCAACACGGCGACAGTCGATGCTGCGATTCGGGCAGTGCCACAGCAGGCCGGCCGCGTGATCGGCGAGAAGATCCGCCAG
>Ga0075429_100004600_pt1 | contig 11863 bp, 11 predicted proteins | sample RhiMetdeltSRZDD3_FD_75295 | JGI IMG/M metagenome (GOLD analysis project Ga0075429, IMG submission 75295) | Populus rhizosphere microbial communities from Tennessee, USA - Rhizosphere MetaG P. deltoides SRZDD3 | ecosystem: Host-associated > Plants > Roots > Rhizosphere > Soil | place: USA...
TGCGTGAAAGTATGATGCTTAAACGGAATTCCGGTAATATCCATTTCGTTCAATTTCGACGCGCACCTTTTCGGGTACAAGATACCGGATCGATTTTCCTTCTCTGATGATCTTACGGATATATGTACTCGAAATTTCGAGAAGCGGTGCTTTAAGAAAATTTACCGTACTGTTTTCGTATTTGTTTTCAGGTTTGAAGCCCGGGCGTTCATAAACATAAATGGTGTAGTTGCTAAGCAGCTGCTGATAATTTTTCCATTCGGGTAAATTCTGGTAGCTGTCGCTGCCCATTATTACTGAAAACTCATTTGCAGGGAATTTTTCTGTAAGAAAGGTCAGCGTGTTTATGGTGTATGATGGTTTTGGCAACCGGAACTCTATGTCCGAAGCCTTGAGCGCTGGCTCATCTTCAATAGACACCTGTACGAGATATAGGCGATGATACCCGTTTAGCAGGGATGATGATTTTTTCAGCGGATTTTGCGGGGAAACGACAAACCATACCTGATCGAGCGAAGTGTTTTGAACGATATAGTTTGCGATGATAAGGTGTCCGTTATGAATAGGATTGAATGACCCGAAATACAGTCCAACTTTCATCTAATATGTTGATTATCAATAAATTACTTAACCTCTTCCACAATGATTCCATGGGCTTCATTAAGCCTGAGGCTCAGGCTGTAGCCCGCAACTGCAATTGATATTGGATCGCCAAGTGGCGCGATTTGTTCGACTTTTACCTTTTCTCCGGGCAGGCAACCCATTTCCATCAGCTTGAGGTGCAATTCATTATTTTCAAATGAAACGATCTCTACAGTTCTTCCCTGCTTAATTTCCGATAGTCTTTTCATCACGTCATTTATTGGTCAACAAATGTAGTTTTGTAGCCGCTAAAAACGATATGATTTAAGAAATGCTTAAAGACAAGGGCATTGTGAAGTTTCATGTTTTACATGCTTTTTCATTTAATGAAAAGAAGAGATTAAAGGCGGCTGTAGCGGATCTAATGAAAGAGGAGGGTAAGCAATTCGAGTCGCTCGACTATATTTTTTGTTCTGACGAATATCTTCTCGAAATAAATCAGACCTATTTGAAACACGATGACCTAACAGACATTATAAGCTTTGATCTTTCAGATGGCGGCGAACTTCTTAAGGGTGAGATCTATATAAGTGTGGAAAGGGTATTGGATAACTCTATTTTATTCAATACAAGTTTTCGCGACGAACTGGCACGGGTCGTGTTTCATGGCGCATTGCATTTATGTGGGTACAAGGATAAAGGCAAGAAGGGACAGGCTGAGATGAGAAAAAAAGAGGATTATTATCTACGTCGTTTTAGTTAAGATAGGCTACTCCTGTATATAAGAGCTTCTTGAATGTTTCACGTGAAACTTTATAATAATGTTCCACGTGGAACGGGCCCCGCCGCAGTCAAATAGTATCTTTGCGCGATGTTTCCCGATTATGATGTTATTGTCGCCGGTGCAGGTCACGCCGGCTGTGAAGCCGCCGCCGCAGCTGCAAATCTGGGCTCGAAGGTGCTACTAATCACCATGAATCTTCAGACCATAGCACAAATGAGCTGTAATCCTGCCATGGGTGGTATTGCAAAGGGCCAAATCGTACGTGAAATCGATGCCATGGGTGGCTACTCAGGCATTGTTACCGATAAAAGCATGATTCAGTTTCGCATGTTGAACCGGTCGAAAGGACCGGCGATGTGGAGTCCCAGGGCGCAAAACGATAGAATGTTGTTCGCAAATACGTGGAGGGAAATGCTGGAACACACTCCTAACGTGGATTTCTACCAGGACATGGTGCATTCACTTATTATCAAGGATGGCCGGGCCTGTGGTGTAAAGACCAACCTAGGGCATGAAATAATGGCTAAAGCTGTGGTTATCACCAGCGGAACCTTCCTGAATGGAGTAATTCACATTGGTGAAAAGCAATTTGGAGGTGGGCGGGTTGCAGAAAAAGCCGCAACAGGAATAACTGAACAGTTGGTTGAGCATGGGTTTGAAAGCGACAGGCTTAAAACAGGAACACCCCCAAGAGTTGACGGAAGAAGCCTGAATTACAGCCTGATGGAAGAACAGCAAGGTGATAAAGACATAACGGGCTTTTCTTTTATCGATACACCAAAACCAGCAAAGCAAAGAAGCTGCTGGATAACTTATACCAGCCAGCAAGTTCATGACACATTAAAGAAAGGTTTCGATAAAAGCCCTATGTTTTCAGGCAGAATCGGTGGTGTCGGCCCAAGATATTGTCCTAGCATCGAAGACAAGATCAACAGATTTGCTGAAAGGGACAGGCACCAGCTATTTATCGAGCCGGAAGGATGGAACACCGTAGAGATCTACGTTAACGGCTTTTCAACCTCCCTCCCCGAAGAAGTTCAATATGAGGCCCTTAGAAAGGTAAAGGGATTCGAAAACGCCCGAATGTTCAGGCCAGGTTATGCGATCGAATATGACTACTTCCCGCCCACCCAGCTAAAATATTCACTGGAAACCAAGCTTATAAGTAATCTTTTCTTCGCTGGACAAATAAATGGAACAACAGGCTACGAAGAAGCGGCCTGCCAGGGACTTATTGCGGGAATAAATGCCCATCAGAAGGTGCGGGATCTTGAGCCACTGATACTTAAACGCAGCGAAGCATATATAGGGGTTCTCATAGATGATCTCATCAGTAAAGGCACTGAGGAACCTTACAGAATGTTCACATCCCGGGCAGAATTCAGAACCATCCTTCGCCAGGACAACGCCGATCTGAGGTTAACCGAAATGAGCTATCGCATGGGCCTCGCTTCGCAGGAAAGAATGGAAAGGCTTAAGAAGAAGCGGGAAGGGGTGGAGAAGATAAAAATTACACTGCAGCAGATTTCGTTGGAGCCAGAAGAAGTAAATGAATATTTAATAGTTAAGAATTCCGCGCCCCTGGAACAGAAACAAAAAGCTATCCAGTTGCTATTACGCCCGAACCTCGATCTTACTTCTATGATGTCGTCAGTAACGAGGCTTAATAATGCTTTTAAAGAGTTTGAAAGGGAATCCATTGAGCAAGCGGAGATTCAGGTCAAGTATGATGTGTACATAGAAAAGGAAAAAGAGCTTGTTAAGCGAATGGCTCAGCTGGAGGAACTGAAGATACCGGAAAACTTTAATTATGATAGAATTGCGGCGCTATCTAATGAAGCCCTCCAGAAATTCAAAAAGATCAAGCCGGCCACCTTGGGACAGGCCAGTCGGATATCAGGAGTTAACCCGAGCGACGTTCAAATATTAATGGTATATATGGGAAGATAATATAATATGTTTATAATCCGTATTGCGCACTGATTTCCAGCATCCTATCAATCGGTTTCTTCGCCTTGATCCGTATTTCTTCATCCATCATTATCTCGGGCACTTCATATTTCATACATAGATATAACTTTTCTAATGTATTTAGCTTCATGTGAGGACAGTCATTACATGCACAGCTGTTCGTAGGAGGCGCAGGAATGAACTTTTTGTGTGGAGACGATTTCTCCATCTGATGCAGAATGCCGGTCTCTGTTGCGACTATAAACTCTTCTGACGGGTCGTTCTGGGTAAACTTCAGCAAACCTGTGGTTGATCCAACAAAATCGGCCAATTTTAGAATTGGCTCTTCACATTCGGGGTGTGCAATAAGCTTCGCCTTTGGATAACGTACCCTCAGCTTCATGATCTTTTCCATGCTAAACATCTCATGCACCATGCATGCGCCGTTCCAAAGCAACATATCCCTACCCGTTTTTTTGATCAGGTAAGCACCTAGATTCTTATCGGGAGCGAATATGATCGGTTGATCCTTCGGAACACTTTGCACTATGTAAGGTGCATTGCTACTGGTACAAATAATATCGCTTAAGGCTTTTATACCTGCAGAGCAATTGATATATGAGATGACTATATGGTCGGGATGATTCTCCCTGAACTTTTTAAAAAGCGCTGGTGGTGCAGAGTCTGCCAAAGAGCACCCAGCTTTAAGGTCGGGAAGAACAACCTTTTTCTCCGGGTTAAGAATTTTTGCCGTTTCTGCCATAAAATGTACGCCCGCAAAAACGATCATGTCTGCCTTTGTTTTCTCGGCCTGCTGAGCCAGGCCCAGGCTATCTCCGATATAATCGGCCACATCCTGGATATCTGCTTCCTGGTAATAATGGGCGAGAAGCACGGCGTTCTTTTCTTTCTTCAACTTTTCTATTTCTTCGAACAGGTCGATCGAAGGATCGACGTCTATGTCGAGGAAGCCTTTCTTTTCTATTTCAACAGTATTAACCATGTTTATAACTCCGGTAGTATTTAATAATATTCTTTATTTATATAAATAGCTATTACTATTACGGCTGTGGATACGGGGATAAAATTCTTGTGCTGTTTTTGGCAAAGTTACAAATAGTGGTTTATCCACTCCAATCCACAAATCGCTAACATTCAAGGCAAGCGCTGCTGCTGCATTCTTTTCACTTATTCACGATGTTAATTGTAATAGGTTCTGGAAAAAATTTTTCCGGAAGCATGTAGAAGTTATGTTAGCGGATGTGGGAAAACCTGTGGCTTGTATACACTGCTTAACCATTCAGGTCCGCGACGGAAATTTATCAACGAACTTCTCCGGTGCGGCGGCCGGTGAAAACGATGCTTATTGACAGTGAAATGATGATTTCAACGGCGCTGTGTTAATGTTGTTTCCACGCTTGTTTCACAGCGTTTTTAGCCTATTTTTGCCCTCCGTTTCAAAATAAACGTGAAAAAGATATGTCTATTATTCAAAGTATTCGTGATAAAGGAGCGTGGATAATTATTGGTTTGATCGCCCTTGCCCTGATTGCTTTTATTGTTCAGGATGCGTTCCAGAACCGTAATCTTTTCGGAGGTAACTCTACAACGCTGGGTGTGGTTAACGGAACCAAAGTTGACGCAGTTGAATTTGAGGAAAGGTTTAAAAGGGCAGAAGAACTTTACCGTCAGCAAGGCTATCCCATGAATGATATGATGAGATCAAGCATCAGGGAAAGTTTGTGGAATGAATATGTAGACGATGCCTTAATGAAAGACCGCTACAAGGACCTCGGAATACAGGTATCAGATAAGGAACTCAGTGATATATTGTATGGCGAAAATCCACCCCAGGACCTGAAGCAGCAATTTACAGATCCGAATACGGGACAATACGATGCGAACGCTGCATACCAGCAGATTCAGCAGTTGAAAAAAAATAAGAACAATCCTCAGTATGCGGCTCAGTACGCCAGTTTCTTCAATCAATATATTCCTGCACTTGCTAAAAACAGGCAAAAAGAAAAATACCTTTCACTTTTAGGCATGACGGTGAATGTTCCTAAATGGCTCGTGGAGAAAACAAATGCCGATAACAGCCAGAAGGCTTCGATCAGTTATATTAATATTCCATTTACAACTATCAGCGATTCTGCAGTGAAAATAACCGACCAGCAGATAAAAGAGTATGTTGACAAGCACAAAGACGAATTTCAACAGGAACAAACCCGTTCTATTGAATATGTGATGTTTGATGCGGGACCTACTCAGGCGGATTCGGCAGCGATACTTGCTCAGGTGCAGGCAGTAAAGAACGAGTTCGCGACTACGAACGACATCTCATCATTCATGATAAGAAACGGCTCAGAAACTCCATATACAAATACTTTTGAACTAAAATCAAAACTTCAGACGCAGCACGCCGACACCATTGCTGCTCTGAAGGAAGGAGAAGTTGCAGGACCATTCATTGAGAACGGTAATTATGTACTGGTTAAAATGATGGAGAAAAGAAGTTTGCCAGATAGCGTAAAAGTTCGCCACATACTTGTGAAGACAGGCGAAGGTGGCAGGCCAACCCTGCCCGATTCAGTTGCGAAAAAGAGAATTGATAGCATAGCCGACGCGATCCGCGGAGGAGCTAACTTCAATGACATGGTGATAAAGTACAGCGACGATCAGGGAAGTAAGGAGAAAGGAGGTGAATACGAATTTGCCTTTTCACAGTACTCAGGGTTAAGTAAGGAATTCGCAGACGTTGCATTTTACGGTAATGCGGGCGATAAAAAAACTGTTAAGGTCGATAACCAGGCATACAGCGGCTACCATTATATTGAAGTGATCAACCAGAAGAAATTTGAGCCTGCGTTTAAGATTGCGCAGTTTTCAAAAGCCATCGTTCCGAGTGATGAAACAGTACAGCGCCAGAACGGTATAGCTTCTCAGTTTGCCGCCGAAAGCAGAACCAAAAAACAATTCGACGAAAACAGAAAGAAGAATAATTATCCTCCTCTCGTGGCAACTGAGATCAAGCCCCTGGATGGAATGATCAATGGAATTGGTACGAGCCGCGAAGTAGTGAGGTGGGTGTATAGTGCAAAACCCGGAGACGTTGCGGAAACTCCGTTCCAGGTTGAAGACAAGATTGTGGTGCCCGTACTTACCCGCGTTTATGAAGAAGGAACAATGCCTGTAGAAAAAGCAAGGCCCCAGGTTGAAAGCATAATCAGGAATCAGGAGAAGGGGAAATTAATAGCTCAGAAAGTGAAAAGTGCAAGTACGCTCGAAGCAGCGGCACAGGCAACTGGTCAGCAGGTGCAAAAGGAAGATAGCATAATGTTCAGCACGCCTTTCATTCCTAACGTCGGCCAGGAGCCAAAGGTTATTGGTGCCTCATTCAATAAGACCCTCGTGGGAAAAATCTCACCTGCTATAATAGGCAACGGCGGCGTTTTTCTTATCAAAGTTGATAATCAAAGTGCGGTTACCACAGCGGCAGGCGATGTTGGCCAACAGCAAGCTGAAATGATTGTTAACTTACGAAGGGCATATTCAAACCCATCTATGATCAATGAAATTTTGAAGAAGACGGTGACTATCAAGGACAACAGGCACAAATTCTTTTAGAAAGTTAATTTTATATCCACGAATCCCGCGGATATCGCGGGATTTTTTTTTGAATGCGTAAATTTGCAGAATGGCAGAGGAAATTATAAACAGGGTTGCCGCCAGCGCTCTCGAAGAGTTGAATCTTGAGGATTATTTTCCTAAAGAGGAGGTGGTTGTATTCGACCTGAAGCCTTATTTGTTCATGGAACTTATTCTGAAAGAAAAGGATTTCAGGGAGGCGCTGCTGAATACGGATTGGAGTGTTTACCAGCGAAAAGTTGTTGCAGTTACGTGCACCGCGGATGCTATAATACCAATGTGGGCTTATATGCTCGTTGCTGCGTATTTGCAGCCCGTTGCGGCTGATGTTGTATTTGGAAACGCTGATGCCGCGCTAAGAGAAGTTTTTCTTAAGAAGATATCTTCTATTGATTTAAGCAGGTACTTAGATAAAAGGGTTGTTGTAAAAGGATGTGGGAATTTGCCGGTTGGCGAATACGCCTACCTGGAGATAACAAAATTATTAAGGCCCGTGGTTAAGAGTATAATGTATGGCGAGGCATGCAGCACTGTGCCTATTTTCAAGAAAAAATAAGGATTTGATACCCCCGCTGGTGCTTCCGCGACGCGCGGGAGTAAAAGTGGTTTTAAACTATTAAAACCAGCCTCTTCTTTTAAAGATCCACAGCATTATTGCAGGTATAACCAGCGTCATAAACACTGTGAGGTAAAAACCAACCTGTGTATGAGCAAATGGAATCACATCGAAATTCATTCCAAATATTCCAACGATAACAGTAGGTGGCGCGAGCAGACAGGTAACTATAGCCATCACCTTCATTACCTGGTTCATTTTAAGGTTCACATTACTGATGTACAGATCCTGGATATTCATGAGCACATCCCTATAGTTTTCTGTCAGATCATGTGCCTGAATAATATGATCATATATATCTTTAAAGTACTTGGTATTTCTTTCCTGCAACAGGTCGTTCTCGCTGCGAATAAATCCATTTATCAGATCGCGCACGGGGGTTATATTCCTTTTCAGCACTATCAATTCTTTTCTAAGCTTGTTGATCCGAGCAAGTGAACGGGTGTCGCTATGCCGGATCACATCTTCTTCAAGCTGCTCGATGCATGAGCCGAGCTCTTCCATCACCACAAAATAATTGTCCACTATAAGATCCAAAAGCGTGTAGCAGAGGTATTCGGCCGAATTTTGCCGCAGCTTGGAATTGGCGATCTTAAGCCGCTCTCGCAGCGGATTGAATACGTCGCGCTTCGCATCTTCCTGGAAGGAGATTACAAAATTTTTACCCAGAATAATGCTGATCTGCTCCTGTTCCACAGTGGTGCTTACACTATTATAGTAAAGCATGTTAAGCAGGCAGTAGATGATGTCGTTAAGCTCATCAATCTTAGGTCGCTGATTCATGCTGAGGATATCCTCCATGATCAGCGGATGAATATCGAAGTGTTTGCAGATTAATTCCACATCAGATTTGCGGAGTCCATCAATATTGATCCACGTTGTGTTCTGATTATCCCTGAATTCGAAAACATCGGTGATATTTTCAAACTCATATTCGTTTAGTGTATCTGCGTTGTAGTCGTGAACAAAAATTTTTACCTCTCGCGCCTCTTCACGTTGAGGGGGAGCTGTTGGATTTACGGACAATATTTTTTTGGTTCTCTCGGTTCCAAAGAGTGGCGGAACACCAAGAAATCTTAAATATTTGTCGGGACGTATCGCCATAAAAAAGTACGTTACAATCGTTCATACAATGCCCTCAGCCTTTCGCGGGTCATTTTCTTTTCCCAATCCTTACCAAGCGCGTTTTCCCATAATGGTTTCATGCCAAGCGACACATCTATCATCTTATTGAATTCAGCATCCGACAGGGCTTTTGTGATATTCTGCGGTATGTCGATGTTGTTTTTTTTAACCATATACTTGAATTCCTTAACGCCTTCGGGATAATATTCCTCGAGCTTGTCAAAAACAATGCAGTTGCCGATGCCATGTTTTGTGCCAAGCAGGTAACTTAGTCCATAACTCACTGCGTGTGCAACGCCAACCTGTGAATAGGCGATGCTCATTCCACCGGCATACGATGCCATCATCAGCTGGTCGTCGCTTTCGTCGTCCCATTTATCTTTATCAACAAAAACTTTCTGGCAAAGTTCAAGGGCTTTTTCGCCATACGACTTGCTGAATTCATTAAGATAAGTTCCCTGAAGGCTCTCAATGCAGTGGATATAGCAGTCCATGCCTGTATAAAACCGCTGATTGACCGGGGCGTTGCTCGTGAGTTCGGGATCGAGAACGATCTGGTCGAATGGAGTGAAATCGGAATTCATGCCTAGTTTTCTTGTTGGCCCGGTGAGAACTGTGGTACGCGAAACCTCTGCACCCGTACCGCTAAGCGTTGGAATACCTGCTTTATACACCCCTGGGTTTTTTACAAGATCCCATCCCTGGTAATCTGCTGATGACCCAGGATTGGTCATCATTAGTGAAACAGCCTTTGCGAGATCCATTGTTGAGCCGCCTCCTATACCGATTATACCGCTTACCTCGCCAAATTCGTCTTTGAGTTGCTTTGCGATACTATCAACATAAGTTGTTTTTGGTTCATATGTAACATCAGCGAAAATGATCTTGTCTTTGCCGTCTGCCGGAACTCTTCGAACCAGAGGGTTATTTTCAAAAAAATGGTCTACAAGAAAAATCATTGGTGCATTATTCTTTCGCCTTGGAGCTAAAATTTCGCTGAGCTGGTCGAAACTGCCCCTGCCGTATACAACATAATCCACCATCTTGAAATTCCGGAATTTCATATTAACATGGTATTGTTTGTCAATTTACAAAAGCTTTGCCGCTCTTTCCAGATCTTCAGGCGTGTCGATCTCGACGCCCATATATTCAGTAAGCACCATCTTTAATGGTATACCGTGTTCGAGATAGCGCAGACATTCAATTTTTTCAGCGGCTTCCAGGGGTGTTATTGGCCATGATGTAAAATCAAGGAGCGCTTGTTTCCTGAAAGCGTATACGCCTATGTGTTCGTAATAATTAATCGTAATCTGTTTATTCCGTGGATAAGGGATGATGCTGCGGCTAAAAAAGAGCGAATTACTGTTAATGTCTACTGCAACTCTCACATAATTTTCATCTGCAATATATTTCTCATCTTTCATCAGCTGCATTAAAGACGCCACCTGAACAGAGGGGTCGTTGAACGTGCTTAGTAAGTTTTCGAGAGGCCCTCTTTTTACGAAAGGTTCGTCGCCCTGCACATTCAGTATGATATCTACATCAAGATCGGCGGCTGCTTCGGCGATCCTGTCGCTGCCGCTTTCATGTGTTTTTTTACTTTTAATTGCCTGCCCCCCGTGTGATGTTATTTCCTGGAAAATAATGTCGCTGTCGGTTACCACGATCACCTCGTCAAAAAGCGAAGTTGCCACCGTGTTATCATATGTGTGGCGGATCACAGTTTTATTGCCTAATTGCTGCATGAGCTTCGCCGGAAACCTGGTAGCAGCGTAGCGTGCAGGGATCATCGCGATTTTCTTCATTAGCTGTTCAGCATTAGCGGCATCACGAGCATCAACAGATCTTCGCCATCTTCCTGGGTTGCTGGTTTAAGGATACCGGCCTTGGTTGGAGTGGACAGATCGATTGTCACTTCGTCGCTATCTGAAGCATTAAGCATTTCTATCAGGAACTTCGCGTTGAATGCTATCTGAAGATCTTCGCCGCTATACTGGCATTTCATACGTTCTGTTCCTTCAAATGAAAAGTCAACATCCTGGGCAGCCAGCTGTAGCTCACTTCCAGTAATGCTTACTACTACCTGGTTGGTGCTTTTGTTACTGAAAATGCTCACCCTGCGGAGTGCTCCCTGGAAGTCGGCCTTATTTACTGTTAGTTTATATGGATTGTCGACAGGGATCACCACTTTATAATCAGGAAAACGGGCGTCGATAAGGCGGCAGCTCATTTGTGTGGTGCCATGTTTTACAAACAGGTGGTTACTGTTATAATTAATGATAAGCTCATCTTCATTCATAGGCATCGACGACTTCAAAAGTGTCAGCGGCTTTTTAGGAACGATCATCGAGTCGGTCTTCGGGCAGCTCACGTCTGTTCGTTTATAGCGTACCAGCCTATGTGCGTCGGTAGACACAAACTGAAGTGCATCTTTTGACATCTCGAAGAACACGCCTGTCATAGCCGGGCGAAGATCGTCGTTACTTACTGCAAAAAGGGTTTTATTAATGGCGGTAACAAGGGCAGAAGAGGCGATTGTAAAGGTAGAAGTATCGTCGGCGGCTGGTTCTTTGGGGAAATTATCGGGGTTTTCGCCCATCACCTTATATTTTCCGTTGTCGCTGGTAATTTCGATGCTGAAATTCTTGTCGATGTTAAATGTAAGCGGCTGGTCGGGGATGTTTTTCAAAGAATCGACTAGAATTCTGGCGGGGATACACACCCTTCCTGAGCCATTTGATTCAATTTCCATCTGTACCTTCATAACAGTTTCAAGGTCGGTAGCTACAACACTCAGCTTGTTTTTTTCTACATCAAACAGAAAATCCTCAAGTATGGGAAGTACGGTATTGCTGTTGATTACGCCACTTATTTGTTGCAGTTGTTTCAGTAATGCTGAAGAAGATACAATGAACTTCATGCGAAAGAGATTAGTTGAATTTCAGCAAACCTAAGGGAAAAACAGGAAAATCCCGAATGAACTTAGCACTACCCCGAAGGGTGAAAATTCCCTTCGATTTCATTAATTTCTGCTCCAAATTTGCAGTCAAACCAGCCGATATGGTGTTCGATAAACTATATATGGGATGGGTAAGAAAAAATTGAAGAAGAATGGTACGCCGGTGAACAGGTGCGGATTGGTTGTTAAGGGAAAGGAG
>Ga0075429_100004609_pt1 | contig 11857 bp, 8 predicted proteins | sample RhiMetdeltSRZDD3_FD_75295 | JGI IMG/M metagenome (GOLD analysis project Ga0075429, IMG submission 75295) | Populus rhizosphere microbial communities from Tennessee, USA - Rhizosphere MetaG P. deltoides SRZDD3 | ecosystem: Host-associated > Plants > Roots > Rhizosphere > Soil | place: USA...
GTTGCCGCGGCCCGAGAGCGGCGTCGCGCCGGTGCCCGCCGAAGCCGAGAAGCGCCAGTCCGCCTCGGAGTTCGAACGCCGGCCGATGCCCGTGACGCCGTATTCGAGCTCGCGGCCGACACGGCCGACGATGGTGGCCTGGCCGGTCCAGAACGGTCGCTTCTCCTGGACCTCGGACGTCGAGCGCGTCTGCTCGTTGAGGGCCTTGTACTTGTCGGTCGAGTGCTCGATACCGACTCCGACCTTCGCCGCATCGCCGATCGAGTACGCGGTCGAGAAGCCGAGCGCGTTCGTCTCCACCGTCATGTCCGTGGGCGTGAACTCGCTGGGCGGCGTGAGCTGCCCACCTGCCTGATCGACGTAGTCGCCGGCGGCGTTGCTCACGATCTCCCGATAGTGTTCTTCCAGGTGCTCGTTGCGGAAGCGCGCGTGCAGCGCCCAGTTCACGTGGCCGTGGAAGAAGCGCGGCAGGCGGCCGCCGAGGATGGGCGTGACCTCGGGATGGAGCAGGCCCTGGCGGACCTCGACATCATTGGAATATGGGCGGTCGTACTGCAGCCCGCTCAGGTCACCGGTCACGCCGAACACGCCGCCGGACTGCCGGCTGCGATACACGGCCTCGAACTGAGCCGCGGTGGAGCGCGCCGCCAGGTTCTGCCGCTCACGCCCGCCCTCGAGGGTGCGCACACCCGAGACCGAGCCCGTGCCCGGCCGGATGTCCATCGTGGACGTGGTGTCGTCGAACACGAGACCGGCCGGCAACGCGCCCAGGTCCCAGAGATTGATCTGCGTGTTGCGGTCGGGAACGGTGATGGAGAGTCCACCCATGCCGATGAGCCGGGGGCTGCGGGCAACCGAAGCGGTGGCGAGATCGAGCGAACGGATGGCCGGCTCGTACAGCTGGGCTTGTGCAGGCACGACCCCGAGGACGGCAGCCAGCATGGTGAAAGACAACGCGCGCGGCAGCACCCAGCGCGTGGGGCTCATCCACTGCTCCTTTCGATCATCGCTCTCGGGATCCGGGGACGCCGTGCGGATGGCAGGGCGAAGCACTCCCGCCGAGGAGGCGAAAGCACGCACGGTTCACGAAGTGACGGCGGATAGTAGGAATGCAATGAGGGGGTGTCAACGGGCCAGTCTCCGGCGAGGCTTCGCAAGCCCCTTCGTGACCGAGACGGCGTTCGCTCCGGCGCTGCCCCCGCGCGAGACCGCGCTCTCCCCCGCCAGCCAGTAACGCCAGGGTCGATCGGCGGCGTGGCGGATGCCCACGCGCGGTCCCGAGGCCACGCGGCGGCCGAGCCGGTCGGCGGGCAGATCCGCCACCCACACGGGGCCGCGCGTGAGGTCGGCACCATCGTGGCGCCGGTCGAGTCCGAGCGCGCGTGCGAGCGAGCCCGGGCCGCGCGCGAGCCGGGACGGCTCGCTCAGGCCGCGGCGTCTCGCCATGACCGCGAGCCCCTCGAGCGGCACCAGCGCGCGCACGAGCACGGCCGAAGCGCGGCCCGGAGCAGCGCATACCACGTTGAAGCAGTGATGCATGCCGTACGTGAAGTACACGTACGCGTGCCCCGGCGGACCGAACATGACGCGGTTGCGCGGTGTTTCTCCGCGGTGCGCGTGGCTCGCGGGATCGTCCGCGCCGCCGTACGCCTCGGTCTCGACGATGCGTCCGGCCAGCCGCCCGGCCGCGGGGTCGTCGTGCACGAGCACGCGCCCGAGCAGCGCGCGAGCGAGCGCGCGCGGGCCGCGGGCATAGAACGCGCGCGGCAGAGGACGCGCCGGACCGAGCGGACCCGGCGCCACGTCAGTGGCTGACCGGCGTCTCCCCGACACCCAGCCGCCGCAGCGCCGACATCATGATCTCGCGGATCTCGGCCAGCCTCGCCTCGGTCCGCGCCTCGAAGCGCACCACCAGCACGGGCTGGGTGTTGGAGGCGCGCACCAGCCCCCAGCCGTCGCCGAACTCGACGCGGATACCGTCGATGTCGATGACGCGATGCTTGCCGGCGAACTCCGCCTTGAGCAGCTCGGGCACCTCGAACTTGCGCTCCTCGGGGCAGGCGAGCCTTGTCTCGGGCGTGGCGTGGTACTGCGGCAGGCTCTCCACCAGCTGGTCCAGCGTCTTCCCGGTGGACGCCACGTAACGCAACAGCCGGCCGGCGGCGAACAGCGCGTCGTCGAAGCCGAAGAAGCCCTCTGCGAAGAACATGTGGCCCGACATCTCGCCGGCCAGCGGCGCCCCCGTCTCGGCGAGACGCTTCTTCAGCAGCGAGTGACCGGTCTTCCACATCTGCGGCACACCGCCGTGAGCGGCGATGTCCTCGGCAAGCGACTGCGAGCACTTCACGTCGAACAGGATGGGTGCGCCGGGGACGCGCGTGAGCACGTCGCGCGCGAACAGCGCCAGCAGCTGGTCGCCCCACACGATGCGACCGCTGCCGGTCACGGCGCCGATGCGGTCGGCGTCTCCGTCGAAGCCGATGCCCAGCTCCGCTCCGGCTTCCTTCACCTTGCGCTGCAGGTCCACGAGCAGCTCCGGCACGGTCGGGTCGGGCAGGTGGTTCGGGAACCGCCCGTCGAGTTCTGCGAACAGCGGGGTGACGGTGTGGCCCATCTTCTCGAAGACCTGGGGCACCACGGTGCCCGCACAGCCGTTGCCGCAGTCCATCACCACGCGCAGCCCCTTGGGGCTCCGGCAGCGATCGACCAGCATGGTGCGGTAATCGTCCAGGACCGGCCGGTCGGTCCACGAGCCGCCCGGAGCCGAAAGCAGCTCGCCGGACTGGATCGCGCGCCGCATCTCGAGGATCTCCGCGCCGTAGAGCGGCAGCTTGCGCTTCGTCATCTTGAAGCCGTTGAACTCGGGCGGGTTGTGGCTGCCGGTGATCTGCATGCCGCCATCCAGGCCGCGCGAGACCACGGCGTAGTAGAGCGCGGGCGTGGGCACGATGCCGACGCGCTCGACGGCCAGCCCGGCGGCGATCATGCCGCGCTCGGCCGCGCGCGCGAGCCGTTCCGAGGACGGCCGCACGTCCTGGCCGAGCGCGACCTTCACGCCGCCCTCGGCGCGGATGCGGGTCGCGAACGCGCGCCCCACGGCTTCGGCGGTCTCGTTCGAGAGTTCGGTCTCGTGCAGGCCGCGGATGTCGTACTCGCGGAAGATGTGACCCGGGATCATGCCTTCTCCTGTTTCGGCTGCTGGGACTTGAGCCACGCGTCGATGAACGGGTCGATGTTCCCGTCCAGCACGCTGTGGACGTCGGGGATCTTCGTCTCGGTGCGGTGGTCGTTCGCCATGGTGTACGGCTGCAGCACGTACGATCGGATCTGGCTGCCGAAATCGATGTCCTTCTTGGGCCCGGCGAGCGCCTCGGTCTTCGCGCGTGCCTCGGCCTCCTTCAGCACGAACAGTCGCGACATCAGGATCTTCATGGCGGCGTCCTTGTTCCGGTGCTGGCTGCGCTCGGCCTGCGACGTGACGACGAGGCCGCTCGGCAAGTGCGTGAGGCGCACGGCCGACTCCGTCTTGTTGACGTGCTGGCCACCGGCGCCGCCCGCGCGCATCGTGTCCACGCGGATGTCGCCGGGCGCGATCTCGACCTTGACGGTGTTGTCGATCATGGGCAGGACGCTCACCGAGGCGAACGACGTGTGCCGGCGCGCGGCGGCGTCATAGGGGGAGATGCGCACCAGCCGGTGCACGCCCGACTCCGCCTTGATGTAGCCGTAGGCGTACTCGGCGTCGATCTGCAGCGTCGCGTCCTTGATGCCCGCCTCGTCGCCCGCCTGGTAGTCGAGCAGCTCGGTCGGGAACCCGCGCCGCTCGGCCCAGCGCTCGAACATGCGCAACAGCATCGCGGCCCAGTCCTGCGACTCGGTGCCGCCGGCGCCCGGGTGGATGATGATGATCGCGCCGAAGCGGTCGTGCTCGCCGCGCAAGAGGCTGCGCGTCTCGAGCGCGGAGACCTGGCCCTCGAGCGTGGTGAGCTCGCGCTCCAGCTCGGCGAGCATGGATTCGTCCCCCTCGGTCTCGGCCATGTCGAGCAGCTCGCCGAGACTCCGGTACGACGCGTAACGCGAGTCGAACTCGTCCAGCGTGCGCTTCGCCGTCTTCACCTGCGCGACGATCTTCTGGGCATCCTCGGGCCGGTCCCAGAATCCGGGCGCGGCCATGAGTGTTTCGAGTTCGCCGATGCGGTCCCTCAGTCGGGCGACGTCAAAGATACCCCCGCAGCCCGTCGAGCTGGCTGCCGGTCAGGTCGAGGCGCTTGCGGAGTTCGGCGGACGTGAGCATGAGGGGTTCGTGCACTCCCGAGAGGTGAGGGTGAGAAGCGGGACGCACGATACGCAGCGCGGCGGCGGAGCGCAATGCGGGCGCGCGACGTCAGCCCTACTCGTCCAGCGGCGGCTCACGGCCCTCGAGTCGCGCGATCGCGTGCTCGGCCTGCGTGGCGCACTCCATCCCGAGCGGCGTGGCGCTCGAGCGGCCGAGCGCGCGCGCCGCCTCGAACCACTCGCGCCGGCGCGCATCGCTCTCCTCGCCCTCGAGCACCGAGCCCAGGTTGAGCGCGGCGTTGGCCGCGGCGGCGCGGCCTCCCGGCAGGCCGCTGGATCGGCCGCGGTCGAGCGCAGCCTCGTACGCCTTGCGCGCCTCGTACGCGCGCTCGAGCCCCAACAACGCGTGCCCCAGGTTCACCTGTGCCATCGCCGCCATGGCGTCGAACTCCGCCGTCGGGGCCTCGCCGGGTGCATCGCGCACGATCGCGAGCGCGTCGCGGAACGCGCGCACCGCCTCCTCGAGCCGGCCCGCCTGACGGTGCAGGTGACCCGTCAGCAGCTGCGCGTCGAGCGCGATGCGCGTTCCCACCTCGGTCTGGCTCGCGCGGCCGATGCGCACCACGCCGCCCAGGCCTTCGAGTGCTTCCGCGAGGCGTCCGTCGTGCAGCGCCTGGAACGCGTGCGCGTACGTGGCGGCCGCCTCGAGCGCGCGACCGGTCCCCGACGTGAGCGTGCGGGTGAAGGCCAGTGAGACGTCGGCCAGCTCGCGCGCCTCGGCCCACCGCTCGAGCGCGCCGAGTGCGCGGTGCAGGTTGCAGGCGGCCTGCCCGGCCAGTTCGCGGATGGCGGGCTCGTCCATGTGCTGGCCGGTCTCGAACACCTGGCGCAGGTGCGTGACCGCCTCGTCGCGCTCGCCGGTCTCGGCGAGCGATTGCCCCAGCCGCAGCCGGGCCAGGAGCGAGAAGCGCGCGGCGGGCTCGGGCTCACAGCGCGTGGCCAGCACGAGCGACTCGCGATAGTGCCCCACCGCCTCGGCGTGGCGGCCGCGCGCGGTGCAGCGCTCCCCCAGGCCCAGCGTGCCCTGGAGCGCGGCGAGCGCGCCCTCGGGCAGGCCGCACTCACGCCCGAACGTGACCGCGCGCGCGTAGTGTCGCTCGGCCTCGGGTGCCCCCAGCGGCCCTTCCTGTTCCGCGATCGACGCCAGTGCCAGTGCTGCCTTGGCGCACGCCATGCGGCCCAACGGTGTGCCCGAGGGCTCGGCGATGCGGCCCACCTCGTGGAACAGCCGCGCAGCACCCTCGCGGTCGCCGTGGCGCGCGCGCAGGTGGCCGAGGTTGAACGCCGCGACCGCTGCCGGGTCCCAGCCCGCGGGGTGCCCGGCGCGCTCACCGAGGGAGAGCGCGGATTCCCAGCTCACCGCCGCGCGGTCCTCTTCGCCGCTTTCGCTCTCGAGCAGTCCCAGGTTGAAGGCCGCCTGGGTCAGCATGCCCAACAGCTGCTGGGAGTCGCTGTCGCGGCCGAGGTCCAGGGCCTCTCGGTAACGCGCGCGCGCGCGCAGCACCTCGCCCGCTTCCTGGTCCAGGATGCCGAGCCGTGTGAGCACGCCGGCCCGCCGGTGGCGCCCGAGCGGATCGGCGACACGGAAGCTGCGCATGACGGCGCGCTCGAAGTGCAGCACGGCCTCCTCGCGCCGGCCCGCGGCGCGCAGGCGCTCACCCAGGTGGAGCGAAGCTTCGAGCACGATCTGGTCGCCGCGCTCTCCGGCCAGCCGCTCGGCCATCTCCAGCGCTTCGCGCAACCGCGTGACGCGTGAGGCCGCATCGCTCTCGGACAGCGCCGACTCCAGTGCCTCCAGCGCGCGCTCGGCCTGCCGCTCCGAGCTCGCGCCCGGGCCGCGCCATCGCGCGAAGAACGCGCGCAGCGAGCCGAGCCAGCTCATCGCGCCGCCGCCCGGCGGGACATCAGCCTCGCCACCGCGGCTCGCGCCGTTGCGACCGCCGCCTCCTCGCGGCCGTCGTTCATGATCGTCTCGTCGGCGAGGGCGGCGAAGTTGTCATTGGAACGCGCCACCGCGAGCCGCTCGCGCGCCTGCGCCTCGCTCCAGCCGCGCGAACGCACGAGCCGCGCGATGGATTGCTCGCGCGGGGAGACCACGGCCAGCACGGCGTCGCACTCCTGGTCGAAGCCCCAGTCCAGCAGCAGCGCCGCATCGAGGACGAGCAGCGACCGGGAGCCGGGAGCTCCCGCTCCATCGAAGCCGCGAATCGCGTCGCGCAGGCGGTCCAGGATGCGCGGGTGCACGAGCTGGTTGAGCCGGGCGAGTGCCGCAGGGTCGGTGAACACGCGTGCGGCCAGCTTCTCGCGGTCGAGCCTGCCGTCGGCGCGATAGATCTCGGGGCCGTGCTCGGCGATGAGGGCGGCACGCACGACGGGGTCGTGGTCCGTCACCTCGTGGCCGAGCCGGTCGGCCTCCACCACGGTGGCGCCGTCGCTGGCGAGCGCACGCGCGACGGTGCTCTTGCCGCCGCCGGCGGGACCCACGAGCCCGAGCACGAACGTGCCCGGCGTGCTCGCGCGTCGCGGGCGCGCACGAGTCGCGGGCGCGGGCGCGCCCGAGCGAATGGCGTCGTCAGTGCACATCGAACCAGGTCGGCCCCGTGCCGATGGAGACCGTGAGCGGGACGTTCAAAGGGTAGCACCCCTCCATCTCGCGGCGCACCAGCGCCGAGATGGCCTCGGCCTCGCCCTGCGGGCATTCCAGCAACAGCTCGTCGTGGACCTGCAGCAGCAGCCGCGTGCCGCTCTTCTTCTCCAGCGCGCGGTGCACGCACAGCATGGCGAGCTTCACCAGGTCCGCGGCCGAGCCCTGGATCGGCGTGTTGATCGCGGCGCGCTCGGCGAACGAGCGCTCGGCGCCGTGGCCGCTTCGCAGTTCGGGCAGGTAACGGCGACGGCCCAGCAGCGTGGCGACCCAGCCGCGCTCGCGGGCCTCCTCGACCGTGGCGTCGAGGAACTTGCGCACGCCCGCGAACACGGTGAAGTAGCCGTCGATGAACGCCTTGGCGTCCTTCAGCTCGAGCCCCATCTGCTGCGCCAGGCTCCGCGCCCCCATGCCGTACAGCACTCCGAAGTTCACCACCTTCGCGCGGGCGCGCAGCTCGGGCGGGACATCCCCGTCCAGCTTGAAGATCCGCCGCGCCGTCGCGGCGTGGATGTCCTCGCCGGCACGGAACGCTTCGACCAGCGCCGGATCGCCCGACAGGTGTGCGAGCACGCGCAGCTCGATCTGCGAGTAGTCCGCGCCCACCAGCACGCAGCCGGGTGCGGCCACGAACGCGCGCCGGATCGCGCGCCCCTGCGGCGTGCGGATGGGGATGTTCTGCAGGTTGGGATCCAGCGACGCGAGGCGCCCGGTGGCGGCCCCCGCCTGGTCGAACGTCGTGTGCACACGGCCATCGCGCGCGTCCACGGCGGCGGGCAGCGCGTCCACGTAAGTGGACTTGAGCTTGGTGAGCGCGCGCCATTCGAGCAGCAGTTTCGGGAACTCGTGGCGTTCGGCGAGGCCCTCGAGCACCTCGGAGTCGGTGGACCAACCGGTCTTGGTCTTCTTGCTCGCCGGCAGCCCCATCTTCTCGAACAGGATGCGGCCGAGCTGCGGCCCGCTCGCCAGGTTGATGGGCTCACCCGCGAGCGCGTGCAGACGCTGCTCGAGCGAGGCGATCTCGCGTGCCATCTCACCGGACATCGTCTGCAGCACGCCCGAATCCAGCGCCACGCCGGCGCGCTCCATCGCGGTGAGCACGGCGATGAGCGGATGCTCGAGCTGCGTGTAGAGCTTCCACTGCTCGCGCGCCTCGAGCTGTGCACGGATGGCCTCGGTCAGCGGCCACAGCGCGGCCGCGTGCCGTCCCGCGCGCGCCGCCGTGGTCGCGACCGGCAACGAGGAGGCACCCGCCCGAGCACGCCCGCGCGCCGCCGTCGGCTCGAGCGGCTCGAGGGCCACGCCCAGCACGTCGGAGGCGAGGGCTTCCAGCGAGTGGTCGCGTTGCGGGTCGCACAGGAACGAGCCGATGCGCACGTCGAATGACGGCGAGGCGACGCCGACCTGGCCCGCGGCCAGTTCGTGCAGCGCGCGCTTCCAGTCGTGGGCCACTTTCGACACGCCGGTGTCGGCGAGGATGGGACCGAACCACGCGCGAAGCTGGTCGGTGTCCACGTTGAGGCTGTTCTCGTGCGCGAGCGGCACGTAGCAGTGCTCGCCGTTCCGGGCCGCGAACGCCACCCCCACCAGGCGGGCCGAGCGGGCGGAATCGCCCTCGGTGATCGGCAGCACGGCGAGGCCGTGCAGCGCGCGCGCGCGCACCGCGTGCACGCGCTGCGCGATCTCGTCGAGGCTCAGGCGCCCGGCGTCCTCGCCGGCATCGACGGCCGCGGACGCGAACAGGTCGCCCTGCGTGGCGGGGGCCAGCGAGGCCGGCAGCGGCTCCGCGGGCGGCGCGATCGTGGCCACGCCGAACAACCCGCCCTGCGCATCGCGAGGTGCCGGCTCGGTGCGCTGCTCGGCGGCGGTGCCGCGGCGCTCGGCAGGCCGCTGCGGCGCCGGCGCACCCGCGTCCGCGTCGGCCACGCCCATCTCGTTCGCCACCGACTCCAGCCGCTTCACCTCCCAGTGCTTCGCGAATGCCAGCAGCTCGTCGCGGCGCACGGGGGCCACCGCCAGCTCGTCGAGCGTGAGCCCCAGGTCCAGGTCGCCGCGCAGCGTGGCGAGATCGCGCGACAGGTAGGCGAGTGCGCGGTGCTCGCGCAGCTTCTTCTGCAGCGCCGGCTTCTTCACGTCGTCCAGCCGGTCGTAGAGCGCATCCAGCGAGAGGTACGCGGCCATCAGTTCGACCGCGGTCTTCTCGCCGATGCCCGGCACGCCCGGGTAGCCGTCGGACGCGTCGCCCATCAGCGCCAGCACGTCGCGGATCTGCTCCGGCCCCACGCCCCACTTGGTGCGCACGCCGTCGGCATCGAGCCGGTTGTAGTCGTCGCCCTTTCCCGCCGGCGCCATCACCGAGACCGGACCGCCGACCAGCTGCAGCATGTCCTTGTCGCCGGTCACCAGCACGACTTCAAAGCCAGCTTCGGCGCCAGTCCGAGCCAAGGTGGCCATGACATCGTCGGCCTCCATGCCCGGCTTCTCGATCACGGGCAGCCCCAGGCAGCGCGCGAGGTCCTCGATGGGCGTGAGCTGCGCGGCGAGATCGTCGGGCATGGGCGGGCGGTGCGCCTTGTACTCGGTGTACATCTCGTGGCGGAACGTCGGCCCGGGCCCGTCCCACGCCAGCGCCCAACGGTCGGGCTTCAAGTCGCGCTTCAGGCGCAGCACGGTGTTCGCCATGCCGAAGATCGCGGACGTGTTCTCGCCGCGGCTGTTGCGCAGCGGCCGGCCGATGAACGCGTAGTACGCGCGGTAGGCGAGCCCGAGGGCGTCGAGGACGACGAGGCGCGGCACGGCTACGCGGGACGCCGGCAGGCCAGCAGCTTGTTCGCGGCCGGGTCGTGGCCGAGGCCGAGCGACAGCAGCGCGCGGTCCGCCGCGAGCAGCAGCGACGGCCAGCGATTCAAGAACCGCCACGGTCCCAGGTGCCGGTTCAGGAGCACATGCGTCGGCAGCAATTGCTCATGCGTGAGGCCCGCGGCCGTGATCACCTCGAGGTAGCGCCCGAGCGGCCGCATGACGTTGTGCTCGGCGAGCGAACCACGGTCGGAGAACACGTCGGTCACGAGCAGCAGCCCGCCCGGCGCCACCGCGCCGGCCAGGTAACGCACCGCCGCCTCCCAGCGCTTCTCGTCCGTGATGTGGTAGAGCACGTCGAAGACATTGACCAGGTCGTAGGGCCCGCCCGGGACACCCTCGCTCACGTCGGCGCGCACGAAGCGCTGTTCGGGGTAACGCGCCGCGAGACGGTCCACGCTCACCTGAGCGATGTCCACGCCCGTATACTGCGCACCACGTGAGACATACCAGTCGGTCCAGAAGCCGGTACCGCAGCCGATGTCGAGCACTCGGCGGCCGGCCGGCGTCAGGCCGGCACGCCTGAGGCAGGTGGCCAGCACCTCGGCCCGCAGCCGGTAACAGGCGCGGTTGTACGCCAGCGACAGCCCGGTCTCGCCCGTGCCGCGCAGGTCGAACTGTGCCTCGAGTCGCTGTTCCCAGAACTCCTGTGGACGGTAGCTCACGAATGCCTCCGGTCCCCATCATACAGCCGGTGCCGCTCGCGGTAGCGGTCCACGGCGTCGGGTACCAGGTAGCGCAGCGACTGCCCGGCACGTGCGCGTGCGCGCAGCGCGCTCGAGGACACGTCGAGCCCGGGATTGCCGAGCCACACCACGCCCCGGCCGTGCCGCACGGCCGCGGGCACGCGCCGCGGCACGCGCGAACCCGGGCGCAACGCCACCACCAGCACGGCGTGGCGCGCGATCTCGTCCGGTTCCCGCCAGGTCGCGAACGTGGCGAACATGTCCGCGCCCATCAAGAGGTGGAGCCGTGCGCGCGGGTGTGCGGCAGCCAGCGCCCGGATCGTGTCGGCGGTCCACGACGGACCACGGCGGCTGGCTTCGATCGTGCTGACCGCGAACGCGGTGTTGCCGCGCACCGCCAGCCGGGTCATCGCGACGCGGTGGGCCACGGACGAGAGTCCGCTGCGGCGCTTGTGCGGCGGATCGCCCGCGGGCACGAACAGCACGCGTTCCAGTCCCAGCTCGGCACGCGCCCATTCGGCGAGGGCCAGGTGTCCGTGGTGCGGCGGATCGAACGTCCCGCCGAACACGCCCAGGCGCGGGGCGCGCCCGGCCGGACGACGACTCACGGCATGCCGCCCGTGGGCGCACTGTTCGGTGAAGCAGTCGGCGGCGGCGGCTCGTTGGGCCGGCTGCGGCGGACGATCTTCCGCATCTTCCAGCGGATGACCTCCTCGCGCGTGATCGAGGCCTTCGCGGCCAGCGGCGTGCCGGCGAAGTGCGCCTCGACCTCGTCCAGCACCGCGAGCGCGGTGTCGCGCTCACCCATGCGGCAGCTGGCCACCGCCCAGCCGATCCACGCGTCGCCGTAGAGCTTCGTCTCGGAGTACTCGGTCAGCACGCTCTTGTAGTAGCGCCGCGCCGCTTCGTACTCCCTGAGCTTCACGTACAGGTCCGCGGTCCGATAGAGCTTGGTCGCGAGCCGCGAGCGGGCCTCCGCGATGCGCCGCGTCGCCTCCGGCCCCAGCCAGTGATCGGGGCGGTCGCGGCGGAACGTCATCCACTGCTCGAGTGCCTTGAGCGTGTACTCCTGGTCGAAGTCGGGCTCGCGGGACTGTCCCCAGAACGCGTTGCCGAGATGGAACGCGGCGGATCCGGCGGAGTCGCTCTCCGGGTAGTCTCGCAGCAGGCGCTCGAAGTCGGCTTGTGCCGCGAGCCAGTCCTTGACCTGTAAGTGGCACAGGCCGAGCAGGTACACGGCCTCGTCGACGTCGGCCGCGCCCGTGCTCGAGGTCGAGAACGGCGCGAGCACGTCGATCGCCATCGCGGCATCGTGTTTGTCGTAGAGCCGGCG
>Ga0075429_100004614_pt1 | contig 11848 bp, 6 predicted proteins | sample RhiMetdeltSRZDD3_FD_75295 | JGI IMG/M metagenome (GOLD analysis project Ga0075429, IMG submission 75295) | Populus rhizosphere microbial communities from Tennessee, USA - Rhizosphere MetaG P. deltoides SRZDD3 | ecosystem: Host-associated > Plants > Roots > Rhizosphere > Soil | place: USA...
TGACACGATACCGCCCACCATCACCCTCACCGAGCCCACGAACGCGGTGCTGCAATGAGCGCGGCCTCCTTGGACGTCCGCGCCGTGCACGTGCCCCGTGTCCCGAACTTCGAATCCGCTCTTCGTAGGAGACTCCCTTTGATCCTGAAGCGAACCGTCGCGATTGTGCTGGTGGCGGCGCAAGTGCTGCTCGGTGTGCCGACGCCCGCCCTGGCCCTGCCGCCCGCTCCTCTGGCCGTGGTGGTGAACAAGACGGTGCCGCACGTGGACCCGGTGCCGCTGACACCGCAGTTCTCCACGCCACCGACGACGGAAGAGATCATCCGCGCTCGCGTGTTCGGTGAGCCGGTCCTCCCGCTCGGCGGCGAGCCCAACTGGTCGGAGAACCAGGCGGTGGCCGACGCGCTCATGAGCTACCGCAACGGGAGCGGTGCGGTCCGTTTCGCCGCCATCGAGACCTTTCTCGCCACGCATCCGACGAGCCCGTGGCGCGTCTCACTCCTGCTCAACCTCGGCTACGCCTATCGGTCGGCGGGGCATTTCACGCGCGCCATGGCTTCCTTCGAGCAGGCGTGGAACGAGGGCCGCACGGACCAGACGGCGCGGGGCCGCGCCGTGGCCGATGCCGCCGTGGGCGAGTTCCTGTGGATGAGCAAGAAGCTCGGCCGCCTGGCCACGCTCGAGACGGTCCTGGAGCAGGTGAAAGGGCGCAACCTCACCGGCGCCGCGACCGCACAGGTCGAGTCCGCAGGCGAAAGCGCGTACCTGCTCCGCAACCAACACGAGATGGCGGTGCCGTCAGGTACGCTCGCGCTGTGGCGCATGCTCGTCCACAAGAAAGGGCGCGCTCCGGTGCCGCCGGAGATCAAGGCCTTTCACGCCACGCCCGATGGTGCGTCCATGGTACAGATGCTCAGGCTCTCGCAGTCCCTCGGCATGCGACTGACGGGCGCGTATCGGGTGTCTCCGGCGGCTTCGATCCCGATTCCATCCCTCGCTCACCTGTCGTCAGGTCACTTCACGGCCGTGGTCGGAGAGACCGACACGCACTACAAGCTCGATGACCTGATCCTCGGCGGCGAGATCTGGATGACGAAGGCGGCCATGCTGGACGAGTCCAGCGGTTACTTCCTGATCCCCGGTGCGGTCGGCCCCGGCTGGCGCGCCGCTTCACGCACAGAGCTCGAGGAGAAGCGCGGCAAGTGTCAGACTTGGGGTTATATTCCGAACGTAGGCGAGCCCTGCCGGTCATGCGGTGGCGGCCCGGGCATGGCGACCTACGCCTTCCGCAGCTACAGCACGTCCCTGCAATTCACCGATAGCCCCGTGGGCTACGATCCGCCGCGAGGGCCGTCCGCACGATTCAACATCGGCTATTTCCAGCGCGACGAGAAGCAGCCGGCGACCTTCACGTTCTCGAACGTGGGCCAAAAGTGGCGTTTCGATTGGGTGTCCTGGGTCGAGGACAATCCCGCGCTGCCGGCAAACCCAGTGAGCGTGTATACCCGAGCCGGTACGTTCGAAGTCCACACCGGGTATGACGGCGTGTCGAGCTACAAGATCGATCGCTACAGCCAGGCCCAGATGGTTCGCACGAACGCGTCGCCGATACAGTATGAGCGCCGTCTGCCCGACGGATCGGTGGAGGTCTTCTCACAGTCGGACGGCGCCGTCACGCCGCGTCGCATCCTCATGACTCAGGCGATCGACCCGCAGGGGCAGGCGCTTACGTTCACCTACGATTCGAGTCTGCGCCTCGTGGCCGTCACCGATGCCATCGGCCAGGTGACGACGCTGACCTACGGCCTGCCGAGCGATCCGCTGAAGCTGACCAAGGTCACGGATCCGTTCGGTCGATCGGCCACGATCGAGTACGACGCCAGCGACCATGTCTCGAAGATCACGGACGTGATCGGCATGGCCTCGCAGTTCGAGTACGGGAGCGGCGAGCTCGTGCGGTCGCTGACCACGCCTTACGGCACGACCACGTTCACAGGCGGCAGCGATATCACCCAGTCGCGCTGGCTGGAAGCCCGCGATCCCTTGGGTGGAGTCGAGCGTCTGGAGTTCAAGTTCGCTTCCGGCGGCGTGATTCCGTACTCGGAGGCGAACGTGCCGCCGGGATTCGGTCCGAACAGTCTGCTTAACGGCTTCAACTCCTTCTATTGGGACAAGCGCGTCAGTGCGCTGTACCCGGGCGACTACACGAAGGCCCAGCTCACCCGTTGGGCCTGGGACTATCACACCAGTGGCCCCGGCGCGTTGGCGCCACGTCCCCTGAGCACCAAGAAACCGCTTGAGGGCCGTGTGTGGTACGCCTACGAGGGTGGCGACGGCATGGATCAGCTCGGAGCCATGGGCAAGCCGTCCAAGATCGGCCGCCTTCTCGACGACGGGTCCGCGCAGATTCACCGGTTCGAGTACAACAGCCTCGGTCACCCCACGCGCTTCACGGACCCGGCTGGTCGCGAGACGCTGATCCAGTACGACACGAACGGAATTGACGTGCTGAACGTCAAGCAGAAGAACGGCAGCGCTTACGACCTCCTCGCAACCGTCGCCTACAACGCGAAGCACGAGCCGACGTCCATTACCGATGCCGCCGGGAAGGTCACCGACCTGACCTTCAACACCAACGGTACGCTGGCCACCATTGTGACGCCTGCGGTCGGTTCCCAAACGACTGCCGAGCGAACGACGACGCTCGAGTACTTCGCCGACAACGCACCTCTGGGTCAAGGACGCCTCAAGAAGGTGACGGGGCCGACGGTTGGAGCAGGCGGTCCTGTCGTCGATCTCACCTACGACTCGTACGGCCGACCGAGCACAATCGCGGATGCCACCGAGTCCCAGACGATCACGCTGGAGTACGACGGTCTCGACCGTTCGACGAAAGCGACGTATCCAGACAGCTCCTACGAGGAGGTCAAGTACAGCCGCCTCGACGCCGAACAGACTCGCGACCGCCTGGGCCGATGGACACACATCATCCATGATGCGCTGGGCCGGCCCACGAGTGTCGTCGATCCTCAAGGCCGAACCGTTGCGGTCCAGTGGTGTTTGTGTGGTGGCCCCGACAAGCTGATCGACGGCAATGGAAACGCTACATCCTGGACACGAGACGCGATGGGCCGCGTCACTCGAGAGACACGCGCCAACAGCTCATACGTGGACTACACATACGAGAACACAACCAGCCGACTCAAGCAGATCAAAGACCCCAAGAACCAGTACACGAACCTCCTCTACTTCATCGATAACCGGCTGAAGCAAGTCTCGTTCACGAACGCGGTCAACGCGACGCCGACAGTGTCGTACACGTACGACGCGGCCTACGGACGGCCGGCAACGATGACCGACGGTACGGGCACGACGACGTATGCATACAACCCGATCGCCGTACCGCCGGCTCTGGGCGCTGGGCAACTGGCGTCGATTGATGGTCCGATGGCCAACGACACCATCGGCTACAGCTACGATGCTGTCAGGCGTGCCTACCAGGAGTCGATCAACGGCACGACATCCACGGCCACCTTCGATGCGCTGGGCCGTGTCACCCAGATCGCGAACGTCCTCGGCAACTTCACGTACAACTACGTCGGCCTGACTGCGCGTGTCGACGACGTCACCTACCCGAACGGCCAGGTCACCGACCTGAGCTACTTGCCCGCGAGCCAGGAAGCACGGCTCCAGGAGATCCATCACAAGAAGCCGGGCGGGGCCACGCTGTCGAAGTTCCAGTACGCGTACGACGCCAGCGGCCGCATCAAGACGTGGACGCAGCAGACCGACAGCAACCCGGCCAAGGCCTTCGACCTTTCCTACGACTCCGCCGACCAGCTCGTTTCGGCCGCCCTCAGAACCACCGACCCGACACCGACGCCGATCAAGCGCTACGTGTACGGCTATGACAAGGGCGGTAACCGCACCAGCGAGCAGGTCGACGACGTCGTCACGCAGTCCGCCCACAACAGTGTCAATGAACTGACAAGCCAGACGCCCGGTGGAGCGCTGCGCTTCGCGGGCAGCATCAACGAGGCGGCCACCGTCACTGTCCAAGCCAAGCCGGCTCTCGTCAGCGGCGACAACAAGTTCGACGGCTCAGCGTCGGTGGGCTCCGGCCCGACGATCGTCGAGGTCAAGGCTAACGATCCGGCCGGCAACACCACGACGAACAGCTACTCGGTCAGTCAGTCGGGCAGCACCAAGACTCTTACGTACGACGCCAACGGAAATCTGACCGGCGACGGCGCGCGGACCTACGAGTGGGACGCCGTTGACCAGCTCATCGCCATCAACCAAGGCACTCACCGGACGGAGTTCACCTACGACGGCGAGGGCCGACGGACCAAGATCATCGAGAAGGAGAGCGGCACTCCTGTCGGCGATCGACGTTTCCTCTGGTCCGACATCGACATCGCCGAGGAGCGCGACAGCTCGAACAACGTCGTCAAGCGCTTCCTGGGGGACGGGCTACAGCAGAGCGGCAGCAGCTACTACCTGACGGCTGACCACCTGGACAGCGTCCGTGAGATGAGCGACAGCACTGGCGCCACACGGGCGCGCTACGACCTCGATCCCTACGGAAGACGAACCAAACTCTCCGGCGACATGGATGCTGACTATGGATACGGGGGCATGCTGGCGCATGCGCCGAGTGGGCTGAGCCTCGCCAACTATCGCGGATACGACTCAGAGCTTGGACGGTGGTTGAGTCGTGACCCGATCGGTCTCGAAGGCGGCATCAACCTCCACAGTTACGTCAGTGGCGACCCAATTGGTTACTCCGACCCGTTGGGGCTCATCGGTTGGAGCAACGTCATTACCGGCGTCATCTTCGGCGGCGGAGCGGCCATGGCCGGCTACGGCGCGGCGGGTCTCATAGGTATCTTTTTTCCACCGGCCGCCGGTGTGTTTGCCCTGACGATGCTGGCCCTCACCTTATGGGGTGCCTACAAGACCATCACCGAGTGGCCGTGCATGGACGCAGCTACCAGGGAATTTACGGTTGGGGCCGTTATTGGAGGATTCCTGGGAGGCGGCGGTGCACGGATGGGTAACCCCGCCCCGCCCAGGCTGGTTACTGTGAGCCGGTGGGGTAGGCCTGGACTTCGCTCTGGGGACTGGGTGATGACAGGCGGGAACAACCCGTGGAACTACTTTTGGTCTGGAAAATGGCAGCCTGGAGGCGGCAACCAGTTTGCACGCTATTGCTCAGGTAGGAGCTATGTCGTTTCGGGGTCGCGTTTGACTTGGCCGAGATCGTGGGAGTGGACTAAAGGGTTCCTCGGCCAAAGGATTTTCAACTAGGTATCAGGGAGTGAACGTGTTCAGAGCTGTCGTTGCGGGCCTGCTTCTGTCTGTATCAGCGTGGATCCTGCTGCTGAATGCTCGCGTGTTGGTGAGAGGCTACGTGCTTAGAAGGGCCTCAGGGTCGTGGGTACCGTTTGTCGGGGGCGCTGCCGGTGCGCTGGGGTTGCTCGTTGTGCCGGTGCCGGCGGTCCACGCCTACTGGTGGGTGCCGCTTGTTATTGATTGGGGCAGCATTCCGGGGACACTCTTCACGATTCTTTTCTACCTGTGGCGCTGGAGAGCTCAGAAGGGAGCCTGAGTATGGTGTATGGGGGCGATGGCGTTTTGCTGGCCTTCGTGAGGGTCGCGCGGATGATCGCAGAGCGTCGTCGAGGGGGTGAGGGCGTCGTTGGACAGCGGGATGAGAGGTTACTAGTTGCGTCAGAATCGAGGAGCGAGCAGACGGGTAGCGCTCCTCGCCACCGGTGGCGTCAGGGGCTGCGGTCAGGCAATCTTGGGCACGACCATCGGGAACGCGGCGTTTTCAGGGTCGAGGAAGAGGACCTCGCCCGGGCATTCGCCCGCGTGTTCTCCGCGCCGGCCCCGAGGCGGCTTCACGCCGCGGGTCAGATGTCCACGAATGCCGTAGTGGCGTTCGATGGCGTGAGTCCACCGAGAGCCTCGTGCGGTCGCACGTAGGAGTAGTTGTACGGGCGGCGATGGCGTTTTGCTGGGCCTCCGAAGGGCGTCCGAGCCGGGCGAAGGGCCGGTCGCGGGGCGAGAAGTGCGCGCGTGACAGCGGGAGGACCGTGACGAGTGCCATGGGATGCGACGAGCGAGTCGCCGGGCGCGGCCATGGTCAGAGCGGACGACAGTGGCGCCATCGTGCTGGTGGAGTCGGTCGACATGGCAGACCTCCATTGCCGTGTTGGGCTAAGGTGGCCGTCCGATTTCATATGCGATGCTCTGGCCCGATCGATCCTCTTGACGGAGCGACCATCGAGCACTTGCCGGAACCTCGTCCCCGACCGACATTCTGATCAACCGTCAAATTTGGTCACAACCAGGATTTCCCGGAGCCAAAAAGGCTGCGTGCGTCCCGCAGGTTGAGGACAGGGGAGGAAGGTATGAAGGCGAGTCACGTGGTTCGAACGGCGGCGATCGCGTCGGCGTTTGCCGTCGGCATCGTGGTGTTGGCGAGCGTGCCCGAGGCGGCGGCGGCGCCGACCGATGGTTGGACCCAGAGCTCCTGGTCGTACACGATGCACAAGCCGTACGACCTGAGCCTGAGCAGCCGCTTCAAGTACACGAGCGGCGTCTGGTACACCTGGGTCTACAAGACCGACAAGTGTTTCCAGTCGCCCTGCAGCTCCACCGACGGCAAGCGCACGGAGCTGCGCTGGAACAACAACTACACGTCGGGCCGGCACATGTGGGCGGGCGACATCTGGCTCGTGGGCGGGACGCACGAGGCCACCGTCATCCAGGTCTTCGGCGGGCAGACGAGCGCGACGGCCAGCCAGGTCCGCGGTTTCACGGACTCGAGCGGCACCTACAAGCGGTACGGCAGCGAGGTCCTCGCCACTGGCGTCAACAACAAGTGGACGAACATCAAGGTCGCCCACGACGCCAACGCGAACACGGTGACGTACTACGTCAACGACACGCAGAAGCGGACCGACGCCGATCGGGGCGACAACACGCACTACTTCAAGAACGGCGTGTACGTCGGCACGATCAGCAGCACCCGGTCGGAGACGCGGTACCGCAACCTCAAGTACTGGAAGCGTTAAGGAACGTGTCTCGGCCAGCGGAGACACGTTCCTAATAACACCCAACTGTTTGTTTATTAGGAGTCCGTCCCCCCGGTCGCAGCGGGACGGACTCCTTTTCTTTTCGGGCGCCCGTATCCTGCGATAGTCCCCCGGTAATATCCTTCCAGGATGGACGACTCGGACGGCGAGCTGCTCCGGCGGGTCCATGGCGGCGACGAGGCCGCCTTCCTGGCGCTCTACGAGCGCCACCGCCGGCCGCTGTTTCGTTTCGCCTATCGCATGCTCGGAGCGGCGCCGGTGGCGGAAGACGTGGTCCATGAGTGCTTCCTCGTGATCCTGACGAACCCGATGAAGTTCGACCCCTCCCGCGCGTCCCTGCGCACGTTCTTGTGCGCGATTGCCCGCAACCTGTCGTTCAAGCAGCTGAGAAAGCGCGGCCAGGAGACGCTGACCGACGAGGTGCCGGAGCCGGTGGAAGAGACGTCGCCGCCAGAGGCTGGCCCGCTGCGCCAGCTCCTCGAAAGCGAGCGCTCGGCGGCGGTGCAGGCCGCCGTGGCCGCGCTCCCGCCGCTGCAACGCGAGGTCATCGTGCTGTTCGAGTACGAGGGGCACAGCCTGGCGGAGATCGCGGAGGTGGTGGCCGCCGACACCGGGACGGTGAAGGCGCGGCTGCATCGCGCGCGCGCGGGCCTGCGTCGGACCCTCGCGCCGTGGCTCGCCGGCCTGGGTGCCGCGGGCGGAACGATCTCGCCGGCGTCGCCTCGAGGTCGCGACGTGCCGCCCCGGCGCGCCGTGGAGAAGATGGCATGACCACCCACGATCCCGATCCGGAACCCGATCCCGAGCTGGCCCGGCTGCTGCAGGACTGGTCCGTGCCTGCGCTGCCCGACTCCCTCGACGAGCGCGTGAAGACGCTCTTCCGCACGCGGGCGCCGCGGGTGCCGCTGTGGAGGCGCTTCTTCGCGACTTCGATCCGGATCCCGCTGCCGGCCGCGCTGGCCGTCCTGCTGCTCCTGCTCGCCGCCGTGTGGTGGCGGCCTTCGACGACGGTGCCGCCCGAGGTCGACTCCGCGGATTCGCCCGAGCCGACGCAGTCGGCGCGTTACGAGAGCCGGGAAGGGTTCGCGGGGAGCCTCGCCGGGTTCGAGCCGGTCCGCGAGATGAACGTGACGGTGCTGCCGGAAGGCGGCAGTCAATGAAGACAGCCGCGGCTTTCGCCGTCCTCGCCCTGATGGCGCGCGCCGCCCTCGCGGGGCCGTCGGATCCGTCGCCCGAGAAAGACGACTTCGCCACCGTCACGCTTCACGACGGCCTCGCCATCGGCCTGGGGATGCTGCGGCTGGGCGGCGACGACGAGCAGCCGGTGCCGCTCGAAGGCGAGCTCCTCGGCCGGGTCAACATCGCCACGCGCCTCATCATCGACGAGAACAGTGGGGCCACGTTCGGGTATCGCATCGAGGCGATGTCGGTGTCACCGACGGCGGGTGTGCTCGTCTCGATCCGGCCGCTGGACTCGAGCGACGAGCAGAGCCTGCGGCGGCTCAAGGTCTGCCGGACGTGTCCCGCGCCGCGCCTCGTGGCCACGTCGATCCGCTATCCGCCGCGCACCCTCGTGCGCGAGGGAGACACGATGGTCATCGACCTGCTCGAGCGGGCGAAGACCCACGAGAAGATCGTCGACGTCATCAAGTTCGCCTCCTCCGGCGTGGAGCTGGAGCGCGAGGACCTCGACGACATCCGCCGGCGTGTCCGCCAGGCGGCGCGGCACGTGCGCAAGGGCGACGAGCTGGCCGGCCGCGGTGCCTGCGAGGACGCCATCGTGGAGTACCGCAAGGCGCTGGCGCTGCAGCGCGATGCCGCCACGTATCGCCGTCTCGGACGCTGCGAGCATCAGTCGGGGCGCATCGAGGCCGCGCAGGCGGAGTACGGGCGCGCCCTGCGCATCCAGGGCGGCGATGCCGAGACGCGCCGGGATCTGGCCACGACGTATCTCGATCGCGGCGACGTCGCGGGGGCGGTCCGCGAGTACCGGCGCGCCTATAAGTCCGACGCGAAGATCTTCGAAGCGCCAGGGGTGAAGGCGAAGAATGTCGGGCTGCAGCAGTACGTCTTCGCCAAGGTGTACATGACCGAACGCCAGCACGAGGCGGCGCTTCTGGCCCTCGAGAAGGCCACCGACTCCGGGTTCGCCGACATGGAGGCGATGAAGTCGGACCCCGACTTCGCGCCGCTGCGCCAGAATCCGCGTTTCGTCGGCCTCGTGTCGCGCAGCGCGCGCTCGTAGACAACAAACAACAGACCTGACCCCATATCCTTTGCCGCGTTCCCGGCAATAGATCTGCAGCGCCGTTCGTGACTGGCGGCGCCGGGGAGGGCGGGTCATGAGGATTATTCGCAGGCTCGGGCTCGTCCTTCTCTTCTTCGTTCCCGTCGCTGCGTCCCCGGCGGGGACCGATACGGCCCCCGCCGGTTCTCCGCTGCTCACCGCCGACGGCGAGGCGGTGCCGCTCGCACGCGTGGAGGTCGAGGCGACGATCGCCGGGTTTCTCGCGCGCACCACCACCACCTTGACGTTCCGGAACGACAAGGACCGGACCCTCGAAGGCCAGCTCGACTTCCCGCTGCCGGAAGGCGCGACGATCTCGGGCTACGCGCTCGATATCGACGGCGTGATGGTGGAGGGCGTCGCCGTCGAACAGCAGGCCGCGCGCGTGGCCTTCGAGACCGAGGAGCGCCGGCGCGTCGATCCCGGCCTGGTCGAGTACGTGCGCGGCAACGCCTTCCGGACGCGCGTGTGGCCGATCCCGGAGGGCGGCACCAGGACCGTGCGCGTGTCGTACGTCAGCGAGCTCACGACCCGCGGGGGAGGGGACGCGGGCGTCTACGTTCTGCCGCTGGCGTACGACACGCCGGTCGACGACTTCGCGCTCCGCGTCGAGGTGATCGAGAGCGGGATCGTTCCCGAGATCCAGGCGCCGGCGCTGCCCGGCCTGCGGTTCGCTCGCGGCCGCACGAGCCACGTGGCGGAGGCCCATCAGTCGAAGGCTCGTCCCGGCGGCGACGTACGTGTCTCGCTGCCGCGCGCGGCGCAGCCGCACGTGTCGATCGAACCCGACGAGCACGGCGGCTTCGTCTTCGTCTTCGACGATTTCCCGCAGGACCCCGGCCCCGCGCCCGCGCCGCGCCTGGTGAAGCGCGCCACCGTCTTGTGGGACGCGAGCCTGAGCCGGGCGAAGGCCGACACTGCCCGGGAGCGCAGGCTCCTGGCGCGCTGGATCGCCGCCCATCCCGATGTCGAGATCCAGCTCATCGTCTTCCGCAACGTGCCGGAGCCGGCGCGGAGGATCTACGTCCACGGTGGAGACGCGAGTCGGCTGCTCGCCGATCTCGCGGGTGTCGCCTACGACGGTGGTACGAGCTTCGCGGGGCTGCCGTTCGCCGAGGCGGCAGATGCCGTCCTTCTCTTCAGCGACGGCCTCGATACGCTGGCGCAGGTGCTCCCGCCCACGGCGGCGGCACCGGTGTTCGTCGTCAGCAGCAGCCCGCAGGTGGATCATGGCGCGCTGCGGCGGCTGGCGGAAAGCAGCGGCGGCGCCTACGTCAACCTGTCGCAACGCACGGATGACGAGGCGATGGCGCTCTTCGGAACGACGCCCTTCGCGCTCCTCGGCGTCGACGCGGCGCCGGGATCGATCGGTGACGTGATGCCCGCAGGCGTGCGCCCGATCGAGGGACGCGTCACCGTTGCCGGACGCCTGCTGGTGCCCGAGGCCACCGTGACCCTGCGCTACGGCCGCGGCACGCAGACGACGGCGTCGCGCACGTTTACCCTGCGGCGAGCGGAGGCCACGCGCACGGGACTGGTCGCGCGTTTCTGGGCGCAGCAGAAGGCGGCCGAGCTCGCCCTCGACCCGAGCCGGCGCCCGGAGCTCGTCGCCCTCGGCCGCCGCTTCGGCCTGGTGACACCGGCCACGTCATTGCTCGTGCTCGAGACCCTGGAGCAGCATCTCACGCACCAGATCGCCCCGCCGAAGAGCCGGCCGGAGATGCGCGCGGAGTACGTGAGGCTGGCGGCGGAGGCGAAGCAGGCGCGGGCGCGCGAGACGGAGGACAAGCTCGAACGCCTCGTCTCCGAATGGCAGGAGCACCTCGCCTGGTGGCGCCGCGATTTTCGCGTGCCGCTGCCCACGCCGAAGCCGACGCGGGCTCCCGCACCGAGCGCCGACCGGACCGCGCTCCCGCCCGTCCCGGCGCGTCCCTGCACCGGCATCGGCGGCCAGATCCATGGAACCGTCGCGGACCCCACGGGCGCACCGTTGCCGGGCACTCGGGTGACGGCCCTTCATCAGGACACCGGCGTGGCCGTCTACGTCGAGTCCGGGGCCGATGGGCGTTATCGCCTGTGCGGTCTCACCGCCGGCACCTATCGCCTCACGGGGGAGATGCTCGGCTTCAAGACCTTCTCGGCGCAAGTACGGCTCGGCTTCGGCGGTGTGGCTTCGCTGCCCCTCACGATGGACCTGGGAACCATCACCGAGGCGATCGAGGTGCAGGTGGCCAGCGACAGCGGCCCCGCGGCGACGACGTCCAGCATCGCCATCGAGGAGTGGAACCCCGACACGCCGTATCTCGCCGCTCTCGGGTCGGTGGCGGCGCGGGATGCGTATGGCGTCTACCTGCAACAGCGCGACCTGTTCGGCGGGAGCCCCGCGTTCTTCCTCGACTGCGCCGGCTTCTTCTATCGCACCGGCGCGCCCGACCTGGGCGTCCGCGTCCTGACC
>Ga0075429_100004616_pt1 | contig 11845 bp, 9 predicted proteins | sample RhiMetdeltSRZDD3_FD_75295 | JGI IMG/M metagenome (GOLD analysis project Ga0075429, IMG submission 75295) | Populus rhizosphere microbial communities from Tennessee, USA - Rhizosphere MetaG P. deltoides SRZDD3 | ecosystem: Host-associated > Plants > Roots > Rhizosphere > Soil | place: USA...
GCAGTGCCACGCTCCAGATTTCGTGTCGTCCTTCTACACCTCGTACGACGGCGCCGTGGAGATGTGGAACAGCAAGTTCGCGCTGCCCGCGCAGAAGGTCATGGACACCCTGTGCGCCAGGGGCAAGCTCACTGCCGCACCCTTCGACGAGGAGCTCGAGTGGAGCTTCTACAGGCTCTGGCACCACGAGGGCCGCCGGGCGCGGATGGGTGTCTCGATGCAAGGGCCCGATTACACGCAATGGCATGGGTTCTTCGAGGTCGCCGAACGGTTCTACTTCGACTTCCTGCCGAAGGCGCAGGAAGCCTCAGGCGGGGACGCCGAGGTGGCGCGCGTGGTGAAGGCGGTGCTCGATTCACCCGAGCACTCGTGGAAGAAGGGGATGTCGGCGGAAAGCCGCGCCAGGATCGACGCCTTCTACAAGGACAGGTACGGCCTGGAGAACCCCCAGTAGGCGGTCAGAACGCGACGCTGTAGCTGACTCCCGGGTCGTGGCCGCGCACCAGGATCGCCGAGAAGGTGTGGCGGCCGCGAGCGTAGCTCAGCATCTCGTGCAGATGGACTCCGTCGAAGATGAGCATCGCGGACCATCTCTCGGTGAACGCCACGTTCACGCCGCCGACCGGCCGGAGCCTGTCCTCGTAGGTCCCATAGGCCAGCCCGAGGTAGGGGGCGATTGGCAGGCCGGTCTCGCGCTTGAGTCCCTTGCTCGCGGTCGCGTAGAACGACTGCCCCGAGGGGGTCCCGATCCGATCCGAGCTGGTGCCGAAGATGAACGCGGGGCGGCGTTCCGTCTCCTGCACGGCCAGCCAGTTGGCCAGTGGGCTGACCTTGCCCGCCCTCGGGTTCCATTCCAATCCTGCCGAAAATGTCGGCACGAACTTGTAGGTGAGAGTGGCGCGCGTGCCGGCGCGCGGGATCTGGTTCGCGATGAACCGCACGCTGGCCGTCCACCGGCGCTCGTCCTTGCCTCCATGCTCGGCGGTCCCACGGACCGCCCGTCCCTCGCCGGGTCAAAGCGGTCAGCTCGGCACCAGCGATGCGCCTTCCATCGCGGCGGCGCCGTGCTCGTGCTCTTCGCCAGCTTCATGCTGGTGCTCTTCTGGCGCCGGTGCGGCGGCGGCAACGAATGGCGAGGGCTGGGGTCCTTCGCGATCGCCCAGCAGCCATTCCAGACGCGACGCCAGGTCGTCGCGCTCCACCGCGCCCTGCAGGATTTCGGCGACCGAGCCATCGCGATCGATCAGCACCGTGGCGGGAAGCGCGCCCGCCAGTCCGAACCGCCGCATCTCCTCGACGCCAGCGCCGACCCAGACAGGAAACCTCATGTGGTGCTTGCGCCTGAATCGAGGGATCTCCGGCTGCGTTGCGGCCTCGTCTGTGGAGACGGCGATGACCTGGACGTCGCGGTCCGCGTACTGCTTCTGGATCTCGACGAACACGGGCATTTCGTCGCGGCAGGGAAGGCACCAGGTGGCCCAGAAGTTCAGCACCACGATGCGCCCCTGGGAGTCCGCCAGGTCGCGCATCTGGCCGTCCAGGTCGCGAAGCTGCAGCGTCACCGCCGCGCCGGCCGCCGCGTCGGTGATGCAGGCCGGCATCAGGACGAGAAAAAAAGCCGCGGCGCGCAGGCTGGGTGACCTCATGTGGCCGGCATTCTAGCGCATGAGATCCTGGCGCGGCGTCATCGCCGGCTCAGACCAGCCTCTGGACGAACTCCAGGTCGTGCCCGTCAGGGTCCACGAAGTAGGCGCGGCGATACTTTCCATCGTCGACCCTGTCGCCCGGGGCGATTCCACTCCGGGCCAGACGCGCGACCAGGCCTTCGACATCCGGGTGCGCGAAGCCGACATGCTCGATGCGGAGCCCATCGCCGTAGGCTCTGACGGCGCCGGGCGTCTCGTAGAGCGACAGGTACCCGGGCTGACCCTCGCCGGGCGGGCCGAAGTGGACCCAGCGCGACCCTTCCATCGTGGTTCCTTCCCACCGGACGATCCAGTCGGGCAGCACCTCCCGGTAGAAGGCAAGGCTCTTGCCGAGATCCGTGACGTCGAGCAGCGCGTGCTCCAGATGAACTGTGGTGTTCATGGCGTCTCCTTTCGCCCGCAAGTGTGGGCCGTGCCGGCCGATGAACCAACCATCTTGCCAATAAACCGGCATTTATCTATCCTGCCGTCGTGGCGGAAACGAAGCCGGAAAGCGCGCTGAGCTCCAACCTCTCGGCGAACCTGCGTTACATCAGGGAGCGGCGGGGGTTGACCCAGGCGGCGCTCGCGAAGCTGTGCGGCCTGCCGCGCTCCACCGTGGCGCAGGCGGAGGCCGGTTCGGGCAATCCCACGCTGCTGGTGCTCGCGCGCCTAGCGTCGGCGCTCAGGTGGTCGATCGAAGAGCTGCTCTCGAAGCCGCATGCCGCCTGCCAGTATTTTCCCAAAGGCTCGCTTCCTACGGCGGCGCGCGGCCGCGGCCAGCTCGCCTCGGTGCGGAAGATCCTTCCGGATCCGATCCCGGGCATGGAATTCGATCGGATCGAGCTGCAGCCAGGCGCCCGGATGACCGGGATCCCGCATCGCCCCGGCACGCGGGAGTACCTCACCTGCGAGCGGGGCCGGATCACGCTCTGGGCCGCGGGAGAGCGCATCGACCTGTCCGCGGGAGACGTGGCCGCATTCCACGGAGATCAGCCTCACTCGTACCACAACGAAGGCAGCGTGGAGGCGGTGGGTTTCAGCGTCGTGACCCTGGCGCCGCTGGGGACGCCCGGGCCGCCGGGACGCGGCGCGCCCGGTTGAGCCGGCCTCGTTATCTGAGCGTCTCCCTCAGGCCAGGCTGCGACTCGAAGCAGTCCAGCAGCATCGCGGCAATCCGCTTGTTGCCCGAATCGGTGAAATGGATTCCGTCGCTCATGAAATCGGCCGCGCGCTGTTCGGGGGTGAGCTCGTCGACGCTCCGGGCCAGGTCGCAGACAGGGACCCCGGACGCCGCACCCACCTCCCGCACGATGCCGACGTATTGCTGGTGCAAGGGGACCAGCTCGCTGATGTCGTCCAGCCAGCGCTCGGCCAGGTGGCGCGGCTCATGGCCCTGGCGGTGCGATGTCGGCGCGGTGAGCAGCACGGCCTTGATGCCATGGGAGGTGGCCACCTGCGCCATCTCCATCAGGTTGCGCCGGAAATCCTCGGGGGGCACGCGGCGCGGCCAGGTGCTGCGCCGGCCCACGGACATCGCCATCCAGGTCTTCACGAGAAGCTGGCCGAGGCGCAGCTGGTCCATGCGCGCCAGCCAGGAGCGCGTGACCCATTGCACCTGGTCGTCCTCGACGCCGAAGCCGAGCCAGTGATCGTTCCACCCGTAGAATATCGTCACGACGCGAGGGTTCAGCGGTGCGACGTCGCGCTGGAGCTGCCGCAAACCCTGCAGGGAGGTGTACCCGCTCACGCCGAGGTGCTCGGCGCGGGCCAGGCTGCCCGGGTGCGCGGCCCTGGCCAGGTCGACGAACTCCCGCGGATAGCCGCCGAACTCGGTGCAGGAGTCTCCCATGAAAACGAGGTCGGGGCGCCCCTGCGCCAGACGCTCCAGCTTCGCGCGGTAGTCGTTGGTGACCCAGAATAGATCGGGGTCGGTCCGGTACTTGGACTGGATGACCTTGGGGTTGGGCCAGCCGAACTCGACCCCCTGCGGGGCGATGGCGTAGGAAAAGCCGATCAGCCGCAGCGCGGCCTCCGCGGCCAGCAGACCCAGCAACGCCGCGCCCGACGCGAGCGCGAGCCTGGCCTTCGCCTCCCTCACGCTCAGGAGCCCCCGACGTCGCCGGCGCCGTCCGTCCGGGATTTCCTGCGGAAGACCATCACGCCATGGCCTGCATCGCCCGGCGCGGCTGCCGCGCTGCCGACAGCCTCGTCGTGGACCAGCTCGTACTCGGCGCCGAACCAGTCGCTGCGGAGCAGACTCGGGCGCGCGAAGGTGACCAGCGTGACGACCAGGTCGGGCGACGTGGCCCGGACGAAATCCACCGAGATCACACCCTGCTGGGAGCCGCGCTGTTCGAGCGGAACCGGCAGATACGGGAGCGCCTCGGGCGAGACCAGCCCGCAGGAGTCGGTGATTCTCCTGTCGAGGTGATACCCGAGCATCCCGATCTCCGGGGCGGCGACCGTCTCGCCGGGTTCGCTGTGAAGGGTGATCCATTCCGCGGTGCGCCTGTAGCCCTCCAGGACCGCGGACTGCTTGGCGGTGGAGGCGCCGCGCGAGAGAAGACTCCAGTCGGATGGCGCGAGATGGCTTGCGAAGAGCTCGAGCGCCGTCAGCGCCGCCATCGCCCCTATCAAGACCCTTCCCGCGTGCGGGAGCGCACGGATGTTCGACGCGCTGGAGGCCGCGGCAATGACCAGCAGCAGCCAGGGGGCATGCGCGAGCGGGAAGTACCAGGGAAGCAGGTAGGGGTTGGTCACGCCATAGAGCAGCAGCAGGCCGACGAGGAATCCAGGCAGCACGAGCCAGCGGCCCCATTGGCCGGCGGACGGGGCGCTGGGGCGTGGCCATCCCCAGAAGCAGTAGGCGGTGGCCAGCCCGCCGACCACGATGAGCCCCACTTGGGAGCCGCCTTCTTCCCACGGCGGCGCCTGGGCCGCCACGCCTGCCGCGGCGCGCCAGAGCAGGCCGGCCCCATCGAGGATCCATTCCCCCGCGTGCCGCGCCAGGTTCCTGACCGCGGCGCCTGCCGGCAGGGGATAGAGCGGACGCGACTTGGCGATGATGGAATGCGGCACGGGTGTGCCGTAGTAGAGGGTGGCGCCCAGGGTCCAGAGGGCCAACGGCAGGCCGGCGAGCCACAGACGAACAGGAAGGCTCCGCGTGGCCGGGTCGGACAGCCGGGCCAGGACCACCAGCGCCAGCAGCAGGACGCCTTCAGGACGCACCAGCGTCGTGAGGGAGGCGAGCAGGATCGCCAGAGTGTCTCGCCGGACCTGCACGGCCAACATGGAGCCAAAACCCAGCGCCAGGAACATCGACGACTCCATGCCACCGATCGACGCTCGCAGGATGCCGTCGCTCAACATCACCACCGAGCCCGCGATCGCGGCCCACCATCGTCCACATCCCAGCTTGAGCAGGAGCGCGCAAGCGAGAACCCCGGCCGCCCCCAGGAACAGGCAGTTGCTCCGGACCGCCAGGACGGCGAGATCGATGCTGCCGAAGGCGGAGTGCAGCAGGGTCAACCACGCCGCGTAGAGCGGGGTGGAGATGCCGAAGATTCTTTCCCCCGCGTTGAAGACCGCGCCGCGCCCACCCACGAAGTTGCGCACGTACCGGAACGTGATGTAGGCGTCGTCGTAGGCGCTCACTGCAGCGAACAGGTGCACCAGGATCATGGCCGACGCGGCCGAGGTCAGCAGGATGGCCGGGCCGCCGCCTGGCCACCAGGAGGCCACGCGCGCTTCGCCGCTGTCGCCAACCATGCCGTTGGACACCGCCCCGCCGGACACCATGCCGCACGAACCCCCCATGGACGTCGTGGAAGAAGGTCAGGGAAGGCTTGATTATGCCGCAATTCGGGCTGGAGGTGAACACGGATCGACGCCAAAATGGCCGCATCACTTCTCGAAGAGCGGCGCGTACTTGCCGAGCCCCTGCGTCTCCAATTCGGCCGCCGGCACGAATCTCAACGCGGCGCTGTTGATGCAATAGCGCAGCCCGGTCGGAGCGGGCCCATCGTCGAACACGTGGCCGAGGTGGCTGTTGGCCTGGCGGCTTCGGACCTCGATGCCCATCATGCCGAACGAGGCATCGGACTTGCGCACCACGTTGTCCGGCTCGAGCGGACGCGTGAAGCTGGGCCATCCCGTGCCGCTGTCGAACTTGTCGATCGAGCTGAACAGCGGCTCGCCCGAGACGATGTCGACGTAGATACCCGCGTCATGCAGGTCCCAGTACTCGTTGTGGAAGCTCGGCTCGGTGCCGCCGCGCTGCGTGACCTGGTATTGCAGCGGCGTCAGGTGCGCGAGAGGGTTCGCGAGGATGGCCGGCTTGCCCTTCCACATTCGTTCGATGAACGCAACTCTACCGGAGCCCCATTTGTAGGCCTTGTACTCGGCCGGATGCGTCGCATGGTAGTTCTGGTGGTAGGCCTCCGCGGGATAGAACTTTCCTGCCGGAAGGATCTTCGTGGCCACAGGCCGCTCGAACCAGCCGCTGTCTTCCAGGAATCTCCTGGACGCCTCGGCGATGCGCCGCTGGGTCTCGTCGTGCGTGAAGATCGCCGCGTGGTACTGTGGGCCGCGATCGGCGAACTGGCCGCCGTCGTCCGTAGGATCGATCTGGCGCCAGAAGATGTCCAGGATTTCGGCGTAGGTGATCTTCGACGGGTCGAAGATCACCTGCACCGCTTCGACGTGCCCGGTTCCGCCAGAGGAAACCTGCTCGTAGCTGGGATCCGGCACATCGCCGCCGGTGTAGCCCGAAACGGCCTCGATCACTCCGGGCAGGTCGTCGAACGCGGACTCCACGCACCAGAAACAGCCCCCGGCAAGCACCGCCACCTCGACGGCTCCACTCGCGGGAGCGGCATCCCGAGCCGGTCGCGTCTGCGGCGCTTCGGCCCTGGCAGCCTCCTGGCCAGAGCAGGCCAGAAGCACGGTCATCGACACCAGCAGCAGGCTCATCGCACCCGGTTTCTGCAACGCCATCATCTTATTGATCACTTTGGTCGCTCTCCTCGCTCTCCTCTCAAGTGCCCTGGTCCGGGCGCGCGGTCCTCACGCGCCCTGCACGTCAAACAGGCCCTGGACCGGCCCTATTCCCGCCGGCCAGCTTGGACTTCCGGAGTCCTTCGGCTTATAGTCCGTGCGTCTCCCGTGAGGTGGATTTCGATGGACCGGAGCTGGATGCATGATAGCGGCGTGAGGAGAATCGCGCCTGGCCTGATCCTCGTGCCACTGCTTTCCCTGACGTGCGCGCTGACGACTTCATGCCGCAGCGATACCGCCGCGGGAACAGCACCCTCGGCCGCCTCGGCCCGACAGGTGCGGGTCGAAGCCGCCGAGCGCGGGTCGATGCCGCGCGTGGTCACCGTGAGCGGGACCCTGGCGGCCGAAGACCAGGTGGCGCTCGGCATGAAGGTCTCCGGACGGCTCCAGGACATCGCGGTGGATCTCGGCAGTTCCGTGAGGCGGGGGCAGGAGCTCGCCCGCGTCGTCCCAAAGGACTTTCGCCTGCGCGTGCAGCAGGCCGAGGCCGCCTTGCAGCAGGCTCGCTCCCGTCTCGGCCTGGCGCCGGACGCGGCCGGCGACCAGGTCGACCCGGGGCAGGCGCCGCTCGTGCGCCAGGCGCGCGCCCTGCTGGAGGAGGCGGCTCTCGCGCGGGAGCGAGCGAAGAACCTCTTCGCCGAAAAGCTCATTTCCCAGGCCGAGCTCGATGCGGCCGAAGCGGCCTTCCAGGTGGCCGACGGCCGATACCAGGATTCGCAGGAGGAGATCGCCAACCGCCAGGCGCTGCTCGTGCAGCGACGCACCGAGCTCGAGATCGCCCGCCAGCAGCTCGAGGACACTGTGCTGCGGGCCCCCTTCGATGGTGCCATCCGGGAGAGACAGGTCTCGCCCGGCCAGTTCCTCGCGGCCGGCCAGCCGGTCCTCACCGTGGTCAGGATGCACCCGCTTCGCCTGCGCCTGGCGATTCCCGAGCGCGATGCCGCCGGCGTGCGCCAGGGCCAGGACGTCAGGCTCACCATCGTGGGAGACGACGCGATCCACACCGGGCGCGTGGCGCGCCTGAGCCCCGCGATCCAGGAAAGCAGCAGGACGCTCATGGTGGAGGCAGAGGTGCCCAACCCGACGGGCGCGCTGAGGCCGGGCTCCTTCGCATCGGCCGACATCGTGACCGCCGTGGACGAGCCGGTCGTCTTCGTGCCGCACTCGGCGATCGTCACCTTCGCGGGCCTCGAAAAGGTCATCGTGGTCATCGACGGCAAGACCGTGGAGAAGCGGGTCCACACCGGACGCCGCGACGCTGCCAGAGTCGAAATCCTCGAAGGCATCGAGCCGGGCGAGATGGTGGTGGTGGAGCCGGGCAATCTCGTGGGAGGCGAATCCGTGACGGCCACGGGCTGACCCATCGTGCAGAAACTCGCCGAGATCTGCATCCGGAGACCGGTCTTCGCCACCATGATCGTGCTGGCGATGGTTGTGGTCGGCGCCGCGGGCTTCATGCGGCTGGGCGTGGACCGGTTCCCGTCCGTCGACCTGCCCACCGTGAGCGTGCGCACCACGCTGCCGGGCGCCTCGCCCGAGGAGATCGAATCCGAGGTCTCCCAGCCGATCGAAGAGGCGGTCAACACCGTCGAGGGGATCACCGAGCTGCGGTCCGTCTCGGCGCAGGGCAGCTCGATCGTCATCGCCACGTTCAACCTGCAGCGGGATATCGACACCGCGGCGCAGGATGTGCGCGACCGCGTTTCCGGGGTGCTCGGCAACCTTCCCGAGGACGTCGACCCGCCGATCATCGCCAAGATCGACAACGACAGCACGCCCGTGCTGACCCTGGCGGTCTCCGCCGACAGGCCGCTGCGCGAGCTCACCGAGATCGCCGACAAGTGGGTCAAGGTCCAGCTGGAGCGATCCGCCGGAGTGGGTGAGGTCCGCCTGGTCGGCGGGCTGGAGAGGGCGGTCAATGTCTGGGTGGAGGCCGATCGCCTGGCCGCCTACCAGATCCCGATCAGCGCCGTGCGCGAGGCGATTCGCCGGCAGAATTCCGACGTGCCGGGCGGCAACGTCACCGCAGGGGCCTCCGAGTCGGTGCTGCGCACCATGGGCAGGGTCGCCGACGCCGGCGGGTTCAACGACCTGGTCGTGGCGACCCGCGACGGCACGCCGGTGCGCGTGAAGGACATCGGATGGGCGGAGGACGGCACCAAGGAGCAGCGATCGGTGGCGCGGCTCGATGGCGTTCCCACTGTCACGCTGGAAGTGCGGCGGCAGTCCGGCTCCAACACCGTGGCCGTGATCGACGCGGCCAAGGCCAGCCTGGAGCGGATCGCGGCGCTGCTTCCGCCCGATGTCAAGGTGACGCCCATCCGCGACCAGTCGCGCTTCATCCGAAGCGCCCTCGGGGAGATCGAGCTCCACCTGATCCTGGGCAGCATCCTGGCGTCGCTGGTCGTGCTGGCCTTCATGCGAAGCTGGCGCTCGACCGTGATTGCGGCCGTGGCGATCCCGGCTTCGGTCATCTCCAGCTTCGGCGTCATGTCGGCCCTGCACTTCACCCTCAACAGCGTCACCATGCTGGCGCTGGTGCTGATGGTCGGCGTGGTAATCGACGACGCCATCGTGGTGCTCGAGAACATCTTCCGGTTCGTCGAGGAAAAGAAGATGAACGCCTTCGAGGCCGCGAGGGCCGCCACCGCCGAGATCGGCCTGGCGGTCATGGCCACCACCTTCAGCCTCGTGGTGATCTTCGTTCCGGTCTCCTTCATGTCGAGCGTCTCGGGCAGGTTCCTGTACCAGTTCGGGATCACCGCATCGGTGGCGGTCCTGGTGAGCCTGGTGGTCTCGTTCACGCTCACTCCGATGATGAGCGCGAGGCTGCTGCGCGTGCAGGACGCCGCGGCAGGGCAATCGCGCTCGGGCTTCTACGCCCACATCGACAGGAACTACCAACGGATGCTCCGGTGGGCGGTCTCGCATCCGCGGGCCGTGCTCTGGACGGGAGCCGTGGTGGCGATCTCGGCGATTCCGCTGTACGCGCTCGTGCGGCAGGAGTACATCCCGACGGACGTGGACGAGGCCGAGTTCGACGTCAACGTCAACGCGCCCGAGGGGACCAGCCTGGCCGCCATGGACGAGATGATGAACAAGGTCGTCGCCGAGCTGCGCGCCACGCCGGGGGTGAGGCTGGTGCTCGCCACCGCCGGGGGCGGGTTCCTGGGCGGAGTGAACCAGGGCTCCGTGTACGTGCGGATCGCGCCGCACGAGGAGCGGACCTTGTCGCCGGGCCGCATCGTCTCGGAGCTGGTCCACTTGAGACCGCTCGCGGCGTTCCGGGGCAACTACGCCCAGCGGGACGTGATGGCGCAGGCCCGCAGCCGGATGAGAAAGTTCCGGGACCTGCGCATCTCGATCCGCAACGCCCCTGCCTTCAACCTGGGCGGCGGCAACTGGGAGATCGATTTCGTCCTGCGAGGCCCCGATCTCGTGGCGCTGTCCGGCTACGCCGAGCAGCTGCGGCAGCGGGCGCCCGAGCTGGGCATTGTCGACGCCGACACCACGCTGCGGCTGGACAAGCCGGAGCTGCGCGTGGTCATCGATCGCGACCGCGCGGCCGATCTGGGCGTGGACGTGCAGGAGATCTCGCAGGCGCTTCGCCTGATGGTGGGCGGGGATCAGGAGGTGTCGCGGTTCCGCGACCCCTCCGTGGACGAGGACTACTACGTGCAGCTGAGATTGGCGGGACAGGACCGGGAGAGCTCCGCCGACATCTCGAGACTCTACGTCCCGCGCGCGGGCGGCGGCCTGGCCCGGCTGGACAACGTCGTCTCGATCGAATCGGCCCGGACGGCATCGCGCATCGACCGTCTGGACAGGCAGCGACAGGTGAGCCTGCGGGCGCAGGTCGCCCCGGGGTTCGCCCTGGCCGACCGGCTGGAGGTGCTGCGGGAGGCGGCGCGCGGCATGAAGCTGCCGCCGGCCTACTCCACGGCCGTGTCAGGACGCGCGCGCGAGCTGGAGAGGACCTTCACGGAGTTCCTCTGGGCCTTCGCGCTGTCGGTGATCCTGATGTACATGATCCTGGCGGCTCAGTTCGAGAGCTTCATCCATCCGGTCACCATCCTGCTGTCGCTGCCGCTGTCTGTGCCGTTCGCGCTGCTGTCGCTCTGGCTTACCGGCAACACGCTCAATCTGTATTCGGCGCTGGGGATCCTGGTGCTGTTCGGCGTGGTGAAGAAGAACGCCATCCTGCAGATCGATCACATGAACCAGCTCCGTCGGGCAGGATGGGAGCGGAGCGCCGCGATCGTGCAGGCCAATCGCGATCGCCTGCGCCCGATCCTCATGACGACCCTGGCGCTGGTGGCCGGGATGCTCCCGCTGGCCATGGGCTCGGGCCCCGGCGCGGAGGAGCGCCGCGCCGTGGCGGTGGTCGTGATCGGCGGCCAGATGCTCTGCCTGCTGCTCACGCTGCTGGTGACTCCGGTGGCATATGCCTGGCTGGAGGATTTCGGCAGGCAGCCGGTCCGGGCGCGCGATGACGCGCTCCTTCCGGCCGGCGGCGCCATGAAGGGGAGGGCGTAGCGGATGCCGGGGGCGCGTCAACAGCTCCGGGGATCGATGACGGGACGCGTTGGCGGGCGGCACGTGCGCAGGTGGGGAATCCTGGCCTTCGCCGTCGTGATGGGTATCCCGGCGATCACGTCGGCCGGGGACGTGAAGCTCGACGGCTATCTGGAATGCCGCAAGCCGGGTTTCATGATCATCGATGGGCAGCGTGTGCGCACCACCAGCAGGACCCGGCTTCAGGGCTCGGGCAAGGCGAGGAATGCCGCCACCATTCCGCTCGGCTACGAGATCAAGGGGACCGGGAGCCGCAGGTCCGACGGCACCATCACGGCGCTTTCCATCGAGGCCCGGCCGAACCGCACCGAGATGTTCGAGAACCAGGTGCTTCAATCCACCGCGCAGGCCGAACAGGCCTACCTGAAGGCCAGCCAGGTGTACGAGACGGGTCGAGACGGCAAGCAGGTCGTGGTGGGCGCCCTGCACGACTCGGGTCCCCAGGTCGAAAGAGCGCGCGCCATCGTGGACCGCCTGCTGCCGTCATATGTCAGCCCGATGAAGGTCAGGGTCTACGTCGTCGACAA
>Ga0075429_100004618_pt1 | contig 11843 bp, 12 predicted proteins | sample RhiMetdeltSRZDD3_FD_75295 | JGI IMG/M metagenome (GOLD analysis project Ga0075429, IMG submission 75295) | Populus rhizosphere microbial communities from Tennessee, USA - Rhizosphere MetaG P. deltoides SRZDD3 | ecosystem: Host-associated > Plants > Roots > Rhizosphere > Soil | place: USA...
CAGCTGCTGCGGCACCACATGGAGATCCGCGGCCTCGGCATCATCGACGTGCAGAGCATCTTTGGCGTGCGCTCGATCCGCCTGCAGAAGCGCGTCGAGGTCGAGGTGAACCTGCGCGTGTGGTCCGACGACGAGGAGTACGAGCGCGTCGGCCTCGACGAGAAGAAGACCGACATCCTCGGCGTGGAAGTGCCGCTCGTGCAGGTGCCGATCACGCCGGGCAAGAACATCACCGTCATCGCCGAGGTGATCGCGCTGCACTACCTGGTCAAGGTCTACGGCGGCTACTCGCCGGCGGAGAAGCTCAACCAGCACATGCTCGAGGTCATGAAGCGCAAGAGCGCGGCTCGGGCGTGGGTGCGGGAAGACATCGAATGAGCGCGGACGGGGAGGAGAGCGCGACGCCGGCGTCACGCGTGCCGGCCCTGATCGTCACGCACGCGGACCTGGCGCAAGCCCTGGTGCGCGCCGCCGAGAGCGTCGTCGGTCCGTTCACGGACGTCACGCTGCTGTCCAACCTGAGCCTGTCGCGCGACGACCTCGAACGAGCGATCGAGGCACACGTGCAGAGCTGGCCGAATGGCGGCCTGCTGTTCACCGACTTCTGGGGTGGCTCCTGCCACACCTGCGGGGCGTCTGCGGCGCGGCGTCATGGCGAGGTGGCCATCGTCACCGGCGTGAACCTGCCGCTGTTGCTCGACTACCTGCACAACCGCGACCGGTTCCCCGTGGGCGAGCTGGCCGAGCGCTTGCAGCTGAAGGGGCGCGACAGCATCCGGGTCCAGCGGGGAACGCCCGCGTGAGCTGGGTGCTGCACCGCATCGACGACCGCCTGATCCATGGCCAGGTGCTGGTCGCCTGGGGCCAGCGCCTGGATCCCGAGCGCATCTGGGTGGTGGACGACGGCGTGGCGGCGAGCCCGTGGGAGCGCGACCTGTTCCGCGAGGCCGCACCCGGCATCGACGTACAGGTGCTGACCGTGGCCGAGGCGACCACGGCCCACGCCGCCGAGGCCGAAGCGCCGGGGGGCGCGTTCCTGCTGGTTCGCGACCTGGTGACGGCGCGGCGGCTGGCCGAGGCGGTCTCGGGTGCGCGTGACTGGAACGTGGGCGGGCTCCACTATGCACCGGGCAAGGACAAGCTCAACGACTACGTCTACCTGAATGACGCCGACCGCTCCGCTGCGCGCGTGCTGCTGGGCCTCGGTGCGACGCTCAGTGTCCAGGACGTGCCCGCGTCTCGCGCGGTCTCGCTCACCTCGCTCGACGCCGAGATCATCGCGTGAACGTGACCGTGCTCGGCACCCTGGTGGCCGGAGGCGTGGCCGCGCTGGACGCCACGCCGCTCGCGCAGACGCTGCTGTCGCAGCCGCTCGTCACCGCGACCGCGCTCGGTGTGCTGTGGGGCGACTGGCCCACGGCGCTCGCCGTGGGCACGGTGCTGCAGATCCTCGCCGCGAGCACGCTGCCCGTGGGCTCGCGAACACCGGAGGATTACGCCGTGGGCGGCGTGGCCGGTGCGGGAGTGGCGCTGCTGATCGCGTCCCAGGCGCCGTTCGAGCACATGCGCCAGGCCGCTTCGTTCGCCGGGGTCATGACCGGCATGATCGCGGCCTCGCTGCAGGTGCCCGTGCTGCGCTGGCAGCGCCGGCGCAACGAGGGCCTCGCGCGCTGGTGCGAGAACGCGCTGCGCCAGGGCAATGAGGGCGCGCTGGGCCAGGCGCAGTGGGCCGGCCTGGCACTGGCGTTCGGACTCGGCCTCGCTGCCGTCGGCGTGTGGCTCGCCGCGGGCCAGTGGGTCGCACCGCTCGTGGGGCGCGAGTCGCTGCGGATCGCGGGCGTGTGGAACCTGCTGCAGCCGCTGTGGCTCGGGTTCGGGTTCGCGCAGCTGCTGAATGCGTTCGTACAGCGCCGGCTCGAGCGCGCGGGCGTGTTCGCCGCCGCACTCGTCAGCGCGTGGCTCGTGATCGTGGCGGGTTCACCGTGAGCCGCCTCGATCGCTGGACACTCTTCACCATCGGACTGCGATCCAACCTGCTGCAGGCGACCTGGAACTTCGAGCGCCAGCAGGGGATCGGCTGGGCGTTTGCGCTGCTGCCCGCGCTCAAGCGGCTCTACCCGTCGCGTGAACAGCGGCTCGAGCGTCTGGCCGAGCACACCGCGTACTTCAATACGCAGCCGACGCTCGCCTCGATCGCGCTTGGCGCGGCAGCGCACGCCGAGGAGGCGCGCGCGGACGGTTTGGGCGTGGACGCCGACGGCATGGTGCGGCTCAAGTCCGTACTGGGCTCGACACTCGCCGCGATGGGGGACCGGCTGTTCTGGTTCACGCTGAGGCCGTTCGCGGCTTCGCTCGGCGTGCTGATCGCGCTCGCGCACCGCGAGCCCGGTCTGGGCGCTGCCGCACTCTGGTCGGTGTACGCGCTGCCGCACCTGGCGCTGCGCTTCGCGGGCGTGCACTGGGGCTACGCGGCCGGCCCGGCGATCCTGACCGGCCGGTTCCGCGAAACGCTCGAACTGGCCATGCGCTGGACGGCGGTATTGGGCTGCGCGGTGCTCGGCGTGGCCCTCGCATGGGCGCTCGCGCCCGGAGGCGAGCCCCGGCCAATCGCGGTACAGTGCGCGCTCGCTGGCGGGCTCGGCCTGGGCCTGGTCACCTCGCAGCGCGCGCGTCCCTCACCCACGCAATGGGCGCTCGCCCTCGGCGTGGCAGGTCTCGTCCTGGCCCGGCTGCGGCAGGGATAGCCCGGAGGAGCCGGTGGTAGAGACCGAGTTGCTGATCCGCAATCAATTTGGGCTGCACGTGCGCGCGGCTTCGAAGTTCGTGCGCATCGCATCCAAGTTCAAGTGCGAGGTGCTGGTGTCGCTGGACGGCATCGAGGTGAACGGCAAGAGCATCCTGGGGGTGATGATGCTTGCGGCCGAGATGGGCTCCACGATCAAGGTCAAGACGGTGGGCACCGACGAGCAGGAAGCCCTGAACGCGATCCAGGCGCTGGTGGACGGCAAGTTCGAGGGTGAACCGTGACGCTCACCGGCATCGCCGCATCGCCCGGGGTGGCCATCGGTCCGGTGTTCGTGCTCGAGCCCGAGGAACTGGCCGTGCGCGAGACCGAGATCGTGCCGGCGCTCGCCGACGCGGAACTGGCCGCGTTCCGCGCCGCGCTCGACGCCTCGCGCCGTGACCTCACCGCCATCCGCGACGGTATCGCCGCCGAACTCGGCGAGGACGAGGCGCGCATCTACGAGGCGCACCTGATGATCCTCGACGATCCCGACATGCTCAGCGCGGTCGAACGCGGTGTGCGCGAGCGGCATCGCAATGCCGCGTCCGTGTTCCAGGGCGTGATGGGTTCGGTGGCCGCGCGCTTCGAGAACCTCGACGACGAGTACCTGCGCGAGCGCCGCAGCGACATCCTGGACTGCGAACGGCGCGTCTTGCGCCACCTGTTGAGCGCGGGTCGCCGGTCGCTGCCGACGTTCAAGCAGCCCGCGATCATCGTCGCGCACGATCTGGGCCCGAGCGAGGTGGCGATGCTGCCGCGCGAGCAGGTGCTCGCGTTCGTGCTGGAAGTGGGCGGGCGCACGTCGCACGGCGCGATCGTCGCGCGCGGCCGCGGAATCCCCGCGGTGCTGAGCGTGCGTGGTGCTCTGCAAGCGCTGCATCCCGGCGACCGCGCCGCGGTGGACGGCTTCTCGGGCACGGTCGAGGTGAACCCGGACGAGGCGCAGGCCGCGCGCTATCGCCGGCGGCTCGAGCGACTGCGCCTGCAGATGGGTTCGTTGCAGGCGATGCTGGACCAGCCGGCCACGACGCTCGACGGCCGTCGCATCGAGCTGGGGGCCAACCTCGAACTGCCGAGCGACGCGCCCCAGGCGCTCGAGGCCGGCGCCGACGGCGTGGGGCTGTTCCGCACCGAGTTCTTCTACCTGAACCGCGTCGACCTGCCGTCCGAGGACGAGCAGTACGCCGCCTACCGCGATGTCACGCTCCGACTCGAAGGCCGGCCGGTGATCTTCCGCACCATGGACCTGGGCGGGGACAAGGTCGCGTCGTATCTCGGGATGACGCACGAGACCAACCCGTTCCTGGGACTTCGCGGCATCCGCCTCGCGCTCGCGAGCCCGGACATGTTCCGCACGCAGCTGCGCGCCATCTATCGCGCCTCCGCGCACGGACGGGTGCGGCTCATGTTCCCCATGGTCTCGAGCGTGGAGGAGCTGCTGCGTGCGCTCGAACTGCGCGACGAGGTGGTGGCGGACCTCAAGCACCACGGCATCGCGCACGATCCGGACGTCGAGACGGGCATCATGATCGAGACGCCGAGCGCGGTGTGGATGGCCGACGCGCTGGCGAAGCACGCGCAGTTCTTCTCGATCGGCACCAACGACCTGATCCAGTACACGCTGGCGATGGACCGCGACAACGAACGGCTCTCACACCTCTACGAACCGCTCGACCCGGCGGTGCTGCGCAGCATCCAGCACACCATTCGCTGCGCGCACGCGGCCGGACGCTGGGTCGGTGTGTGCGGCGAGATGGCCGGCGACCCGCGCGTGGCCGTGCTACTGGTGGGCCTGGGCGTGGACGAGCTGTCGGTGTCGTGCTACGACCTGCCGCGCGTGAAGGCGGCCATCCGCTCGGTGCGGGCCGACGCCGTGCGCGCCGTGGCCGACGCCGCCGTGGCGTGCGCGTCGGCCGCACCCGTGCGCGAGCTGGTGCGCGAGCGCATCGACGCGCTCATGCCCAGCTACCTGGCCCTGGACGGCGAAGCCGGCGGCGATGCCGCGGAGAACCCGCCCAACGCGGCACGGGCCCGGACGTGAGTGCGGAAGGACTGGTCCCGCCGTTCGGCGCGCGCGACCTGCACGGCATGGCCGCGCTGATCCAGGCCCAGCCGGAGCACATCGAAGCCGCGTTGGCCCGCTGCGACGCCTCGCCGTGGCATCCGCCGCTCGCGTCGCCCTCGCTGCTGGCGCTGGGCGGCATGGGCGGCTCGGCGATCGCGGGCGAGCTGACCGCGGCGGCCACCTGGGACCGGCTGCCGCGGCCGTTCCTGATCGTGCGCGACTACCACTGGCCCGCGTGGGCGGGACGCGACGCTCTCGCCGTGCTCTCCAGCTACTCGGGGCGTACGGAAGAAACACTGTCGCTCGCACGTGAAGCCGCCGCGCGCGGCATGCCCGCGATGGCCATGAGCTCGGGCGGACCCCTCGCCGAGATGGCGGCGGCGAACGGCTGGCCGCTCCACCGGCTGCCCGGCGGCATGCCGCCGCGCGCGGCGCTGTTCCACGCGTGGGTGCCGCTGACCCGGCTGCTCGCCGAGCTCGGCTGGACCGACGACCCGGCTGCCGCATGGAGAGAGGCCGCGGTGCTGTTGCGCCAGGGGCTCTCGGACTGGGGGCCGGAAATTACCGAGGCGGCCAATGCCGCCAAGCAGCTCGCCCGCCAGGTCGCCGGCCGCACGCTGCACCTGTGGTCGGGCCCTGGGCCGGTGGCCGCGGCCGCGGTCCGCTGGAGACAGCAGCTCAACGAAAATGCTAAGGTGCTCGCCCATTCCGCGGTGGTGCCCGAGCACAACCACAACGAGATCGTGGGCTGGCAGGTGAGCATCCCGGCCACGCGTTCGATCTCGGTGTTGGTCTTGCGGGATGGCGAGGACGCAGCCGAGGTCACATCAAGGCTCGACCTCGCAGCGGAGGTCGCGGCTCGCCAGGGTGCGGCCGTGCACGAGATCCGCACCCGGGGCGGCAGCCGTCTGGCGAGGCTCGCCTCCCTGGTTCAGTTCGGGGACCTCTTGAGCCTCTACCTCGCGCTGCTCGGCGGGGTGGACCCCACCGACATCACCAGCATCGACGACTTCAAACGCCGTCTGGCCGAGCGCGCGAGCGCGAAGCGCTGACACACCGAGGCGCACCGGAAGCAGCCGCTCCGGTGCCACCATCCCAGGAGAAGCCATGGCCTCGCGCCACCTGTTCACGTCCGAGTCCGTCACCGAAGGACACCCCGACAAGATCGCCGACCAGATCTCGGACGCCGTCCTGGATGCCATGCTGGCGCAGGACCGCACGAGCCGCGTCGCGTGCGAGACGCTGGTGACGACCGGCCTCGCCGTGGTCGCCGGTGAGATCACCACCCAGGCTTACGTCGAGATCCCCAAGCTCGTGCGCGAGGTCATCCGCGGCATCGGCTACGACGACGCGGCCTACGGCTTCGACTGCCAGACCTGCGCGGTCATCACCACCATCGACCAGCAGTCCCCCGACATCGCCATGGGTGTCAACACCGGCGGTGCCGGCGACCAGGGCCTGATGTTCGGCTACGCCTGCAACGAGACTCCCGAGCTGATGCCGCTGCCGATCATGCTGGCGCACAAGCTCGCGATGCGGCTCGCCAAGGTGAGGAAGAGCGGACTCGTGGATTACCTGCGCCCCGACGGCAAGACGCAGGTGACGGTGGAGTACGAGGGCGGCAAGCCGTCGCGCATCGATACCGTGGTGGTGAGCACCCAGCACGCCGAGACCGCGGCGCACAAGCGCATCAAGGCCGACGTCTTGAAGCACGTCATCATGCCGCTCATGCCGAAGCGCCTGCTGAAGGGCAAGCCGATCAAGGTGCACGTGAACCCGACCGGCAACTTCGTGATCGGCGGCCCGATGGGCGACTGCGGGTTGACCGGGCGCAAGATCATCGTGGACACCTACGGCGGCATGGGCCGCCACGGCGGTGGTGCGTTCTCGGGCAAGGACCCGAGCAAGGTGGACCGTTCCGCCTGCTACGCCGCGCGCTGGGTCGCCAAGAACCTGGTGGCCGCCGGGCTGTGCGACCGCTGCGAGGTGCAGGTGGCGTATGCCATCGGCGTCGCCGAGCCGGTGAGTGTGATGGTGGACACGTTCGGCACCGGCAAGGTGAGCGACGACCGGCTCACCTCGCTCGTGCGCAAGCACTTCGACCTGACGCCCAAGGGCATCATCGAGAAGCTGAAGCTGCGCCGGCCCATCTACCAGAAGACCGCCGCTTACGGCCACTTCGGCCGCAGCGGCTTCGCCTGGGAGGACACGGCCATGGCGAAGGTGCTGGCGAAGGGCGTCTGATCCACGCGGCACCATCGTGATGACGAGGGGCGTCGCTCGCGCGACGCCCTTCGCGCATCTCGCGGGCAGCACTCGTGCCGGCAGGAAGGGAGAACCGATGCGCATCCTGGTGCTGGGTGGTACGCGGTTCCTCGGACGGCACTTCGTCGAGGCCGCGCTCGCGGGCGGTCACACGCTGACGCTGTTCCATCGCGGGCGCACGAACCCGGAGCTGTTCCCGGACGTCGAGCGCGTGCTCGGCGATCGCGACGGGGGCCTGGCAGTACTCGCGGGCCGCACGTGGGACGCGGTCGTGGACCCGTCCGGCTTCTTCCCGCGCATCGTCGGTGCCTCGGCGAGCGCGCTGCAGGGCTCGGCGGGCCACTACCTGTTCGTCTCGACCATCTCGGTCTATGCCGAACCGCTTGCCGCCGGGCTCGATGAGGCCGCGCCGGTGGCGAAGCTCGCCGACCCCGCGATCGAGACCATCACCGGCGAGACGTACGGCGGGCTGAAGGCGCTGTGCGAGAAGGCCGTGCTCGACGTGTTCGGCGCTCGCGCGCTCATCGTGCGCCCGGGGCTGATCGTCGGGCCGAACGACACGACCGACCGGTTCCCGTATTGGCCGAGGCGGCTGGCCCGCGGCGGCGAGGTGCTGGCGCCGGGCGATCCGGCTGCACCGACCCAGATGGTGGACGTGCGTGACCTCGCCGCGTGGATGCTGGACATGCTGGAGCGGCGCGAGTCGGGCACGTTCCACGCCACCGGCCCGGCGACGCCGCTCACGATGGGGAAGTGCCTGGAGCGCGTCTCGGCCGCCGTGGGAGGGAATGCCCGGCTCACGTGGGTGAGCGAGGCGTTCCTGCGCGAACAGGGTGTGCAGCCCTGGCTGGAGATGCCGTTGTGGCTGCACGAGCAGGACCAGAACATGGATCGCGTGAACATCGCGGCAGCGGTCGGGCAGGGCCTGCGTTTCCGGCCGCTCGAAGACACCGCGCGCGACACGCTGGCCTGGGAGCGTGGGCTGGCGCCCGACCCGCGGCCGGCGTCCCCGGCGCTCAAGCCCGAGCGCGAGGCGGAGCTGCTCGCGGCATGGCACGCGCGAGCGTGACTCGGGGCCGGCCGACCTCGATTCCGCGCCGAGCGCGACGTATGCTTAACCGGTTGCACTAAAGAAGAGGCTTCGGAGTCCGGACGTGCCCCCACGGACCTGATCTCCGGGATGAGGACCTGCTCGTGGCCCGGACCCCGGATGGGGCACCTTGTCGAGCGCGGCCTTCCGGCGGGCCATCGAGGGGGAGTGAGCCAGTGAGTCGGTCCGGGATCTGGCGAATACGGGCGTGGGTCGCTGTCCTGGGGACCGCCGGGTTGCTGTGCGCCCCTCCGCCTGCCGTCGCGGTCCTCGACGTCGAAGACAGGGGTCCCGTCCTGGACGCCGGCCGGTTCACCATGCGCATCACCAATGCGGGCATCCTCGGGAACGCGTTCTTCAACAAGGGGCTGTCGTTCGACCCCTCGCTCGAGTTCCCCAAGGGGAGTGGCCACGAATGCCTCGAGCACGCCGAGTTGTGGGTGGGCGCCCGGCTCGAAGACGGTTCGGCCACGGTCTCGGGCGGACCGATGCTCGAGTGGCGTCCGACACGAGACTCCGCCGACGTCGTGCGCGTGCGCTATGCCGCCCAGCGCGGCTCGCGGCCCGCGTTCGATGACGATGGTGACGGCCGCAAGGACGAGGAGTTCCTGGACGGCGCGGACAACGATGGCGATGGCGAGATCGATGAGGACATCCGCGCACCCGCCCAACAGGTGTGCGCCGCAGTGTTCACGGACGACCAGCGGGAAGCGGTGGACTACGGCTACCCGAATGGAGAGCAGCACCGGCCGCTGGGCCTGGCGGTTCACCAGGAGGCGCTGTCGTGGGCGCTGCCGGGCCTCGACCGGGTCGCGGGCATCCACTACACGATCCGGAACCATGGCACACTGGTGCTGCGGGAGCTGTGGCTGGGGGTGTACGCGGACCTCGACTCGCGCGAGGGGGCGGGCGGCCCCGGGCACCTGGACGATGTCGCGACCGTGATGCGGGACTCGACCATCACGTTCGACGGCATCGCCCACCTGCAGGGCAGCCCGCCGCTCTACGAGTTGTCGTGGTGGAGGGACTGTTACACGCGTCTGGGCGGTGAGTGGCCGGCGATCCACGACGCCTCGCCGCACTCGAAGGACCCGTGGGTGGCCGTGCTCGGGCTCTCGCACACGACGGACCCCCTGGGGTTCCTCATCAGTTCGGCCTCCGCGGGTGCAGACGCCGCACGCGCGAGGGCGCGCGCGCCGCGCCGGGACAGCACCATCCGCTACCTGGTGCTCTCGCCGTCGCTGCCTCCGACGCAGGGTGGGCCGCCGAGCGTGGACGCGGACCGCTATGCCGCGCTGAGCGGGCGCTACGCGGGTGCGGTGGTGGACTTCCCGCGGGACTACTCGGTGCTCGTTTCGTGCGGTCCGTTCGCGTACCTGGAGCCGGGCCAGTCGCTCGAGTTCACGGTGGCGTTCATCGTCGGCGAAGGCGCCGACAGCCTGGTGCAGGCCGCCCAGTGGGCGCGACTCGCTTGGCGCGGGCAGCGCTACAACCTGCAGAAGGACGCCCCATTCCCCTCGCTCCCGAGTTACCCCGCCACGGACTTCACCACCGGCGAGACCGGCATCACCGGTCACGAAGTGTGTTACGAACCCCCGCCGGGTATCGCGTTCGAATACGACGCCGACTGTTATTCGAAATTCTTCACCGACAAGGAATTCTACCGATACGACGGCAGCACCCCGACCAGCCCGCCGTTGCTCGACGAGGACCGCGTCGACGCTGTCTTCACCCCCGGCGCCGGCTGCGTCTGGGCCGACTTCGACTGCGACGTGTGCACGGGTTGGGACGGAACCGACGAGCAGGTGCATTGGTACATGCCGGTGCTCGCTCCCGATCAGCCACTGCTGCGCGCCACGGCCGGGGATCGCGAGGTCACGCTCGAGTGGGACGACCTGCCGGAAGTGCTCGCCGACGCGGGCGTGGTCCCGGGGCCGCCGTACCGGTTCTGGGGCTACCGCGTCTACCGGCTGGACCGCTGGCAGCGCCAGAACGCGCTGCCGCCCGTCACCCGCTGGCAACAGATCGCCAGCTTCGCCGCCGACACCTCACTCGGCGCGAAACCGCTTGCCGACGTGCTCGATCCCCGCGTGCGGCCCGACTCGATCGCGTACGAGCGTCCGCACCATCCGATCGGACGTTACCGGTTCGTGGACCGCCGGGTGAACGACGGGTTCGACTACCACTACGTGGTGACATCGGTCGCCGCACGCACGGTGCGCGTTCAGGACGTGGACCGCCTGGAGCTGTTGGAGAGCCCGTTCCGGGCCGCGTTCGCCGATGTGATCCGGCCGCGGCTCGAGGCAGGGCTCGGCCTGAAGGATGGCCGCGTGTGGGTGGTGCCGAATCCCTATCGCGGAGATGCCGCCTGGGAGCGGCCGCCCGTGCCCGGGGACGCATTCACCCGCCACGTGGACTTCTTCGGACTGCCGCGCGCGCTCGTGCGCATCCGCATCTACACGTTGGCGGGCGACCTCGTGCGCGAGGTCACGCATGACGGCCGGCAGGGAGCCGGCCAGGTGGGATGGGACCTGATCTCACGCAACGGGCAGGACGTGGAGTCGGGCGTGTACCTATTCACCGTGGAATGGGACGGCGGGCACCAGACCGGCAAGTTCGTGCTGATCCGTTGATCCGGTCAGAGCCCCGCGTGCGGGCTCGTGGCCTTGGTGTAGGCGCGCTCGACCCTCGCCACGCGCAGCGCGAAGTCTTCATACCAGCGCTCGTGCCCCAGCCGCTGCGCTTCGGCGTGCGCGGCCACGCGCTTCCAGTCGTGGATCGCCTGCTCGCTGGCCCAATAGGAGAGCGTGATGCCGATCCCGTCGGCGTCGCGCGTGCTCTCGAGCCCCAGGTAGCCGGGCTGCTTCGCCGCCAGCGTGGCCATGGCCTCGGCCATCCGGCCGTAGCCCTCGTCGTCCCGGGGCGTGCGCTGGCTCGTGAACATCACCACCCAGTAGGGCGGCTCGGGCGTGCGGGCGAGGCGGTCAGCGTCGGCCATGAGACGGGTCCTCCGGAGGGGTGAGCGCCCAGCCTACACGCCGGCGCGACCGGCCCGCACGCCGCTCCGCGACAGCCGCCGATAGCGCCGTACGGGCGGGGCTGCCGCCGACCAGCCCTCGCCGTGCAACGGATCGCGCACGTCGAGGAACCGCCAGCGGCGCATGTCGCCGTCGGGCGAGAGCAGCTCGCGCACGCCGTGTTCTCGCAACAGCACCGCGGTCAGGAACGAGCCCGGCAGCCCGGTGGAGCCAGGCTCGCGCGACTCCAGCACCTCGGCGCACACCGCGGCGTGCCGATCCGTGGGGCCGAGCAGCCGCAGCGTCGGGCTGCGGCGCAGCGCGTCCAGGAACGACCACGCCTCGGCAGGCTCCAACGCACGCGCCACCGCGTGCGGGTGGGTGACGAACGCCAGGAACTCGTGCGCCGCGCTCCACGGCAGCGCCCACGGCTGCTCGCCGTTCGCGAGCGACTCCAGCAGTTCGGCGGCTCGCGCGTGTTCGGGCGCGAAGCGGTTGGCCGCGGCCACGAGCACGCCGCTGTCGACCGCGATCACGACTCCTCCTCGGGCCGCGTCAGCCGGCCGGGCCGCGCCGCGTCGAGCAGGGCGGGGCCCAGGTCGTAGGAGGGCAGGCTCACGC
>Ga0075429_100004622_pt1 | contig 11836 bp, 7 predicted proteins | sample RhiMetdeltSRZDD3_FD_75295 | JGI IMG/M metagenome (GOLD analysis project Ga0075429, IMG submission 75295) | Populus rhizosphere microbial communities from Tennessee, USA - Rhizosphere MetaG P. deltoides SRZDD3 | ecosystem: Host-associated > Plants > Roots > Rhizosphere > Soil | place: USA...
GCCCACCGTCGCGGGCGCGCCCAGGGTGAACGGGGCACATGTAGCGAACGGCGCAGGCGAGGCCAAGGAAGCCGCCCCGGCACCGGCCAACGGCGCCGAGGCCGCCCCGGCCGTGCCGTCGTCGCCTCACAACCAGGAGGTCGACGCCGAGCTGCAGCGCATCCTTCACGACGCCGGCGTGGACGCCGAGCTGGAGGGCGTCTTCAAGGATGCCCGCGCGGAGGCCGAGCGCAAGGGTGTGGCGATGGACTCCGACCTGGTGATGCAGGCGCTCGCGAAGGAAGCCAAGGGTTCCGAGGGCCTCACGCGCCGCACCAAGGACCAGCTCGAGCACCGGTTCCAGCGGCTGGCCGCCGACGAGCGCCGCCGCCCCGGCTCCTCCGGGTAGACAGCTCCCGGCGACCGCTTTCCGCTCGCCCCGCCGGCGATTAGGATGGCCGGTGCGGCGTCGCCGCGCGTGAGATGAGGCGAGGAGAGGAGGTGCCCGTGGCGGTCGTGGCGGGCGTACTGAGCGAGCAGCAGAAGCGCACGCTGGAGGCGCTGTGCGACACGTGGGTCCCGGCGGTCGACCCCGATGGAGCCGACCCCGTCGAGGCGAGCTTCCTCGCCCGGGCCGCGGGAGAGCTGGCGGTCGCCGACCAGATCGAAGGCCTGATGGCGGACGCCATGACCCCGGACGAGATTGCGGCGACGGCGGAGCTGCTCGATGCACTCGGGACCGAGGGCTTCGCGGCGCAGTCCCCGGCGGAGCGCGCGGGCATGGTGAGCGAGATGGCGGCGTCGAGCTTCGACGCCCGTCACGGCCTGCACGCTTTGAAGGGACTCACCCTGCTGTTCTTCTACGCGCTTCCCGACGAGCAGGGCCTGAACCCGAATTGGGACGCGCTGGGTTACCCGGGCCCCAACTCGCCCGCCCCGTCGGCGGCGGAGGCGCCGAAAACGATCCGCATCGAGGACGTGTCGGGCCCGGCCGCGGAGCTCACCGCCGACGTGTGCGTGGTCGGCTCGGGCGCGGGCGGCGGGGTGATCGCCGCGGGCTGTGCGAAGGCAGGGCTGTCGGTGCTCGTGATCGAGATGGGCGGGTATCGCAACGAGGCCGACTTCAAGCAGCTCGAGATCCCGGGGATGTTCGAGCTCTACCTCGGCGGCGGCCTGGCGACATCCGAGGACGGCTCGATCGCCGTGCTCGCAGGCTCGACGCTCGGGGGCGGCACGGTCGTCAACTACATGAACTGCATCCGCACTCCGCAGCACATCCGGGACGAGTGGGCGCAGCACGGCCTGGAAGGGATCGACACTCCCGACTACGAGCGCGACCACATCGATGCCGTGTCGGAGCGGCTCGGCACCAACACCGAGATGACGCGCCAGAACGGGACGCACCAGCTGCTGATGCAGGGGCTCGACTCGCTGGGGCTGGAGCACCGCCCGATCGTGCGCAACGCATCCCCCGACGACGACCCGGAGTTCTGCGGCTACTGCTCGATGGGCTGCCAGCAGGGTTGCAAGCGCTCCTCGATGAAGACGTGGCTGCAGGATGCCTCCGACGCGGGTGCGCGCTGCGTCGTGCAGTGCCGGGCCGACCGCGTGCTGACCGCGGACGGCCGCGCTGCCGGCGTCGCCGCGACCGTGATCCACGACGACGGCAGTGAGACAGCAGTCACGGTGAAGGCGCCGACGGTGGTGGTCGCGTGCGGCGGCGTAGAGTCGCCGGCGCTGCTGTTGCGTTCCGGCATCGGAGGGCCCGCGGTCGGCAAGTACCTGCGGCTGCACCCGGCCTATGCGGTGAACGGGATCTACGACGATCCCGTCGAGGGATGGCGCGGCCAGGTCCAGTCCCTCGTGTCCGACTCGTTCGCGGGACTCGAGGACGGCTACGGGTTCCTGATCGAGGCGACCGGGATCTTCCCCGGCCTCTGGAGCGCGTCGCTGCCGTGGACGGACGGGGCCGACCACAAGCGCCAGATGGCGAAGCTGCGCTTCATGGCCCCGTTCATCAGCGTTCAACGCGACCACGGCAGCGGCGAGGTGGTCGTGGACGATCTCGGGCGCGCGGTCGTGCGGTGGGGACTCGACGACGCCGTGGACCGCCGCGTCGCGGTGCGGGCCAATGTCGAGCTCGCGCGGCTCCACCAGGCCGCGGGGGCGGCCGAGATCTTCACCCTGCACAGCGAGCGCGTGGGATGGCGGCGCGGGGATGACTTCGATGCGTTCGTGGAGTCGATCGAGCGGGCGCCGTACGGCCCGCTGGACATCGTGTGCTTCACCGCACACCAGATGGGCGCATGCCGGATGGGCCAGGACCCGGCGACATCGGTCGCCGACGGGCGCGGGGAGCTCCACGACACGAAGGGCGTCTGGATCGGTGATGCCTCGGCGTTCCCGACGGCGCCGGGCGTCAACCCCATGATCTCGATCATGTCGCTGGCCCACCGCACGGCGGACCACGTGGTGGCTTCCCGGCGGGGCTAACTAAACTTCGGACCCCTCGCCAGCGGGCGTGGCGGAATTGGTAGACGCGCGGCGTTCAGGTCGCCGTGGGCGAAAGCCCGTGGGGGTTCGAGTCCCTCCGCCCGCACTGATCCGCCGAGAAGGGCGCGGCGGGCCTGTCTAGAATGATCAGCCGCACGGCCCGTTCGTCTAGCCTGGCCTAGGACGCCGCCCTCTCACGGCGGAAACAGGGGTTCGAATCCCCTACGGGCTACCTTCCTCCGGCGATCGCCGTCTCGACCTTGGGCGCTAGCCGACGGCGGCCGCGGCAAGGCCCCACGACATCACCGCAAGGGTCGAGTACACGATCGCGCCGGAGATGATCGCGCGGTCGAGGCTGTAGGCGGTCACGAGCAGCAGTGCGTTGAGGCCGGTGGGCATCGCTGCCTGCACGAGGAAGGCGTCCGGAACGTCGTGGATCAGGGCCGCGCAGCCCGCGACGACGGCGACCGGCACCGTCAGCTTCACGAGCACCGCAGCGACCACGGGGGCGCTCAGCGCCGGCGGGAACCGCAGGCCGTCTCCCGCGGCCGCGTACACGCCGAGCGCGAAGAAGCCCAGCGGGGCCAGCGCGACCACCAGCACGTTTGCCGCATCTACCGCGAGGTCGGGCGCGAGCGCATCCGGAGCGAGCAGTCCGAGCACCATCGCCAGCAGCGCCGGATTGCGCGTCAGGAATGCCCGCAGGCGGCTTTCTCCCTCGCCTTCCGTGTGGTGCGCACCGATCGCGAAGGCGACGACGAGCAGCCACGGCGTCGACACCAGCTGGTCGTAGGTGATCGCTTCCGGTAGCGCGTCGGAACCCAGCAGCACGGTCGTGAACGGCAGGCCGAGGAAGCCCGTGTTCGCATGGAACGCCGCGCACATGAACGCCCCGCGCGTGTGCCCTTCGAGTCGCAGCGGACCACGTGCGAGCAGCCAGGCCACGGCGAGCGCGACGCCAAGGCCGATGTATGCGAACACGACGCCCGCGCCCACCTCGGACGACGGCTCGAACCGCGCGAAGTTGAAGAAGGTGACGGGCGGCAGGATCACCCACAGGCTGATCCACAGCATCCTGTCGGCGAGCACCGTCGCATCGGGGCGGCGCCGCACGGCGAGCACACCGGCCGCGGTACCGGCGAGGATGACGGCAGCGACCGCGAGCACCGCAGCAGGGTAGGGCACGACGGGCGCCGGCCTCTGTCGCTCCGCGTCTCGAACTTTGCTGAATTGGGACCGCTGTGCGGACCCGATCAGCGACGTTCGCCGCCACGCGCACGTCGTGCCTTGCGACAGCGGATAGACTGCGCGCCAAGAGGTCGGTGGAAGGGAAGCCGGTGTGAATCCGGCGCGGTCCCGCCACTGTGACCGGGAGTGTTCGTCGCACCCGAGCCGTCTGAAGCGGCCCGGGAGCCACTGGGAAGCATCGCTTCCACGGGAAGGCGCGGCGGAATGACCCGGGAGCCAGGATACCTGCCACCGGCCACGCCGTAACCACCCTCGAGGAAGGGAAGGCTCGAACATGAACCTCAGGACTTGGGCGTGCGCCGTGCTGTTCGCGCTGCTCACATGTGCCGGTGCGCAGGCTGCCCCGGTGACAGTGAACCTACGCGTCGAGGGCTCGTCCTCGACGATCTATGAAGCTCCCGTCACGACGGACGGGAAGCAAATCGACAAGGGCGACGGGCCGCATCCGTGCGACGGCACCAACGGAGGCGTCAATCCGGAGCCGGGACCCACGATGACTTCCGCGCTGGACGACGCACCGATCCCGGGCGGATGGGGAGGGGCGTGGAGCGGAGCGTTTCCGGACTTCTCCGTCGAGCGCATCGGAAGCGAAGCGCAGGACCCGCCCAACCTCAAGTACTGGGCCTACGCCCTCAACTACAAGTTCCCCGACCTCGGTGGCTGCCAGCAGCGGGTGGGAGCCGGCGATGATCTGCTGTTTGCCTTCGACTCGTACGGAAAGCCGCTGCTGAAGCTGGGCGGGCCGGCGCGCGTCGCGGTCGGCGAAACCGCGATTCTTTCGGTGACGGACGGCACGACCGGTCAGCCGGCCGCTGGAGCCTCGGTGACCGGACTGCCCGGGTCCACGGACGCGGACGGCAGGCTCGGCGTCGCCTTCGGCGACCCGGGTTTCAAGTCACTCAAGGCAGAGCGCGCCGGATCGATCCGTTCGAACGCTCTACGGATTTGCGTGGAGCAGCGTGGGTCCGGAACCTGCAGTGGTGTGGTGGACGTCCGTGACAGCGCGGCTCCCGTCGCATCGATCAGCGGACCGCGGAACGGGCGCACATACCGCCGCGGCCCCCGCCTGCTGAAGGGAACCGTGGGAGATGACCCGAGCGGCGTGCGCGAAGTGAAGATCGCGCTGCGCAGGCACGTGCGCGGACGCAGCTGCCAGTGGTGGAGCGGGCGGCGCGAGCGATTCGTCGGCACGCACTGCCGGAAGGTGTTCTTCTTCTCGATCGGCTCCAACCGGAACTGGTCGTACCTCCTTCCGCGCGCGCTCCCTGCAGGCCGCTATGTCCTCGACGTGAAGGCGTTCGACGGGCGCCGCAACCGCGACGAGAAGTTCGTCGGCGGCAAGAACCGGGTCGAGTTCAAGGTGGTGCCCCGCAAGACGCGGGGCACCACCGCGGCCGCCCGCACGCGGGCCGCGGCGCGGGTGCAGGTGATGGTGGTGGGAAAGGGCGGCACGGTGGTGGACGCCGTGACCTTGCGGGCGCGCGCGACGGTGGTTCGGGCGTCGGGGCGCGCGTGCAAGGTGCCCGGCTCCACGCCGCTGGCCGCGCTGATCGCGGCGCTCGGCCCGCGCGACGTCGGCCGGCACCTGCGCGACTACGGAAGCTGCGACCGGCGGCGGGCCGGCAGCTCCGCGCAGCTGTTCGTCGATCGGATCGGCAAGGACCGCAACCGGGGCCAGAACGGCTGGGTGTACAAGGTCAACGACTTCGCGCGCAACGTCGGGGCCGCCGACGTCGCGGCGCCGCGCCTGCGCACCGGGGACCGGGTGCTGTGGCTCTACTGCGTGCTCGATCCCGCCTCCCGCAGCTGCCAGCCATCCCTGCGCGTGACGGCCGGCGCCGGGTCTGCGGCGACCGGCGCGCCCGTTCGCGTGCGCGTGCGCGCATACGACAACGAGCGCCGCGACTCGCCCGCGGCGGGCGCACTCGTGGCGCTCGGTCCGGCCACGGCAATCGCTGATGCCGGCGGCACGGCGACCCTGACCGCGCCGCATCACGGCAGCTACACGATCGCGGCCACGGCACCCGGGGCCCTGCCGTCCTTCCCTGTCCCGTTCGAGGTCAAGTGAAGAGCCTTGCCATTCTCGCTCTCGTCGCGCTGGCGATCGCGGTCGCCGGCTGCAGCGTGGGCGCGGACGACGCGCAGCAGGGCGGCGCGACCCTCTCCGTCACCCGGGACTTCGGCGCGCAGCGCGTGCTGGCGGCGCGCGAGGACCCGATTCCCGGCGGGGAGACCGTGCTTCGCCTGCTCTCACGCAACGCGGACGTCGACACCCGTTACGGCGGGCGGTTCGTGAACGCGATCGAGGGCATCCGCTCCCAGGCGAGCGGGGGAGCGCGGCGGGACTGGTTCTACTTCGTGAACGGCATCGAGGCCGACACCGGCGCCGCGGAGCGCGAATTGAGCGCGGGTGACCGCGTGTGGTGGGACTATCGCGACTGGGGCGCCGCGATGCGGGTCCCCGCCGTGGTGGGCGCCTACCCGGAGCCGTTCCTGCACGGGTCGGAGGGAAAGCGCTTCCCCGTGCGGCTCGACTGCGCGCCCGACGCGGCGGACCAGTGCGAGGAGGTGCGCGACCGCCTCGACCGCGACGGGGTGGAGACGGCCATCTCGGCGCTCGGGACCGCGGTGGGCAAGGACACGTTGCGCGTGGTGGTGGGGAAGTGGGCAGACGTTCGCGCTGACGTCGCCGTCCGCAAGCTCGAAGAGGGCCCCGGGGAGAGCGGAGTGTTCGCGCGCCCGGTTGCGCGCGGCGAAGCCTTCGACGTCGCCTTGCTCGATGAACAGGGGCGGACCGTGCGCACGCTCGGGCCCGGCACGGGGCTGGTGGCTGCGACGCGGTTCGAGGAGCAGCAGCCGACATGGGTCGTGGCGGGCACGGACGCGGCCGGTCTCTCGCGCGCGGTCGCGCTGCTCGACCGCGCCACCCTGCGCGACAGCTTCGCGACGGCCGCCTCGGGCCCCGAGCCCATCCGGCTCCCGGTCACCGGCGGAGGCGAGTGATGCCACTCGTCCCCGTTTATCGAGACACCGGATCGCCGCTGCACGCGACGCGCGCCGGCGTCGCCGCGGCGTTCACGCTCGCGCCGTGCGTCGCGGCCCTCGTCACCGCAAATCCGCTGGTGCTCGGCGGTGCGCTCGCCTGCGTGATCTCGATCGGGCTGTCCGCGGGGGTCGGTGCCGAGCTGCGCAGCGCCGCACGCTGGGCCGTGCCCCTCGCGGTCCTCGTTGCCGCGATCAACCCGCTCGTGTCGCGCGAGGGCCTCACCCTGCTCGTGCAGGGGCCGAGCCTGCCGTTGTGGGGCACCCTCGACGTGACGCTCGAGGCGGTGGTGTTCGGCGCCATTGCCGGGTTGCGGGTGATCGTGATCGTGCTCGCCTTCGCGGTGTACTCGGCGGTGGTCGACCCGGACCGCGTGCTGCGCGCCCTGCGCCGGGTGGCACCGCGCTCCGCGCTGACAGCGTCGCTGGCGACGCGGCTCGTGCCGCTGTTGACCCGTGACGCCGAGCGCATGCGCGAGGCATACGGGCTGCGGGCCGATGCCGTGCAGGGCGGCGGCCGCCGCGGGCGGCTGCGGCGCGCCGGCGTCATGACCAGGGCGCTCGGGGCGGGCGCGCTCGAACGCGCGATGGATGCGGCGGCGTCGCTCGAGGTGCGGGGTTACGGGAGCCGCGCGCCCGCGACGAGGGCCCAGCGCCTGCCCTGGTCCCGCGACGAGCGGGCGTTCGCGCTCGCCGCGCTCCTGCTCGCCGGCGTGCCCGTGGCCCTGAGGCTGTCCGGCGCGGGCTGGTTCGAGCCCTATCCGACCGCGGCAGTGGACGCGGGCACAGCAGCGCTGGCCGCGGCGGCAGCGCTGAGCGTCATCGCGCTGGCCCCCTTCGCGTTCTGCATGCACCGCCGCGCGCGCCGCCGGGCCTACCCGGGTCATGTGCGTGCCTGACGTCCTGCGCATGCGCCGCGTCACCTATCGCTATCCGGGTGGGGGGCGGCCGGCGCTCGACGGCGTCGACCTGACGCTGACCGAGGGCGAGCTGGTCGTGCTCGCCGGAATGTCGGCGAGCGGCAAGTCAACCTTGCTGCGCGCGGCGTGCGGCCTCGTGCCGCACTTCTTCGGCGGCGAGATGGCGGGCAGCGTGTCGGTCTGCGGTCGCGACACGCGGACGCACGGGCCCGCGGGCGTCGCCGACGTGGCGGCGATGGTCTTCCAGGACCCGGAGTCGCAGCTGGTGATGAACGGGGTGCGGGCCGAGCTCGAGCTCTCGCTGGAGTCCCGCGGTCACGGTGGCGCGCGCGCCGCGCGCGCCGTGGAGGAGGGGGCGCTGGCCCTCGGCATCGAGAACCTGCTCGAGCGCCCCGTGCGCACCTTGTCCGGCGGAGAGATGCAGCGCGTGGCCCTGGCCGCGGCGCTGGTCGCCGGCCCGCAGCTGCTGCTGCTCGACGAGCCGACCTCGCAGCTCGACCCCGTCGCGGGCGAGGAGCTCCTCTCGCAGCTCCGGCGCCTGAACGAGGAGTGGGGCACGACGATCCTGATCGGCGAGCACCGCCTCGAGCGCTGTCTGGCCGGGGCGGATCGCGTGGTCGCGCTCCAGGAGGGGAGGATCTTGTACGACGGCGATCCGGGCGCGTTCCTGGATTGGGCCGCGGTGCAGCGGCCGGAGCTGCTGCCGCCCGCCGCGCGGATGTTCTCGCTGGCCGGCATGCGGCCGCTCCCGGTGACGGTGAAGGAGGCGCGCAGCCGTCTGCCGGCGGGGCCCGTGGAGCGCCGCGCCACGGAGGCGCCCCGCGCGCGGCCGCGGCGGCCCGCGCTCTCGTTGCGTGACGTGTGGGTCGAGTTCGACGACGGATCCGGTGGCACGGCCGTGGCGCTGCGCGGTCTGTCGCTCGACGTGGCGGGCGGCGAGATGGTTGCGCTGCTGGGCCGCAACGGCGCCGGGAAGAGCACGCTCCTGCGTGCGGCCGCCGGTGTCGTGACACCCGACCGCGGCGCGGTGCGCGCGGCCGGGGAGGTGGCGCTCCTCCTGCAGAGCCCGTCCGACTACCTGCTGCACGAGCGCGTCGTCGACGAGCTGCCCGGCGACGCTGCGGCAGCAGCGCTCGACGAGCTCGGGCTGGCCGACGTCGCGCAGCGCGATCCCCGTGACCTGTCGGGCGGCGCCCGCCAGCGCCTGGCGCTCGGCATCGTGCTGGCGGGCCGCGGGATCGGCGGGGGAGACGCACCGGCGGTCGTCGCACTCGACGAGCCGACGCGCGGGATGGACCAGGCGCGGAAGCGCGCGCTCGCCGACCGCGTGGCGCGGCTCGCCGCCGCCGGCGCCGCGGTGCTCGTGGCGACCCACGACGTCGAGTTCGCGGCTCGGGCGTCCCGGCGTTGCGTCCTGCTGGGCCGGGGGCGCGTGGTGGCCGACGGGCCCACCGGCGAGGTGCTCTCGGGTGGGCGCTACTTCACGACCGAGGTCGCGCGCGTGCTCGGCCCCGACGCGGGAGCCGTGCTGGCCGAAGACGGCGCGTCGGTGCTCGCCGCGCGTCTCGCCCCGGAGCAACGCACGGCGGTGGCGCAGGCGTGAGCTGGCAGGCCGGCAGCGCGGTCGTGGTGCTCCTGGCGGCCGTCGCGGGCGTGTTCTGGTTCGAGAGCCGCCGGCCCCCGGCGAAGCTGGTCGCGCTGGTCGCCGCGCTGGCCGCGCTCGGCGTGGCCGCGCGCGTGCTGTTCGCGGCCGTGCCGAACGTGCAGGGCACGACCGACGTCGCGCTCTTGTCCGGCTATGTGCTCGGCCCGGCGCCCGGGTTCATGGTCGGGGCGCTGGCGGCGCTGGCCTCCAACCTGTTCCTCGGCCAGGGCCCGTGGACGCCGTGGCAGATGGTGGGATGGGGCGCGGCCGGGTTGGGCGGCGCGCTCCTGGCGTCGGCTGCGGGCCGGCGGCTGGGCCGCTGGCCGCTGGCGCTCGCGTGCGGCCTCGCGGGGCTCGCCTTCGGGGCCTGGATGGACCTGTTCACGCTCACGAGCTTCGCCGCGCAGACCTCCGCCGAGGGCTACTTCGCCATCGCGGCGCTCTCGCTGCCCTTCAACCTCGCGCACGCGATCGGCAATGTCGCCCTGTGCCTCGTGTTCGGGCCCGCGTTCGTGCGCCTGCTGGACCGCTTCCGGCGCAGGCTGCACGTGCGATGGGAGCCGGCCGCCGCGCCGGGTGCCCGCGGCCGGGCGGCGGTCACCACCACGCTCGTGCTGGCGATGGTGCTGGGCGCCTCCTCCGTGGCGGTTGCGGCGTCGCGCCCGGTGCGCGACGGCGCGCGATACCTGGAGCGCGCCCAGAACGCCGACGGCGGCCTCGGCGGTGCGCCAGGCCAGGCATCCAACCAGCTCGTCACCGGGTGGGCCGTGCTGGGGCTAGAGGCTGCGGGCCGCCACCCGCTGGACCTGCGCAAGGGAGGGAACACCCCGATCGACTACATCCGCTCCGGCGTCCGGTCGCTGGGCGAGACGGGCGAGCTGGAGCGCACGATCCTGGCGCTGCGCGGGGCGGGCGTCGACCCGCGGCGCTTCGGAGGCCGGGACCTGATCGCGGACCTGGAGCGCAAGCGCCGCCCGGACGGCTCCTTCTCCGGGCTGTCGAACTGGACCGCCTTCGGGATCATGTCCCTGCGCGCGAGCGGGCGCTCGCGGAGCTCTGCCGCCGTCCGCCGTGCAGCCGCGTGGCTCGCGCGCCAGCAGAACGAGGACGGCGGCTTTTCCTATGCGACCCGCGGGGGCGGCACGTTCGTGGACGAGACCGGCGCCGCCCTGCAGGGCCTGGGCGCCGCCGGGCGCCGCGGTAGCCGCACCGTCGCGCGAGCCGTCCGCTATCTGCGCGGCGCGCAGAACCCCGACGGCGGGTTCGGCCAGTCCGAGGGCTCGCGCTCGAACGCGCAGTCGACCGCGTGGGCGGTGCAGGGCATCGTCGCGGCCGGTCGAGCGCCCGCGGCGTTCCGCCGCGGCGGCCGGACGCCGCTTGCGTACCTCGCGAGTCTCCAGCAGGCCGACGGCAGTTTCCGCTACTCGCGCTCGAGCGCGCAAACCCCGGTCTGGGTGACGGCCCAGGTAATCGCCGCCCTGCGACGCAAGGCGTTCCCGGTGAAGGAGCCACAACGCCGCCGCGCCGCGAAGAAGGCCACGCCCGACGCCCCGCCGAGCCGCAAGCGCACAGTCAAGGCAGGCAAGGAGGGTGAACGTCCGAAGGCGGCCGAGGTGACACGCCGGCCCACCGCCCCCGTCGAGACGGCAACCACACTCCCCACATCCACTCGCTCCCAAGCCAAGCACGAGAGCGACGGCGACCCCCCGCTGCTGGCCCTGGCCGGCGCGGCCCTGATCGCGGTCACAGGCACCGGCGCATACATCCTGCGACGCCGCCCGTAGGGAGGCGGGCGGGGGACCGCCGCAACCACACGCTTTACAGTCCCAAGCGATGATCTCCCGCGCCGACGCCCTAACAGCGCTCCAGCAGGAAGCATTCGACGTAGTGGTGATCGGCGGCGGCATCACAGGCGCCGGCGTCGCTCTCGATGCGGCCACGCGCGGGTTCTCGGTCGCCCTCGTCGAGCGCGACGACTACTCCTGCGGCACGTCGAGCCGCTCGTCGAAGATGGTCCACGGCGGGCTGCGCTACCTGCAGAACTTCGACCTCGGGCTCGTGCGGGAGGCGCTGGTCGAGCGGCAGCTGATGGTGCGCCTCGCGCCGCACCTCGTGAAGCCGCTGCCCTTCCTGGTGCCCGCGCTCGAAGGCGCGCGCCTGGACCTGCGCATCGGCGTGGGGCTCAACATGTACGACGTCATGTCCCTGCGCAACCCGCGCGCACGCCGCCGCGCGAAGCGCGAGGCGGCGCTCGAGGGAGGCGAGTACTGGAGCCCCGACCGGCATCGCACGATCGACGCCGGCGAGGTGCTCGAGATGGTGCCGGCCCTCGCGTCGCGCAATCCGTCCTCGGGCTATCTCTTCTACGACTGCCAGACGGACGACTCGCGGCTGGTGCTGACCGTGCTCGGCGAGGCGGAGCGCTTCGGGGCGATCTGTGTGAACGGGGCATGCGCGATCGAACTGATCGAGGAGCGCGGGGCCGCTGCGGGGGTGGTCTGCGAAGAGG
>Ga0075429_100004623_pt1 | contig 11836 bp, 10 predicted proteins | sample RhiMetdeltSRZDD3_FD_75295 | JGI IMG/M metagenome (GOLD analysis project Ga0075429, IMG submission 75295) | Populus rhizosphere microbial communities from Tennessee, USA - Rhizosphere MetaG P. deltoides SRZDD3 | ecosystem: Host-associated > Plants > Roots > Rhizosphere > Soil | place: USA...
TCGACGTCGGGGCGGGCGCCGGGGTCGGGGTCGGCGTGATCGCGCCGGTGCCCGCCACCACCACGCGCACCGACGCCGTGGCCGTGGACGTGCCGGCGCGCGCGATCAGCGTGTAGGTGGTGGTGCGATCCGGCCGCACCGACTTCGTGCCGCGAGACTCGACCTGCCCCACGCCGTTGTCGATCTCGCTCGACTCCGCGCCTTCGATCGACCACGTGAGCGTCGACGTCCCGCCCGAGGACACCTCGGTCGGGGACGCCGTGAACTGGTTGATGGAGAGCCCGGGAGGATCGGTGATCCGATCGAAGAGGCCGCAGCCGATCGCCGGCAGGGCGGCGAGGAGCGCCACGCGCGCGCGGCGGGGGCCCACCCTCATTCCTTCGCCTCGGCCTCGGCCTCGGCCTCGCTGCCTTCCGCCTCCGTTTCCGCCTCCGCGGCGGCGCCGGCCGGCCCCTCGGCCGCGGTCTCCGCGGCCTCCTCCTCGGTGAGCGGCACGTCCACCGGGCGCGGCGCCTCGATGGCCTTCTTGAGGCCGGCGACGTCGACCTCCTCGCCCAGCACCTCGGCGAACTCCTCGATCTTCGGGAGCTCGGTGAGATCCTTCAGGCCGAAGTGCAGGAGGAAGTATTTGGTCGTGCCGTACAGGATGGGACGGCCGACGACCTCCTTGCGGCCGACGATCTTGATGAGCCGCTTCTCCAGGAGCGTCTTCACCACGCCGCCGGACTTGACGCCGCGCAGCTCGATGACCTCGGGCTGCGTCACCGGCTGCTTGTAGGCGATGACGGCCAGCGTCTCCAGCGCCTGTATCGACAGCCTTGCGGAGGGCTTGGGATCGAGAAGCTGGCGCACCCAGTCGTTGTACTCGGGCCGCGTCGTGATCTGGTAGCCCTGCGCGACCTCGACCACCTGCAGCCCGCGCCCGTCGCGGGCGTAGTCGGTCTTGATCTCTTCGAGCGCCTCCAGCCACGCCGACTTCGGCACGCCCTCCAGCACCTGCGTGATCTCGCGCGACGTGATCGGCTGCGGCGAGGCGAAGATCAGCGCCTCCAGCACGGCGCGAATCTCCTGGGGCGGAAGGATCGGGACTTCCTCGGCCGCCGCCACCGGCACCTCCGCCGGCAGCTCGGGGGAGCCGTCGGCCTGGGCGGCGGGCGCGGGCGAACCGGCCGCGGGCTCGACGTCCGGCGCGGCGTGTTGTGCGCCGCCTTCCACGTCGACGACGTCGGTCTTCTCGTTCTCGGAATCCATGCCCTAAACCGCCGGCGCCGGGGCGCCCGCCTCGGTCGGCCCCACCGGACGGAAGATCCGGATCGGACCGAAATTACCCTTCTGGTAGACCTTCACCCGCTTCAACCGGATCAGCTCCAGCACGGCGAGGAAGGTCACGATCATATCCATTTTAGTCTTCTGCGTTTCGAAGAGGTCCATGAAGTCGAGGGAATCGCCTTCCTTCACCATCAAGAGGATCTCCTCGATGCGCTCCTCGACGGTCTTGCCTTCGGGCTCGACCTCGTGAGCGAGCAGCACCTTGCGCCGCTCCAGCAGCTCCTTGAAGGCGCCGATGAGGTCGAAGAGGCTGGCCTCGACCATCTCCTCGCCGGTGTCCTCGAACTTCGGGATCACGGTGTCGGGCCGCATCCAGGTGGCGGCGCGGATCTCACGCTTCTGATGCAGCAGGCCGGCCGCCTCCTTGTACTTCTGGAACTCGAGCAGGCGCTGCACCAGCTCCTCGCGCGGGTCGACGTAGTCCTCGTCCTGCGCCTCCGTGGGCTCGATCGGCACCAGCATCTTCGACTTGATGTGGATGAGGGTCGCCGCCATCACCATGAACTCGCCGGCGAGCTCGAGGTTCAGCTCCTTCATCACGTCCAGGTACTCCATGTACTGGCGGGTGATGGGGGCGATGGGGATGTCGTGGATGTCGACCTTCTCCTTGCGGAGCAGGTACAGCAGCAGGTCGAGGGGGCCTTCGAAGATCGGCAGGCAGATCCGCGGTACGTCCGACGGCAGCGTCGACTCGAGCTCGGTCTCGACCTTCACCGCCGCGTCGGGCGTGGGTGCGGCCGACGCACCGGGCACCGCAGCCGCTTCGGGCACCGCGGCCGCGTCCGGTACCACCACCGGCTCCTTCGGATCTTCGGGAGTGTCGCTCACGGTTTGTACGCGATCTTCATGGCCGCCCGCACGTCTTCCATCGTAGCTTGCGCCACCTGCCGCGCCTTCTTCGATCCCTCGCGCAGGATGTCCCAGACGGTGTCGGGGCGCGACGCGAATTCCGGCCGGCGCGCGTGGATCTCTTCGAGGCGCGTGAGCAGGTGCTCGATGAGCTTGCCCTTGCAGTCGAGACAGCCGATGCCCGCGCTCTTGCACCCCGCCGCCGCCCAGTCCTGCGTCTCCTTCGGCGAGAACGCCTTGTGCAGATCGAACACCGGGCACACGTTCGGATCGCCGGGATCGGTGCGCCGCTTGCGCGCGGGGTCGGTCACCATCGGCTTGAGCTTCTGCTTCACGACGTCGGGCGCGTCCTTGAGGTAGACGGCGTTGCCGTAGGACTTCGACATCTTCCGGCCGTCGGTGCCCGGGATGCGCGGCACGGCGGTGAGCAGGTTCTGCGGCTCGGGGAAAACCGGCCCGTAGAGGTTGTTGAACTTGCGCACCACCTCCCGCGCCAGCTCGATGTGCGGCACCTGGTCCTCGCCCACGGGGACCATGTCGGCCTTATAGATGATGATGTCCGCCGTCTGCAGCAGCGGGTAGCCGAGGAAGCCGTACGTCGAGAGGTCCTTCTCGCTGAGCTGCTGCTGCTGCTCCTTGTACGTCGGCACGCGCTCCAGCAGCGGCACCGGCACGATCATCGAGAGCAGCAGGTGCAGCTCGGCGTGCTCGGGCACCAGGCTCTGGATGAAGAGCGTCGAACGCGCGGGATCGAGGCCGGCGGCCAGCCAGTCGGTGGCGACCTCGACGATGTTCTCGCGGATGCCCGAGGGATCGGCATAGTCGGTGGTGAGCGAGTGCCAGTCGACGATGGAGAAGAAACACTCGTGCTGCGACTGGAGCCGGACCCAGTTGTCGAGGGCGCCCATGAAGTTGCCCAGGTGCAGCGGGCCCGTGGGGCGCATGCCGGAGAGTATTCGGGCCATATCAGGTCACCAACGGAATATCGTGTCGCAGACGAAACCCTGGATGGTAGCACCTTGGACGGGCGGAGAGTAACGGTCAGCGGGGTGAAGCGGCGGGGACTTCCAGCAGAGGCGAATCGAACATGGCCCGCGGGGTGATGACCGGCTCGTCCAACGGGACCTTCTTGCCGTAACGCTCGCGCAGCTTCGCCCGCACCACGGGATCGTCGAGATCCATCTCGCCGAGCTTCTGCAGCTCGCCGATCTTCACGTCGAGGGCATCGCGGTAGAGCTTCCACACGAGCTCGCTGCAGTACATGCGGTCGTCGGACCATTCGAAGGTGAGGTCGTAGCGTTTGCCGACGTACGGCCGCGCCGCGGAGCGAAGGCGCGCGACGGCGTCCTTCGTGAGAACCCGGTCGGCATCCACCAGCCGCTTGACGACGAACCGGCGGCCGTCGCCGCGGCCGATCCATTGGGCCAGCGGCGTGTAGGACACGGTGCCAATGGCCTCGAACACGAACGGCTTGCCGTTTCGAACCAGGACGATCCCCATGTGGCTGTACTGCGACCGGGTGGCGCGCTGCACGGCCAGGCTCTGGCGCGAGCGGGAGGTGTGGAAGATGAGGTCGCCGTCCTGTACGGCGGGAAGCCCGGCCAACAGGACCGCCGCCGCCAAAAGCACCATTAATAAAGGAAGGTACCTTAAGCTCCGGCCCGCCGCGTATCTGGCCTGTGACGGTTCGGGAACTGTACGGGTTAGCATACGAATACGAGATGCCCCTCCCCCTGAGGCGCGACCTCTGCCGCATCGGAGGCGTCAACCAGAACCACGTCTCCAGCACGGGCACGCCGTACCACATCCAGATCGAGGACCTGGGCCCGGTGAAAGACCGGGTCTCCGGCACCGAGGTGCGGCGCCTCAACATGATCCTCTACGCGAACTACGGCACGCCGCGGGCGCGGATCGTGTACGGCCGCGACCACGATCTCGCCGACGTGCGCACCGTCGAGTACAACCTGACCGTGAAGATGAAGATGCAGGAGCTGCTCGCCGCCGCGCGGCACACCATCGAGTCGCACGAGGAGCGCCAGCTCCTGCTCATCCGCACCGTGATCCGCGAGCGCACGAGCATGGGGCCCGACGCCGCGCGGCAGGCTTTCGACGAATACCGCACGCTGTACCCCGTCCTCGCCGCCCGCGCCCTGAGCGAGGCCCGCGAGGAGGAGCGCAGCGGCATCCAGGCGGCGACAGCGCCGCCGGCGCCGGCGCAAGCCCTGGACGCGCACGGCCATGCCCTCGAGACCGTCGTCTATCCCCTCGACGACGAGATGCGGCGCCTCGTCCTCGACATCGAGAACGTCATCGTTCGCCTCGGCCACGACTTCCTGTATCTGAAGGCGGCGGGCAAGACGGACGACGTGCTGTTCCAGGCGTGCAAGCGCCTCGTGACCCGTGCCCGCCGCGCGATCTCGGGGCGCGAGGCCTCGGACTTCAACGTGCGCCGGCTGGAGATGACGCTCGACGGCCTCGTGAAGGTGTGGATGACGGGCGTGCGCTCGCGAATCTAGGCCATCTGCCCGCGCAGCCGCTCGGCGTTCGCGCGCTGGATGGCGTCCCGCACCCGCTCCACCAGACGTGTACCGCCTTCGGACTTCGGCACGTACCCGAAGCCTCCGCACGAGCGTGCGAAAGTCAGCCCTTCCGCCTCCGGCAGCGTCGAGTGGAAGAGGACGGTGACCTGCTCGACGGCGCCGAAGCCGTTCAGCACCTCCAGGACCTTGTCGCCGCGGATCTGCGGGATATCGATCTCGAGGAGCAGCACGTCCGGCTTCTCCTCGTGGAGCGCCTCGAACAGCAGGAAGGGCGTGCGCAGGATCGGCACCTCGTAGCCCGCCGCCTCGAGCGCAGTGCGCGTGGCGACGAGGACGGCGTCGTCGGCGTCGAGGACGAGGACCTTGCCGGTCACGGACGGCCCTAGTCCTGCGCGCCCGGCCGCACCGCGATCGTGAACACGAGGCGGCGGTCGTTGCCGGAAGGGATGTCGTTCAGGATGCGGCGGACGAACTCGGGCACCGGCTCCGGATCGTTGCCCACGTTCTTGGCGGACAGGGTGTGGCGGAGGGACAGCGAGCCGACCTCGTGCCCGTAGGAGAGATTGAGATCGACGCTCCGCCAGCCGTCGATGCGGCGCTGGGGGCCGTCGACACCCGACTGCAGGTTGAGCACCGCCGCCAGCTGGAAACGACGCACCGCGCGCGCCAGCCCGACGGACAACACGTGGTTCGGCACGTAGCGGAAGTTGTAGTGGCCGTTCCCGCCGATCTCGTCGCCCCGGTCCCCGTCGACGAAGTTGTAGTTGGCGAAGACGTCGGCGGCGGGCGACTGGTACTTGAGCTCGATCTCGACGCCGTTGGCGGAGAACGGGCGGCCGTTCACGTACACGAGCGAGCGGTCGTTCGGATCCTGGGGACGGTTCCGCACGCGGAAGATCTTGTCCTCGTAGCGGGCGTGGTACAGCAGCGCCTGCAGGAACAGCTTCTTGAAGGACGTCACGTAGGCGAGCTCGATGGAGTCGCTCGTCTCCGGCTCCAGGTCGGGATTGCCGTAGACGGTGTTCTGCAGCGTCTGGAAGTACAGCTCGAAGAACGAGGGGGCGCGATAGGACTGCCCCGCGATCAGCTTGAGGCTGTTGGTGTCGTTGAGGCTGAAGACGAGGGTGCCGCGCGCGGAGACGTTGGCGCCGAAGAGCTCGTTGTGCGTGAGCCGCGAGCCGAGCAGGAGCTGGAAGCGGCCGCGATGGATGCGCATCTGCCCGAACCCGGACAGCGCGCGGACCTGCCGGTCCTTCATGTTGTTGTTCGCCATCACCACGTCGCGCCGCACTTCGTAGTTGGTGTACTCCACGCTGCAGCGATGGTCGTAGTCGGCGCCCAGCTCGAAGGCCAGCGCCTCACCAGCATCGATGCGCGCGGTGGCGAATCCGGACGCGCGATAGCCTTCCACGTTGGAGCGCAGCATGTCCCCGCGCGAGCGCGAGAAGTCGCGTTGCTGCCAGTCGAGGCTGCCCCCGGCGCGGAGCCGCAGGCGCGAGCCGGCCTTCTTCGAGAACGCATAGCTGGCCAGGTAGCCGCGGGCGACGTGGTCGTGCCCGGCGCCGAGGTCGAAATCCGCGGCGATGCCCAGGAAGCTCTCGTGGGAGACGAACCCGTTCACGAGCAGGGCATGGGGACCGCGCTCCACGTAGGCCGTGTAATGGCTCGCAGTGCGGTACTCTCGCATATGGCCGCGCTCGCCACGCTCGTCGGTGAAGAGCAGGTCGTGCCCGTCCTCGTCGCGGGAGCCGGCGGCGAGGAAGACACGCGTGCGCGTGTCACCGTACGTGTAGCGGCCGCCGGCCTGGAACGCGCCCTTGTCGCCGGCGCCGCCGTGGACGTCGAGCCCGGCATCGGAGTCGGGGGCCCGCAGGATCACGTTGATCGCGCCGGCATAGGCGTTGGTGCCGTACAGCACCGAGGCCGGCCCCTTCAGCACCTCCACGCGCTCGACGTCGCGCACGTCGATGCGCTCGAGGCTCGCCTCGCCGGTGACGGCGTTCCAGGCGGGGACGCCGTTCATCATGACCAGGACCTTGTTCGAGTAGTGCTCCTGCAGGATGCCGCGCGAGGTCGGCACGTCGCGCTTCAAGTGGGTGCGGCCGATGTCGATCCCGGCCAGCGTGCGCAGCGCCTCGGCCAGGCTCAGGAAGCCGTACCGGAGGATCGTCTCCCGCGAGATCACGGAGACGGTGGACGGCGTGTTGAAGATGGTCTCGGTCTGGAGCGAGCCGACCTCGATACGAGTATCGAGAAGTTCTTCGAGAGACATCTTGCCGTAAGGCGCGGCGGGATCCGGTTCGGCGGCCGCCGGACGCCCGACCGACAGGCTGGCGATCACGACGGCGATGGCGCTATTCCGCAATCGCTTGATTATGACGAAGCCGGCGGGGCAAGCAACCGCCAGGTGTGGAGTACACTACCCCGCCCGCCGGGACGCTGCCCATGAGTGGAACTCGCGAACGGCTGTGCCGCCGACTAACGACGGCCGCCGTCTGCCTCGCGGCTTTCGTCGCCGAAAGCGGGGCGGCGCCTCCCGCTGCCGCCGTACCCCCCGACCTGCAGGCGGCCATCTTCTCCCGGGTGCTGGCGTTCGACCGCGCACTCAAGCCACGCGTCGGGAAGACGGTCACCATCGGGATCCTGTTCCAGCCCTCGAACGAAGAGTCCAAGCACGCGCGGCATCTCATCTTCGCGGCCTTCGACGCCCTCGAGAAGACGATCCAGGATCTGCCCTCGCGCCTGGCCTCGCACGGCTACCGGGACGGCAAGCACCTGAGTGCCTGGATCGACGACAACGAGATCGACGTGATCTACGTGACCGCCGGCTTCGATGCCGATCTGGCCGACATCCGCGCCGTGGTGGCGGACAAGCGGGTCGTCACCCTCACCCCGGTGCGAGGGTACGTGGAGCAGGGCCTGGCCATTGCCGTGGTCGCCCGCAAGAACCGGCCGCAGATGGTGGTCAACTTGCGCGCCAGCCGCGCCGCCGGCATGGATCTGGACCCGAAAGTCCTGCAGCTCTCCGACGTCCTCAAGTAGACGGCGGCCAGCCCTCCCATCGCTCGCCGCCTCCGTCGAGCGCACCCTCCGGTCGATCGCAGTCTCAGTCCATCGCAGTCTTCGGCCGGGCGGAGTCTTCGGCCGGGCGCGGTTCCCGTCGGACGGCACGGCCATCGATTCGCGTGCGAGTGCCGACAGTTGATAATTTACTAATTCTCACTACGACGCCATTGACTGGTCCCACCCTGTCAAATTCGGTGATACTCATAGCCCATGAATGCTCACATCCAAACCGCACGCACTCTCACCGACGACGCGCTGCTCGCGCGTGTCGAGCGCCTCGCCGCCCAGGAGCGCGGCGCGACGGCCGAGCTCATCGCCCATCTCGCCGAGGTCGACGCGCGCGAGTTGTATCTCGAACTGGGCTACGGCTCGCTGTTCACGTACTGCCGCGGCGCCCTCCTGCTCTCCGAGTCCGCCACCTACAAGCGCATCCAGGCCGCCCGCGCGGTGCAGCGCTTCCCCGTCATCCTCGATCGGTTGATCGAGGGCGCGGTGAGCCTCACCACGGTGAAGCTGCTGGCGCCGCACCTGACGATGGAGAACCACGTGGAGGCGCTGGAATCGGCACGCGGCCGGAGCCGGCCGGAGGTCGAGGAGATCGTCGCCCGGCTGGCGCCGGTGCCGGACGTGGCCACGTCGGTGCGGAAGGTGGAGGCACGGTCTTCGTCGCCGGTTGAGCCCGCCGCGTCGGCTGGGCCTCAGGCGGCACCGGCGGCCACGTCGACGGACGCCGCTCTGTCATTGTCCACGGCACCGGCTCTAGTCGGCAACGCACTGCCGCCGATCACGCCCGCCGATGCGCTGCCGACCGCTCCCACCGGCCCGACGCTGCCCACGCAGCGCCAAACCGCCGCGGCCGTTGTCAACGCCCTCTCGCCCGATCGCTATAAGTTGCAACTCACAATCGGCGGCGACACGCTCGAGAAGCTCCGCTTGGCGAAAGACATGATCCGGCACGCCGTCCCTTCCGGGGACGAGTCGCAGATCATCGACCGGGCGCTGACCTTGCTGCTCACGGATCTGGCGAAGACGAAGTTCGGCGCTACCGACCGGCCGCAACGTGCGCGCGGCAAACGGAAGAGCGGGGGCGAGAAGGGCTCAAGGCACGTGCCGGCCGAGGTCAAACGTGTCGTGTGGGTTCGAGACCTGGGCCGGTGCGCCTTCGTGGGCAAGGGCGGACACCGATGTGAGGCGCGGGCCTTCCTCGAGTTCCACCACGTGCACCCCTATGCGGAAGGTGGGCCATCGACGGCCGCCAACATCGAGCTGCGGTGCCGACGTCACAACCGGTACGAATGGGAGCTGCGGTCGATCAAAGTGCGGCGGTCCGAGGAGGAGTGGCTCCACCGACAGGTGGCCGCCGGTGTCGATCCGTGGCGCTCGGCGCGAACTGGCTCCGGGGCCAGTTGCGTGGCGGCGGGTCGGGTCGGAATCGCCCCACGTCCTGGCCCGGTCGGAGCAGCCCATTCTGTGGGTGGCTCGACCGTGGCGCCGTCCGGAGGGAGCCCGAGCCCGTGATCGGGCGTCCGTAGGGGGGCGGCGAACCGGCTGTAGCGGCCAGCGCCAGTCGGTCCAGGCAGCGCGGCCGGCGACCTACCGATAGCTCGTGCGCGCCCATTCGCGCCAGGCGGTGCGGGTGCCCTCGTAGTCGCGGCCGTACACGCGGCGGAAGCTCGCGTCGACGCTGCCCGTCTCGCCCATATCGGCCAGGACGTCGTTGATGCCGCGCTGGCCGGCCTGCTGCATCAGATACTCCGCGAAGGACAGGGCCTCCGCGTAGAAGCCGCCGACGCCCTCGAGACGACCGTCGGTGAGAGCGCTCATCGCGTCGAGGTCGAGCTTGGCGACCACTCGGTCGCCTTCGACGTACTGGGCCAGCGCCTCGTGCAGGAACCGCGGCGCCGCCCCGCCGGTTCGCTGCGCGACGAACACGTGGGTGAGCTCGTGGAGGAGGGTGCCGTCGATCTCGCCGAGGGCGGCGGTGGTGAGGCCGCCGACGGGCACACGGATGCGGCCGTCCAGTGCGTTGTACGCACCCCCCGACCAGTGCGGCGCCCCGGTGACGGCGTAGTAGCGCGCCTTCGTGAAGAGGATGACGGGGATGGTCTGTCCCGGCTCGTACTCGAACAGGCCCACGAGCGTGGAGTAGTGCGACTCGAGGCGCTCCGTGAGCGCGCGGCCGAGGTCGGGGTTCGGCGCCCCTTCGTAGAGCACGTGGAAGTGCCAGTGGCGCGCCTCGTTCAGCCCCTGCTCGCTCGCCAGCGCACGTTCGACCAGCGCGAGCAGCAGGCGCACGCGCTTCGAGTCCTCGAGAACGAGGGCGGCCTGCACGGGCGGCAAGGCGTCGGCGGCGCGGTCCTGGCGCAGGCGCGCGAAGGCCAGGGCCAGATGGCCGCCGACATCGTCGGGCCGCTGCGCGACGAGGGCCTCCGCTTCGCCCTCCGCCTCGGCCCAGCGCCCCTGCTCCAGCAGAACGACGACGATGTCGGTGTCGATGGCGGGCTCGGGGGCGATCGTCGCCACGCGGCGCAGATGAACGAGGACGGCGGGGAGCTGATAGGCCGCGCGGGCCTGCTCGGCGGCGCGGAGGTGCACGGCGCGCAGGAGGCGGCGGCAGACGCCGATACTGCGCTGGCGGCTGAACAGCAGCTCGGCGGCGGCGAGGTCCGGTTCCCGCACGGGCGACGAACGGGCGACGAGATCGGCCAGCGCAACCGCCGCGGGCTGATCGCCCATGGGCAGCGTCTTCACCTCGAACGCGGTCTCGACGGCGATCGGCAGGTACTCCACTGGGAGCGGGATGCGGATGACGCCGTCTTCCAGACGAGCCGGGGCCGCTTGCCGGCGCGGAGAGACCCCTCGCGGACGCGGCGGGACGGTGGTGGCGGTGCCGGCGGCGGCTGCGGCGGTTGCGGTGCCGGTCGCGGCGGCACTGGCGGCGGTCCCTGTGCGGGTAGCGGCGACCGTAACCACAAGGGCAAGGACGAGCGCGCGCGTGCTCATCGCACGGGCTCGCCGTCGAAATGCGCGCGGATCTTCGCCGCCACCTTCGGCCCCACCACCGCCTCCAGCTCCTGCGGCGTGGCGCTGCGCACGCCGCGCACGGACCCGAAGCGCGACAGGAGCTTGCGCCGCGTGATCGGCCCCACGCCCGGGATGTCGTCGACCTCGGACCGCAGCGTTCGCATCGTGCGCGCCTGGCGATGGTAGCCGATGGCGAAGCGGTGGGCCTCGTCGCGGAGACGCTGCACGAGCTGGAGGACGGGCGAGGCCCGCGGGAGGCGGATCGATTCTTCTCGGCCGGGGACGAAGATCTCCTCCTCGCGCTTGGCCAGGCTGGCCACCGCCTGCTCGCCGAGGCCGAGCTCGGCCAGCGCCTCCACGGCCATGCCGAGCTGGCCCTTGCCCCCGTCGATCAGGACGAGGTCGGGCAGCTCGCCCCCTTCCTCGAGGACGCGCCGATAGCGGCGCGACACGACCTCGCGCATCGAGGCGAAGTCGTCCGGGGCGCCGCTGACCGTGCGGATCTTGAACTTCCGGTACTCCGACTTCTTGGGCAGCCCCTCCTCGAAGCAGACCATCGAGGCCACGATGTCGGAGCCCTGGATGTTCGAGATGTCGAAGCATTCGATCCGGCGCGGCTCGATCTCGAGGTCGAGGAGGTCGCGCAGCGCGCGCAGGATCTCCTGCGACTGCTGGCGCGGATGTTTCCACTCCAGCTCGAAGGCCAACCGCGCGTTCCGTACGACGAGATCGAGCAGCCGCACCTTCTCGCCGCGTTTGGGGACACGCACCTTCACGGCGGTGCCGCGGCGCGCCGACAGCCAGGCCTCCAGGAGATCGCAGTCCTGGATCTCCGACGGGACCAGCACCTCGCGCGGCACGTAGCGTCCGTCGGCGTAGTACTGCTGCACGGCCTGAGACAACAGCCGATCGGGCTCCGTCAGCCGGTCGAGCAGGAAGCCCTCGCGCGCGACGACCTTGCCGTCGCGCTCGGCGAAGACCTGCAGCGCCGCCCGCTCACCTTCGACGTGGGCGCCGAAGAGATCGCG
>Ga0075429_100004628_pt1 | contig 11833 bp, 9 predicted proteins | sample RhiMetdeltSRZDD3_FD_75295 | JGI IMG/M metagenome (GOLD analysis project Ga0075429, IMG submission 75295) | Populus rhizosphere microbial communities from Tennessee, USA - Rhizosphere MetaG P. deltoides SRZDD3 | ecosystem: Host-associated > Plants > Roots > Rhizosphere > Soil | place: USA...
CGCGCGCATCGGACGTTCGTAACGCGGCGCTTCATCCGTCAGTGCTTCAACAGGAATATCGGCAACAGTCTCGCCGTTGTGAACCACCTGCATCCGTTTCGTATCGCGCACGCGCCCGATCACCACGGCATCGAGGTCCCATTTTCGGAAAATATCCGTGACCTCACGCTCGCGCCCGGCATGGGCCACGATCAACATGCGTTCCTGCGATTCCGAGAGCAGCATCTCGTACGCCGTCATGTTCTGCTCGCGTTGCGGCACCAGCGAAAGGTCCAACTCGATTCCGGTACCCGCCCTCGCGGCCATTTCACACGACGACGACGTCAGTCCCGCAGCGCCCATGTCCTGAATACCCGCGACCGCGCCGCTGCGCATCGCTTCGAGGCAAGCTTCCAACAACAACTTCTCGAGAAACGGATCGCCGACCTGCACCGTCGGACGTTTCTCCAACGCTTCTTCGTCAAACTCCGCCGAGGCCATCGTTGCGCCGTGAATTCCGTCGCGCCCTGTCTTCGCGCCGACGTACAAGACCGGATTGCCGACGCCTGTCGCCTTTCCGAAGAAGATCTGGTCGTGACGCACGATCCCGAGCGCGAACGCGTTGACTAACGGATTCAGCGCATACGCATCGTCGAAAGCGACTTCGCCGCCGACAGTCGCGACGCCGAACGCGTTGCCGTAATGCGCGATGCCGGCGACGACACCCGCGAGCAGCGATCGATTCCGGCGCCCGTGTTGCGGATGGTCCAGCGAACCAAAGCGCAGACTGTTCATCGACGCCACGGGCCGCGCGCCCATCGTGAAGATGTCGCGCAGGATGCCGCCGACGCCGGTAGCCGCGCCCTGGAATGGTTCGATAAACGAAGGATGGTTGTGCGATTCGATCTTGAACGCCGCGCACCAGCCGTCGCCGAGATCGACAACGCCGGCGTTCTCGCCCGGCGGAACGATGACGCGCTCGCCCGTGGTCGGCAGTCGTTTCAGATGGATGCGCGAAGATTTGTACGAGCAGTGTTCGGACCACATCACCGAAAAGATGCCGAGTTCGGCAAAAGTCGGTTCGCGGCCAAGCAGGTTTTTGATTCGCTCGAATTCTTCTGGAGTGAGGTTATGGGCGGCAATAACTTCCGGAGTGATATCACTCATCAGTTTTCTTGACCAGTTTGTCGATCGCGGCCCGCAACTCGTTCGGGTCTACGCGGCCCAAATGCTTATAGACCACTTCGCCTTTCGAATTATAGAGAAATGTTGCCGGCAGACTGCCTCCCCACTTCGGATCGACCAGGATGATTGCCGGTTCAGGATCGGAAACGTTGAGCAGGTAAGCGGGCATCGTGGCTTTCATCGAGCCCAGAAACTTCGGCACTTCGGTGTTGATTTCGCTGAAGTCGTCGAGCGAGATCGTCACGAAGTCGAGCGAATGCGGACGGTACTCCTTGTCGATCTTTACGAGGTCCGGAAACTCGTCGCGGCACGGATCGCACCACGTCGCCCAAAAGTTTACGAGCAGCGGGCGTTCCCGTTCTTCAGTAATCAATAGTTTGAGCGCCTCGGTGTCGATGGCTGAGACGACGGGCTTCTGCGACTTTGCGGGCGATTTTGCGGTCCGGCCCTTTTTCTGGGCCGGGACCGCGAAGCTGGCTAACAGAACGCAAACGCAAACTGCAATTACAACTCGAAATACACGCATAGATCAGCCACGCTTGATGGTGCAACCGAACGCTTTGGCTTCGGGTTTTTCAATCGCTTTGCCGGCCAACGCTGCGTCGAGCGCGTTGCGCAAGTCGCTGGTTTCGATCTGCGCGGCGTTGCGGCTGTTGTCGATGCGGCCGTGATAGAGCAGCTTGTTGCCGGCATCGATGAAGTAAGCTTCGGGAGTGACGGTGGCGCCGAGTTTGTCGGCGATCTTGTTCCCTGGATCCTTCAGGATCGGGAACGTCAGTTTGTTGTCGGCGGCGTGCGCCTTAACTGCTTCGGCGTCTTCCTTGACGTTCGAGTTGATGCCAATCACCGCGATGCCTTTGGCTTTGTAATCGGCGGCGAGTTTCTCCATGCGCTCGTTGTAAGCGTTGGAAACGGGACACTGCACGGCGATGAATAAAAGCACCGTGCCGTTCTTGCCGGCAAGCGACTTGAGCGACCGCTGGTGCCCGCTTGCGTCGGGAAGAGTGAAGTCTTCGATAGTGGCGCCGATAGCCGGTGCGGGAATTTCTCCTTCCATTGAGCGCGCGCTGGAACCGGTCATCGTACCCGTTAGGGCGCCGGCAATCACGAACGCAAAAGCCAACAAGATTGCAATGTTCTTCATCGTTTCGTATATCTCCTTTAAGGCTCTCAGGTTGGGGAAGTTGAAGATTATCAGGCGATACGCGACGTGGCAAGTTGACATGACTTGACCTTTTCACGGATCTTGTTCGGGATGGCGCTGAACACAATCAAGACCGAAATCGATCTCTCGCAAGCCCTTCCAACTCCCGTTCGGTTAGATGCCGATGAGCGCTTCCGCGGCAGGAACGTAACCATCGCTTTTCTCGATTCCGGCTTCTACGCGCATAAAGATCTGACTGAGCCGGTCAACCGCATCGTCGCCTATCACAGCATCTTCGCGCCCGAAGACGATCCGACGTTTTTGCAGAGAGCGGACGTCGCGAGCTGGCACGGTATGATGACGTCGGTTGTCGCCGCTGGTAACGGTTATCTTTCTGACGGTCTTTATCAAAGCATTGCTCCGGAAGCGCAGGTCGTGCTGGTGAAGATCGGGAAATCCGGGCGCATTCCCGAAAGCCACATCGAAACGGGTTTGCGGTGGGTGTTGGCCAACAAAGACAAGTACGGGATTCGCATCGTCAACATCTCCGCCGGCGGCGATTTTGAGCAGTCGTATCTGCATAACTCGCTGTGCCGGTTGGTTGAGGAAACGGTGAGCGCCGGAGTCGTCGTGGTATGCGCTGTCGGCAACGCGGGGCTCGCGCCGGGTCATCCTGTTTTGCCGCCGGCGAGCTCGCCGTCCGCGATCGCTGTCGGCGGTCTCGACGACCAGAACTCACTCGATCGCGCGCGACGCGGAATGTATCGTTCGTCGTATGGGCCAACGATCGACGGGTTACAGAAACCGGAGGTGATCGCGCCCGGCATCTGGGTCGCCGCTCCGATACTTCCGCATACGCCCACGGCCGTTGAAGCGCGGCTGTACGCGGAACTTGACGCCGCTGCTGACGACGAACTGTCGACGATCATCAGCGCGAATGCCGGAGTAGATAAAGATCTCGACGAAGCGCGCGGCCTGGCAGCGCCGCTCTTGCGGCAGTTGATTACGATCAAACTCCAGGAAGGCAACGTTATCAACCAGCACTACAAGTTTGTAGACGGGACTTCCTTTGCGTCGCCGATCGTCGCGTCGATCGTGGCGTGCATGTTGGAAGCAAACCCGAAGTTAACGCCGCAGCAAGTCAAACGGATTCTGATCGACACGGCTGAGCGAGTCGACGGCGTCGCAGTCGAACGGCAAGGCTGGGGCGTCGTCGTACCGCGGAAAGCCATCGAGATGGCTCTGAGATCTCAGATCTGAGATCTCAGATCTCACAGGCTGGACATGAGCAATCTCGTGTGCAACAATTCGCGTCACACCCTAAGCCCACAAAGAAGATTGGAGAGTTTTTGAGTTCGTATGTCTGAGAATGAAACCGCAATAGCCCCCGGCGCGGCCACGCAACCAACGGAGCCCGCGCCCGAAGCCACCGAAGAGATCACCTATCACGCAGTCGAGAAAGACGGAGTCGTCACGGCAATTTGGGAGATGCAGGGACGCAAGCACCTGCGCACCATCGATCCGCGCTCACGGCAGGGACAGGACATTCTTCGTCTCTACACCACCGAGCATCACGACGAGACGGGTGAAGCGGCCGCTTCATAAAGCCCACGGATTTTAACCGACTAAGTTCCGCGGCTGGCCTCTCACAAACGCTTCCAAATTATCCACTAGCTGATCAGCGAGCGTCTGCATTGCCTGTCTGCTGGCCCACGCGTTATGTGGCGTCACGATGAGGTTCGGCAACTCAACTTCCAATAGCGGATTTCCGTCGCGCGGCGGTTCGACGCGCAGCACGTCGATGCCCGCGCCGCCAAGCCGTCCCGCTTTCAATGCGTCAATCAATGCGTGATCGTCAATCAGTCCGCCGCGAGCGGTGTTGATGAGTAACGCGTCGCTTTTCATCTGGCGCAGTTCTTCAGCGGCAATCAGGTTCTTCGTTTCTTCAGTCAACGGACAGTGCAACGAGAGCACGTCGCTGAGTCGCAGGACGTCGGCGAACGACTTGCGGCCTTCGCGTACGCTCGCCGCAGTTTTTCGTTCGGCGACGATGACTTCCATGCCGATCGCGCGGCCGAGTTGCGCCATTGCCTGACCGAGTGCGCCAAAACCGACGATTCCCAAAACAGTGCCGCGGAGATCGCCGATCGAATGATTCAGCAGACAGAACTGCTTCGCTTCGCGCCAGCGTCCGGCCTTCACGTCGTCGCGATAGGCGATCAGATTACGACGCAACGCGAGCATCAACATCAGCGCGTGTTCCGGCAGTGAGTTGACGGCGTATCCGCGAGTGTTGCAGACGGCGATGTCGTGAGCGCGGCAGTAATCGAGATCGACGTTGTCGGTTCCAGTCGCGGCAACGGCGATGAGTTTTAGTTTTGGCAACTGCGAAAGAACGTCTTCGCGTAACGCGAGTTTGTTGCAGATCGCGATCGTCGCATCACGCAAACGATCAACGACCTGGGTTCCGTCGGTCTCGCCATATTCGACCCATTCGTGCGGGAAGTTTGGGCGGCGAAACTGGACGTTGAACGTGTTGCGTTCCAGGAAGACGATTGATTCGGTTTTCGGTTCGTTCTGCATGAGATTATGGATCGTCCGCGGACCCTCTCTTCACCATAATGGATTAATCCGAAGATTTGAACGCTACGTCTCTAAAATTTGCCGCGGGCGTTCGTGCGCTTCGGGCTAAATCTTTGATTCAGCCTACACTTAGTGTTCCTGACCCATTCCGCCCAATCACTGGAATGTTGGTTGCTTATCGACGGCTCGCCGAATGAGATTTCCGGCTTTCGTCACACCGAGCGTGCTCACCAAGCGCTTTTTAGAGCAAAGGAGTAAAACCTGATGAGTAGAGTTAACAGACTAGTTCTCTTATCCATAGCCTTACTTGCGTTTCTGGCATCGCCGATTTTGGCACAGACTACAGGTTCCATTTCCGGTGAAGTAAGAGACGAGAAGCAGGCCATCGTCACCGGCGCGACGGTGACTGTCCGCAACGTAAAAACAAACGAGACGCGCACAACGCAGACTGACGGAGACGGCCGCTACCGTTTCACGGGCATGCCCGTCGGCGACTACGAAATCACTGTCGAGTCGACCGGCTTTGCCAAATACGTTCAGTCGGGAATTACTCTGGTGCTCAACCAGCAGGCGAACGTCGATGCTGTGCTCAAAACCGGCGGCCTGAGCGAAGTTGTGAACGTCGTCGAAAATGCCTCGATGCTCAACACCGCGACGACCGAAGTCGGCACACGTTTTGACAGCCGCCGGTTGTCGGAGCTGCCGATTGCCGCGAATCGCAACGTCTACAACGTCGCGCTCTCGGCGCCTGGTGTTAGCCAGCTTCAGTCGAACCAGGCTGGATTCACCAACGGTATCAACTACTCTTCGAACGGCGGAAGATTGCGCTCAAATAACTTCCTGCTCGACGGCCAGGACAACAACGACTTCGGCGTCGGCGGCGGCGTGGTCCAGCTCAACAACCCTGACTTGATTCAGGAAGTCCGGCTGGTCACTAATCAGTTCAGCGCCGAGTACGGCCGCAACAGCAGCTCGGTTTTCAACGCGATCACCAAGAGCGGCTCGAACGAGTTTCATGGTTCAGGTTTCTGGTTCCACAACGACAACCACCTGAACGCCTGTAGCAACCTCAACAAGAACGGCGGCTTCTGCAACAAGTCGGCGACTGATCCGTCCCGGCAGATAGCGCCATTCCGCGTTGAGAACCAGGTTGGACTTACTTTCGGCGGACCGTTGCACCTTCCGCGCTTTGGCGAAGGTGGCCCAAAGATGATCAACGGAAAAGACAGAACGTTCTTTTTCTTTGCGCTGCAACGCTGGTGGGATCGACGCTTCCAGCAAGGACAGACCATTCAGGGTGCGCCGACTGAAGCTGGACGACAGATTCTCCAGGCGCAGGTTGGAAATCGCCCCCAGGTGCAGGCGCTGCTCGGTTTCTTGCCGGCTGCTCAGGCGCCGAACGGTCAAACAGCGACATTTACGGCCAACGGACAAGAATTTACCGTTCCGCTTGGATCACTTACCGGTTCCAGTCCGTTTATATTCAACGACTGGCAGCAGTCGATTCGCATCGATCACCGGTTGAATAACGACCACACACTGAGCGGTCGTTACATCTATCAGGACGCGGACACGGTAGGCGCCGGTCAGGTGACGCCCACGGGGTATGAGTCATCAAACGTGTCGCGCAATCAGGGCGTGAACATCGCTCTGAACAGCATCCTCAGTCCGAAAATAGTAAACGAGTTGCGGTTGGCGTATTTGCGAGCGGCTAGCGCCACCGTTGCCTCGGACCTGCGCGCCGAGGCGATTCCCTCGATTCAGATCACGAGTCTGGGATTACTCGGTCTGAATGCGGGCAACACTCGAACGGCGATCGGCTTGGCTGCGAACTTGCCGCAAACGTCGTTTAGAAACACTTTCCAAATTCAGAACAACCTGTCGTACACGACAGGCAATCACGGTTGGAAGTTCGGTGCTGATATCCACCGCAGCCAGTTACACCAGTTGTTCAAACCGACGACGCGAGGCCACCTCGTTTACACCAACTTGAATAACTTCGTAGCCGACGTCGCCAACGTGCAAATCAACAGAGATTTGCCGGGCGTCGCTCGTGTTTTGCACCTCGATTGGCACGACTTCTATGTCTACGCACAGGACGAGTGGAAGATTAAGCCCAACTTTACTCTGACACTCGGTCTGCGTTACGAGAATGCCGGCCAGCCGATTGGGGACCTGGTCGAATTCAACGACCCGGTGTTTGCCGCATCCGGAAACGACCCGCGATTCAGAGTGCGGCCGATCCCCGGACGCGACACGAATAACTGGGGCCCAAGAGTCGGTTTCAACTGGAACCCGCAAACCAGCAGCGACGGCATCATGGGTTTCCTGACCGGCGGAGATAAGCTGGTCATCCGCGGCGGTTACACCCGCACCTACGACTATGCTTACACCAACATCGCGCTGAACATTTGGAGCTCGTTCCCATTTGTTGCGGCGCACAACATCCCGGGCGCCACCAATGCATTTGCGAATCTGAACAATCTGCCCGTGGACCCAGTGAACTTCACTCGCACGCAAGTGACGGAAGACTTTCATTCGCCGGTTTACGATTCGTTCAGTTTCGAGTTTCAACGAGAACTGAATAGCGACACGGTTTTCCGTGTCGGTTACGTTGGTTCGAAAGGGACGGGTCTCTTCGAGAGCATCGACGGTAATCCGGTTCGCTTCCGGACCACGCCACCGCCGCCGGCCAGTGCGGTTAATCCGCCCAATCCGGTCGTCCGTACCGATCCGACAACTGGCACGATCCGGCTGCGTGCTAACTCCGGCTCTTCCATCTATCACTCAATGCAGGCGAGTGTGGAGAAACGATTGAGCCGCGGCATCAGCGCAGGCGTTCACTTCACCTGGAGTTCGTTCATCGACACCATGTCGGAGATCTTCAATAACTCCGGTTCTGAGATCGCGCTGGCGCAAGATCCATTCAACCGCCGCCTCGACCGTGGCCGGTCGTCTTATGACCGTCCGCTGCGTTTGGCTGGTAACTTCGTTTATGAGTTGCCGTTCTTTAGCGACCAGAGAGGTTTCACGGGTCATGTGCTTGGAGGATGGCAGGTCAACTCGAATTTCAACTTCCAGAGCGGTGCTCCGTTCTCGCCGTTGAATCCAAATGACCCAACCGGAACGCTCGGCGGTCTGGCTTCGGCAATCGGTATCGCGACTCGGCCAAACGTCAATACGAATCTGGACGTGTCGAGAATGAGTGTGGAGGAACTGTTCCGCTTACGCGGAGCCGTTAGCTCCACGACTGGCAACGCGCTGTTCAGAGCGTTGGCCCCAACAGGAGAGCGAATCGGCAACGCGGGCCGCAACATCCTGCGCGCCGACGGGCTCAACAACATTGATTTCGGCATCGTGAAGAATACGGACATTGGTGAGAATCAGCGGCTTCAGTTGCGCGCTGACTTCTATAACGCCACCAATACTCGCGACTTCGGTACGCCGAATTCAATCGTGACTGCGCCGGGCTTCCTGCGCCAGTGGGATACTGACGGTGGTAACCGTCGTATCGTCCTTGGCATCCGTTACGTCTTTTAACTGGTACGTAGTGTTTCAAAGCGGGCCGCGGAGTTCTAACATTCCGCGGCCCGTAGTATTATTCAAGCCGCTACCAATTCCCGAAGGAGCAGCATCATGAAATGGCTTGCACTGGCGCTTTGGTTCGCGCTGACTGCGACGGTTTCGATGGCGCAACCGATGGCGAATGCGCTTGATCAGTCCAGGGTTGAAGTAGTGCGTTTCAGTTGGAGTAAAGAACGCATCGGATGGGAAAGAGATCCGTTCGGCGGTCCAATCGAGAACTGGGACGAAGTTCGCGCCCGCACGCGGAACGAGCGGCGAATCGAAGATGCGAAGCGCGGCGGTTCCAGTGAGATCGACAAGATCAAGCGAGAAGCAAAAGCCGACGCCGCTAACATTGCCGCAAAACATAAAGACACTCGATCGCGTTACGTCTTCGTCTACAAGACGACCGTAAAAAACCTGAGTGACAAGCCGATCAAATCGATCGATTGGGACTACGTCTTCTTCGATCGTGAGACCGAAAGCGAGATCGGACGGCGCGAGTTCACCAGCGAAGAGAAGATCTCTCCCGGCAAGTCAAAAGAACTGACCGTTACGATCACCAGGCCGCCGACGCAGACAGTTAGCGTAACTGCACTCAACACCAAAGAACGCGACTCTTTGATCGAGCGCGTGATTGTCGTGCGCATTGACTACGCCGACGGCACCGTCTGGCAACTGCCCTGAAACTGTTTCCGTGAATATTCGACCCGCATCCCAGGACGAAGCCGCGACGCTGTCGCAGATCGCGCTCGACGCCAAGCGTTACTGGGGTTATCCCGAGCACTGGATCAAGCACTGGGAATCAGACCTCACGATCACCGCCGATTTCATCCGCGACAATCAGGTTTACGTGGCCGAGAAAGACGGCGAGATACGCGGGTTCTACGCGCTGTGTTTGAGCGATCGGCAGGCGGAGTTGGAGCACATGTGGGTCAGGCCGGAAGCGATTGGCACAGGCGTCGGGAAGGAATTGTTTCTCGATGCGATGGAGCGGGCGGCAACACTTCAGGTCCGCGAGATTGGTATCTCAGCGGACCCGAATGCTGCCGGCTTCTACGAACGCATGGGGGCTACCCATGTGGGGGAAGTGGATGCCAGCATTGATGGGCAGGAGCGTAAACTGCCGCGGTTAAAGATCGAACCTTCATAAATCGTCGGGTCTCTTCGGCCCCTCCGACCTCGGCGACTCACTCCTCGGCGACTCAACACGTGGCGATTCCGATCGTGGCGACTCCGATCGTGGCGACTCCGATCTCGGAGCCGGTTCGGATCGAGGAGACTCGGATCGAGGAGACTCGGATCGTGGAGCCGGTTCGGATCGTGGAGCCGGTTCGGATCTCGGAGACTCAGATCTTGGAGACACGGATCGTGGAGACTCGGATCGTGGAGACACGGATCGTGGCTCGGATCGTGGTTCAATCCGTGGTTCAGAACGTTCGATCCTCTGCTGGCCTCGAACGCTTTTTTGTGGAGGCGCGGGAGCAGGTTGCTCAGTTGTCGATTGTGTCGGCGGCGTTTGTCTCGGTTGTCGCGGTTCCCGTCCGCGGAATACACGCGAACGCCGCAGTTCATCATCAAGCTCGACGCCCGGCGATCGTTGCGCCGCGCCAGTCGGACGTTGGATGACCGACGGTACCGCACCAGTCAGATTCGGCGCGCGTCGCGGCAAGTTCTCCGTCTCAGGCTCCGACTCAATGACGCGCCGCGCAACTGTCTCGTCAACCGGCCGTCCCAGCGAGCCATTACCAAAATCCCGACGCGGCACACGCGTCACACCACGCCAATTTTTATACACACCGTCTCGGTCATGACGCCGTTCGCCACCATCCCTGCGATCGCCACCACCGTAACCCGGACGATCATGCCGGCGGTAATACCGTGAATGCGGATCCCGCTGGTGGTACGACAGCGGATACCAGCAGATGTTGTTTCCGAAAGAGAAATCAAACGAGACGAAAGCGACGAGCGCGGGCCGCCACCAACTTCGTTTCTTGTAAAACTGGCTGCGCGGCACCCAGGCCCAGTAGTTGTTGTAAAAGACCCAGCGGCCGTAATGATACGGAGCCCAACCCCACGGTTCATACCCGACCCAGGTCCAACCGTACGGCGAAAGCCACGTCCAATGACCGTAGCGATACGGCGCCCAGTCAGAGTAGGTGTTCAGCACGCTGGCGTGCGGACGCCAGATCCAGCCGTAATCCTTGCTGTCGATCCACTCGCCGTACGCGCTCAGTTCTTCGGCGCCCCACAAGTCCTGGTCGAAATACTTGTCGTCGTAACGCAGTCGCGCCGCGAGATAACGCTCGCGCTCGTCTATCCACTCGTCGTTCGCGTCGCGCGCGCCTGCGGCGAGCAGGTCCCAATCACCGGCGGTGTCGCCAGTCGCAATCAACTCGGCTGAGCGGCCGTCGCGTAATGCGAATCCTGAAGTGTCTGAGTAGATGCGTGCGCTGCCGCCGTCGCGGACGGTCAAACGGACCCTGCCTTCACGCGGCACGTCGACGCGATAAAGACCCGTCTTCTCCGCGGCCATCGTGGTTCGCGGCGCGTCGACTTCGAAGAATTCGCTGCCGCGCTCGAGTTTCGCCAGGCGAAGGATGGCGGTGCCTTCGGCGACACTCACCGCCGTTCCCTGTTCGCGCAGTGAGACGATGGTCAGCACCGTGTTGGGCGCGAGCCGAATGAAGTTGCGCGCGTCAAACTGTATTTCCAGCCGGCTGTCTTTTTCGGTGGCGATGGTGTCGCCTTCGATGAGCGGGTAATTGATCTGCGCGCGCTCCCAATCTTTATTTCCGTTGCGTTTAAGGTTTGCGGCGCCGCTGATCAAGCTGATGCGCACGACGCGGGCTTTCACGTCGTAATCGTCAGGCTCGTCGTCGTCGGCGCGGGCGGTTATGGAGATGGAAAGAAATGTCAGCAGGAGAAGAACGAGGATAGTGCGTGGTCGGGAGACTCTCATGGTGGTGCTCCTATTCAGTTGTTATTAGAGGAAATGTTCCGGTGCGGGGCCTGGTGACCGCTTCGTCCGGGGATGACGAGCACTAATGCGACAACTGTTTGAGATTAACGGCCGTGTCTACCAGCGCGCCACAGCGGTCAAAGCGGCGACCCGACTCCGCACTCGGAACAATGTGCTTTCATTGGCAAAAAATATGCCCGTAAACCACAGAAAAGAGGTGAGATGAGTGAATTGAGCGTTCTCAATGCGAGTTGCGATGGGAAGTCGCGGACTTGAGAGATCTCAAATTATTCGTGGTCCATATTTGAGAACCTGATCACGGATCCACGCGATGAATCGTGCCTTAGACCGTGCAGGAGCAACACGAAATCGTTTAGTCGTCAGTGCTTTTGAGGCGGGCACGCGGGTGATGGCGG
>Ga0075429_100004629_pt1 | contig 11832 bp, 13 predicted proteins | sample RhiMetdeltSRZDD3_FD_75295 | JGI IMG/M metagenome (GOLD analysis project Ga0075429, IMG submission 75295) | Populus rhizosphere microbial communities from Tennessee, USA - Rhizosphere MetaG P. deltoides SRZDD3 | ecosystem: Host-associated > Plants > Roots > Rhizosphere > Soil | place: USA...
GCTGACGCTCGCGGAGCTGATCGCGATCGGCGAGGAGCGGCTGCTGATCCTCGGACACTCGTGGTCGCTGGGCGGATTCTCGCGCCTCGCGCTCTACCTCGCCGGCGTGACAGGCGAAATTCTGATCATTTCGTCGATCTACTATTTCATGCCGGTCGGCCGCATGCCGCTGACGCACGCGCTGATCGGCGGCGCCACCGCCGGCGTGCTCTGGGAAATCATCCGCCACGCGCTCGCGTGGTACTTCGCGACGATCTCCCGCGTGGAGGTGGTCTATGGTCCGCTGACGACGGCGATCGTGGTCCTGCTGAGCGTGGAGATTGCCGCCACGCTGCTGCTCCTGGGGGCGCAGGTCATCGCGGAGTACGAGCGCATCGAGGCAGGCGACGCGGACGAGCCGCCGGTGGAGATGAAGACCGAAGCGGTGGAGAAGAGTGTTTAATCCGGCAACGGGATGAACTCGGTCTCTCCCGGCACCCTGGCGAACCGCCCTTCCTTCCAGTCGCGCTTCGCCTGCTCGATGCGCTCACGCGAGCTGGAGACGAAGTTCCACCACAGGTGACGATCGCCGTCGAGCGGCGCGCCCCCGAGCAGGACGAGGCGCGTCGCCGAGGCCGCGCGCAACACCGGCGCCGAGCCGGCGGCGAAAACGATCATCTGCGATGCGTCGACGCGCTCTGCTCCGCACTGAATTGCGCCTTCCACGATGTACGCCGCGCGTTCCTCGTGCTCGCTCAGAACCGGCAGTTCTTTTCCCGCCGGAATCAGCGCCTCGACGTAGAACAGCGGAGAGAGCGTTCGCACCGGTGACTCGGCGCCGTAGGCCTTTCCGGCGAGAACGCGCAGGCGTATGCCGTCTTCCTGCAGCTCGGGAAGCGTAGCCGCCGGGTAATGCGCAAATTCAGGCTCGACCTCCTCGTGCGACTTCGGCAGCCCGACCCAGAGCTGCAGGCCGTGCACCCGCGAGCCGGTTTTTCTCAATTCGGGACTCGTGCGCTCGGAATGCACGATGCCGCGTCCGGCGGTCATCCAGTTGATCGCGCCAGGCTGGATCGGCTGCAGCGATCCGAGGCTGTCGCGATGCACGATCTCGCCCTCGAACAGGTAGGTCACCGTCGCGAGGTTGATGTGCGGATGCGGCCGCACGTCGAGGCCCTGCCCCGCCGCCAGCGCCGCGGGCCCCATGTGATCGAAGAAAACAAACGGCCCGACGCGCCTGCGCGCGGCCGCCGGCAGCAGCCGCTCGACGCTGAACCCGCCGATGTCGCGCTTGCGCCCGGCGATGATCGTCTCGATCGCCGGGCTCGCCGGATGGTCTGTGCAAACCGGATCGCTCGCCTTACGCCAGCTCATCACGATCGCTCCTCGTGCAACGATCGTGATTGTGCCCGGATTCGGGCGAGCGTTTCCGCTGCTTCTACCCCGCCCGAACCTCGATCCTGCGAGGCTTGGCGTGCTCGGCCTTCTGGATCCGCAGCTTCAGCACGCCCTGCTTCAGCTCGGCCGACAGTTTCCCGGTGTCGAGTTCTTTCGACAGCGTGAACAGGCGCCGGAAGCGCGGCAGGCTGACTTCGGCATGCGTTGCCTCCATGCCCGCCGGCATCTGGAGGTTCATGTCGCCCTCGATCGTCAGCGTCTCGCCGTCTACATGCAGGTTGAGCCGGTCCTTCGAAACACCGGGAAGGTCCGCGTACAGGGTGATGCCGGCTGCGTCCTCGAACACGTCAACCGGCGGCAGCAGCGCCGCCTCTTCGCGCGCTGCCTGGGATTGCCGGATGACGTTGGTCTCGTCGTTCATGAGTGTCTCCTTCACTGGACGTTGATCCGGCGCGGCTGCGCGGCTTCCTGGCGCTTGATGCTGACGTGCAGCAGGCCGTCGCGGTAACGCGCCTCGATCGCATTGGGGTCGAGATCGTCGCTCAGGGTGATCACGCGGTGAAAGCGGCCGGCGAAGCGCTCGTTGACGTGCACGGTCGGCTTGCCGTCGACATCCGGCAATTCGGGGTCGCGTTCGCCGGCGATGCTGAGCACGCCGCGCTCGAGCTTCACTTCGATCGCGGCCGGATCGAGCCCGGGTGCAAACGCGTAGATCTCGACCGACTGCGGCGTGCCGCCGACGTTCAGCGCGGGATAGCCCCGCCGCGCGACGCCGCGTATGCTGGGAGAGAATTCGACGGCCTGCTGCATCTCGCGCTGCAGGCGGTCCAGCTCCGCGAAGACGTCGCGGGGGAATAGGGAAAGTTCCATGCAATCGTCCTCCATTCGAAAGTTGATCGGAACGCCACGCGCGGTGGCGCTACCCAGGGCCAAAAATAGGGGCGGCCGGGACATTTTCAATGGCTTGAAATCCGGGCCTGCATCCCGGATATATTGAGGTTCCCGGTCGAACCAAGGCGCGCCCCGTGGAATTCAAGGACTACTACCAGGCCCTCGGCGTCGCACGCGATGCCCCGGTCGAGGAAATCAAGAAGGCCTACCGCAAGCTCGCGCGCAAATACCACCCCGACGTCTCGAAGGAGCCGGATGCCGACGCGCGGATGAAGGAGGTCAACGAGGCCTATGCGGTGCTGTCGGACCCGGAAAAGCGCGCCGCCTACGACCAGCTCGGCAGCGGCTACCAGCCGGGGCAGGACTTCCGTCCGCCGCCGAACTGGGACACCGGCTTCGAATTCTCCGGACGCGGATTCTCCGGCGCCGAAGCCGCAGACTTCAGCGACTTCTTCTCCGAGCTGTTCGGCCGCATGGGCGGCGGCGGAGCGCAGGCGCACGGCAACGACCATCACGCGCGGATCCTGCTCGACCTCGAGGACTCGTTCAGCGGCGCGACGCGGCAGGTCTCGCTGCGCGTGCCGAAGGTCGATGCGAACGGCCGCATCGCGCTCGATACGCGCACGCTCAACGTCAGGATCCCGAAAGGCATCCGCGAAGGCCAGATCATCCGCCTCGCGGGACAGGGCGCAGGAGGCATGGGCGATGGCAAGCCCGGCGACCTGCTGCTCGAAGTGAGCTTCCGGCCGCACGCGCGCTATCGCGCCGACGGCCGCGATCTTCACGTGACGCTTCCGGTGGCGCCGTGGGAAGCAGCGCTCGGCGCGGTCGTGCCGGTCGAGACGCCCGACGGCGCGCTCAACGTGCGCATTCCGGCGGGCGCGCAAAGCGGCCGGCGGCTGCGCGTGCGCGGCAGGGGCATCCCGGCCGATCCCCCCGGCGACCTGTACCTCGAGATCCAGGTCGTGCTGCCGGATGCGTCCACGCCCAAGGCGCGCGAGCTCTACGAAACCATGGCGCGGGATCTCGCGTTCGATCCGCGCGCCGGTGCAAAAGGATGAGCCATGAGCGATGAAGACATCGTGGTAGCCGCAATCGTCGAAGACGCCTGCTTCACGGTAGAGCAGTTCTGCGCGGTCTGCTCGATCGAGCAGGAATGGATCATCCGCCACGTCCAGGAAGGCCTGTTCCCGATCTCGGGCGCGGTCGTCAGCGAATGGCGCTTCAGCAGCGCCGACTTGCGGCGCGCGCAGCGCATGCGCGACATCGAGCGCGAGTTCGAAGCTGCACCTGAGCTCGCGGCGCTGGTCGCGGACATGCTGGCAGAGATCGACGAGCTGCGCGCGCGGCTGCGGCGGTTGGAAAAATAGGGACGGACCCCATTTTCCTAACGCAGCCGGAAATGGGGTCCGTCCCTATTTTTCCGGCAGCGCGAAGTAGAACGTCGCGCCCGCGCCGGGCTGCCCTTCCGCCCAGACGCGCCCGCCGTGGCGCGTGATGATTCTCTGCACGATCGACAGGCCGACGCCGGTGCCGGGAAATTCTTCCGGGCGGTGCAGGCGCTGGAACACGCCGAACAGCTTGTCGGCGAAGCGCATGTCGAAGCCGGCGCCGTTGTCGCGCACCCAGTAGATCGTTTCCGCGGGCTCGCGGCGCGCGCCGACTTCGACGCGCGGCTCGGGCCGCTTGCCGCTGTACTTGATCGCGTTGCCGATCAGGTTGGCCCATACGTGCTTCATCAGTCCGGCGTCGGCGGACGCTTCGGGAAGCGCCTCGATGTGCACCTGAGCGCTGCGCGCGCTGTTGCCGAGCTCGCCAAGCACCTCGCGCGCGAGCTGCGCCATATCGACGGGTGCCTTGCGCGGCGTCTGCCGCCCGAGCCGCGCGAACGCGAGCAGGTCTTCGATCTGCCGGTTCATCTTGTCGCCGCTCGCGCGCACCACGCCGAGCAGGCGCCGCCCCTCGTCGTCGAGCTTCGCACCGTAGTCCTCCTCGAGGATCTGCGCGTAGCCGTCGATCGCGCGCAGCGGCGCGCGCAGGTCGTGCGACACCGAGTGCGCAAATGAATCCAACTCCTGGTTGGTCGCTACGAGCTCTGCACTCGTCTCCTGCGCGCGGCGGCGCTCCTCGCGCTCGCCCGCGTACGCCTGCAGCAGCCGCCCGTAGAGCCGGCCGTTCTCGGCGAGCAGCACGATCAGGACGAGGCACGCCGCGAGCAGCCCGTAGATCCGGCCGGCGTAGAAGCCGAGGTCGTAGCGCCCGTGGTTGAAGACCGCCGAGAGGCCGATGTCGAAGATCCACGCGGCGAGCACGACCATCAGCCACAGCTCGAGCAGCGTGTGCGGGCGCTTGCGCGCGAGCATCGCGAGGGCAATCGCGCTGAGCGCCCAGACCGAGCCGACTACGAAGAGCATCGCCGGCGTGTAGCGGTTGCCCTGCATGATCGGCGGCAGCAGGCCCTGACCGGCGGTCGCGAGCAGCGTCAGCGCACACGTGGCCGCAGCGGCCGCGGCGACGCTGCCGGCGACCGCGGCCGCAGCTTTGCCTACCGGCCGCACTTCCGCGTCGACCCCGCGCCGCTGCAACACGATGTAGGCGATGACGAGCGCGGGAAAGCCCGCGTGCCAGAACATGTACATCCACGCGGTGCTCTGCGGCCCCGCGCCGAGCAGGCCGGACGGCGCAAAGAGGCCCGGGAACGAAAGCGCGTGCGCGGTCGCCATCAGCGCGGTGAACAGGTATGCGGTCGCGAGCGCAAGCAGCGGCGTTGCGCCGAGGAAAACGTATTGCGCAAACAGCAGCACCGCGGTGACCAGGTCGCAGACGACCAGCGCCGACTGGTACGAAGCGATGAATGCCGGCACCGCCGCGAGCTGCGTCTTCGCGAACGGCAGGGAGGCAAGGAAAACGAGCAGCGATATGCCGACCGTCCACAGCGCGAGGCGGCGCTGGCCCGCCTCGGCGTGCGCGGCCGAGAGCACCGAGCGGCTCTCGTCCCGCAGGTCAAGCCACAACTCCCTCTCGCCGGCTTGCGCCATGCGTGCCTCGCAGTGGATTGTCCCCCGAGAGGGAACCTAGCGTAATTCGGCGGGCTCGTCCATTTGTGGGATAGGCAGGACGCCGCGTTTGGATTAGCGTGCGTACTCGAAGGGGGGATGCACATGGCCATTGCTTTCGAGCCGAACGATCCGGCGGCGGGCGCGGTTGCGGTGCAGGCCGCCGCGGCGCCGCAGCGCGAAATGGCACCCTTCAACCTGCTGATCGAGATGCGGTTGATCGCGATCGTGTCGTGGATCATCTGGGGCGTGCTGACCGTGCTGATCGGAGTGATGGTGCTGATCGTCGCGTCGCCGGGATTCGGCACGCCGATGGATTACTTCCGCTGCGCGCTCTGGGGATTCGGCCTGCCGGTGGCCGGGCAGGCGCTGCTGCAGATCACGCCGGGGTCGCTCAGCACCCGGCTCGGGATCACGCTGCCGCGCTGAAGCGCTCGAGGCAGCGCGCCGCTGACTTGCCGATGACCCCACGCCATCACCCATTTGGGTAATGGCGCCCCGTTCGGTCTGCGAGCATCATCGCGACGAAAAGAAGGCTATTTGATCGCAGTTGCGAGCGTGGTTCGGCACTTTCCAGGGGGAAACATGGACGAACCGAAAAAGCACGTGGGTGACAGCACGTTCCAGTTGCGTGCGACCCGGCGGATGAGCGTGATCGCGCAGGACCCGAGCATCACGCGACCCAACGGCAACATTCTCATGGCGCAAATCGACGTCCCGGCGGAAGATCTGCAGCCGGGTCCGATGGGCTACCGGGTGCAGATCGTCGACTACGACGCGGCTACCGGAAAGTACGGCGGAGCGTACGAGCTGCCCGCGGAAGGAAAAGAGCCCAAGGCCTGGATCGACGGCGATCCGGCAATCGTCCGGAATTTCGCCTTCCACGCGCAGAATGCCTATGCGCTCGTGATGCAGACGCTGGCGCGCTTCGAGTTCGCGCTCGGCCGCCGCGTGGGGTGGTCGTTCAAAGTTCACCAGCTGAAGGTAGCGCCGCACGGCATGATGGATGCGAATGCCTTCTACAGCCGCGACGACGAAGGGCTCGTGTTCGGCTACTTCCCAGGCTTGGACCAGAAGAACGTCTACACGTGCCTTTCGCACGACATCGTTGTGCACGAGACGACCCACGCGCTGCTCGACGCCCAGCGCCAGCGCTACATGGATCCGTCGGGGCCCGACCAGGCTGCTTTCCACGAGGGGTTCGCCGACGTAATCGCGCTCCTCTCGGTGTTTTCGCAGGTCGAGCTGGTCGCCGAGCTGCTGCGGCGCGGTCCCGGCGGCCGCGAGTACCTCGACGACGACGATGTGAGAGCCGAGGCGCTGCGCAAGACCGCGCTATTCGGCCTTGCCGACCAGATGGGCAAGGAAATGGACGCGGTGCGCGGCGATGCGCTGAGGCGAAGCGCAGAGATGGGGCCCGACCGCAAGTGGATGAAGGACGCCGAGTTCGAAGAACCTCATCGCCGCGGTGAAGTCTTCGTCGCCGCCGTGATGAACGGATTCCTCGAAGTCTGGACAGCGCGGCTTCAGGCGGCCAAAGCACCCGACCAGACCAAGCACATGCGGCAGCGCGTGGCCGAAGAGGGCTCGGACATCGCGGCCGCGCTGGTGACCATGTGGATCCGGGCGCTCGACTACATGCCGCCGGTGCACATGGAGTTCGGCGATGCGCTGTCCGCCGCGATTACCGCGGACTCGGAAGTGCGTCCTGACGACAAGCGTTATGGGTTGCGCGCGCGAACGCTCGCGTCGTTCCGCGCGTACGGAATCGAGCCCCGCGCCACGCGCGCGGACGAAGCGGGAGCCTGGCCGTACGAGAACCGCAAGATGCGCTACGACCGCGTGCGGTTCGATTCGATGCGCACCGACAAGGACGAAGTGTTCCGCTTCATTTGGGATAACCGCGACAAGCTCGACCTCCGCCCGGGCGCTTACACCGAAGTGCTATCCGTCCGGCCGTGCACCCGCACCGGCATTGACGGTTTCATTTTGCGCGAAACGGTCGCCGAGTATTACCAGGTCGCCCGGCTCACGGAAGCCGAGCTGCAGCAGAAGAAGATCAAGCTGCCGGAGGAGTACGTGAAAGAAGTCGAAAGGAACCGCGACGAGCGAAAGGGCAATCGCGACAAGAGACTCGGCGAAAGCGACCCGGACGAAGCCGGAGACGATTCCGATAGCGCGCCGGTCACGCCCGTGTACGGCGGCGGCGTGCTGATCTTCGACGAGTACGGCAAGGTCAAGTATCACGTACACAACGATGTCTTCGGCAGCCGACAGACGGCCCGCCTGCAGTACCTGTGGGAGTCCGGACACTTGCGCGCCGGCGCCGACGGTGCGCGGTTGTCGCCCGCCCGCCTGTCGGATCTGCACCGGGCGCGGGCGATCGGGGTGCGCCGCATTCGCGAAGAAAGGTGGTAGCCATGCCAGCCAACAGACCTAAGTCGGTCGAGATACGCGCCTATCAAGTCGGCTTCGGCGACTGCTTCCTCGTATCGTTCGTCTACGCAGCCGACGACAAGCGCCACGTGCTGATCGACTTCGGCACGACGGAGCTGCCGAAACATGCCGGCAAGCCGTCGGCGCACATGCTGCGCGTGGCGAAGCACATCCATAAGACGTGCGGCGGAAAGCTGACCGCGGTCGTCGCGACCCACCGCCACGCCGACCACATCAGCGGATTTGCGACCGACGGCAGGAGCGGCGGCGCGGGCAGCATCATTGCCGAATGCAAACCGAAGGTCGTGTTGCAGCCGTGGACCGAGGATCCGGACGCGGCCAGGGACGCGACGAAGGCAACGCTTGACAGCAGTCGTTCGCCGAAGGGCTTCGTCGCGGGGCTCAATTCCATGCACCGCCTGGCCGAGCATGTCTATCGGATCGCGCGAACTCCTCCGGCTAGCATGAGCGTTGCGACCGCGAAACAACTTCGCTTCCTCGGCATGGACAACATCAAGAACCGCTCGGCGGTCGAGAATCTGATCGCGATGGGCCGCCGCAGTGGCGCGAAAGCCGTGTGGGCGCACCACGGCTCGGATTCCGGCCTGGTCGGAAAAAGGCTGCTGGAGGGCGTCAAGGTCCACGTCCTCGGGCCGCCCAACCTCGAGCAGACCGAAAAGATCCGCAAGATGCGCTCCAGCGACCCGGACCAGTTCTGGCAACTGCTCGGCGGAAAGGGCCTGAGTGGCCCGAAGCTCGCCTCGATCGACCCGGAGGCGCGGCGAGTGAACGGGAAGCCGGTACCCGCGGAAGCTCGCTGGTTCCGCAATCGCGTCGCGAGCCTCTCGTCCGAGCAGCTGCTGCAAATCGTGCGCGTGCTCGACGACCAGATGAACAACACCAGTCTCATCCTGCTCATCGAGGTCGGCAAGAAGAAGCTGCTCTTTCCGGGCGATGCTCAGATCGAGAATTGGAGCTGGGCGCTCGAGGACGCTCCCGACGCCAAGAAGACGCGCGAGCTCCTGTCGGGGGTCGATTTCTACAAGGTCGGCCACCATGGCAGCCGCAATGCCACGCCGAAGACCCTGCTATGGGAGAACTTCGCGCGGCGCGGCGCGGCCAAGGGCCGTCGGATGAAGACCGCGCTTTCGACGTTGAAAGGCAAGCACGGCACCGCGACGAAGAAGACCGAGGTGCCGCGCAAGACGCTGCTCGATGCGCTCGACCACGAAACCGATCTTTACAACACCGAAGGCTTCAGGCCTGGTGCCGACGCGGATCCGTGCCACCTCATCACGATCAACGTCGCGAGCTGACGAGAGGTCCGCGATGCACTTCAGGGACTACATCAACGCGGTCGACCATTGCGTCAACACGCGGAGTCGCGTTTCTCGAAGCAAAGCGAACGTACCCGCAAAAGGAGGGGCGGTACGACGCAATAGACTGGGAACAGCTCGACCGCATCTGCAAGCGCACTCGCTATGCCCTGCTGCTCTTATACAATCACAAGAAGATACGCGGCTACGGGGACAATGTTGCCTTTCAGCAGTTTTCGGAAAAAGAGGGTGGCAGCGACTACGCTGCACTGAGCTCGTATGCTTGCGTGCTGCAGACGCCAACCGCGCTTCTGATTGGCGAAAACGACGCGCGCCTCCATGACCGCGTCGTCCCCCTCAGCCACCAGATCTGCAATCGCTACCTGCGCTTCATGGACCTCGACACGGAGCCGGGGATCGTTGCAAAGGCGCAGGGGTGGATCGAAAAAGAGGACCAAGGGGTCGCTCGATACCTGCTGGTCGCGTCGATCAAGCACGCCGAAGTGGCGGAGCCAACGCCCATGGAAGTCAACGCCAAGATCTATGAACGGATTGAGGCGGACAAATCATCGGGGTTCGGCGGCGGAACGGGCGGCATGCCAGGTGCTCCCAAGCCGAAGCCAATCGACGGAGCAGTGGTTGTGGAGGATCGAGCCTTCGTGAAGGCGTAGGGCAGCCCGAGACGCTGAACCCGACCCCAAAAGACGCGCCCAATCGGAAAATCGCTCTCTACGGCAGGTCCATCCCGCGCTGCCGCGCCTTCACCGGCGCGCCGTAGGCGGGCAGCGTGGTGAGGCGCGGATCGTCGACGTAGCCGCCGACCGTGAAGTGGTACAGCGACTGGAACGCGAGGTCGCGCAAGCCGAACACCTGGTGCACCGGGTCGTCGAAGAAGCAGCCGATGCCGGTCGAGCGCACGCCCGCTGCCTCCGCCTCGAGGTAGAGCACCTGCCCGATCGCGCCCGCCTCCCAGTACAGGCGCCGGTAGAACGACGGCCCGTGCGCGACGAGGCTCGCCTGGTACTCGGCGATCATGCCGAGCGAGAACGCGCCGTCGCCGGCGATGTCCTGGCCGCAGCTGACCTGCGTGGCGAGCGCTCTCGCGTCGCCGCGCTCAAGAACGTAGAGAGGGAGATTCCCGGGACAACCCAGCGGTACTTCCCACGCAAAGTGCGCGTGCATGCTCTTCTTCAGCGTCTCCAACTTGCCCGGATCGCGCACGAGCGCATACAGGCCCGGCTCGATGCCATCGACCCGATGCACGAACAGAACGAAGTGAATCGCCGGGCTCCACGGAATCGCGTCCCACGGCATCGGGCGGCGCGCCATGTCCAGCTCGACGCGCGGCATGACGCGCGCGAGCATGCGATAGAAGCGCTCGGCCGCAATCGAGGTCTTGCCGTCGCAGGCAAGCAGGCTGCGCCGCTGGCGGATGATCTGTGCGGCAGAGATCATCGTTGCCTCGAGGCCGCCGACGCGAGATCGATCGCGTCCCAGGGCACCGGATCGTCGCGGCTGAGGCGGTTCGCTTTGCCGTACCACCGCCCACCCTTCAATTCCTGCACCGCGTCCACATCCAAGCTTGAGGTCGTTGTAGCGCCTTCTCCCGGCCACACCGCAATCACCAGGTCCGCGCTCTCGCGCTCGGCGCCGTCGAAGTCCACGCTGCGGTCGAGGCCGAGCAGCGCCTCGATCGTATCGTCCCCGACGCCGTCGAGCACCAGCGCCGACCAGCCGAGCGTCGCCGCCGCGATGCGCACGGTTCCGATGGCATGGCCTACGTCATGCTGGCAATAGCGGAATGCGCGCTCGCCGTACTTCCAGGCTTCGCGCCAGTGCACCGACGCGAGGCCGACGAGGAATGCTTGCGCCGGAAAGCCGCTCATCAGGCGCTCGAAAAGCGTTGGCGGGCAATCGGCGCGCCGCTCGAGTCCGTGCTCGAGCGGTGCGTAATGGAAGAGTCCCGGCGCTTCTTCGAGCCCGTCCACCTCACCGATCAGCACGTAGCCTTCGGTGGGGTGCAGGTTGCCGCTCGACGGATTGGCGCGCAGCGCCCAGCGCGTCGCGCCGGCCTGCTTCCATGCCGTGAGCGCGAGCGAGTACTCGAAAAAACGCGAGAGCGAACGGATCGACAGCGGCGCGCACGACACCGCACCGCGCAAGTAAATGCTTTCGTAGTGGGGAGAAACCGGATCCTCGCCGGGGGCGAGGATCGGCAGGCGCGTGAGCGCCGCACCCGCGTAGCGCCGGAACGGATCGGGCTGGTTCGCCCAATCGAGTTTCCCGGGCCCGCGGGCGTAGCGGTGAAATTGATGCTTGCTGCGCTCGTGGTAGCGCATCACCGCTTCGAGGCGCGAAGCGTCCGCCACGTCGGACGCCCTGGTGCTTACAGCGGCTTTACGTTCGCCGCGGCCGGGCCCTTCGCCCCTTCGGTCACGTCGAACGAGACCTTCGCGCCATCCTTCAGCGACTTGTAGCCCGATCCCTGGATCGAGCTGTGGTGGGCGAAGAGATCCTTGCCGCCGTCATCCGGCGTGATGAATCCAAAGCCCTTCGCATCGTTGAACCACTTTACGGTACCTGTAGCCATGTCATTTCCATTCCTGAAATTACAACTGTGCGCGAGACTGTCCGAGCCCCGCTACGGGCATGATCATCAAAGGAAGGAATGGACTGCCACTAGGAAGACCGCTTACGGCGATCGAAGGGACGAACGTTCGCTTACTTCAAATCCTGCGAGCGCGAGTGTAACACGG
>Ga0075429_100004633_pt1 | contig 11827 bp, 7 predicted proteins | sample RhiMetdeltSRZDD3_FD_75295 | JGI IMG/M metagenome (GOLD analysis project Ga0075429, IMG submission 75295) | Populus rhizosphere microbial communities from Tennessee, USA - Rhizosphere MetaG P. deltoides SRZDD3 | ecosystem: Host-associated > Plants > Roots > Rhizosphere > Soil | place: USA...
TAGAACGCCGAGAGGCCCTTGATGTCCGGCGCATCGAGTACTACTGACTTCAGTTTGCCGATCATCCTGCCCATCCTATGCGTGCTTGCGCTCAGACGCGGCGATGTATACATCTCGCTCGGCTTGATATCATGGCTCCGTGAGGACGATCATCGACATCGACGACGAGCTTCTCGAAGCGGCACAAGCGGAACTGGGTACGACCACCAAGAAGGACACGGTGAACGAGGCCCTGCGATTCGTGGCCGAACGTCGAGCTCGTGCGCGGGCCGTACTGGATGACCCGCTGTTTCTCGGTGGGTCCGACCTCGGCGACGCCGAGGTGATGCGCGGCGCCCGCAGGTGACAACGCTCTTCCTCGCCGACACGTCGGCGTACACGGTGGCGCGGCGCGTCCCGGCGGCGGAGAGCCGGCTGCGGCAGCTCGCTGCCGACGGGATACTCGCGACGTTCGTGACCGTCGATCTGGAGGTGGGCTATTCGGCACGGGACCCGCGCGAGCACCGTGGTATCCGGCAGGTCCGTCGTCAACTCGTGCAGTTGCCGGCTGTGGACGACATCGCGCTGCGGGCTCGCGAGGTCCAGTCCCTCATGGCGGCACGAAGCCAGCACCGTGCCGCGGGTGTGATGGACCTGCTCACCGCCGCGGCCGCGGAACACTTCGGCGCCTCGGTGCTGCACTACGATGCCGACTTCGAGCACATTGCCGCGTTCACCGGACAGCAGGTCGACTGGATCGCACGCAACGGCTCGATCCCCTAGGGTGAAGGGGATGACTGGGCGGATCCCGATCGAGTCGGTATCTCCGGTGGTGGCGTGCGGGCGCTACCCAGCCAAGGCGGTGGTGGGGGAGGCGGTCCCGGTAACCGCCACGGTGTACCGCGAAGGGCATGGCGCACTCGGCGTCACAGTGGTGGTCTACGGTCCGGACGGCACTCCCGCCGGGTCGGTACGCATGGAGCCCGATGCGCCCGGCACCGACCGGTGGATCGCGGTGATCCGGCCGGACGCGGTCGGTCTGTGGAGCTTCACCATCGAGGCGTACGGAGACCGCTATCTCACGTGGCGGGACGCGGTTACCAAGAAGGTGGACGCGGGCCAGGGCGCGGCCGAGCTGGCGAACGACTGTGCCGAGGGCGTGGCGATCCTGGATCAGGCGGCGGGCCTCGTACCGCCGGTGCTGGCCGCCCCGGTGCGCGACGCGTCGGTCAAGCTCGCGGACGACACACTGCCGTTGGCCAAGCGGATCGCGCCGGCTCTCGCGCTCGACGAGCTGCTGTGGCATCACCCACCGGCCGACTTGCTGACGGTCGACGGGCCGTACGACATCTGGGTCGACCGGAAGCGGGCGCTGTTCTCGGCCTGGTACGAGATGTTTCCGCGCTCGGAGGGCGCGATCCTGCCGCGGCGGGCCAGCGATCCGGCGCGGCACGGGACCTTCGTCACCGCGGCTCGCCGGCTGCCGGACGTGGCCGCGATGGGCTTCGATGTCGTATACCTGCCGCCGATCCATCCGATCGGCCGGGTCAACCGCAAGGGGCGCAACAACGCGCTCGTCGCGGGCCCCGGCGACGTCGGCTCGCCGTGGGCGATCGGGTCGGACGAGGGCGGCCACGACGCGGTCCATCCTTTGCTGGGTACGCTTTCCGACTTCCGCGACTTCGTCACGGCCGCGCGTGCCAACGGGCTCGAGGTGGCGCTGGACCTTGCCCTGCAATGCGCACCCGACCACCCATGGGTACGCGACCATCCACAGTGGTTCACCACGCTCGCCGACGGCACGATCGCCTACGCGGAGAACCCACCGAAGAAGTACCAGGACATCTACCCGGTGAACTTCGACAACGACCCGGACGGCATCCGCGCCGAGGTGTTGCGGGTGGTGCTGCACTGGGTCGAGCAGGGCGTCAAGATCTTCCGGGTCGACAACCCGCATACCAAGCCCGTGGACTTCTGGCAATGGCTCATCTGGGAGGTCAAGAAGGTCGACGAGGACGTGCTGTTCCTCGCCGAGGCGTTCACCCGGCCGGCGATGATGCACGGTCTGGCTAAGGTGGGCTTTAGCCAGTCGTACACCTATTTCACATGGCGCAACACCGCGCGGGAGATGCGGGAGTACTGCGAGGAGCTGGTCGCGGCGGCGGACTACATGCGGCCGAACTTCTGGCCCAACACGCCGGACATCCTGCCCGAGGACCTGCAGCACGGCGGGCCGCCGATGTTCAAGATTCGTGCGGTACTGGCCAGCCTGCTGTCCCCGTCGTGGGGCATCTACACGGGGTACGAGCTGTTCGAGCACGTGGCCAGGCCGGGCGCCGAGGAGTATCTCGACAACGAGAAGTACGAGCTGCGCCCGCGCGACTTCGCCGGGGCGATCGAGGCGGGCGAGTCGCTCGCACCGTTCCTGACGAAGCTCAACGCCGTGCGCAAGGCCAACCCGGCTCTGCACGAACTGCGGAACCTGCGTTTCCACGACATCGACAACGACGTGCTGCTGTGTTGGTCCAAACGGGACGATGCCACGGGCAACACCGTGCTCGTGGTGTGCACGTTCGATCCGGTTCAGGCCCACTGGGGAAACACCACATTGGACATGCCAGCACTGGGCTTCGATTGGCACGAGCGGTTCACCGCTCGGGACGCGCTGACCGGCGTGGAGTACGACTGGGGCCGGCACAACGCCGTACGGCTCGACCCGTCGGTCGAGCCTGCTCACGTCTTTACCGTACATCGCCACGTTTAGGGACGCTGGGGAACGGTTTGAGCCCCTGGGGTAGTGGTTATTCTTAGTGGGTATGGAGGTGATCCCTGCGCGCCAGCCGGTCTTCATCGATCCGGCCGCCAGCAGCCGAGCCGCCGGGAGCCACGTCACCGACGGCGTCGTCGAACATCCCGAGTCCGGCGACTTCGTGCACGCTCGTGCCCTACCCGCCGATCTGAGCTGGTTCAAGCGCGCCGTGTTCTACGAGGTCCTCGTCCGCGCCTTCTTCGACTCCAACGCCGACGGTTCGGGTGACCTGCGGGGGCTCACCGCCCGCTTGGACTACCTGCAGTGGCTCGGCGTGGACTGCCTGTGGCTACCGCCGTTCTACGACTCCCCACTGCGCGACGGCGGTTACGACATCCGCGATTTCTACAAGGTGCTGCCGGAGTTCGGTACGGTCGACGACTTCGTGGCGCTCCTCGACGCGGCGCACCGGCGTGGCATCCGCGTCATCACGGACCTCGTGATGAACCACACCTCGGATTCGCACCCGTGGTTCCAGGAGTCGCGGCGCGACCCGAACGGGCAGTACGGGGACTACTACGTGTGGAGCGACACCGACACGATGTACTCCGGTGCGCGCATCATCTTCGTCGACACCGAGGAGTCGAACTGGACGTACGACCCGGTACGCCGCCAGTTCTTCTGGCACCGGTTCTTCGCGCATCAACCAGACCTCAACTACGCGAACCCGGCCGTGCAGAAGGAGATGCTCAACGTACTGCGGTTCTGGCTCGATCTGGGTATCGACGGGTTCCGCCTCGACGCGGTGCCCTACCTGTTCGAGGAGGAGGGTACGAACTGCGAGAACCTGCCGGATACGCATTCGTTCCTGAAGACCTGCCGCAAGATAGTCGACGACGAGTTTCCCGGCCGGGTCCTACTGGCCGAGGCCAACCAGTGGCCGGCCGACGTCGTGGCGTACTTCGGTGACCCGGACGTCGGTGGCGACGAATGCCACATGTGCTTCCACTTCCCGTTGATGCCGCGCATCTTCATGGCGGTCCGCCGGGAGTCCCGTTTCCCGATTTCGGAGATCATCGCGCAGACGCCGTCGATACCCGAGAACGGCCAGTGGGGCATCTTCCTGCGCAACCACGACGAGCTGACGCTCGAGATGGTGACCGACGAGGAGCGGGACTACCTCTACACCGAGTACGCCAAGGATCCGCGGATGCGCGCGAACGTCGGCATCCGCCGGCGGCTGACTTCGTTGCTGGAGAACGACCGCAACCAGTACGAGCTGTTCAACGCGCTGCTGTTGAGCCTGCCCGGCTCACCGGTCCTGTACTACGGCGACGAGATCGGCATGGGGGACAACATCTGGTTGGGTGACCGGGACGGCGTACGCACCCCGATGCAGTGGACACCCGACCGGAACGCGGGATTCTCCACCGCCACCCCGGGCCGGCTGTACGTGCCGGTCAATCAGGACCCGGTGTACGGCTACCAGTCCATCAACGTCGAAGCGCAGCGGGACAGCTCGACCTCGGTCGTCAACTGGACCCGCACGATGCTGGCGGTACGCAAGCGGCACGAGGCGTTCGCCGTCGGTTCCTTCCACGACCTAGGCGGGTCCAATCCTTCGGTGTTGGCCTTCCTGCGCCAGCACGACAGAGACGTCGTGCTGTGCGTGAACAACCTGTCCCGGTTCCCTCAGCCGATCGAGCTACCGCTGCAGGAATGGTCGGGGTACACGCCGGTCGAGCTGACCGGCCGGGTCACCTTCCCGCGCATCGGCCACCTGCCGTATCTGCTGACACTGCCCGGCCACGGCTTCTACTGGTTCCAGCTGACCGAGCCGCAGGAGGAAACCGGATGACGTTGCCCTTTGCCCAATGGTTGCCGCGACAGCGCTGGTACGCGGGCCGCCACCGGGAGATATCCACTGTGGAGCCCCGGGCGGTCACGTCACTGCGCTCCGACCTGGATCACGTGCTGCTTGACGTCGGGTACGCCGACGGCGGGCACGAGAACTACCAGGTGCTCGTCGGGTGGGACCGGCCCCCGGCCGACGAGTTCGTGGCGACCGCGCTGATCGGGGCGGACGGTGACCGTACCGGGTTCGACGCGCTCTACGAGGAGTCGGCAGCACACCACCTGCTGCAGCTCATCGAGGCCGGGGCGGTCTTCGGTCGGCTGCGCTTCCTGCTCGAGCCCGGTGCCTCGCTGCCGACCGAGGCGCCGGCGCGGGTCGTGGACGCCGAACAGAGCAACACCAGTGTCATCTTCGGTACCTCCGCCATTCTCAAGGCGTTCCGTCGCGTGGTGCCCGGGATCAACCCGGACCTCGAGCTGAACCGGGTCCTCGCCCGCGCCGGCTGCCCGCACGTCGCCGCCTTGGTTGGGGCGATCGAGGGCAGCGACGACAACGATCAACCGATGGACTACGGCATGGTCACCGCGTACGCGGAGAACGCCGCGTCTGGTACCGCGATGGCCGCCGCGAGCACGAGGGATCTCTACGCCGAGGCGGATCTGCGCGCGGACGAGGTCGGCGGTGACCTGGCGGCCGAGTCGCACCGGCTCGGCGAGGCGGTGGCCGTGGTGCACGACATGCTGGCGACCGAGCTCGGCGTCGGTACCGTCGAACCGCCGCTCGCCGCCTGGCACGCGCGGCTCGACGACGCACTGTCGGCGGTACCGGAACTGGCCGAGTTCGCCGACGCGGTCCGTGCCGCGTACGCCGCCGTCCCCAGTGGACAGATCACGGTTCAGCGCATCCACGGGGATCTGCACCTGGGTCAGGTGTTGCGTACTCCGGAGACCTGGTTGCTCATCGATTTCGAAGGTGAGCCGGGCCACCCACTGGCCGAACGGCGGCGCTCCGACTCGCGGCTGCGTGACGTCGCCGGCATGCTGCGGTCGTACGAGTATGCGGCGTACCAGCCGCTGGCCACGGAGGTGGACGACGCGCAGCTGTACTACCGGGCCTACGAGTGGGCCGCGCGTAACCAGCTCGCGTTCTGCGAGGGATACACCAGCGTCACCGGTTCGGATCCGCAGGACTCGGCCGAGCTGCTGCGCGCGTACGAGCTGGACAAGGCGGTGTACGAGGTCGGGTACGAGGCGCGACACCGGCCCAGCTGGCTGCACATCCCGCTGGCCTCGATCGCCCGCCTGCTGGGTCGCGCCCCGGACCACCGGGAGACGGCATGGATCTACTGATCGCCGGCGCACACCACGACCCGCACGCGGTGCTGGGCGCGCATCCCGACGGGGACGGGACGGTCATCCGTACGCTGCGCCGGGGCGCCGAGCAGGTAGCGGTCGTCGTCGGCGGCGAACGGCATCCGATGAACCGCGTCCACCCCGAGGGCGTCTTCGAGGTGTCCGTGCCCGGCGAGGTCACCGACTACCGGCTGGACGTGGATGGGTCCACTGTGGACGACCCGTACCGCTACCCGCCGACGCTCGGCGACCTCGATCTGCATCTGATCAGCGAGGGCCGGCACGAGCGACTGTGGACGGTTCTGGGCGCGCACCCGGCCGACGGTGGAGTCGGCTTCTCGGTCTGGGCGCCGAACGCCCAAGGGGTACGGGTCGTGGGCGACTTCACCGGCTGGGGACCGCACGACGGCTGGCCGATGCGCTCGATGGGTGCCAGCGGCGTCTGGGAGGTCTTCGTGCCGGGGGCCGCGGTCGGTGACGGGTACAAGTTACGGTTGCTCGGTCCGGACGGACAGTGGCGGGACAAGGCGGACCCGCTCGCGTTCGCCACCGAGGCGCCGCCGCGTACCGCCTCGGTCGTGCACGAGTCGCGGTACGACTGGAAGGACGGCGACTGGCTGCGCGAGCGCGCGGCTCGTCCGGCCCACGCGGCTCCGATGAGCATCTACGAGGTGCACCTGGGCTCGTGGCGGCCGGGTCTGTCCTATGTGGAGCTGGCCGACCAGCTGACCGACTACGTGACCGACCTCGGCTACACCCACGTCGAGTTCATGCCGGTGATGGAGCACCCGTTCGGCGGGTCCTGGGGTTACCAGGTGACGTCGTACTACGCGCCGACCGCCCGGTTCGGTACCCCCGACGAGCTGCGCTACCTCATCGACCGGCTGCACCAGGCCGGGATCGGCGTGATCATGGACTGGGTGCCGGCGCACTTTCCGAAGGACGAGTGGGCGCTGGCGCGCTTCGACGGTACGCCGCTGTACGAGCACGCGGACCCACGGCGCGGCGAGCACCCGGACTGGGGCACGCTGGTCTTCGACTTCGGCCGGCCCGAGGTACGCAACTTCCTCGTCGCCAACGCGCTGTTCTGGTGCGACGAGTACCACGTCGACGGGCTGCGTGTCGACGCGGTCGCCTCGATGCTCTACCTCGACTATTCGCGCAAGGCCGGGCAGTGGACGCCGAACGTCTACGGTGGACGGGAGAACCTGGACGCGGTGTCGTTCCTGCAGGAGATGAACGCGACCGTCTACAAGCACCACCCCGGTGTGGTGACCGTGGCGGAGGAGTCCACCGCGTGGCCGGGCGTAACCAAGCCGACCGACGCCGACGGGCTGGGCTTCGGGTTCAAGTGGAACATGGGCTGGATGCACGACACGCTCGGCTACCTCAAGCGCGACCCGGTACACCGGCAGTACCACCACCACGAGCTGACGTTCGCGATGGTCTACGCCTGGAGCGAGAACTACATCCTGCCGCTGTCCCACGACGAGGTCGTCCACGGCAAGGGCGCGCTCGCGGCGAAGCCTCCCGGAGACACCTGGCGCAAGCTGGCGACGCTCCGCGCCCTGCTCGCGTTCATGTGGGCCCACCCCGGCAAGCAGCTGCTGTTCATGGGCGCCGAGCTGGCCGACGACCGGGAGTGGGACCATGACCGCGGGGTCTCCTGGCACCTGCTGGACGATCCGGCGCGAGCTGGCGTGCAGGCCCTCGTCCGCGATCTCAACCGGGCGTACCGGGCCGACGAGGCACTGTGGACACAGGACACCACACCCGCCGGCTTCGAGTGGATCACGTCCGACGACGCGGCGCACAACGTGTTCGCGTTCCGGCGCATCGGGGTGGACGGTGGCGAGCTCGTCTGCGTCGTGAACTTCGCGGCCCTGCCGCACGAAGGCTACCGCCTCGGACTGCCGCGCCCCGGGCAGTGGCGCGAGGTCGTCAACACCGACGCGAACGTGTACGGCGGTTCCGGGGTCGGCAACCTCGGTGTGGTCCAGGCGGAGGCCGTACCGTGGCACGGCCTGCCCGCGTCGGCGACCCTGCGCGTGCCGCCCCTCGGCGCGCTATGGCTGTCCCCACCGCTGCGTTGATCGAGGTCGGTCGGTGCGGTAGCCGCGGTCGGTACGTTCCGTCGGCGGCCGATGCAACCGTTGTGCAACCGGTTGCCCCGATGCTGCCCTCATGTCGAGACATCGATTATTGCTAGCTGGTTCGGGTCTCCTGCTCATCGCGTCCGTCGTAGGGCCGGCCGGCGTCGCCCACGCCGCCGGAACCGGTATCGACTCCTGCCGCGTCCAGACTCTCACTACCGCCAGCACGGACTGGCTGGAATCCGGCGTCAGCCGCCGCGTCAACGAGGATCTCGCGGCTGAGGTGGGTCGCCGCTTCGGCGCGGGGAGCAAGGCCGACCCGCTCGCATCGGTGCGGTCGGGGCTGATCGGTCTGACGGTCGACCACTCCACGCAGTCGATCGTGGCCATGGTCGATCCGGCCCTGCCGAATCGGGACGCGTTGTCCCAGGCCCTGTCCGGGGTGGTCGATCGGGCTCGCGGCGCGGCCGCGGCCGGCCCGCGGATCCGGGTGCAGTCCGCTTGCCATTCGACCGCGGAGATTCTGTACGCCGACAAGGTGTTGCGGGCTCGTGACTGGCATCCGGACGTACGTACGGCGTCGATCGGTGGTTACCTCGACCCGGCCGACGCCACCTTCCACGTCACCGTGGACCCTGGCCATCCGGATGTCGCCACCGCGCTGAAGGGCAAGCTCGGCGACCTCGTCACCGTCACGCTGGACGACACCGGGCGCACCGGCCGGGTGGGCGACGCCTCGCCGCACAAGGGCGGCGCGAACATCCGTCGCGACAGCACCCACTGCACCGCTGGGTTCAGCGTCCAACGCAGCGACGGGTACCGGGCCATGGTGACCGCCGGTCATTGCTTCGACAATGTTCAGTCGATCTACTCGGGTGACACGTACTTCGGCATCACCGACGGCGAATACAACTATCCCGTATACGACATGATCGAGGTCACGTCGAGCACTGAAACCTATACGAATGTGATCTACGTCGATCCGTGTTGCCCGACCACCCGCGTGGTCGTCAACCGCGGCGATCCGTTCGTGAACGACCTGGTCTGTGTCAGCGGTGCGGTCACCAAGGCGAGGTGCGCCCTGCGGGTCCTCAACTTCAGTGGGTGGGTCTGTAACGGGAACGACTGTACCTATGCGCTGATCACCGCACGCCGCGACGACGGGGGCATCGTCGTCCAACTCGGCGACTCCGGTGCGCCGATGTACAGCAGACCGGGCAACACCACCGCCACGATCAACGGCCTGCTCATCGGCCGCGGGGAGAGCGGCGCCGTCGCATACGCCGAGCTGGTCTCGAACGTCGAGGCCCACCTCGGCGTGCAGACCCTGACCTGGGCCTAACCGCCCAGACGGCGGGCGCGGAGGACTTCGGCCACCGACCACGCCTGGAACGGGCAGCCCGTCGCCCGGTGCGGTGGGTCGCCGTCCGCGGTCTCCGAGATCGAGCCGATGCCGTACTCGCTCAGATGCGCGACGAGGCCGTCGAGCACCCCGTCGACGGGGAGCCCGGCGGCCTTGCGCGCGTCGACGTACGGGCCGATCAGCCAGGGCCAGACCGTGCCCTGGTGGTAGGCGCGGTCGCGGCTCGCCGGCCCACCGCCGTGCCGGCCGGTGTAGCCGGGAGCGCCCGGAGCCAGCGTTCGCAGACCCAGTGGCGTCAGCAGCGAGTCGAGGGTCGCGGCCGGTTCGAGACAGTGCATCGGTCCGCACGGCAGCGAGTACGCCAGGAGCTGGTTCGGCCTTAGGCTGTCGTCACCCACCACATCGGACAGTCCACTGTGGCCAGTGGCGAACGCGCGCCGGAACGACGCGACCGCCTCGACCTGCCGGTTGCCGAGCGAGGGATCGGCCGCCAGGTCGGCAACGGTACCGAGGGCGTTGACCCACAGCGCGTTGATGTCCACCGCCGCGCCGGCCCGTGGGGTCACCGGCTCCCCGTCGACGACCGCGTCCATCCACGTCAGCGCGTGTCCTGAGGCGCCGGCCACCACCAGTCCGCTGGCCGGGTCGACGCGGATGCCGTACCGGGTTCCGCCGGTATACGCGCGCACTATGTCGGAGAGCGCGGGCAGCAACGCGTCGGCCAGGTCGGTGTCGCCGGCGACGGCCACGTGCCGGCCGACCGCGTGCACGAACCACAGTGGAGCGTCGACGCTGTTGTAGACGGCCGCGCCGGAGTCGGTCGTGTTGGGCAGCATCCCGTCGCGTACCGCCGAGCCGTACCGCCGCAGCAACGAAGCGCCCTCCGCGGCACGTCCGGTAGCCAGGAACAGTCCCTCGTACGCGATCATCGTGTCCCGGGACCACGCGCCGAACCACGGGTACCCGGCGACGACGTCCGGACCGCGGACCACGAAGGCATCCGCGGCGACGGCCAGCGCGGCGTCCACGTCGTCCGCGGGCTTCGCCGCCTCGACGACCGACGCCAGGCGGCGGGCCGCGGCCTCGACAACGACCTCCGCGGGCGGTGGAGGCGAGCCGAGGTCGCCGGCCCACGCGAGAACCGGCAGCGCCTCACCCACCTCGAGGTCGGCGGCGAAGCGACCCGCGTACCACAGGTCCTCGGTAGCGGCCAGGCCGCGCTCCCGCTCCTCGCGCAGGTGGACGCCGTGATACCACTCACCGGCCGGGGTGAAGCCTGGGCCGGCGACGCGGTACGCGTCCTCGACGACCACCCCGTCGGCGGTCGGGGTGACCCGGGGCGGCGGGCCGCTGGCGTACCGCTCGCCGTGGGCGTCCCGCCACGTGGCCAAGATCTCGAGGCCCAGCCGCACTCTGCCACCAGAACCGCCGGCCAGCAGCCGGTGCACCACCGCGAGCGCGGGCCGACCGTGATCCATCGCCAGCTCCCGCTCGAGCACGACCCCACCCACCCGCCAGCGCCAACGGGGGAGGCCGCCCACCATGCGGAACGACTCGAGGTACTCGTGTCCGGCTGGCGAGACGCTCCCGGAAGCCCATTCGTGCACTCCCAGGCGGATCCGGGCGCCGTCGACCTCGATGACCGGATCCAGCGCGGCCAGCCCTACGTGCCGTACCCCCGGCTGCACGCCGCTGACCACGAGCAACCCGTGATATCGGCGGGTACGCAGACCGCTGACGGTACCCATGGCGTAGCCGCCACAGCCGTCGGGGACCAACCACTCGCGCGCACCACCGGCCGCGAGGTCACCACACACCTGGGAACCGAATGTGACCTGCCACGCATACACCCGCGAGCGTAGCCAATGGCACAATGTCGCGATGCACCGAGGCATGCCCGCTGAACGCGCACGACTGGCGGCAGCGGACGATGGCACCGAGCCATGGCGGGACTGGGGTCCATACCTCGCCGAGCGGGCTTGGGGTACGGTTCGCGAGGACTACAGCGAGTGGGGGGCGTCGTGGGACTACCTCCCGCACGACCACGCGCGCTCGCGGGCGTACCGCTGGAACGAGGACGGGCTCGCGGGGATCTGTGACGACGGTCAGCGGTTCTGCTTCGCGTTCGCGCTGTGGAACGGCAGAGACCCCATCCTCAAGGAGCGCGTCTTCGGCCTCGCCGGGCCCGAGGGCAACCACGGGGAGGACGCCAAGGAGTACTGGTGGTACGCCGACTCCACGCCGACCCACTCGTACCTGCGCTGGCGGTACCACTACCCGCAGGCCGAGTACCCGTATACGGCGCTGGTCGACGCCAGCAGGACGGCGGGCCGGGACGCACCCGAGATCGAGCTGGCCGACACCGGAGTCTTCGAGGGCAACCGGTACTGGGCGGTGCATGCCGAGTACGCCAAGGCCGGCCCGCACGACATGTGC
>Ga0075429_100004634_pt1 | contig 11826 bp, 12 predicted proteins | sample RhiMetdeltSRZDD3_FD_75295 | JGI IMG/M metagenome (GOLD analysis project Ga0075429, IMG submission 75295) | Populus rhizosphere microbial communities from Tennessee, USA - Rhizosphere MetaG P. deltoides SRZDD3 | ecosystem: Host-associated > Plants > Roots > Rhizosphere > Soil | place: USA...
AGGGTGGCCTCACAGACGGTGAGCCGATGATCTTTTGCTTCGGCAACCCTACTAGGAATACTGGGAAGTTCCACCGCGTGGTGTTCGGCTCCGAACGCGACCGCTGGCGGCAGCGCACTATCGACAGCCGCGAATGCCGGTTCACCAACAAGGCGCTGATCGAGGAGTGGGTTCAGGACTGGGGCGAAGACTCGGACTTCGTGCGGGTTCGCGTGCGTGGCATTGCCCCGCGCGCCGGCGACCTTCAGTTCATCGGCAACGATCTGGTTTGGGACGCGCAGCGGCGGCTACCGCAGTCGCTGCCCGACGATCCGCTGATCGCGGGCTTCGATCCATCGGGTGGCGGCACGGCGTGGAACGTGATCTCCTTCCGCCGCGGGTACGATGCCCGTTCGATCCCTTCTATAAGGATACCGGGCGCGCACACGCAGGGCAGCGACCGCAGCGCGATGTTGGCCAAGCTGGCCGAGATCATGAGCGATACGCGCCCGGAGCATCGGGTATCGATGCTCTTCGTCGACGCCGCCTTTGGCGCGCCCTACGTGGAGCGGCTCAAGTCTATGGGCTACTCGAATGTCATCGAGGTCAGCTTTGGCGCACCGAGCCCGGACCGTCACTGCGCCAATATGCGGGCGCACATGTGGCAAAAGATGAAGGTTTGGCTGGAGCACGGGGCCATCAACACCAGCACGGTGCTGGAGATGGACCTGACGGGGCCGGGTTGCGACAGAAACCGCAGCGACAAGCTGGTGCTCGAAAGCAAGCAGGACATGCTGAAGCGCGGCGTGGCCAGCCCGGACGAGGCCGACAGCCTCGCGCTCACCTTCGCGCATCATGTTGCGCCGCCCGAGGCTACAGACCACGCTGACCGTTTCCGAAACAGCATGGCGGGGAGTTGGATGGGATGAAGCCCGATGAAGCGCCCCTTGAGGTGCGCATAGCCAATGTGGAGAAGGACCTCCAGGCGTGGCTGGAACTGGAGCGCTCGCTAGAAGAGCGCGTGACCGGCCTGGAGCGCAAGGTCTATACATTGGAGCAACTTCTGCCGAAGGGGTGAAGTATGCCGTTGATACAAGGCAAAAGTAAGGCTGCAATCTCAGAGAACATACGCCGCGAGAAAACCGCGCATCCCAGTATGAAGCAGCCCCAGGCTGTGGCTATCGCGTTGAACACGGCCCGGAAGGCGGGCGCGAAGATCGCCAAGCCCAAGCCGCCAGCGAAGGTCAAGAACAACTTGGGATCGATGATGAAGGGCTGATGACGTGACGTTGTATCGAATCGTAATGCGAATCGCCCATCGATTCCATTGGCACTATGCTCCGCCGATTTATCCAGAAGGCGACATTCAACTTTGGTGCAAGTGGTGTGGCTTTCGCCAAACCATCAAAGTGGCTCAATCTTCGACAACCGCGCAAACTTGCCCGCCTCTATACTCGCCGATTTTGAGCGAGTATATGCGGGCACGCGGATTGACAAATGGATGATAGCGGCGCGCGAGTTCCGCGTGATGGAGGGCGATGCGCTGACCGTGCTGCGGACGCTGCCGGCGGAATCGGTCCATTGCTGCATTACAAGTCCGCCATATTTCGGTTTGAGGGACTACGGCACGGCGCAATGGGCTGGCGGCGATGCGGCGTGCGATCATCTGATGCCGCCGAATGGCGGGGATAAAGGCCGCGATCGGGCGGCATCAAATGGAACGTTTCACGATTCGCCGATTCCGAATCAGATCCGGCAACAGTTTTCGCGTGTCTGCGGCAAGTGCGGCGCGAAACGCATCGATGCGCAGATCGGCCTTGAGCGCACACCCGCCGAATACGTTGCGCGGCTGGTCGCGGTGTTCCGCGAAGTGCGGCGCGTGCTGCGCGCGGACGGGACGGCGTGGGTGAATTTGGGCGATTCGTATGCGAGTAATCCGGCAAGTGGCGGCGCGCAGTCATCAAAGATGACGGGTGGCGAGCATAAACATACGCCAATGATGAACGGATATCGTCGTCCCGATGATCTAAAGCCCAAAGATCTCTGCGGCATCCCGTGGCGCGTGGCGTTCGCGTTGCAGGCGGACGGCTGGTACTTGCGCTCGGACATCATCTGGGCGAAGCCCAACCCGATGCCCGAGAGCGTGACGGATCGTCCGACGAAGGCGCACGAGTATATCTTCCTGCTGGCGAAGAGCGAGCGGTATTTTTACGACGCGGATGCGGTTGCGGAGGCAACGACGGACGAAGAATACCGCACGGTCGGCAAGATCAGGCCTAGTCTGGACACGTTCGCCGTAGTCGATCCAGAAAAGGCGCGAACGCGATTCAATCTGCATGTGCAGCCGGGTGGACGATTGACGCGCAACCGCCGCACCGTATGGACGCAGGCAACCCAAGCATACCCGGAAAGCCATTTCGCCACGTTTCCTGAGGAACTGATCCGCCCGTGCGTGCTAGCCGGATGTCCAATTGGCGGCGTGGTGCTCGATCCGTTCTGCGGCAGCGGCACGACAGGTGTCGTGGCGTGCGGGCTGGATCGCGCCTTCATCGGCATCGAATTGAACGCAAGTTACGCCGCAATGGCGCGGAACAGGATACAGAATGATCAGCCGTTGTTCAACAAGATGGTGATGTGACATGGCCCGCAGGAAGTCTGAAAAGGCGGTACTCGAAGAGGCTCGCGCCAGGTTCAAGCTGGCGGAAGAGGCCGAGCTGGAGAACCGCAAAGAGGCCAAGATCGACCTGGAGTTTGCCGCCGGCCAGCAGTGGTCGAAGGACGACCAGGACCGCCGCAACGCATCCGGTACTGGCAAGCGCCCCTGTCTGGTGTTCAACAAGTTGACTGGGCCGCTGAACATGATCAGCAACGAGGCTCGGATGAACCAGCCCGGCATCGAGGTCCACCCCGTGGACATGTCAGGCGACACGGACACCGCGGACGTGTACGAAGGGCTGATCAGACATATTGAGTACGTCAGTAAAGCGGACGAGGTGTACGAGACTGCTCTCGAGCAGGCCGCCCGCGGCGGGTTCGGCGTGTTCAAGGTGGTCAAGAGGCACTGCGAAGGGAAAACCTTCGATCAGGACCTGTTCATCGAGCGCATCCCGAACCAGTTTAGCGTGTACGTGGACCCATTCGCCAAGCGCGCTGATCGCAGCGACATGAACTGGTGCTTCGAGACGGAGTTGCTGTCGAAGGAGGAGTACAAGGCGCGCTACGGGCAGACCGAGGTCACGCAACTCAACTTCTACGAGGGGATTCTGAACCCCACCGAAGGCTGGGTGAGCCACGAAGGCGTCAGGATCGCGCATTACTGGCGGGTGGACACCGAGCAGCGCACGCTGGTGGGCGTGCAGTGGCCTGATGGGCGCATCACCGCGGAATACGAGGATGAACTCCCGCAGACGCTGCCGGAAGGGCTGCGGTTCGCCCTCGACAAGGACGGGCAGCCGTTGGAGCGTGAGATGGACGAGCGCAGAGTGCGTTGCGCGACCATCAACGGCGTCGAGGTGCTTGATTCGATTGAGTGGGAAGGGCAGTGGATACCGTTTTTATTCGTTCCTGGGGAGGAACTGTGGATCGGGGAGAAGCGGTATCTGTTCAGTCTGATCCGCTTCGCCCGCGATCCGCAGAAGCTGTACAATTTCTATCGCAGCAGCGAGGCTGAGACGGTCATGCTGGGCACCAAGGCCCCGTGGATCGGCGTTAAGGGCGCGTTTCGCGATTCGCGCTGGGCATCGGCCAATAGCATGCCGTGGGCGTATTTGGAGTACGAGCCCATCGACATTGCCGGCAGTCCCGCGCCGCCGCCGCAGCGCAACGTTGCGGAGCCGCCCATTCAGGCGTTGACCATCGGCGCGGCGCAGGCCGCGGACGACATCAAGAGCACCACCAACGTCTACGATGCGAGCCTGGGCGCGCGCAGCAACGAGACGAGCGGCATCGCCATCCAGCGCCGGCAGAACCAATCAGGTGTCGCCAACTTCCACTTTGTGGATAATTTGAACAGGTCCATCAGGCACTGCGGAGAAATCTTATGTGACATGATTCCGAAGATTTACGATGTGCCGCGTCAGGTGCGGGTGCTGGGAGAGGACCGCAAGCAGCAGATTGTGATGGTGAATCAGCGCTACATGGACGATAAAGGCGTAGAGCGCAACTACGATCTGAGCGCGGGGAAATACGATGTCACGATCACGGTGGGGCCGAGCTACACTACGCAACGTCAAGAGGCGTTTGACACGCTTACGCAATTCGCGCAGGCGTACCCGCAGCTATTGCAGGTGGCGGGTGATCTGATCTTCCAGTACAGCGACATGCCAGGGGCGGAGAAGATTGCGGAGCGGCTGCAGAAGATGCTGCCGCCGCAGTTGCAGGAGCAGCCTGAGGGGCAGCCGCAGATTCCGCCCGAGATGCAAGCGCAGATCCAGCAGATGGCGGGCGAGAACGCGCAACTGAAGCAGTTGGTTGAGCAACAGGGGCGGGAGATTGCAATCAAGAAGGCTGAGACGGACAGCCGCGAGGCTATCGAACTCGCCAAGATTGAGCAGGCTGACAGGGAAGCGGCGTTGTCTGCCAGCGTGAAGAACCGCGAGCTGGATCTGAAGGCTGCGGAACTCCATGAGACGCTATCGAGCACTGAGTCGATGGCGTTGATGAAGTCGGAACTCGACTACATAAAGATGCAGATCGCCAACATGGCCACAGGGGCGGCCGCCGAGCAGGCTGCGGAGCAGATGGCCGTGCGGCAGGCGTTTGAGCCGCCGGAAGCGCAGGCGCAAGGGCCAGCGCAGGAAGAACCCGCCGCACCCGCTGTCTAACCGCAAAAGTTTATGTCCGAAGACGTAGAAGGCCAGAAGCCCGAACCGTCACCCTCTGAAGATACCGTAAGTCCTGAGGATTTCCGGGAGTACGAGGCGTGGCGGAAGACGGGTGAGTTGCCATCCAAGAAGCCGCCTGCGGCCGCGGAGAAAGCCATTCCGCCGGCCAAAACTGAGCCGGAGCCAGGCCCGGAGAAACCATCGGAACCAGAGGAACAGGAAGAGGACGAGGAAGAGTCCAAGGATACCGGGGAGCGTAAGCGGCCCGGATCGCGCCAGCGCAGGATCGACAAGCTGACGCGGGAGTTGGACGAACTCAGACGTGTGATTGCGGGCCAGCAACAACCAGCGCCCGCGGCGAGGCCGCCTGAGAAACCACAGCCACAGCCCGTCGAAGGCAAGCCCAAGCTCGAGGATTTCGAGACGCTCGAGGCGTATCAGGAAGCTCTCACGGACTTCAAGATCGACCAGCGCGAGAGGGCCAGGCAGCAGGAAGCGCAGCGTCAGGCAGTTGCTCAGTACGAGGAGAGGCTGCAGGCCGATTGGGCAACCCGCGAGAAGGCCGCCAAGCGGGCGCATCCGGACTACCTCGAAACCATCGAGAGCGTGGAGATGCCGAAGGGCCCGATTGTGGCTGATTTGCGCCAGGCGATCCTCGAGGAAGAGCAGGGCGCGGAAATCCTCTACTGGTTGGCGAAGAATCCCGCGGAGATCAAGCGCATTGCCGCACTCAGTCCGCACAGCGCGGTGCGTGAGATCGGCAAGATTGCCGCCCGTCTTCCTAACGGCATTCCTTCCACTCCATCCACAGGTTCCGATCCACCGAAGAAGCAGGTTACCAGCGCCACCAGACCGCCGGCCGCCGTGACTCGCTCCGCGGGATCGCCGTCTGAGGACATCAACGACCCCGAAGTGCAGAGCGATTACACGCGATGGGAGCGGTTGCGTATGGCGCAGCTAAGGAACAAGTAAATTGGCTACGAATACTCTTTTAACCACGAGCATGATCACAAACGAGTTGCTCATGCGGTTCAAAAACAATCTGGGGTTCAGCAAGGTTCTGGAGCACACGTACGACGACAAGTTTGCGGTGAGCGGCGCCAAGATCGGCGACACGTTGAGACTCAGGGATCCTGTGCGCTACGCGGTGACCAAAGGTCGCGTTATGACGCCGCAGGACACCGTGGAAACATCGAAGAACCTCACTCTGAGCACGCAGGCCCATGTGGGCTTCTCGTTCACCAGTGTAGAGCAGACCTTGAGTATCGACAACTTTTCGGAGCGGTACGTCGAGAGCGCCGCAGCGGCGCTGGCCAACCAGGTGGACGTGGACGGTCTGACGATGGCGTATCAGAGCACCGCGAACTCGGTGGGCACGGGTGGAACGGCCTTCACCACGCTGGATTTCGCGTATGCGGCCGGCAGGACGCTGGACGAGAACAGCACGCCGGTGGATGGCAAGCGGTACATGGTGGTGTCTCCGCGGCAGCAGGAAGCCACGTTGAAGGCCGCGCAGGCGATCTTCAATAGCCAGACCCAGATTGCCTCGCAGTACGTGAAAGGCAGGATGGGTGAGATGGGCGGGTTCACCTGGATCATGGATCAGAACGTCCAGACGCACACGGTAGGCCCTCTGGGTGGTGCTCCCATCGTGACTACGGGCAGCCAGACTGGTTCTACGTTGCTGGTGAGCGGATTCACCGCCAGCGCCGCGTCCCGGTTGAAGAAGGGCGACCTGTTCACGCTGCCGCTGGTCTACAGCGTCAACCCGGTGAGCGGCGTCTCGTCAGGGCAGTTGCAGCAGTTCACGGTGACCGCGGACGTGAGTTCTGCGGCTGATGGTACGGCCAGTATTCCCATATTCCCCGCGATCACGCCGACCGGGACGAACAAGACGGTGACCGCCAGCCCAGCGGCATCGGCGCCGCTGACCATCATCGGGACCGCCAATAGCACCGCGACGGAAGGTATCGCGTTTCACCGGGCAGCGTTCGTGCTCGGCATGGCTCCGTTGGCTGTGCCGCCAGGGGCCGACAGCGCCAGCCAGACAGACCCCGACACCGGCGTGTCCATGCGCGTAGTAAAAGACTATGACGTCTTAAACGATCTTTTTATTTGCAGGGTAGATATTTTGTACGGATTTGCCGCGCCGAGGAGCGAGTGGGCCGTGCGCATCGTGAGCTAGGAGGAGTTATGAACGGAGAACGACAGGAACCGCAACCGGAAGAGCAGGTTTTCGAGCCGCCGCCCCCGCCCGCATTCGTGCGGCCGGCGATCATCACCACTGAACCGCCACCTGACGGATGGCCGGAGGGCTACCCGAAGGTTTACTTCTCGATTTTCGAGAGGCTCCCCCCGATAGTGGTGCTCAACAAAGAGGACGAGGACGCCACCATCAACAAAACGTACTGGACGACGATTCCTCCCGAGGAGCCGGAACCGGAGCCGCCGGTTTAAATATGGACGGAGAGTATCCCCGCTGGAAGTTCCACCGGACGCTGCCGATTCAGCTCGTCCAGTCTAGGGCCGAAGAGGACGCTCTCGGTCCGGCGTGGGCGCGCAGTCCGTGGCCTGAGGTTCGCGAGCCTGAGGCCACCCAGCAACCTGCGGAGCCGCTCCCCGCGGTTTCGCAGGCTGTTTCACAGGATGTTTCACGTGAAACATCCGATCAGGTTCCAACCAAGGAATGCTCCAAATGCAGGCAGGTTAAGCCTGTTAGCGAGTTCTACCGCCGGGGGCGCAGGCTGCATGCGCAATGCAAGGGGTGCATCAACGCCTACTTGAGGGAGCGCACGAAAACGCGGAAGCATAAGGCGCAACCACGCGATAGTGGGGCATCCCCACGGCTGATCACGGGCGGGGCGGCGCATCCTTTATATATGCTGGTCGAGTTCACGGCGGATTTCGAGCTGTTCGGGATGCGGTTCCACAAGGGAGACAGCGTGGAGATGAACAAGGATCTGGCGGCGCGGGCGGTGCGCGCCGGGGTGGCGGCCGTCCCGCAGGAACCTGAAGCAGCGTAAATGGACGACGGGAAGTGACGGCGATTGTGCGTAGGTACGAAATATGGCGACAGTTAGCGACCTGATCCATAGCAGCATGCGATTGATAGGCCAGATTGCATCGGGCGAGACGCTGGAAACGGATGAACTCAACGACGCCTTCGTGGCCCTGAACCAGATGGTGGGCAGCTGGAACACCGAGGGCGCGAGCATCGTGGGACGCGCGCAGGTCACCGTGCCGTTGACGACGCCGTCCGCGGCCTATGTGCTTACTGCGCGTCCCGTGCAGATTCAGTCCGCGTCCGTGTCTGCCGGCGGCACGGACCACCCGCTGGAGATCGTGGATGCGAGCGGCTGGGCGCAAATCACCGAAAAGGGCGCGCTGGCCATCGTCACCCGCAAGTTGTTCTGCGACTACAAGTACCCGTCCAGCACCGTCTACCTCTGGCCCGCGCCGCGCACCACCGGGACGTTGGAACTGTGGATCTTGGCTGAGATTGCGGCGTTTGGATCCACCGGCGCGACCATCGCCATGCCGCCGGGATACGAGGCGGCTCTGAGATTTAATTTAGCGCTCACATTGGCCCACGAATACGGGCGATCTGTAGCCCCGGAGCTTGCGGCGAACGCCCAGATGCTCAAGGCCAGCCTGGTTCAGTTGAACCGCGAAAACCATATGAGGACGCCCCCGCCGCAGGCCAACCCGCTGCCTAGCCAGACCGGGGTGGCCTCTTGATCCAGGCGGGCACGGGCCTGCTGTACCCCGCGCTGCGCAAGGCGGGCGTGACGCTTGAGCCGGGACGCATCCCCGGGCCGGCGCAGTTTGACGACGCGTTGGGCGAGCTGAATAGGCTTATGGCGAGTCTGCATCTCGATCCGCTGTACATCTACCGTGTTGAGGTGATCTCTTTTCCGCTCACGCCCAGCCAGGCGGCGTACACCATCGGCATCTCCGCGTCCGGGCAACCGCCCGCGGATATAGTGGCTGCAAGGCCCATTGAAATCTCCGCGGCCAACATCGTGGACGCCGGGTTCCGATCGCCGCTGCACGTGGCCACGGCGGCGGAATGGGCGAATCGCTACCAGGACACCCTGGATGGCTTCCCGGCAGCGATATATAATGATGCCGCCGCCCCACTCTCGACGATCACTTTGTGGCCGGTTCCGTCCACCAGCATGACCCTTGAGTTGAATGTCTGGCACCAGACGCCTGCGTTCACCACGGCGAACGACATTGCGAACCTCCCGGCGGGGCTGGAGGATGTTCTGGTTCTTAACCTTGCTGCGAGGCTCGGTCCACAGTTTCAGCGCCCCACTGATCCCACTTTGCGCGCGGACGCGCAGATGTCGCTTATGAGGTGGCTCTCCCTCAACTCGCCGCAGCCAGTGCTCGAGGTGGGCGATATCGGCGCGTGTGCCTGCTCTGGCTATAACATCTATCAGGACGCCTGATGGCGCAGCGTATCGTGGCAACGCTAGATCAGGGCCCGGCGGGGCCGATGGGTCCAACCGGGCCCGCGGGGCCGGAAGGCCCGCAAGGGGAACCCGGCGCAACCGGGGCAACCGGACCGGCGGGCGCGGCAGGAACCAGCGGAGGCTCGATCCTCACCGGGACATTTGCCGCATTGCCAGCCAGTCCCTCCGGATCCACGGTTTACTACTTCACGGACTCGCCCTACACCCACGCCGTGTACGAGAGCGGGGCGTGGAAGTACTTCGTGAACGGGTTCCGCTGCGTTCCCCCGGTGGATGCCGACTTTGCCTGGGTGAACCAGGGAACGGCCACGGTGGCCGGGACCTGGGGCGGTATATATCTGGATGTCCCCCCGGTGAGCGGCCAGAACATCCGCATCCGCAAGAAGGCTGCCCCGGCCACCCCGTACACCATCCATGCGGCGTTTGTGCCCAATCTGATCGCGGTGAACTTCTCCACGGTGCATATCGGGTTCCGCAAATCGGACGACGGGCAGATCAAGCATTGCCGTTACGGCTGGTTCAATGCCTGGCATATGGACCGCGCGACCGGCACTCCCACTTCGGACGCCGGGGCTGGCGCGACCATAGACCCGTGGGACCTGTACAGACCGATTCACCTGCGGATCTCCGACGATGGAACCAACATCGTCTACTCCTGGTCCCACGATGGCCGGGTCTGGTTTACGGTTGTCTCTGAGGCGCGCGCGTTCGCGTTCACGCCCAACGAGATCTTCTGGGGCGTCGATAACCGCTACGCCGCGGGCTCGCACACGGTAGGCGCATACCTGATCCACTGGCAGCAATCATGACCCGCCAATCTTTAACCATCTACCAGGGCGACGACTTCGGCGCCATCGTTACCGTGAACAATGAGGACGGCACGCCCGCGGACATTTCCACCTACACGGCCCAGGCGCAGATCCGGCGCGGCGCGGCCGACGTGGACCCGGTGGTGGCGGCGCAGTTCACCGCCACCGTGGAAAGCCCCGTGATCAACCTGACGCTCACCCACGACCAGACGCTTCTGCTCACCGGAACCTACGTGTGGGATCTGCAGCTGGTGTCGGCGGGCGGGGTGATCACGACCATCATGACCGGCCCGGTGCGTACAAGCGCCGAGGTGACCAGGGCCGCATGACCCCAGGAAGTCTGCATATCGAGGAGTTCAGCGCCACGCTGGGCATTCCTGGCCCTCCGGGGCCGCCCGGGCCGCCGGGACCGTCTGCTTCCATCTTCTTCTATAGGGCGGACGCCAACTCGCAGGCGGCCAACGACCCCGGCGCGGGCAAGCTGCGCTGGAACAACGTTGACCAGCAGGAATCCATGGCGCTGTACATGGATTGGCTGACGGACGGGGATTTCGACGCCCACATCTTTTTCCAGACCGTCGATATTTCGCAGCGGTTTCTGATCCAGGACGCGGACCTGGCAGCGAATTACCAGGTCTGGGAGATGACCGGCCCCGCCATCAACTACCCCGATTGGTTCGAGGTTCCGGTCACATTCGTTGAATCGTCCGGCGCGGGGGTGTTCGCCCATAATACGCGGCTCGCGGTGGTGGTGCAGGTCGTGGGCGCGCCCGGCGAGCAGGGGCCTATAGGGGCACAGGGACCTGAGGGACCACAAGGACCACAGGGTATCCAGGGGCCTGAAGGCCCGCAAGGCATCCAGGGCGAGCCAGGGGCAGACTCCACCGTTCCGGGGCCTGCGGGTCCCGCGGGCGCGGACGGGGCCGATGGCGCAGCGGGTGCTGCCGGCCCGCAAGGCATCCCCGGCCTGCCCAATTCAGTGCGTGACGAGGGATCCGTGCTCACCGTGCGCACATCCATCAACTTCTTGGGCGCGGGCGTTACGGCTGCCGATGACGCCGTCAATGGGTGGACAACGGTGACCATACCGGGCGGCGCGGCGCAGACGCCGTGGGCGCAGAATATCGACGGCGCGAGTTTCAGCCTGGGCAGTGTGAGCGCGCTAGGTATAGGCGTGGCGGCGCCCACTGCGCCAACCAAGCTGCAGTTGAATGCGGGCCGCGCCATGTTCTACGGCAACTCAGAAGCCTGCGTATACATCGCATATAACAACGCGACGGCGGGATGGTGGCTGGGCGGCACCAGCGGCGCAGATCTCGCGATTTCGGTCCAGGCGGGCTCGGAGCGGATGCGGGTCACGGCGGCGGGGCACGTTGGTATCGGCAATACGCTGGCAACATTGCCGGACGCAGCTACAGGCCCGCACTTGGTTATGGGATCGGTTAGCGGCGCCTCTACGGGGCGCTACATTGCCTGTTCCAACGTGACTGCGGCAGAGACGGTTGTGGGCGCCTACGGCTGGGCAAACTATGCCGTCGCCGGCTCGGAAAAGCGCATTGCGCACGTCGCGGCCACCTTGGGGGCATCCAGCGATTCCGGGAATATCGTGTTCACTACATGGAATCTCGGCGTGGCCGCCGAGAAGGCGCGAATCACGCCGGCGGGAAACGTGGGGATCGGGACCAGCGCGCCGGTGTCGAAATTGTCATTTGGACAATTCAGCGCGAGTATGGCGTC
>Ga0075429_100004638_pt1 | contig 11815 bp, 6 predicted proteins | sample RhiMetdeltSRZDD3_FD_75295 | JGI IMG/M metagenome (GOLD analysis project Ga0075429, IMG submission 75295) | Populus rhizosphere microbial communities from Tennessee, USA - Rhizosphere MetaG P. deltoides SRZDD3 | ecosystem: Host-associated > Plants > Roots > Rhizosphere > Soil | place: USA...
TGGGAGTCCCAGCCGGATCGATACCCGGTCCTGTTCGAGCACGGGGTTGTCGGTTCGCCGGTCGGGATCCGTCACCGGGTGCAGGTGCGAGTGCAGAATGGTCAGCTGACGCAGCCGTCCTATACCACCACCTATCCGAACTTCGACGCGTTCACGGTGTTCTACGATCCGGTGGTCGCCGGCTATGAGCGGATGAACCGCCCCGGGAAGGCCTACGCCGTCGTGCCCGCCGTGGACGGCCATGGGCAGGTCGGGTTCACGAACGAGGACCTGGTCGCGGTGGCCGACCGAGTGGACGCGGGCCTGGGCAGTGCGGAAGACCAGGTGCTCCGACGGCGCGTGCTCACGTTCTTCGTCAATGGCGTGGAACCGGGCGCGCGATCGGCAGGGGGACTGGCCCGCGGGCGATAGTCGTGGGAGATCCGTCGAGCGGAACGCGGTGACTCCGCTCGACGGATCGCCCGGCTCGCGTCACTCGGCCCGGCCCGTCCACACGGTCATCGCCGCGCGAGCGCGAGTCCTCTCAGCCCGTGCCCATCCGGACGAACGTCGGCAGCGAGTGCCGGATGGTGCCGAACGCGAAGCTCGCGGACAGCCCGCCACCGAACGCGAACAGACCGAAGCGATGGCCGACCTGGAGCTGCTCGGGATTCAGGGCGAGTGCCAGCGGGATCGTCGCGGACGTGGTGTTGCCGAACCTGCCGTCAGCATCGAGCACACGCCCGTGGAAGCCCTTCTGGCGCCAGAGCTCGATGATGGAGGCGTTGAGCGTGCGATTGGCCTCATGCATCGAGACGAGGTCGAGGTCCCCTAAACTCCATCCGGCCTTCGCCAGCGCGGCGTCCGCCGCGGGCCCGCCCACGAACGGCACCAGCATGCTGCGCACCATCGCGCCGTCCATCGCCAGACGGTGCTGCCCGGCCTCGATCTCACTCGGTGTGGGGTCGGGGTAGCGAGAGCCACCGGCGGGGGTGAGGATCATGCTCGCGTGGCTGCCGTCGAGCCAGCTCCAGAACTGCGCCGGCCTGAACCAGTCCTCGTCCTCCGGCACCGCGGAACACAGGGCGGCGGTTCCAGCGTCGCCGAGCACGGTGGCAAAGCTGCGATCTCGCCAGTTGATCGTCGCACTCATGCGGTCGGCGCCGATCAGCAGGATGCGCCTCGCCATGCCGGACCGGATGAGCGAATAGCAGAGCATCAGCGAGGCCACCCAGGTGCTGCAGGCCAGCGAGATGTCGGCGCCCTTGATCTCGCGAGGGGTGGCGCCCTGCCACAGCGGGATGCCCAGCCGGTCCTGGAGCATCGCGGCGTCGGGAGGGCTGTAGAGGTGTGAGGGCGTGACGCTGCCGAACATGATCGCGTCGATCCCCGCCGGGTCGGCGCCCAGCCGCCGCATCAGCTCGCGGGCGGCCTCGGTCGCCAGGTCGATGGTGCCCTCGCCGTCGGAGGCGAAGCGCCGCTCGGTGAAGCCGATGAATCGGCGCACCCAGCGGTCACTCGTCTCGAAGAGCTTGGCCTCTTCGGCGGACAGTGCTCCGTTCCCGCCGCGCCGGGTTCGCATGCGCTCCAGGCGCAGGCGCGCGGCGACCCGCGCGTTGCTCCAGACGTGCTCGGGCGCGTACGCCGAGATGCCTTCTATCCGCATGCCATGCAGCACAGAGGTCAAGCGCTCGACTCCTTCGGGACCGGACACACTCGGCCTGCAACTCGCGGTCGAACATATGCCGGCTCGAGCGCTTGCTCAACCGGAACGGCAGGAGCGAAGCGAAGCTCCCGCGGACCCTGCGTCGCGTGTGCGCGCACACTCGTCAACGCCGGGCAACATCCACTCGGGCCGCGCCGTGGAAGCCGAAATTCGCTTGGGCACCCGTTGCGACCGGGGTACGCTTAAGCGTGTGAATATGCCCCCCTGCTGCGGCCGTGCGCATGCTGTTCCACGCGCGGTGCCGGCATAAGGCGAAGCCAGAAACCGAGTTGTCCCGGTCCCTGGAGGCTACGACAGCCCTCCACCACGTCGCGACGATCGCGAACAGGCTCCCGAGCACCGGCACCCGCTGGCTCGGCTTCCGCAAGCTGTGCCGGCTGGAGCGCATGACCCGCACCGTCCCTGTCCCCATCGCGACTCGCGAGTTCCCCGGCCATCCCGTCCTCTCGGCGTGGACCTCGGTGGGCGGCTCGCCGCCGGACCACGTGAAGCAGATCCTGCGGCGCGGCACCCGCTCGAAGCCGGCGCTCTACCGCCTGGACTTCACGCAGGCCGGCCGGCCGGGCGTGTTCGCCAAGCACGGGCCCGCAGCGCGCATCGAGCCGGAGCGAATGGTCTACGAGAGCATCCTGCCGCACGTCCCGGTGACCTCACCGCGTTTCCACGGTGCCTGCAGCGAGCCGGATGGCACCGCCTGGCTGTTCGTCGAGGACGTGGGCGACCTGCGCTACTCCCCGGATGACCGTGACCATCGCGAGCTCGCGGCGCGCTGGCTGGGTCGGATGCACGGGGTGACCGCCGCGATGCCGGTTCGCCTGCCGCTCCCGCCGGCCGGTCAGGAGCGCTACCTCGGCCACCTGCTGTCGGCACGCGCGACCATTCTCGATCACCTGGGGAGTAAGGCGTTCTCGGCAGAGCACCGCGCCGTGCTCGATGCCGTCCTCGGCCAGTTCGACCGGCTCGAGTCGGTCTGGCCGCAGCTCGAACGGGCCTGCGCTGCTTACCCGGTCACGCTGCTGCACGCGGATTTCCAGCCCAAGAACCTGCGCATTCGCCTGTCCGGTGGCGAACCGGCGCTTCACCCCATCGACTGGGAGACGGCGGGCTGGGGCGTTCCCGCCGCCGATCTCGCGCGGCTCCTGCGACCCGGGCCGGTAGCGCACGTGGCCGCTCCGGTCTACGCGGACACCATTCGCGAGCACCTTCCGCAACTGGACCTCGCCGCGATCGAGCGGCTGGGGGTCATCGGCGTCGTGTTCCAGTCGCTCGCGGGAGTGAACTGGTCGTGCGCCGAGCTGCACTTCGAGTCGGCCGACTGGCTGATCGAGCCCATCAACACGATTCGCCTGTACGTCAGCCGCATCCAGGCAGCGCTCGAAGCGAGCGGGGAGTGGCGATGATGCGCCGCCTTGCGCTGGCCACGGCAGCGTCCCGCCTGTGGCCCGTGTTCCGTCCGTGCTCCAGAGTGCCCGGGTCCCACTGACCATGACCGCGCTGATCTCGGCATTCTCGCTCGTCGCCCTGCTCGACTCGGCCGGAGCGGCCACCGGGCTCGCCGCCCCGGCGGAGAGCGTGGCGACGACGGCTCCGCCCCAGGCGGCCGCGTCGGCCCGCACTGTTCCGCTGTTGGCCGCGTCGCAGGTCCCGTCGGCCTCGGCGAGCTCCGGGCCCGCGGTGGTGCGCGCAGCACGGCTCTCCGGACCGGTGACCGTGGATGGCACCCTCTCGGAAGAGGCCTGGAACGGCCTGGAGCCGTTCACCGCATTGATCCAGCGCGACCCCGTCGAGGGCGCGCGCCCCAGCCAGCGCACGGAGGTGCGCGTGGCCTACGACGACGATGCGATCTACGTGGGAGCGCGGCTCTACGACAGCGCGCCGGACTCCGTGGTCGCGCGGCTCGCAAGGCGCGACGCCTCGATCGCCTCGGACCGGTTCGCGGTCTACCTCGACCCCTACCGCGATCGCCGCAGTGGCTACTACTTCATGATCAACGCGGCCGGCACCATGTACGACGGCACGCTCTCCAACGACGTGGACGACGACAAGTCGTGGGACGGTGTGTGGGCCGGCAGTGCCCGCACGGACGCGCAGGGCTGGACGGCCGAGATCCGCATCCCGTTCTCGCAGCTGCGGTTCGCGAACGGTTCGCAGCATGCGTGGGGGATCAACTTCGCCCGCGAGATCCCGCGGCGCCGCGAGAAGGCGCTGGCCGCTTACCGCCCGCGCAAGGCGAGCGGGTTCGTCTCGCGCTTCCCGGAGCTCACCGGGCTCGAATCCGTGCCGCCGGCGCGTTCGCTCGAACTGCTGCCCTACGCCACGTCCCAGGCCCAGTACATCCCGGCCGAGCCCGGCGACCCGTTCAACGACGGCTCCAAGCTGGACTGGAACGGCGGCGCCGATCTGCGCACGCGGCTCTCGGACCTGACGCTCAACGCCACCGTGAATCCCGACTTCGGCCAGGTCGAGATCGACCCGTCCACGGTCAATCTCACCGACTATGAGGACTTCTTCGAGGAGAAGCGGCCGTTCTTCGTGGAGGGCTCGGGCACGTTCGCGTTCGGCCGGCAGGGTGCGGGTGACTACTGGGACTCCGACTGGGACGACCCGCTGTTCTTCTACAGCCGCCGCATCGGCCGCGGCCCGCAGGGCAGGGTGCCGAGAGCCGACTTCGAGGACGTGCCCGTGGTCACGCGCATCCTCGGGGCCGCCAAGCTGATCGGCCGCATCGGCCCGCACTGGAGCCTGGGCACGCTGCACGCGATCACGCGCCGCGAGTCGGCCTCGCTGTACAGGGGCGGGATCGGCCGCGAGGTCGAGCTCGAGCCACCGGCCTATTACCAGGCCACACGCGTGCAGCGCGAGATCGGCGATCGCCGCGCCGGCGTGGGGCTGCTGGGCACGATCGCCGCGCGCCAGTTCGAGGACCCCGCGCTCAAGGACCAGCTGAACGCCTCGTCGTTCATGGCGGGACTCGACGGCTGGTACTTCCTGGACGGGAAGCGGAAGTGGGTGCTCTCGGGCTGGTCGGCGCTGTCCCACGTCACCGGCACCGAGCGCCGGATGATCTCGCTGCAGCGCAGCTCCACCCACTACTTCCAGCGCCCGGATGCTGGACACGTCGAGGTGGACTCCAGCATCACCTCACTGAGCGGGTTCGCGACCCGCTGGTGGCTCAACAAGGAGGAGGGAGCGGTGCTGTTCAACGCCGGCGCGGGATTCGTGGATCCCGGGTTCGAGGTCAACGACCTCGGCTTCCAGCGGCGCTCCGACATCCTCAACGGTCATCTCGGCAGCGGCTACAAGTGGACGAAACCCGCCCTGTTCTGGCGCTACCAGACACTCAAGGGCACGCTGTTCACCTCGCTCGACAACGGCGGCAACGTGACGCGGCGCGGCGTCGAGGGCTCCGGCTACACGGAGTTCCGCAATGGCCACACGCTCAACTACTACACGACGTTCGACGCGCAGGCGCTCAACAACCGCCGCACGCGCGGCGGTCCGCTCACGCTCAACCTGCCCGGATTCACGTTCGGCACCGATTACATGGGCAACACCCAGCAGCGGACGTACCCGTACGCCTCCTTCGGCGGAACGGCCACCATGTCCGGCACGCGCTATTTCTACGTCTACCCCGGCATGGAGTGGCGGCCCAGCCCCGCCTGGAGCGTGAAGGTCTCGCTGGGCTGGGAGCAGCTGCTCGAGGACGCGCAGTACGTCAACACGGTCTCGGACCCTTCGTCACCCACGTACGGACGCCGCTACGTGTTCGCGACGCTGGACCAGAGCACGGCGTCGGCGTCACTGCGGCTCAACTGGACGCTGACGCCGCGGCTCGGACTCCAGACCTACATGCAGCCGTTCTGGTCGTCGGCCGACCACCATGACTTCAAGATGCTCGCCGAGGCCCGTACCTACGACTTCATTCCGGTCGTTTACCCCGACGACCAGGATTTCACCCAGTGGTCGATCAAGGGCAACGCCGTGTTGCGCTGGGAGTACCTGCCCGGCTCCTCGCTCTACCTGGTGTGGACGCACAAGCGCTCGGACTTCTACTCGGAGCCCCGGGTCCCGGTGACGGGGGAGATGGTGACGGCGAGCCCGCCGGAGAACATCCTGCTGCTCAAGCTGTCCTACTACTTCACCCCGTAGGCAGCCCGCCGGCCCGCACCGCCGGCACCGGCACCAGCCGCCCGTGCTCGAGTTCGAGCCGCAGGTCGCAGCGCTCGAGCGTGCTCAGCCGGTGCGCCACGGTCAGCGTCGTGCGCCCGCGCATCAGCCGCTCGAGGGCCTCCATGATCAGCGCTTCGGAACGCACATCCACGGCGCTGGTGGGCTCGTCGAGCACCAGGATCGGCGCGTCGCGCAGGAACGCGCGCGCCAGCGTGATGCGCTGGCGCTCGCCGCCCGAGAGCAGCATGCCGCGCTCGCCCACGGGCGTGTCGTATCCGCGCGGCAGCTGGGAGATGAACTCGTGCGCGTTTGCGGCCACCGCGGCGTGCACGATGTCGTCGTGCGCGGCGTCGGGCCGCGCGTACGCGATGTTCTCGCCGATCGTGGCCGAGAACAGCACCGACTCCTGCAGCACGATCGCGTACTGCCGGCGCAGGTCCGCGAGCCGGTAGTCGCGCAGGTCCACGCCGTCGAGCAGGATCCGCCCCGACGAAGGGTCGTGCAGGCGCAGCAGCAGCCCGATGAGCGTGGACTTCCCGGCCCCGGTGGAGCCCGCGAGGCCGACACGAGCCGCCGCAGGCGCGGTGAACGACACCTCGTGCAGCACCTGCCGGTCCGCTTCGTAGCCGAACGACACGTTCTGGAACTCCAGCACGCCGCGCGCGCGGCCGATCGCACGAGCACCGGGACGGTCGGCGACGTCCGGCTCGGCGTCGAGCAGCGCGAACACGCGCTCGGCGCTGGCCAGCTTGGACTGCATCCCCACCGCGCGCTTGCTGAGCGTGCGCAGCGGCTCGTAGATCTGGTTCAAGTAGGCCATGACCATGAGCAGTTCGCCGAGCGTGAGCTGGCCGCTTTGCGTGTGGCGCACGCCGATCAGCAGCACGACCGCCCCGCCCAGCGCGGTCAGCATGCCCACCTGCAGGCCGTAGCCGCCTTCGGCCAGCGTGAGCTGGAGCCGGGCGCGCATGCCCTCGCCGGACCGTTGCCGGAACCGCTGGTGCTCGCGTTCCTCCTGGCCGAACGACTTGACCACGCGCAGCGAGACGAGCACTTCCTGGACGACGGCGAGCGCCGACGTCTCGAGCGCGCGCACCTGGTGCCAGCGCGTGCGCAGCCGCATGCGGTAGTAGCGGTTGAGCAGGAACAACGCTGGTCCGATCGCGACCGACGCCAGCGCCAGCTGCCAGTCGATGCGGGCCGTCACCAGCAGCATGCCGCCGAGCGTGAAGCACGCCGCGATGGAGGGGAACAGGCTCTCGACCACGATGGACTGCGACTCGCGCACGTCCTTCTCGATGCGCCCGATCGCGTCGCTGGTGCCGCGCCGGTCGTGGTGCGCGAGCGACAGTTGCTGCGCGTGCAGGAACAGCCGCGCACGCAGGTCGAGCGTCTGCCGTTCGATCAGCGTGGAACGCGTCCAGCGGTCGGCGAGGGCCTGCAGCTGCCGCAGCAGCGCGACGGCCACGAGCAGCGCGGCAGCGGCCGCGAGCGCCAGCTGTGGCGAATGCCCCGTGCCCAGCGGGCGCAGCCACGCCGGGAGCGGGACCTGCCCGAGCGCGCTGTCCACGGCGAGCTTGAGCGGCAGCGGCGTGAGGATCGCGACCGGTGTCTGCAGCAGGCCGATGCCGAACAGTGCGACCAACTGCGCGCGATAGGGCCAGGAGTCGGCGAGCAACCGCCGCCACAGCATCACGTCGGTGGGGCGGGTCTCGGGACGCGTGGGGCGGGGCACGGGGCCGGCCCTCAGCGGTCCGGCGCGAGTTCGCGGGCGACCGCGTCGGCGAGCGTGCGGCAGGCGCGCCCGCACTCCCAGGCGATGCGGAGCGCCAGCGCGAGTGCCGCTGCCGCGAGGACTCCCGCCGCGACCGGGGCCTGCGCGAGCCCCGCGGCGGCCGCGGCCACCGCGAGCGCCACGGCGCCGGTGACGCCGCCCCGCGACAGTCGCGGCCAGATGCGGCCGCGCACCATCTGCCGGCCCTGCCCGTGCTCCTCGACCGCGGCGAGCAGCCGGGCATGGCCGAGCGTGCCACCGCGCACCTCGAGATCCCAGCCATCGTAATCGCCGCCGCACCTCACCACGGCGCCGGCCGAGCGCAGCGCCTGGTCGATGCCGTGCAGGCGAGACTCCGGCGGCCGCCAGCGTTCGGTCCACAGCGCGAAGGTCCGCGGCACCGGCGCGGCAGGCCAGCGCGCACCTCGGGTGCGCCAGGGCGAGAGCCCGTGGCGCAGTCGGCCGCGCAGGCGCGCGACCGGCTGCATCAGGTGGAGCAGCGAGGTGAGCGCGCGCCGCTGCGCCCAGGTGCCGCGCGGGCCGGAGAAGGATTCGCCCCAGGCGCTCACGACGGCCTGGACGATCGGGACCGCGAGCGTGAACGCGAGCAGCGGGAGTGCGACCAGCAGCGGCCGCCACAGCAGGCCCAGCACCGACAGGATCAGCAGGCCGACGCTCACGAGGTGCCATTCGGGCATGAGCGGCAGCATGGCGACGAAGCTCGGGGGCGCGTCGTGGCGCGGCTGGAACGGAGCGCTCCCCCACATGCCGTGGTAGATGCGGCCGCGGCGAAGCGACAGCGCGCGCGTCAGGCCGTTGCCGTAGATGCGGCCGGCCCAACTGTAGTGGCCGAGTTCGTTGTAACGGTCGGGGAACTTGTCCTCGAGCAGAGCCTCGGCGCGGCCGTAGCCGAACTGCTGCTTCCAGTAGGTGCGCACCGAGTTGCGCCGGTGGTGCCAGACCATCGCTCCGGCGTGGAATCCCAGCGTGCCGCCGTTGTCCTGGAGCCGCCAGCACAGGTCCACGTCGTCGCCCGCCGTTCGGAAGCGGGCGTCGAACCCGCCCACGGCGGCCAGCGCGCTCTTCCGGAACGCCATGTTGCAGCCCGGGATGTGCTCGGCCTCGGTGTCGCTGGTGAGCACATGGAGCGGGCCGCCAGGAGCGTGTGCGACACACTCCGCGATCCAACCGTCGCCCGGAGGCGCCAGGTTCGGCCCGCCGATCCCGACATGCCGGCTGGTGCGGAACGCCCAGGCCAGGTACTGAAGCCAGTGCGGATCCGGGCGCGCGTCGTCGTCGAGATAGGCCACGATCTCGCCCGCCGCCTCCTGCCAGCCCGTGTTGCGAGCCGCACTCAACCCGCGATTCTCGGTGCTGATCAGGCGCACGTCGTATTCGGAGGCGATGGCGGGCACGGCGTCGGTGGAGCCGTCGTTGACGACAATCGTCTCGAAGTCGGGATACTCGACGAGCGCGACGCCCTCGAGGCAATCCCGCAGCGTGCGCGACCCGTTGTAGGTACAGATCACGATCGAGATCCTCGGACCTCGAGCCTCGAGGGCGAACGGCACGTCCAGGAACGCGCGCGTGACGGAGGCCAGCGCCGGCTTGGGCGAGCGGTCGCGGCGAACCAGGCCGAAGTCCCAATCGTGGACGTCTTCGCCCCCTCGGTGCCACTCGTCGGTCCATGCGTACACGAACACGCCGGCGGAGCCCCAGGCGAACGACGCGGCAACCTGCCCCTCGAGCAGTGCGGCCTGTGCCTCGCAGCCTTTGCGCATGCTGTCCAGGCCCAGCTCCGTGATCAGGAGCGGACGGTCCCCGGCCAGGTTCTGGAGCCGCGGCAGGTACGCCTCGAAGCGATCCATGGATTCGAGGTAGACGTTGAAGCTGATCATGTCCGCGAAGGAGCAGTCCAGGTACTCCGTCGAGGGATAATTCACATAGGTGATGAGCGCGCCCGGATCGGTCTCACGCACGACCGCGGCGAGCCGGGCCAGGAACCGCTCGATCCGGCGGCGCCCGAACCAGCGGACCACCCCGGCCGGGATCTCGTTGCCGATCGCATAGGCCAGCACCGCCGGGTGCCCGGCACAGGCTCGGACGCGCGCACGCAGCCGCTGCTCGATGTCCGAGAGGTCGGTCGTGTCGTTCAGGTAGCCGATATCTCGCTCGGCGGCGAGCCCCACCAGCACGTAGAGCTCGTTCTCGGAGGCGAGGTCCAGGAGCCAGCGGGGCGGCGCCGTGTAGACGCGCACCGCGTTGACGCCGTGCTCGGCCATCAGGCGGAAATCCCGCTCCACCACGGCACGATCCGGGAACTCGTCGCCCTCGGCGCTGGCTCGAAAGGTCCCGTAGGTGACTCCGCGGACATAGAACTTCTGCCCGCCGGTCCACAAGAACTTGCCACCCGCATGGGGTCGCACGTGCTCGCGGGTCGCGACGGCTGCGCTGGGGGAGATCGGATCCGTGGCCATCGAGTCCATCAGGGAGAGCCGTGCCGGGGGCCCGGTGCGGCAGGAGATGCGTCCGAATCCCGCGCGGAATGTATGTCGGGAGACGTGTTCGGTGGGTCGCGAGCTTCGCGAGGCATCAAGTGTAGACGACACGGATGCCTGTCTCCAAGGCCGAGTGTTCTTGTCGCATCATGTCGACATTAGTTCCGTGGAATCGAACTTCTAATAAATCGCTTGATGATACAGCGCCAACATCTACCATTAATGTCCCCACGATACTCCAAGCTGTACTGCGGACGGATCCGCGACTCCGCGCGAGGCCCTACGGGCCCGGGGCCCATGGACAGGCCTCCTGCGGAGCTGACCGCCGACCGTGCGCACGCGCATAGAGGGTATTCAAGTGAGGATCGTCGTCGCTGGTGGTGCCGGTATGATCGGCTCGCACCTCTGCGAAGCCCTTCTGCTGGCGGGACACCAGGTCGTCTGCCTCGACAATCTCTCCACCGGCCGCATGCAGAACCTGGAGTCGATCGCCCGGCACCCGGCGTTCACGTTCGTGCTGCAGGACGTTACCCGCAGGCTCACGCGGCTCGGCAGGGTCGACCGCATCTACCACCTCGCGAGTCCCGCAAGCCCGGAGGGCTACACGCGGCTGCCGATCGAGACCATGCTCGCCAACAGCGAAGGCACGCGCCACCTTCTCGATCTCGCGCTCGCACGCGGAGCGCGGTTCCTGTTCGCGAGCACGTCCGAGATCTACGGGGACCCGCTGTCGCATCCCCAGCGCGAGGACTACCGGGGCAACGTGAGTTCGGTCGGTCCGCGCGCAGCGTACGACGAGTCCAAGCGCTATGGCGAAGCAATGACGATGGCGTTCGTGCGCACGTTCGATGCGGACGCGCGCATCGTCCGGATCTTCAACACCTACGGCCCTCGCGCGGACCTTCACGACGGCCGGGTGATCGTCAACTTCATCAAGCAGGCCCTCCGCCAGGAGCCGATGACCATCTACGGCGATGGCAAGCAGACTCGCTCCATGTGCTTCGTGGACGACCTGGTGGACGGACTGGTCCGCGCGATGGAGTCCCCGAGGTCGCGAGGCGAGATCTTCAACCTCGGGAATCCCGAGGAGCACACGGTGCTCGAGATCGCCGAGCTCGTGCGGCGCCGGACCCAGTCGACGTCACACTTCGTGTTCACCGATCCCGCCGTCGGCGATGATCCGCGCATGCGCTGCCCGGACATCGGGAAGGCGCGGAAGCTCCTGGAGTGGAGCCCCGGCACGTCGCTCGATACGGGGCTACAGCTGGTGATCTGCGAGATGCTCGCCACCCACAACGGCGACCTCACGGGCCCGCACCACGTCGCGAGCCCTCCGCCGAAGCTCAACGGGACTGCGCCCCACGGCCCGGTGGCCGCCGCGGGCACTGACTCGTAGCGTATCGCTGCTGCCCGCGGCCGGCGGCTTTCGGCACGTCAGGGCTCGAGTTGCACCACCCACCTCACAACCTAACGGAGTCCTACTGTGCGCATCCTGGTGACAGGCGGAGCGGGTTTCATCGGGTCGAACGTCGCGGATCGCTTCATCGAACTCGGTCACGAAGTGGCCGTGTTCGACGACCTCTCGACGGGCTTTCGCGAGTTCGTGAACCCGCGAGCCGAATTCCATCTCGGCGACCTGGCCGATGCCGCAGCCATCGACCGATGCGT
>Ga0075429_100004640_pt1 | contig 11814 bp, 10 predicted proteins | sample RhiMetdeltSRZDD3_FD_75295 | JGI IMG/M metagenome (GOLD analysis project Ga0075429, IMG submission 75295) | Populus rhizosphere microbial communities from Tennessee, USA - Rhizosphere MetaG P. deltoides SRZDD3 | ecosystem: Host-associated > Plants > Roots > Rhizosphere > Soil | place: USA...
GTCGTCATGGTCACGCGCATGCCGAGTCCCGTGGCGTGTTCCACCAGGTCAGGCAGTTGCGGCCTCAACATTGGCTCGCCGCCTGAAAAATGGATTTTCTCGCAGCCAAGCTCGCCTAACTCGGTGATCACTTCCCTAAATCGATCCATCGAAATGGGCGGCTCACGCGTCTCGCGCCAGTGCTTGCACATCTCGCACTTGAGATTGCATCCGTAATTGACTTTGATTTTGACGTAAATGGGCTTATACGCGCGGGCGTTCAAGACAGCCGCGCGCACTTCGTCTTTTTCTGTAGCGATCTGTTCAAGGTTATACATATGTTATTCGAAACGGTACGATAAAGCTCCCCAATTGTAACATCCACAACTAAGGTAACGGCCTCGTTGGCTCGGGCTGGGCGGGCGTGGACAAAGTTTAAGGGTAGGAAAACTTGAAGTAAGGGGAATGCTTATGTGAAGCGTGCCGCACGTCTCAAGCACAGCCCCATACGTCCGCCATATGCTTTGTTAGGCACACACTCATATTACTGATATATTTTCATCTCAGCTTCGTCACAATAATAGAATTCTTCCACGCATGCAACCGTGAGACAGCTTGCTGAATTTTCAAAAGCTGCTGTTCGTCTTGGCAGTTCTGCTACTCGCATTTCTATTATTCCGCCGAGGAGATATTGAGTCTCCAAAGGGTTACTCAAATCACAGTATCGTACTTTGATGATGGAATCGGTTAGTTTATACCGCCATTCTTGGACAGAGGAGCTAATCCCGACAGCCATTATGCCGGGCGTCAAGCTTACCAGTGCTCTTGTGAATCTCAGCTTCACAGTGTGCCGAAAAAATGTAAACAAGATGACCAAAACAGAAACGAGAAATAAAGCCTTACTCAAAAAATTAACTGCGATTTGGTAAAACCAGTTGTAAAAGGGAGTTACCACTAAAACCACGCAGAGTGTAAAGATCGCAGCGGCTTTCCACTCAAGCAATGTGAAGTTCTGTAAGGAAGTATCTTTGTTGGGTTCGGTCATTGAAATCTTTTGATTCGGTTATGTATTAGCATGATTTATTGGGCGTCTAACTATGTAACCAGCTGGTACGCTGTATAAGACTCCAATCTAGGTGATTATGCAGATCGTAGACTGTATAATTGAATATATACAGCATTGTACATTTCCCCCGGGGTCAGACAATAAAACACAGGGTTACTTTCGTTTATGCGCCTCAAAGCCGATTTACTCCTCTTCATAGTTTCCATCATCTGGGGTACGGCATTTGTGGCGCAAGGTGTGGCAGGGCGATATGGTCTTGCTTATCTCTTCAACGGCGTGAGCTTTATTCTGGCAAGTGTGATCTTGATTCCATTCATCCCGAAAGGGACACGAGGGACGAAGGTTACGAGAGAGCAATGGACATGGATGCTCGTCGCGGGCATCGTGTTGTGTTTCGCAACTGCCTTGCAGCAAGTGGGTCTGTTTTTTACCAAGGTTGCCAATGCCAGTTTTCTCACGAGTCTATACGCGGTCTTCACGCCTTTCCTCTTATGGATCGGTTTCCGCGAAATCCCTCACCGGCTGGATTTGATCGCGGTCACACTGGCCGGTGTCGGGGCGTTTCTGCTTTCGACGGCCGGACAGTTCCAGGTGCGGGCGGGCGATGCGCTAGAGTTGACCGGATCCCTGTTCTGGGCGCTGCATTTTGTCATTTTGGGAAAATACGCGTCGAAGTTTGAATCCGTCTCGTTTGCCGCCGGTCATTTCTTTATCAGTGGTTTCATCAATCTGGTCATAGGCTTGTTCGTGGAAGATGTTTCCACTTTAATCATTCTTCCTGTGATGAGCGCGATCCTCTATCGCGCGACTCTCTCGGTAGGGATTGGATACACCCTTCAAGTCTGGGGACAGAAGCACACACCACCGACAGACGCCGCGCTTATCCTTGGGTTGGAAGCCGTCTTCGCGGTCATCGCGGCCTGGTTTCTCCTGGATCAAAAACTTCTTCCGATTCAAATCATTGGCTGTGTTGTAATTTTCATTGCAGTTTTTATCTCGCAATTCAAAGAATGGAACTCAGGTACAATTGAACACGACCATTTGGTGGAAGGTAGATGAAAACCAAATTCCTGTTGAATCCTTATTCCAATCGTTGGAATTCGAAAAAACGCTGGGACGAAGAAGCGGAGCCTGCCTTACGCGCGGCAGGCGTAGATTTTGATTTATCCGTCTCCGAGCACACGGATCACCTCGTGGAATTGGCTGCTGAGGCCGTCCAGAAGGGCTTTTCCACGCTGGTCGTGGCCGGTGGCGATGGCTCCATCGGTGAAGTGGTCAACGGGGCGGCGCGTGGCTGGGATGAGAAGAGCCCTTTCCCAGTGACCCTGGGGATTTTGCCATTGGGTACTGCGAACGATCTTGGTGACAACATAGGAATTCCGCGCGATTTTTCGGCTGTCGCAAAAATGATCCTGGGACGGAAGACGCGACAAATTGACCTGGGGAAATGTAACGAACGATATTTCCTGAATAATTCCGCGGCTGGGCTGGAACCATATGTCACGACCAAGCAGGAAAAAATCAACTGGATCGCGGGTGTGCCGCGTTATCTGGTCGCCGCTATCCAGGGCATCCTGGATAAGCCAGCCTGGAATGTCAAAATGGAATGGGATGGCGGATCATATGAGGGTCCGCTTTCATTAATTTCCGTCGGAAATGGTCATCGTACGGGTGGTGTCTTTTTCATGACGCCGCACGCAGATCCGTTTGATGGCAAGCTGACCTTTGTCCGTGCCTATCGTGCCACTCGTTTGAGCATGTTTCAGGTGTTGCCCAAAGCCATGAAACCAGGAGAGGGGAATATGGTTGAAGAAGAAGACATTTACGAAGTCCACTGCACTCGTCTAAAATTCACGCTCGATAAACCATCCCCTGCACATACGGATGGTGAATTATTTGCGTCGTGGATCACAGATTTTGACTACCGAATTTTTCCAGCGGCTGTGCCGATGCTCATCCCCTGATTCAACCTTGATCTTCCTTACCGTTCACTTTCTGAAAAAGTGAACGGTATTTGTTTTACGCAGTGCCCACGAGTATACTTGGCACTACTATGTCCAAAAACCTCTCTCTTTCATTCAAACCCATCAAGCGGGACTTGTGGTCTGATCTCGAAGAACTATTTGGCCCTAACGGCGCGTGCGGAGGATGCTGGTGCATGTTCTGGAAATTGCGCGGCAAGGCGTACGAAGAATCCAGGGGGATGGAAAATCGTCAAATGCATAAGACCCTGGTCACCGCCGGGACTGTCACTGGTCTGCTGGCATACTGGCATGGCGAAGTGGTAGGTTGGGTCGCAGTGGAACCACGCGCGGCCTATGAAAAATTAGCCTATTCCCGTGCGCTTAAGCCCGTGGATGCTCAGGAGGTTTGGTCGATCACTTGTTTCTTCGTGGCGAAGAAATTTCGACACAAAGGAATCGCTGTCGAGTTGATCAAGGCGGCCGTGGATCACGTCCGCCATCACGGCGGAAGAATCGTGGAGGGATATCCGGTGGATGCAAAAGAAAATTCACCTGCTCCGTTTGTTTTTACAGGCACTGCTTCGGCATTCCAGAGGGCCGGCTTTAAGGAAGTCGCGCGCAATACACCTACACGTCCCATATTTAGATACAACATCAAATAACAATGGCTTTTCGGGATATTAGAAAATCTCAAAGTTTCCTCAGCCTGACAGATGTTGGGTTTATTCTGGGTGTTGGTGTAGTTCTTATTGCCCTCCTTTACATGAATATCTATCTTGCACGGACTTATAAGGGAGGTGAATGGCTTTATATGCGTTGGACTGGCGCGCGGACATTTTTGTTTACGGATGGAGAGCCATATGGTTCCACAATCGCTGAGCGCGTTCAAGCTCTGGCCTACGGACGCGAAGCATATCTCAACGAATATCCCTATGCGTTGAACGATCCTTTCTATATTGTTTTGCTCTATATGCCATTAGCCCTTTTTTCCGACTTTACGGTTGTGCATGGCATATGGATGTTATTATCACAAGCGGCTGTCGTTGCAATTGTAGTGCTCTCTTTACGATTCGCAGAATGGCAGCCGCCGTTTTGGATGTTGCTCTTGTTGATTTGTTTTGGCTTGTTCAACGCGTTCAGCATCCTTGCCTTGCGGGCCGCCTCGCCGACCGTTTTCCTGGCTCTTATCTACCTGGGTATCCTGGTCGCACTACAATCGGGCGCTGATGAACTGGCTGGGGCGTTATTGTTTCTAGTGGCCTATCAATGGGAAGTGGGTACGCTTTTTTTTCTGCTCATCGTGATCCTGGTAATTGCCAACCGTCGCTGGCATGTGTTCATTGGGTTTTTGATGACGCTGGCCATTCTGGTGATAACTTCAATCCTATTGAAATCAAACTGGCCGATCAACTACATCCGTGCAGTATTGTTTGACTGGGCCCGCCAAACAGATTACATCATGGGAATTACCCTGTCCTATATCTTTCCCGAGTTGCAATTGTCCCTGGGTCGTTGGCTGCTTTTTCTAACCAGCACAATTCTTTGCCTGGAGGCTCTGCGCGCGATCGAGAGTCACTTTCGGCATATTGCGTGGGTGGCTTTTCTTGCGCTGGCGTTGAATCCTCTCATCGGCTTCGCGATTTTTCCGACAAATCATATTGTTCTCCTGCCGGCTGGCGTCCTTATTGTTGCTCTGGTATGGGAGCGTTGGACGAACATACGCGCCTTGTTAAGCGTCCTGCTTCTACTTCTTATCTTTCTTTTTTCTCACGGTTTATATTATCAATCCTCAACCGCGCCCGAACGTCTATATTCTGACCTGCTAAAAATTCTCCCACCCATGCTTGCGGCACTAGGTCTCTATTGGATGCGTTGGTGGGCGATTCGCCCACCGCGCATATGGGCCGACGAAATCGGAACTCGCAAGTGAACTGGCGTCATTACGCGCTGCTGTTTGTCATTGGGTTTGCGGTGCCCTATCTCATCGCGCAATACCAAACCCTGCCCGGCTACATGGATGCCGACTATTATTTCGCGGGCGGGATTCAATTGGCCACTGGCAAAGGATTTACCGAGCCATACATCTGGAATTATCTGAGCGATCCACAAGGGCTCCCAACACCTTCGCATGTATATTGGATGCCGCTTGCTTCCATTGTTTCTGCCATTGGGATGTGGCTCACCTCTCAAACGACCTATGAGGCCGGACGTTTTCCGTTCATTCTCCTTTCGGCCTGCGTTCCAGTCCTGACAGCGACTCTTGCCTTTGAGCTTTCCAAGAAACGGATAGTGGCGATGGCTGCAGGGTTGCTATCAATCTTTTCACATTATTATGCACCGTCCATGCCCGTGCCGGATAATTATGCGATCTATATGCTGTTAGGGACTGTGTTCCTCCTACTGGCGCTGCGAACGCAAAAGTGGATTCCCTTTGTGCTGGGAGTTATCGCTGGGCTGATGACTCTAGCACGCAGTGATGGTTTACTTTGGTTCGGTCTCGCGGGTCTGGCGGTCATGTGGAAATCTACTCGCGAAGGGCAAACATTAAAGGAATGGTTTTCGCTTGTCATTCCCAGCGGTATTCTGGTTATTTTTGGGTATTTGGTTGTGATGGGTCCGTGGCATTACCGCAATTGGAATTTGTTCGGATCGTTTTTGACCCCGGGTGGCGCCAGATTATTGTGGCTGCAAGATTATCGCGAAACATTTATCTTTCCGGCCAGTGAACTCACCCAGGACCGCTTCCTGCAAACGGGTTGGGATGTGGCGATACGAAACCGGCAGGATGCCCTCACATCGAATCTCAGCACCGCGATTTTTGCACAAGCTGGATTGTTTCTCATACCGTTGATCATATTGGGGCTCTGGCAAATCAGAAATGGTCTGAGGGTGAAGATATCAGTAGTGGGCTGGCTGATATTATTTGTGGTGATGTCCTTCATATTTCCCTTTGCCGGCGTGCGCGGAAGTTTTTACCATGCGGGCGCGGCATTCCAGCCGTTGTGGTGGGCCGCTGCACCGATTGGTTTGGAGTCCCTGATTGTGTGGGCCCGCGAACGCGGTCAGTTTAGAGATCAATATGCTCCGGTCGTGTTTCATAGTGTCGTGATCATTTTGATGATGGCCTTTACTGTATATCTTGTAAATCTACGGGTCGTGTCCACAGGCTGGGCGGAGGACGACGTGATTTATGCCGCAGTGGAGAAAAAATTTCAGGAAAATGGAATTAGTCCGATTGATGTGGTGATCGTCCGTAACCCGCCGGGTTATTATATCCGCACGGGACGATCCGCTGTTCTTCTGCCGTATGGAAATGAGTCCACCGTCTTACTGGTAGCGGATCAGTATTCCGCAAAATACTTGGTTCTGGAAAAGACGAATTCGTTGGGTGAGACGCAGGACTTGTACGAAAACCCAGCTGGCAGCCCAGCTTTTGTTTATTTAGGTGAGGTCAACGGTGCACGCTTGTTTCGCGTCGTGCTGCGCCCCGCGGATGGGTGAGGCTGTATTACGAAATTGAAATGCCCGCCCCAGGCAGATAAATTGCCCGCAGGTCACTCCTGTGCTATACTCACGTTCATACCAATATAGGGAAAAGAGCCGAATGAAAGAGATCACACTGATCATTGCGGATGATCATCCGCTTTTTCGACAAGGGGTGGTGGATGCACTTTCGCTCGAGAAGGATTTTCGGATTGTTGCCCAGGCATCCGATGGAAAAGAGGCTATAGCTCTCATTCGATCTATGAATCCGATGGTGGCTATCGTTGACATTAACATGCCTGGTATGAATGGCCAGCAAGTGACCCATCAGGTGACTTCTGAACATCTAGCCACGCGGATTGTATTGCTCACAGGTTATGATGATGTCGAACAGGCGATTCATGCTGTTCTTGCTGGGGCGGTGGGATATTGCGCAAAAGAGATTCAGCCCGATGTTTTGGCTCGAACCGTCCGGGCGGTAGCCGAAGGCAAGTACGCCATCGCAGGGAATATCTTCAACCGACGCGATCTGGATCGCTGGATTGATGAACAAATGGACGGCGCGCGTCGCTCCTACAGTGAGCCCGGGTCGCCTTTTCATCCACTTTCTGATCGTGAAATGGAAGTCCTCTCCTGTGTGGTGCGCGGAATGAGCAACAAGGAAATCGCTGGTCTGTTAGGTATCAGTCATCAAACCGTTAAGAATCATGTTACCTCCATATTGAGAAAATTCGGTGTGGAGGATCGCACGCAGGCCGTTGTCTATGCCTTGCGGCGTGGGTGGGTAAAGTTGCAGGATGGTGGCATAAAGTCCCAGGAGTAAACATTTATGTTCAACGAATTAACAGCTGGTGACGAACTGGATTTTGAGAAGGAACTGGATGAAACCCAGCGATCCCTGCGCGAAATTACTTTGATGATCGAACAGAGCCAGGGTGAACTTTCGAAATTATCCCAGCGGAATGCCGCCATCACGACACATCTTCAACAGGTCCAGAATCAACTGGATAGGCTCCCGCCGCAAGAGGTTAAATCTGCATACGATTCTGCTCTGGATGCCCAACAACGACTGTTCGTTATGCGCGGCCAACTAGAAAAGTTACAGTCGGAGAAGTCTCACCTGGAGCGCTTCAAATCGACCCTTGAGCGGGCGCGGACGTCCATCAGCGGTTCCAACTCTTCATCTGCTTCCCAATCCGGCGGGGGAGGGAAAAGTCCTCTCGCCAATGTCGAGATGCTGGTCAATGCACAGGAGACTGAACGGCAACGCCTTTCTCGTCAGATGCATGATGGTCCGGCACAGGCGTTGTCAAACTTTATCCTCCAGACCGAAATTGCAATGCGCTTATTTGATGTGGATGCCACCCAGGCGCGCGGTGAACTCAATAGCCTCAAAGCTTCGGCCATGAGCACCTTTCAAAAGGTGCGCAACTTTATATTCGAATTGCGTCCCATGATGCTGGATGATCTCGGGTTAGTTCCCACGGTGCGTCGATATGCAGATGCATTTAAAGAGCAAACCGGTTTGGATTTGAATGTTACGGTCACAGGGAATGAACGCCGGCTGGAACCCTATCTTGAAGTGATGCTATTTCGTGCCATTCAGGAATTACTGGGGAACGCTGCCCGTCACGGCCAGGGCAGCATTGTGAAGGTGATGTTGGATATGGGCGACGAGCGCGTGCGCGTCAGCGTGGATGATAATGGACGTGGCTTTGATCCAGATGTCGTTCAGCAGGGTGCCAGCCTGGGTCTGAAGCTCATTCGCGAGAGAGCGGAAATGCTCGGCGGAACTTTTGAAATGGACAGCGCGGTTGGAAAAGGTGCCCGTATCGCCTTCGCGGTGCCGGCGCGATCCTAAGCCACGTTTATTCCGAAAAAAACAAAAATGTAAGCATTTTGGGACTTTTGCGGGGGTCAACGTAACATTTTTACCAAATTGTTATTATTGTTTTAGGTGTATACTATTATAATATCCTGGAAATTGCATCTTCCGCCAGTTTCGGCGAAACAATGAGAGGAGAATTACCCATGCGTCGCGGACGAATCCTTATCTTCCTGCTTTTGATTGTTATAGTTGGTGTTGCTGTTTTAGCGATTGGTCTGGGCTTATTTAATCCGGTGAACCCAGTGGCACCGACCCAGGAAGTCGCAGGCATCGATGTTTATTTTGCTGCCCAAACTATTCCCCAGGGAGCAACTATCACGCAGGATCTGTTGCGGACAGATAAATTACCTCAAGGACTTGTAACGGAGTTTATGTTTACCGTTGGCGAGGAGGCCAACCTGGTTGGTCAGACGGCTCGCTTCACTCTCGAGCCAGGTACACTGATTACCTCCTCCATGATTGGCGCGGCTCCCGGTGACCTTCCAGGCCCTCGTTGGGCGACTCTGGTGCCACCTGGCATGGTGGCTGTTGCAATCCCTACTAACCGGCTCTCCACGGCTGCATTTGGTATTAACGATGGCGCACATGTGAACGTAAACGCATGCATGACATTTGTGGATGTGGATCCCGCCTATCAATCAGTTTTGCCTAATTATGTCTCTGTGATGCGTGACATTTATTTCCCGGAAAATGACCGACCCTATATTTCGATCGAACCACTGACCCTTGAATTGCCTTCTCGGCAAGGACGCGTGGAGTTAGACCCCACCTTTGCAAAGCCAATTTACACGGTTCCGTCTGAAACCCAGCGGCCCCGCCTGGTTTGTCAGATGGTCTTGCAGGATGTCGTTGTGTTAAACCTTGGAAACTTTGAGTTGGCACCGCAACCTACCGATCCGAATGCTACGCCTTCACCGGTACAGGCTCAGCAGGATGCCGCTCCTGATATCATCACTTTGATGGTCACTCCCCAGGACTCGATTGCTCTGAACTACTTTGTGTATAGCGGTGCTGTTGTTTCGATGAGTCTCCGAAATCCGAATGATAATTCAAGAATAGAGGCGCAGTCGGCTACCTTAACCAGTATCCTAACCCAATATAATATTTCGCTGCCGTCCAAGCTTCCGTATGCTCAGCAGCCGCGTCTGGATGTTCTGGCACCTCCTCTGTTGCCGAACGATATTATTAATGCACAACCTCAGCAATAACCATGATATTACTGTGAGGTGACTACGATATGTCTGCTGGTGAAAAAATACGAGTGGTGATTGTCGACGATGTTTCTGAAACGCGCGAGAATGTGAAGAAGCTGTTGCAATTTGAATCGGATGTAGACGTCGTAGGGATCGCGCGAACGGGCAAAGAAGCAATCCAGATTTCGCAAGAGTTGAATCCGGATGTTGTCTTAATGGATATCAACATGCCGGATATGGATGGGATTGCAGCGACAGAAGCCATTCGCGCGCGGCAGCCAACGGTTCAGGTTGTCATCCTTTCCGTCCAAAGTGATCAAAACTATATGCGTAAGGCGATGCTGGTTGGAGCGCGTGATTTTCTCACCAAGCCGCCCATGGGGGACGAGCTGATTTCTGCTATTCGCCGTGCCGGTGAAATGGCACGGATCGAGAAATCCAAAAGCGCTCAAGTACAGGCAATGCCAATTGCAAACAACCTGGGTGGGGGGGCCGCGTTTAGGGGCCCAAAAGGGAAGATCATTTCAATTTACAGCCCCAAGGGCGGAGCGGGTTGTACAACGCTTGCAGTAAACCTTGCGCTTACATTGAATAACAGTGATACTCGCGTCGCTTTGGTGGATGGAAACCTTCAATTTGGCGATGTTGCTGTATTCATAAATGAACAGGGCAAAAATACTATTCTTGATCTTGCACCGCGTGCGGAAGAACTTGACCCGGAGATCATGGAAGAAGTAATGGTGAAGCATGGCGCGTCAGGGCTTCACATCTTGGCCGCCCCCTCTCGTCCTGAGCATGCGGAAAAAATTTCAAGCAGTCAATTCTCCAGGTTGCTGGAGTATCTCAGTCAGATGTATGCCTACGTAGTTGTAGATACCGCAACTTTCCTGACAGATGTGACCCTGGCAGCTATTGATTTGAGTGATCTAATCGTCCTGGTGACAACGCAGGACATACCTTCCATTAAGAATTGTCGCTTATTTCTTGATCTACTACAAACCCTGGGTGTTGAGCGGAACCGTATCCTGTTTATTATGAATCGATACGACAAGCGTATTAACATCACACCGGAGCGCGTGGCAGAGAATCTAAAACAAGAGGTCTCGTTAGCAATACCGTTGGACGAAGCCACAGCAACCAAAGCCGTGAATCGTGGTGTTCCGTTCGTTTTGGACAGCAAAAATCAACCGGTTGCGCGAGGAGTGTTTTCCCTGGCAGAAAGTGTGCGCGCGCGTGTGGCGGCCCAAGAAGCTGGTGGAGAGTCCGATCGTGTTGGGCGAAGATGATGCTTATCAATTTTGATAGTGAAGGAGATGGTGAAAGATGTCCCTATTAAAGCGTATCGAGCAGGGGGGGTCATCTTCTGGTGGTCAGTCATCCTCTGGGTCTGGTGCCCAGGGAGGAGGGGGAAGTGGAGGGGAGGGATCCCGTTTGTCATCCCTGCAATCGCGTCGGGTCAATGCTCCGATTACTTCGCCTCAGGCTGGCTCATATTTTGATTTAAAGGTTAGGGTTCAAAATAAACTCCTTTCCGAACTGGATCCATCCATGGATATTACTCGCACGGATGACGTGCGGCGAACGATTCAGGACCTGTTTGAACAAATCCTGGCGGAGGAGAATATCGTCTTATCGAGACCGGAGCGCGCGCGTCTCTTTGAGCAAATTGCGGCTGAGATCCTGGGATTCGGCCCGCTTCAACCGCTGCTTGAAGATGATACCATCACTGAAATCATGGTCAATGGGCCCAAGAATGTTTATATTGAACGAAAAGGCCGGCTTCACCGGGTGCCGATAACCTTTGAGAACAACGACCATGTGATGAGAATTATCGATCGTATTGTTGCGCCGCTTGGTCGGCGTATTGATGAATCCAGCCCGTATGTAGATGCTCGTCTACCAGATGGTTCTCGCGTTAATGCGGTAATCCCTCCTATTTCTTTAGTAGGACCAACGCTTACCATCCGAAAATTTTCCAGAAACCCTATTACTGTTGAACAGCTGATTCAGTTTGGTTCCATCACAGGTGAAGCTGTACAATTCCTCAAGGCCTGTGTGGAAGCACGCTTGAACATTCTTATCTCAGGCGGCACAGGCTCCGGGAAAACAACATTATTGAATGTGATGTCCAGCTTCATTCCAAACGATGAACGGATTATCACGATTGAAAACGCGGCTGAATTGCAACTGCGCCAGGAACATGTCGTCACGCTTGAATCCCGCCCACCCAATATTGAAGGA